>Ga0209051_1001470_pt1 | contig 19932 bp, 19 predicted proteins | sample AraplaCvi_mMS_r2_2_FD_184286 | JGI IMG/M metagenome (GOLD analysis project Ga0209051, IMG submission 184286) | Arabidopsis root microbial communities from North Carolina, USA - plate scrape MF_Cvi_mMS_r2 (SPAdes) (version 2) | ecosystem: Host-associated > Plants > Roots > Endosphere | place...
GCCGACGCCAGACCGCCCTGGGCCGGTTGACCCCGATCGAATTCGAAGCAATCATGACCACACCGGCTAGTCAGGCCGCGTGACCGAAACTGTCACCTGTTCGTGCAGCAGACCCTGCGATCGAGGGCTCGCCTCGCGCACCCGGACGTGCCGAGCCGGTCCCGCCCTCGCGGTGGACTGCGTGCATGTGTCCCTACCCGTCAGTCCGACGAATGCGACCCTATAGCGCCATTCATGGCGTCTGGCGGCAGCCAGGACTATCCAGGAAAGTTCCGCACGACACCAACCCATGGAGAATGACATGACCGTCGCGTTGACCATCGTTTGTCTCGTGGTACCCATGGGCCTGTATTTGGCCTTGAGATCCGACGGGGCCACGCGCAGAGCTCGGCTGCTGGGAGCCCTGTGTTTGACGGCGGCAGCAGCCAATTGGGTGGCGGCGGTCTTCACCGACACCCTCGGGCCGTCCCGGATGATTCAGGTCGGCGTGGGCGTGCTGCTCGTGATCTCGGGTGCGGTGGCGATTCGGAGGGACCGCAGCAGCATTCACGACTGAGCGGCGTCATTGTCTGGCGACTACTGCCGCGCCGGCATGGTCATGACGTCGTCGTCCAGCCCCAGCAGCCAGATCACGTCGTCGTCGTCATACCGTGCCGTGACACCGGTGAAGCACCACAGCCGCTCGGAGAGTCGACGCCAGTAGGTGTCGACGAACAGTTGGTCATCTCCCCAAATCCCACGTGCCATCGAGGGCCACGGGCGGTCCAGGACAAGATGTCCCCGTTCCCCGAACGGGACCAAATTGGTGTCGTCGTCGACGATGTGTGCGCTGATTCCGGGCAGCGGCTTCATCGGCGAACCCGGCTTGACTGTCGTCAGACCCGGCAGCGGTGCAATCATGATGGCCCCGGTCTCGGGACCCCACCACGTGACCACGACGGGGCAACGACCACTGCCCATGACGTCGCGGTACCAGTGCCACGCTTCGTGGTTGCCTGACTCCCCTGTCGTGGCGAGCAGTCGCAACGACGACAGGCCACAGCCGTCGGCAACGGCGCCTCCACGCTCGAAGAGCGAGCGGAGCATTCTTGCGCCTACGTAATACGTCGTGACGCCGTATCTCTCGATGATCTGAAAGCGTCTGTCCTCGCGGTCAGCCGTCGCCGCGCCCTCGTAGATCACCGAGGTTGCGCCGTTGGAGAGTGGGCCGTACACCTGATACGTATGTCCGGCGATGCTGTCGAGAACGGCGTCGCACCAGAACACGTCGACGCCTTCCTTGTGGTCGAAGACGTAGTGGAAGGTGTAATGGGCCTGAGTGAGAAAGCCACCGGAGGTGTGAATCAGGCCGCGGGGGCTCCCGTCACGGCACGACGTGTACAGGAGGAAGAGAGGGTGCTCGGCATCGAACGACTCCGCCACGTGGCACGCGTCGGCGGGGTCAATCGTGTCGTGCCACCAGACGTCGCGCCCCGGCAGCCAGCTCGACTCGACGTCGGCCCCCGTGCGCCGCGCCACGATGACGGTCTGGACGGATTGGCACCGGCCGCCAGGGCCGGAGAGAGCGTCGTCGGCGATGAGCTTCAAGGGCGCGGGTGCCCCCTGAACGTAGTGACCGTCTGCGGTGATCAGCACCTTGGCGTGGGCGTCGTCGAGCTGCGCGCGCAGCGTCGTCGCGGTCGCTCCGCCGACGACGCTGAGGTGTGTCGCACCGATGCGGGCACAGGCAAGCATCGCCACGACGGCCTCGGGAATCATCGGCATGTAGATCGCGACCCGATCCCCGGCACGGAGGCCGATGTCGCGAAGATAGTTGGCGGCCTTGCACACTTCGGCGTGCAGTTCGCCGTAGGTGACGTCGCGGCGATCGCCGGGTTCGCCCACCCAGTGGAGCGCGACTCGGTCTGCCCGTCCCGCCCCGACGTGACGATCCAGGCAGTTGACCGCCACGTTGAGGGTCCCACCGTCGAACCATCTCGCAAAGGGGGCGTTGGACCAGTCCAGGACCTGGGTGAAGTCCTCATCCCACAGGAGGCGTCGCGCCTGCTCAGCCCAGAATCGGAGGCGGTCGGACTCGGCGTGCTCACACAGTTCGGCCCGCCCGTTCGCCTGCGAGGCGAACGAGTCCGACGGTGGGTAGGACAGCTCGTTCGAGGCGACACGACTGGGCGCCGACGCCCGCCGCGCCACCGGGCCACTGCCGCGGTGGTTTACGTACCGCTTGGTCACAGCCTGCCGACCAACCGGGAACTTCGCAGGCTCCGTCATCACTGTCTACCTCTCGTTCGGTGCCGCGTTCTCAGTGTCCAGATGGACAGCGTTCTCAGCGTCGAGCGCAGTCCACGAAGGTGATTCGCTCACCGGTGTGCGGCTCGAACAGATGCACGACACCCTCCCCACGCCTGCGAAGACGAACGGTCTGAGAAGGCCTCGGCGGCGCAACGGGATCCGCTCGTGCCACCAGCCGGGTCCCTGACTCGGTATGCGTGTACACATGGGCCTCGCTGCCGAGGTCCTCGACGAGGTCGACGACGACTTCCAGCTCGCCAGACGGGTCGATCTCGAGGTGTTCGGGCCGTATTCCCACGGTGACCTCGTCCAGGCCCGCCTCGTGCAGCAGCGTCATGTGGTGGCGCTCGAGCGCGAGGGTCGAACCGTCGCCGAACCGTAGGCCGTCCACGGTGATCGGCAGTGTTGCGATGTTCATCGCCGGTGATCCGATGAACCCGGCGACGAACACGTTGGCAGGTCGGCAATACAGCTCGTTGGGCGTGGCAAATTGCTGCAGCCGACCGGCTCGCAGCACCGCCGTCCGGTCGCCCATCGTCATCGCTTCGACCTGATCGTGGGTGACGTAGACGGTGGTGGTGCCCAGACGTCTTTGCAGGCTTGCGATCTCGGTGCGCGTCTGGACCCTCAGTTGGGCGTCGAGGTTCGACAACGGCTCGTCCATGCAGAACACCTGCGGTTCACGCACGATCGCGCGGCCCATGGCGACACGCTGTCGTTGACCACCTGACAGCTTGGCCGGCTTGCGATCGAGAAGGTCGGTCAGATTCAGCAGTTTCGCCGCCTCCTCGACCTTGACTCGACGTTCGTGGGCCGAGATTCGGCGCAGCTTCAACCCGAAGCCCATGTTCTCGGCAACGGTCATGTTCGGGTACAGCGCATAGTTCTGGAACACCATCGCGATGTCGCGGTTCTTGGACGGCACGCCGACCACGTCGTCACCGTTGATCTCGATGCTGCCCACGTCGACGTCTTCCAGTCCGGCGAGCATCCGCAACGCAGTGCTCTTTCCCGAGCCCGAGGGCCCGACCAAGACGACGAATTCTCCGTCGTCGATGTCGAGGTCGAGTGAGTCGACTGCCAATGCGTCGGAGCCGTCGTAGCGGCACGAGGCGTTGCGGTAGGCGATCGTGGCCATGGTTGCCCTTCCTAGGTGACCGAGTGGGACGGCTCGACGGCCGCGTTCCCTCGGCGGTAATGGTGAAGTGGTTCGAAGACCGGCTGCGTAGACGGGCTCGCGACGGCAGCCGCGCCGACGGCACACGAAACCTCGAGCGCCTCCGAATCGCTGAGACCGGCCATGACGGCGAGAACGATGGCCGCGCAGAAGGAGTCGCCCGCCCCGACGGTGGACACCACTTTGGTGGCCGGGGCCGAGCTCCGCGCGACCTCGACGCCGTCGCGCAGGACGACGGCCCCGGCCGACCCTCGGGTTACGGCCACCATCCGGGCGCGCGCCAGTTCGGGCAGGGCCGCGTTCTCCTCTTCGTTGACGATGAAGAGGTCACAGCGTTCGACCACCGCTGCAGGCAATGAACGAGCGGGCGCGGCGTTGACGGCGATGAATACCTTGGCCCGTCGGCAGATGTCGACGATGGTGTGCATCGGGATTTCGAGTTGGCAGAGTATGGCCGGCGCCTCGTCGACGGTGCCGTCGACGACCACCTCGTCGTTGGCGCCCGCGGCGATTGCGATTTGGTTCTCGCCCGCGCTGTCCACGACGATCAGCGCGGTTCCGGTCACCCGCTCCACCACGCGTACGCCGGTGACGTCCACCCCGGCGCGGCGGAGCGCCTCGACCGACCGCCGCCCCGCCTCGTCGTCACCTCGAGCCCCGACCATGGTGACCCGCCCGCCGAGCCGCGCGGCTGCCGCGGCCTGATTGGCACCCTTGCCGCCAGGCGCGCGCCGCAGGTGCGACGACACGACCGTCTCACCCGGCCGCGGCAGTCGGTCGCCGATCGCCGTGATGTCCTCGTTGATGCTCCCCACGACGGTGAGGCTCTGCCCGATCATGCGCCCCCCAGCCCCGAGGATGACAAGCCGTCGATGAACCGACGCTGGAGGGCGAGGAACAGGATGAGCATCGGCGCGATCATGATGAAGCCGGCCGCGCTGACCAGGGTGTAATCCTGGCTGAAACCCTGCTGGAAGGAGAAGAACGTCGTCGACAGCGGCAAGAAATCCGGGTTCTGGATGAAGGTGACGGCGAAGAGGAATTCGTTGTAGGCCGACAGGCCGGTCACCAGCGCCACCGTCAGCAACCCCGGCAGCGAGTTGGGTAGCACGATCCGGAACAGCACGCTGAGCTCGCCGGCACCGTCGATACGCGCTGCTTCCTCGAATTCTCGGGGCAGGGTGAGCATGAACGAGCGCAGCAGGAGAGTCGCAAACGGGGAGAACAGTCCCACGTAGATGATGACGAGCCCCAGTCGGGTGTCATACAACCCGGCTTTCGCCCAGGCGTAGAAGAGTGGAACCAGAAACATTTGCGCGGGAAGGGAACTGGTGACGAGCAGCAGGGTCATGAAGGCGGAGCCGCCGCGGACCTGAAGCCGGGCCAAGGCGTATGCGGCCAGACCGGCCACCACGCAGGTGACGGCCGCCGTCCCGACGACGATGATCAACGAGTTCACGATGCCCGCCGTCATGTTGGCTTGGGTCCACGCGGCCGAGAAGTTGCCCCACTGCCAGGTGCTGGGCAGCCCCAGCGAGCTGCGGCCGTAGTCCTGTTGAGTCTTGACGGCGTTGAAGAAGAACAACACGATTGGTCCGACGGAGAAGATCGCCAGACAGGTGAGGACGACGTATGTCGGGATGCCGGCGCGCCCGCTGGCGGTCCGGCGTGACCTCGGGCTGACATGGTTGGCCCTGCCGGGCGCGGCGGTGGACGCCGTGGTTGGGGTGCTCATATCTCCCAGTCCTTAACCTTGCGGATGACCAAGTACACGATGACGACGACGGTGCTGATCAGCGCCATCACGACGCCCACCGCCGAGGCGTAGCCGGCGCTCAGGTTGGTGAACGCGTCGCGGTAGAGCAGGGTCGAGAGCAGGTCGGTCGACCCTGCCGGGCCGCCCTGCGTCATGACGTAGACGTAGTCGAAGGCTAGGAACGACCAGATGATCGTCATCAGTCCGAGGAACGCAAAGGTCGGGCGGATCCCCGGCAGGGTCACCGAGAAGAACTGCCGCACCGGCCCGGCTCCGTCCAACTTGGCGGCCTCGTAGAGGGAGGGATTCACGCCCTGCATGGCGGCCAGGAAGACGACGACCAGGAATCCCCACCAGGCCCAGTTGTTGACGCTCATCACCGACCACAGCGCCAGGTCCGGGTTGCCGAGCGGGTTGACGCCGAGCACGTGTCCCAACCCGGATTGGGTGTTGAGGATGCTCTCCCAGATGGAGGCGTTCACGACGCTGGCGACGATGTAGGGAATGAAGAACAGGACCCGAAACAGCAGCCGGAACCGTTTGACGCGGGTCAACGCGTAGGCGCCGAACAATCCCATCGCCATCGGCACGACCAGGAAGAACAGCGTCCACACGATGTTGTGCCACAGCCCGTTGAGGAACTCGTCGTCGGACAGCAGGTCGCGATAGTTGGTCAGGCCCGTGAACGTCGCGGGCCCGATGCCCGACCAGTCCGTGAACGAGTAGTAGACCGCGAACAGGCTGGGGACGATCACGACGACGGCGTTCACGACGATCAGCGGCAGGAGGAACAACCAGCCTCTCACCCGGGGCTTGCTGAGCCGGGCGCGCACGCTCTGGCGGGGGCGTGGCGTCTGAGTTGGTGGTGTCGAGATGGCTGTGGGGACGGAGGTAGTGGTCATCTCAACGCAACTCCTGGCTCGGGCGCATGGGGTACCTTGCCGGCCGCATGCTCACGGGTGAACCGCTTTTGGATTCCGGCGCAGTATTCGGCGGGGCTCAGATCCCCGGTGATCACCCTTTCGAAGTAGTCGATGATGTACGTCTCGGTCTGCTGCGGGAAGAACGTCCAGATTGGGTAGCCGATGGTCTTCGCACTGGACAGCGTGGTGTACAGGCGGACCACGCGTGGGTCGGCGCCGGGGCCGAAGTCGCTCTGCTCGACGTCGATCGGTGGTGGGGCGGCGTTCAGTTCCACCAGTGCTTGCAGGATGACCTTCTTGTCGGTGGTGAGGAAGTTCAGGAAGTTGGCTGCGTTGTCGACGTTGTGGGCGTTGCTGTTGATTCCGGCCGACTGCCCGATCGCCAAATCCCAGACGTCGTTGGGCACCCCGGCTCCGAGTGACGGTATGGCGGCCCAGTCCCAGACGTCGTCGTTGCCCGCCTCTGGACCGAAGTACGTTGGCAGATAGGGAAATTCCCAGGTTCCGGAGATCATCGCGCCGGCTTTTCCGTTGGCCAGCTGCTCGTACAGGGTGGAGAACTTGTTGGTGAAGTAGTCCTCGACGCTGCCACCGAACCAGCCCTTCTTGAAGTAGTCGGTGTACCGGGTGACGGCGTCGACGAAGACCGGGTCCTCCCAACTGAGGTCGCCTTGGAGCGCCTGGTAGACCGCGGCGGGCCCGGCGCCGTGGTTGAGCGCGATGACCATGTGCCACTCGTTGGCGCCCTTCCAATCCGCGTTGCCCGCCGCGATGGGCACCATGCCCCTGCCCTTGGCGTCCTCGCAGTAGGCCTCGAAGTCGGACTGTGTCGTCGGGACCGTGGTGCCCATCGTCTGCACGGTTGCCGGGTTGTAGTAGAAGACCATGGTCTCGTACTGGGTCGGCAACGTTCGCAACTTCCCGTCGACGCGTGACGCGTCGAGCGCCCAGGTCGCCAATTTCGAGTTCCAGCCGTACTTCTCGGCGTAGCCGTCGAGGTCGACGAGATAGCCGGCCTTGGTGTATTCGGTGACCCCCGAGGAGGGCCCGGGCGTCACGATGACGTCCGGGCCCGACCCGGCGGCCAGCGAAGTCTGAATCAGTCGATCGATGGTGTCGGTAGACTTGTTGCTGAAGCGCACCGTGCCTGGCCCGGGGTAGCCCTCGACGATGTGTTTCTGGAAGTACGCGACCAGGTCTTGATTGTCGAGGTTGTCCCACATCACGATGGCCGACGGGTCGGAGGCCGGACCGGTGCCACAGGCGGCGAGTCCGGCGAGCGCGACGACGGCACCGCTGGAGGTCAGGAAGTGGCGCCGGGTGAGGTCCATGTCGATCTCCTTGATGTCTTCGCCGGCTAGTCGAGACCGCGGGTGGCCAAGCGGACCGTCCGGTCGGCGAGATCGGAGATGGCGGAGCCGTCGAAACCGAACAGGGCCGACCGAGTCCGATCGTGCAGGGGGTCGATGAGGTGGCCCGGAAGTGCTTGACGCCCAGCGAGGATCGCCGCGACCGAGCCGACGGTGGCGCCGTTGGAATCGGTGTCCCACCCGCTCATCACGACCCGGCCGACAGCGGTGGTGTAGTCCCCGTCGGCCCAGAGCAACGACGCGACCACGGCGGCCGCGTTGTTGATCGTGTGCACCCAGGAGTAGTGACCGTAGGCCGCCCAGATTCGTTCGAGGGCCTCCTCCCAGGTGGCACCGGTCGCGTGCAGATCGAGGACGTGGCGAATGGCCTCGGCCAGACGCGACCGGGGCGGGACGACCTGCAGGGCGACCTCGACCGCCTCGCGCGCGTCGGCGGCGGTGAACGACGCGGCGACCAGGGCGGCGGCCCACATCTCGCCGTATATGCCGTTGCCCACATGGGACAGAGAGGCGTCCTGATAGCTCAACTGCGCCGCAGCCCAGGGGTTTCCGGCGTTGACCAAGCCGAACACGTCACCGCGGATCTGGGCACCGATCCACTCGCGGAACGGGTTTCGCCGTGTCGCCGTCTCCGGGGGTCGACAGCCGTAGACCATGTTCACGTAGGCGGCGCGCTCCGCGGTGAACACCTGCTCCAGCGGGAACAAGTTGAGCCAGGCGTTGCCGACGATCTCGGGGGTGAGGCTACGTCCGTGCTGCTCCAGCAGGTGCAAGGCGAGGATCGGATAGTCGATGTCGTCGTCTCGAGCCGAGCCGTTCACGTTGCCTCGAGTGGTTTCCGGCCAGCTCTCCCGCAGCTCGAACTCTTCCGGCATCGGGTCGAGCAGGGGCACGTAGTCACGCAGCGGATAGGCGTCGGCGAGGGTCAGGTAGTCGCGGATGCGTTCTACGGTCCAATGGTCGCCGCGTTCGACCGGCTTGCCGAGATTGCATCCCGCGATGCGCCCCAGCCATGCGGCGTGCACCTTGTCCCCCAGGTCCGCCGTGGTGACGGGCTGCGCGGACGGCGGCGACGGCAGCGTTGCCATGATCTCGTCCAGTGGGGTCGGCTCTTCGTAGTGCCATCCGTCGAGCCGTGGCAGATCGTCCATCCGGTCGACCAGTTCCAGCAGCGCCGCGTTGTCGGACGGCTCGATGTCGTTGGCGGCCCGTACTGCCGGCGACACGTCGTAGCCGGTCTCTCGCCGCTGAGCGATCTCGTAGGCGACGAGGACGTGTCCGTCCAGCGGGTCGTGCCCGACGAGGTTCTGAAATTCCTCGCGCAAGACGGGCCCGTGATCGGTGAGGGATGAGATGGTCGTCTCCTTACTCGTGGTGGGTCTTCGGGTCGGCTGTGACACCGGGTTACGTCGACTCGCGCGGCACCAGGACGGTGGGAAGCGACGAGACGGTGTAGGGCGCGTCCGGGCCGCTGTCGATGCGACTCAGAACCGCCTCCACACACGCGGCGCCCACGTCGCGGGCCGGGTTGCACACCGTGGTCAACCGTGGCTTGAGCATGCTGGCGACCTCGATGTCGTCGAACCCGACGACCGCCACGTCGTCGGGGATGTCCAATCCCAACATGTGGGCGGCGTCGAAGAGCCCGACTGCGATGACGTCGTTGGCGCACACAATCGCTCGCGGACGACTCGGGAGGGCCAACAGTCGCAGACCCGCCTCGCGGCCGCCGTCCCGGGTGAACGGCACGTGCTCGATCCAGTCGTCGGCGACGGTGAGGCCCAACGCATGAGCCGCCGCGCGGAACGACGCCAGGCGGACCGTGCCGGGGCTGCGCCCGTCGGGGCCTCCGATGAAGCCGACATCGGTGAATCCGCGGTCGCCGAGATGTCGCACTGCCTCGGCGATTCCTTGCGCGTCATTGGTCTGTACCTGATCGGCGTGGAGTTCACCCTCGTGGTCGGTGATCAGCACCAGCGGAAGCGTGCCGACGATGCGCCGGACGTCCTGGGGAGACAGCGACATCGGCTGGAAGATCACCCCGTCGACGTTGCGCCGCACGATGTTCTGCAGCATCGCCTCCTCGGTGGCGGGCTCCCCGTAAGTGATGCCGATCAACGAGACGTACCCCTCGTCGGCCAGCCCGTCGTGCACGGACTGTGCCACCGTCGGGTAGTACGGATTGGAGATGTCCACGACCAGGAAGGCGACGCTGTTGGTCTGCTGATTGCGCAGGCTTTGGGCGATGATGCTGGACCGATAGCCGAGTTCGTCGACCACCTGCAGGACGCGTCGACGCGTTTCGTCGGAGACGGCGCGCCGACCGCTGAGCGCGTGCGAGACGGTCGTCGGGCTGACTCCGGCCGCGGCGGCCACGTCCCCGATGACCACCTTGCGTGACGGCATCACCACACCCCCTTACGCAAATCGATTTGTGTGTGACTCTCGTCATGCTGCTCCGCTGGTGGAAGCGGTGTCAACGGCGCGGCGACGTGCAAAGTCGCCCAAAAATTTTGCGCCCTGTTTTGCATGGTGATGCGTCCACGCTGCGGGACGACGTCTTGCACAATCTTCCTCGGTCGGAAGGACGGCGAAATGCGGACGGACACACCCGAAGCGCAGCAGCGACGATGGGTCGTGGTCGACACGGACACCGGCCTGGACGACGCGCACGCCTTGCTCTATCTGCTCGCGCAGCCGGACGTGGAGATCCTCGGGATCACGGCCGTGTACGGCAACGCTCGGGTAGACCAGGCCGCCCGCAACGCCGCGACCGTGCTGGACGTCGCCGGACGTCTGGACGTACCCGTCCATCTCGGCGCGGCTGGCCCTCTTCGGGGCGAGCCCGCCATCGACACGTTTTGGCACGGCGCGGACGGGCTGGGCGACCGGGGCCTGCCCGTCGCCCGTGGCGAGTGTCAGCGCGAGTCCGCCGCGGAGTTCCTGGTGCGGATCGCCACCGAACAACCCGGGCGGATAGACCTTCTCGCGATCGGACCGTTGACCAATCTCGCCCTGGCCCTCGACATCGACCCCCACTTGCTGGGCAAGTTCCGTTCGGTGGTCATCATGGGCGGCGGCGGACCGTATCCGGCGCCCGGCGGGCTCACGTTGACCGATTCGAACTCCAACCACGACCGGCTGGCCGCTGAGCGTGTCTACACGGCGCCCAACACCGACAACGTGGTCATGGTCGGGGTCAACGTGACCTTGCAGGCGCTCCTGGACGAAGCGGATCATGAACGGCTGCGCCGTCAGCCTGGCCGGTGGGCGGCCTTTGCGGCGGAGGTCCTCGACGCCTCCAACGCCACCTACCAGTACACATGGGGTCGTCGCGTCTCGGCTGCCCATGACGGGCTCGCAGCGGTGATCCTGCACCGTCCGTCCGTGGTGCAGCGATGGGTCGAGGGGCCGGTGACCTTCACCGCCACCGCGGGGTCGCTCGCGGTACAGGTGGCACGCACCTACGACGGCGATCCGCTGTCGTTCGACACCGCGCCCGGCCCCAGCATCCGGGCGGCCACCGTCGTCGACCGAGCCGAATTTCGGCAGGTGTTCATGGCCGGCTTGATGCACCACGGTCCGGCGAGCCGTGAACGAGATGCCGGGCAATCCGGCCTCGACAGCGGTCCCCGACCCGGAAGCTGACCGTGACACGCGTTGGTGAGCCGGGCCGCCCGGGAAGTCCACGTCCGTTGGCGGTCAAACGTCGACGCTCCTGCCGCCGGCTGCAGGTCCTCACGACGCGACCCGGACTTTGAGCCCGTTCCGTGGGGTCGGTGTTCCGACATGGGTTGCGCCACATGGCCTCGGCTCCGGAGGCGTCATTCCGTGCGCCGGAATCGGCAACGATGCACGGTGATGTGACCCCCGTGTGCAAAAAGGGCGGTCCCCCGCACCACCCGTGCGCCAGCCCGGCCACGGCCATCGACCGCGACCAATTGCGCCCGTTGTGTAATGCTGTTGGACCTCCGTCATCGAGATGTCCACCTGCGGCGCGGCACAGGCGTCGTGCTTGCCGTCAATTCTCAGCTACCCGGGATCTGCCTACAGCTGGCTCTCGGATCGACGAAACCGTCCGATGTACCGTCGGCTTCGGCTCAACCTCCAGGCGAACTTCAACGTCCTGCTGCCCGGATGGACCTCCCCGAACGCGATCACCAACGTCGCACGGAGAAGCCCAGGCTCACAGGTCAGGTTGCCGTGTAGCTGACGATATCCCCAGAAGACGTAGGCATCGCCAGGATGTAGGTCCACGATATATTCGTCATGGGCCGTGCTGAGTTTCTTGACGAGACGGCGTCGATAGACGGGGTTTTGGGTCAGTGCGGTCTCCACGAGATGAGCTGCCACCAAACGGCGGAAAGGTCGCCGGTTACCAAATGCCACCAGTTCACCGCAATTGCCGACGGTCTTTCGAGGGATGAACAGCGGCACCACCATGGTGAGGACACTTGGGTCGTAGTGGAAACGATGTGACGGCATCGACGGTCCAAAACCGTTGCGGACCGGAATGTTGCACACGACTTTGCTCGTCGAACCCGCCCGAGGGTACCCAAGCATGGCGGTTTCGCCAAAGAGCCGGAGCAATGCGGGGTCGGCCGACAGCTGGTGCGCCGGCGGACACATTGCGTCAGCATGACTGAGGAAGACGTCCCCGTCGGGATGGCGATCGACGTGCTGCATCACCGACCGCCGCATCGCGTCAATCCAGTCTGGAGACAACGCTTCTCGAAGTCGCACCATGCCTTGCTCGTCGAGTTGCGTCGCGAGCCAGGATGGTGTGACCGCGCCGAGTCTGATGACACCGGGGGTAGCCCCGGTTCCGAACACCTGCCCCACGTCCCCGGTTGTCATCTCATCGCCTCTCGAAGGTTTCAATTGATCGGACGGAACCACCGTGCCTCGTCAGCAACCGAGCACATTACGCAGAATATTTAGCGCGAACGTCAATCGATCTATCTGAATAGTTATGTGAGACATGATGATTACGTCATACGCCCGTGCCGACGGCTTGCCCCGTGCGAGACGTGCAAAGATCATCTCGCCTTGGCTCGACGCAACGCGTTAGCGTTTCGGGCCGGTGAGCGCAAAGAACTGCCGGACCGAGGAGAAGGAACGCCCGGCGTCAGTAAGTGACACACTGCCCGTCCATCAGGGACATCAATCCATCTGTGACGGCACATCACACGGCGCGCGAGGTGCCACAACGCGATTGAAGCACAATGCATCCTCCCTCACCCCAACTCTGGGCAGCGACCTCGACAGCAAACGCGCAGGCACGGAGCGAGGTAAGTGCCACCCGTGCGCGGCAGCAGCATCGGGCCGTCGGCAGCCGGGGTCACTTCACTCAGTGGCGGGGTGAGTGACATCCCGGCCACGAAGCGGACCGCACCGGAACATCCAGGCCCTCTGCGACGGCGATCTGACGACGCGCAGGCTGGCTCAGGGTCCGCGGACATCACGACCGATGTGAACCTTTCGACAAGACGCACCATCTCGCTCGACAACCGCCACAACCGAAGGCATGCCGGGCCAGTGCCCGAGCAAGCAAGAAGAACCTCACGGGCCGACAGGACCTGCGAACCTCATTGGGTCCAGCAGACCGGCGCCGTGCTCCTTGAGCTCCCGGACCCTCAGTCCACGACCTACGATGACGTCTTCGGCGGATCAGTGGGGGTCTCGCATCAGGTCGGCGGCCTTTTCGGCGATCATCATCGTGGGCGCATTGGTGTTGCCGCGCACGATGGCAGGCATTACCGATGCATCCACAACGCGCAAGCCGTCGACGCCGTAGACCCGCAACGACGGGTCAACGACGGCATCGAAACCGGTACCCATCGCGCAGGTGCCCACCGGGTGGTACATCGTTTGGGTATAGGCCCGGGCGGCCGCGGCGAACTCGGCGCTGTCTGGTCGAGCAGCAGTCGGATAGAACATGTCCCTCAAGTAGCGGCCCATGTCGCCGGCGGTGCTCATCTCGACGAACGTTCGCGCCCCGGCAAGCAGTGACGCGAAGTCCACCCCTTCTCGAAGGATGCCGAGGTCGATCAAGGGAGCGTGACCAGGGTCCGCTGACGCCAAACGTACGGTGCCACGGCTGGCCGGGTCGAGTAGCGAGACGGTGCCGGTGAAGGACGGCGTGGCCGGAATCTGCAATCCGTCGGCGAAAGCCATAGGTGCGGTGTGGATTTCGATATTCGGCAGCGCGGGGTTCGCGTCGGTGGACATGAAGGCCCCGACGTCACACAGCACCGAGTTCAACGGCCCGGGTCGGCCGGCGCGAAACCGCCGTTGGGCGTCGGGGGTAGATGCCAGAGCCAGGACATCGGTGGTGCTCTGGGTACTCCAGATCATCGGCAACGTCGGATGGTCCTGCAAATTGGCACCCACGCCGGGTAGGTCGACGACAACCTCGACGCCGTGTGCCCGCAGATGGTCGGCCGGTCCGACCCCGGACAGCAGAAGTAGCTGGGGCGAATTGACAGATCCGCCGCATAGCACGACCTCGCGCTCGGCGCGGGCAGTGATGTGGTGATTGGCATGTTCGTAGCGCACACCGATCGCGCGACCGCGTTCGAGAAGGACTTGATGCGCCATCGCGCCCGTATGGATAGTCAGGTTCGGGCGTTCCGATATCGGATGTAGGTACGCGTCGGCCGCCGAGTGACGTCGTCCGTTGTTCTGGGTGAGCTGGAAGGGCCCGACGCCCATCTGCTGCGGTCCGTTGAAGTCATCGGTGCGGGGCAGACCCCATGCCGCAGCCGACTCCACCCAAAGTTCGTTGACCTCGTGCACGTACACGGGGTCCTGCACGTGCACGGGACCGTCGACACCGTGCCAGGGCCCGCCCAACCGCGAGTTGCGCTCCGAGCGAATGAAATACGGCAACACTTCTCGGTAGTTCCATCCAGTGGCACCGTGCTGAGTTTCCCAACCGTCGTAGTCCGCCGGATTGCCACGGGCGTAGATCATCGCATTCAGCGACGAGGACCCACCGAGCATTCGGCCCCGGGGCATCGAGACAGGTTTGCCCGTACCGGCTTGCACGACGGTTCGATAACCCCAATCCACGTCGGTGCCGAACATGGTCCCGAACAGTGCTGGTGGAACGAGCACCTCAGGTGCCGAGCCGTCCCCGCCAGCCTCCAACAGCAGCACCTGGACGGACTCGTCGGCGCTGAGCCGATTGGCCAACACGCAACCTGCGCTGCCTGCCCCGACGATGACGAAGTCGTAAGTCCTGCTTTGAGACATCGGTTGAAAACCTTTCGCGTGATGCGCCGCTCGATCTCTCGATGCCATCTAGGACATGGCCGCTGAGCGCGCCCTGCGCTCCATGCTGGCCGCGAAGAGCGGGGTCTCGCGCTCGTTGTGCTCGGTCACGGCGTCCTGCAAACCCCTTGCCGTCTCCTCGAACGCCTGGCTGGCCTCCTCCAGCGAGTCGAGGAACGCCACGGTGGGGTGGCTGATGACCATGTTGGCCAGTTGGCAAGTGCCGTCGTCTAGGGCGGTGATCGCGAGGTCCCAGATCACCTGAATCGTGTTCCACCCCAAAGGGGTTTTAATGTCACTGATCGACACCATGCGGCAGTGGTCAGGCTCACACACCTCGGCGACGTAATGCTGAACTACTAGTGCACCGCCCACCTGTTCGACGTTGATCGACATAGGTCGCCCATCATCGGTAGTCGACGACCCCGCAGCGATGTGGTCCGGTGGCGCGCAGCGCTGATACTCCGCGTCGGGCAAGTTCAACAGCCAGTTGGCAACGTCCACCTGATCGACCGGCATATTGATTTTCGCGGTTTGAGTGGAATGAACCAAGACCAGGTCGGTTCGTATCTCGGCGGCTGACATGCTGGACCTACCTCATCTTGATTTGGATTGCGCCACAATCACGAGCGCACGCGTGCGGGCCGGTGCGACCCACCGAATCCAGAATAAGACGAGTTCGTCCATAAAAGTTTGACCAGTCGTGCACTTGGGTTGCCCATCTAGGCGGGACGGTCACGCAGACCGACGGCTACGACTGGGCGGCCTCCCGTATTGTTTGCTGAATGCGCGGCTGAAGTGCGCCATGCTCACGAACCCCCACCGAGCAGCGATGTCACCGACAGGATCGTCGGTCGTGAGTAGCTCGGTGTAGCAACGCGCGAGGCGACGAGACCGGATGTGCGTCGCCAGTGGGACGTTCATGGGTTGCAGCGCGTTGTAGAGCGTGCGGACCGATACGTAGTGAGCCGCCGCCACCGCCGCCGGTCGCAACGTCGGATCGGCCAGATTGTCCTCGACATAGGCCAACACCTTCTCGCACAGCGCCGTCGCGCCGCGGCGACCCAGACCGCGCTCCCCCGCCCCACCGTCCAGATCGGCAAGCATTTGAAGTACCAGCTGCGCGGCTTTCTCGGTTGCCTGCGGAGTCATCGACGCCAAGTTGTGGCTCAACACCGCCAGTACGTCGAAAAGCGATCGTAGCGAACCGGCTTGGCCCCCCGGGACCACTCGGATCGTGGCCGGTGCGTGAAACTTCGGCAGCAGGGCGTCCGCCAGACTTCTGGGTATGATCAACGTTCTCTTTTGGACGGCTTCGACGATCTCGTACCCACCGTTGACGTCGGTATCCCACACCATCACGTCACCAGGGCTGAGCGTAAAAACCTCGTCGTCACGGAAGACGAATTCGAGACCCGCCAGGACGTACTGCACCCCGACCACGTCTCGCGAGGTCAAACTGACTTGCCGGCGGCTGCGCACACCACCATGCGGAGCCATTCGCCCGTCGATCAGCCGCAGTTTGCCGAGGGGTTGCTCCCGCACCGTCGCCGAGAAGACTTCGAGATCCCCACTCAGCCCGGTCGTGGCAAAAGGCAGGTAGCAATTGCGGAGCATGTCGGCGAACACTCCGACCTCGTCCGTGACCTCCCACTGTGCGGACATCTCACTGGTCATGATGCGATGCTACGCAGAGGTGGGCAGGCGCATTTCGCGCATCGAACGGCACGGGGCAGGTTGACGTTCATTCATGGGCGGCATTCGAATCGTCGATCGTCACATTGCCCGTCGTGTGACATAACGGATCATTCCCGGGTCGTGTCAACGGTGCGATGCACCGTTCCTGTTGACCGCCACTAACTCCCGTCACGCACCAGCTAGCCTGCATAGGCGTCGACGACGATTCGTCTGTGAGGTGTGCCCTGTCCGGAAACCCCGTTGCCAATCCCGGAGACCGACCGCGCCGACGGTCCGCGTTCCCGATCCGAATGGCCGCCGTCCTCGGAGGCAGTTTCGCCGGGCTGTTGGCGGCACGCGTCTTGGCCGAGCACGCGCAACGGGTGGTGATCATCGAACCCGATGCGCCCTCTGGACCATTCGCGCGCGCCTCAGTGCCGCAGGGCAATCATGGGCATTTCTTGCAGCCCGACGGACTGGCGCTCTTGGAAAGTTGGTTCCCGGGATTCACTTCCGACGCCCGTGCCCATGGTGCCGTTCTGGCTGGCCCCGGTCATCACCGGTTGTTCGTCGACGGCGGGCCAGTGGAGTTCCCGGAAGCCACCATGCTCATGGCGAGTCGCCCCTTCATTGAACACGAGATCCGCCAACGCGTCACGGCGCTGCCGAACGTCGGCGTACTGCAAGCCCGGGCCACCGGACTTCGGTGTCGCGACGGGGCCGTCAGCGCGATCAGCTACCAATCGTGTCCCGACCGCGGTAGCACTCTCGAGGTGGATTTTGCGGTCGACGCGATGGGCCGTGCTAGCAGGATGGCGAGGTGGCTCCACGACAACGAATACCCGGTTCCCGTCACCGAACGCGTCCCGGTCGGCCTCGGCTACACCACCAGGGAGTTCACGCACCGGTCGAGCCGCGTGAACCCCATATCGCTTGCGCGCTAAACCAATTCACCCTCCCGCCCCGTGCGCACACTGAGGTGGCCGTCGCCGGCATCGCTCTCTACGCGATCGAACGAAGACGATGGCAGATCGTCACCATGACCTACGGACCCAATCAACAGGCGACCACAGGCCACGACGTCATGGCCGTCGCAGCACGGTCCCCTGAAATGTTCAGCGCAGCGATGATTGGTGAGCCCGTAGGTCAGACGGCCACATTCTTCTATCGCGAGAGTCAACGGCGGCGGATGACGGAGCCCGACGACTTGCCCAACGGATTGCTCATGGTCGGAGACTCGCTGATCAGCTTGAACCCGCTTCGCGGAGAGGGTATGTGGTCTGCGGCCAAGCAGGCCGCCCTCCTGTCCACCCATCTAGCCACCAGCGACGCCCCCGCCGGACGGAGTAGGCGTTGCGTCCGCCTCCTGGAATCATTCGCCGACGAGATATGGGCCGAGGAGACGCGACCCTGAACCGTCGGTTCTGTGCCCCGCGTTGTGAACCGCGCCGCATTCGGCACGATGGTCGCCACGGCCAAGCGGGTAGTCACCTGCTGTGTCGACGCCCAATCACCGCGCGCTTCAACATCAATTCGCACCGACGCCTACATTCACAAATCCTTGGCGAACCCGCAGACCGAACTGCAAGGACGAATGCTCAAAACCGCGCCGCTAGGCCCAGTCCCCCGTTGCCGAGGCTAGCCGATGCAGCGTTCGATGCAAGCGGTTCGTCACCCTGTGCCATAGACGATTACGAATGCCATGACCTCTGACTCGGAGCGCAGCACGTCACACAGGACAGCGATCCGGTCACCGGGGACATCGACGACTAGCTGGAGGGCACATGCAAAGCGCGGCGACGACGGCAGGCGCCCGGCTTCTTCGACCACCAAACGGCATTCGTGGACCGTCACCCTAAGGCGGTGACCCGGTCACTCAGGAGGCGACAGCCTCGATCACACCTTGCGGCGGGGTGTCGTTCCACACCGAGATACGTTGCAGGCCAGCCTCTGCGAAGAGTGCGTCATACTCGTCGATGGAGCGTTCTCTGCCGCCGGTGACGACCAACATGTTGAGGTCCATCACAGCCGCGATCCCGGGGGCGTCTTGCTCGCCGACGATCATTTCGATGACTGCCACCCGAGCACCCGGCCGCATGGCCTCACGGCACCGCTTCAGGATCTGCACGCAGCGGTCGTCGTCCCAGTCATGCAGGATGAACTTCAGCAGATAGAGGTCGCCGGCCGGTAGACCGTCGAAGAAATCACCTCCGACGACCTGAATGTGGTGACGCTCCTCGGACTGCGCGACCAAGGGTGCGACGGCGGCTGCGACATCAGGACGGTCGAAGACGACGCCGCGCAAGTCGGGATTGGCTCCCCGTAGCTCGCGAAGAAGCGCTCCGTTGGCTCCCCCCACGTCGACCGCCAATCCCACCCCCTCGGTGTCGATCACCCGCGCGAGGTCGACGGCCCAGAGACCGGTCAGACTCTCCATGTAGACGGTGAACTCATGGGCTTCCGTTGGGTTTTGGGCCAAATACTCGAAGCTGGGCATGCCAAGTTTGGCCTCGCTTTGACACCGCCCGGTCCGCGCCGCGTCGGGCAACCCTGACCACGGCGTCCAGTGAGAGTTGTTGGTGGCTCCGAGCGCCATGCCGCGCAGGGAACGCGGTGCCGCTGCCCGCAGCGTCTCCGTCAGCGGGGTCTGGTGATAGAGCCCGGCCTCGTCGACGTCTGCGAGTCCGTAGACGACACCCGTCCGCATCAACCTCGCGGTGACGACCGGTTCGGCGCCCGTTCGTGCAGCGAGCTCGGTGGTACTCAGCGGGCCGTCAGCCAGGTGATCGGCGATGTCGAGTTCAACGAAGGTGCGGACGATCTGACTGGCGAAATAGCCGTAGATCATGTCGGCCATCTGCTGATGGGGATCGAGTGATTTCGCCCAACGCCACGGCGACCGACCCGGTACGTGCTGCAACACTGCGCCTTCCTCGATACATCGGAGCCGACAGATAGCCCAGGGCGCGAGTCCGGCAGGGCGCCGCTCTCGCGTCGACTACTGCGCGTCGTCCTGCGCCGACAGGGGTTCCAGATGAATTGGTCGAGCCCGAACACGCTCTCTGGCAGAGTTTCTCACATCAGGACACTGCGCACCCTGCCCGTCGTGAACTTACGCTGCCGCGCTCTCGCTCGCCCCGAGACATGAATGAATCTTTCGGGGGCAGGTCGTTTCATGAATTTGGGCTTTTTGCGCGGGTCAGCACGTGTGGTGTTGAGTCGACCGACGACGCGGACGCCGGCAAGGTTGCCCCCGAGGCGGTGTACTTGCTGACTGCGGCGCACCTGTATCTGTCGCTGGAGCGAGCTGATGCCATCCTGATCGACACGCCTGGGGCCGGGCTGGGCTCATGAACGGCTGCACCGCCTTTGGGATGCAGTCGCGACCTGACCTGTACCGCGCGGTCCGTGAGGTGAATGCGACCGCACCGCCCCGGTAACGCCGTCCGACTTCGCAGGTCACGA
>Ga0209051_1001471_pt1 | contig 19929 bp, 22 predicted proteins | sample AraplaCvi_mMS_r2_2_FD_184286 | JGI IMG/M metagenome (GOLD analysis project Ga0209051, IMG submission 184286) | Arabidopsis root microbial communities from North Carolina, USA - plate scrape MF_Cvi_mMS_r2 (SPAdes) (version 2) | ecosystem: Host-associated > Plants > Roots > Endosphere | place...
GATGCCCACGGCCGGGGTCGAAGCCTTGGTCGACAACGGTGTCGTCGAACGCACCGACGAGGGCTCGCTGCGGGCGGCACTGGACATCCGTCCCCACGGCGACGGCGCGCACGACTTCCTGGTGGTCTCCGATCAGGACGCCGCGATGCATCCCGGTCCGGTGCACCACGACCACGTCCTCGGCATCGGTGGGGCCTCCGTCACGCTGGCGCACGCGGTGGTGCGGTCCCCGGTCGGACGCGCCCTGGACGTCGGCACCGGCAGTGGCATCCAGGCGCTGCACCTGTCGGCGCACTGCGAACAGATCGTCGCCACCGACACCAACGAACGGGCGCTGGCGCTGGCCTCCGCGACCGCGCGGCTCAACGGGCTGCGATGGGACCTGCGCCGCGGAAGCCTCTTCGAGCCCGTCGCGGGGGAGCGCTTCGACCTCATCGTGTCCAACCCGCCGTTCGTCGTCGGCACCGGTGCGCTGGACTACATCTACCGTGACTCCGGAATGGTCGGAGATGCGTTGTCGCAGAAGCTGATCGAAGAGGTCGGCGACCATCTCGAGCCCGGTGGCACCGCGCAGATCATGGCCAACTGGATGGTGCGCGAGGGGCAGGACTGGCGCGAGCGGGTCCGAGGTTGGCTGGCGGGCACGGGCCTGCACGCGTGGGTGGTGCAGCGCGAGTTCGCCGATCCGATCAGCTACGTGTCGCTGTGGACCTCGGACGCCGGCGAACGGCCCGAGGATGCCGCCCGTCGGGGTGGAGCGTGGCTGGACTGGTTCGCCGACGAGGGGGTGACGGGGGTCGGCATGGGCATGATCACGGTGCGGGCACCCCGCCGTGGCGACCGTCGTCCACCGGAGCACCTACTGGAGGAGATCACCGCGGCCGACGAGGGCCTCACCGGACCCGAGGTCGAGGCCTTCTTCGCGCGGCGGCAGTACCTCTACGACACCGATGACGCCGCGCTGCTGGCCGCCAAGCTGTCCACCGCTCCGGTGGTGCTGGAGGAGCACTCGCTGCCGGGGGCCGACGGCTGGCAGGTGGTCGGCGCCGCGGTGCGCCGGCCCGGCGGTCCCGGGGCGGTGCTGGGCGTCGACGAGGTGTCGCGCGCGTTGCTCGCCGGGTGTCGGGGAGAGGTGCCGTTGGGCAGCCTCGTCGAACTCCTGGCCGCCCACCACGGGGTCGACTCCGACGCGCTCGCCGAGGCCGCGATGCCCGTGGTGCGAGAGGCAATCGGGCGCGGAATCCTCTTCCAGGCACCGTGATCGTGGCGCCCGACCGGCGCCCCTCTAGCGGCGGACCGCGGTGATCACCACGTAGGGCGCCTCGAAGCGGACCCCGCCCGCGTCGGTCAGGTGGGCCGACAACGCGTCGTCGAAGGCCGCCTGAAGTCTGTCGCCGACGCCCTCGTCGACGCGGCTGAACACGTCGACGTGCATGGGCGACTCGTACCGCACGAAGTGCAGTGCGTCGTCCTTGGAGTCGAACGTCCACGCCAACGTCCCGTCGTCGATCTCGACGTCGGCGAACGCGGTGTCGAGTCGCTCCGTGGCGACGGCCCGGTCACCCCACTGATCGGGGGTGAACCCCCGGTCGGGTGGCGGGCCGAGCACCGCGACGATCGGGTCGAACATCGGGTTGTCCCCGGAGCGCACCCACGACGAGAACGCCAGCACGCCGCCCGGTGCGAGCACGCGGGCGATCTCGGCGACCTGCCGCCGAGGCTCGACGAAGATGACGCCCATGTTGGAGACCGCCACGTCGAAGGACGCGTCGGGCAGTCCGGTCTCCGAGGCGTCGGCGACCACCCAGGTGACGTCGTGACCGGCGTCGGTCGCCGCGCGTTCGGCGGTGTCGACCAACTCTCGGGTCACGTCCACGCCGGTCACCACGGCGCCGCGACCCGCGGCCGCCAACGCGGCGTTTCCGGTGCCGCACGCCAGGTCGACGAGGCGCGCCCCGTCGAGCGCCCTCCGGCGTCCTGCGGCCGCGACGGTCTCACCGGCGACGACCGCGATGCGCTGCGCGACCGACTCGTAGCGGCCCCCGGCCCACATCAGGAGCCGTAGCCCGGAGGGTTGGGCGTCTCGACCCACAGGTCGACGCCGAGTTCGGAACCGGGCACGCAGTCGTAGACCGACAGATCGGTGACGCCGGACTCCACCAGCACGTCCTCGCAGAGCACGGAGTTGCCGGTGTACTCCCGGGCCGGCTTGTTGAAGATGACGTAGGCCGCGTCGGCGTAGACGTCGGGTGTGCGGGCTCGGCTCATCGCCTCCTCGCCGCCGAGGAGGTTCTTCACCGCGGCGGTGGCGACAAGGGTCCGTGGCCACAACGTATTGGAGGCGATGCCGTCGGCCCGCATCTCCTCGGCGATCCCGAGTGCGCACAGCGTCATGCCGTACTTGGCCATCATGTAGGCCGTCGGCTTGAGCCACTTCGACTCCAGCAGGATCGGCGGTGACAGCGTGAGGATGTGCGGATTTTCCCGGCCCACCATGTGTGGGATGCACGCCTGGGACACGGCGTAGGTGCCCCGGACGTTGATGCCGTTCATCAGGTCGAAGCGCTTGAGGGGCACCTCGGTGATCGACCCGAGGTTGATCGCCGAGGCGTTGTTCACGCAGAGGTCGATGCCCCCGAACTGTGACACGGCCTGCGCGACGGCTGATTCCACGGATTCGCCGTCACGCACGTCGCCGAGGATCGGCAGCGCGTGCCCGCCGGCCTCCTCGATCTCCTTGGCCGCGGTGAAGATCGTGCCCTCGAGTTTGGGGTGGGGTTCTGCGGTCTTGGCGACCAACGCGACGTTGGCCCCGTCGGCGGCCGCCCGCTTGGCGATCGCGAGCCCGATGCCACGGCTGGCACCGGAGATGAACATGGTCTTTCCCGAGAGCGACATGGCATCACCCTAGAACCGTCACGGTGCGAGCACGTCCACGGTCACCGCTTCGGTGAGCGCCACCAGATCCGCGGGGGCCACGGCGACCTGCAGTCCGCGCCGTCCCGCGCTGCACAGCACGCGGTCCCAGGCCCACACGGAGTCGTCCACGACGGTCGGGAGCTTCCGGCGCTGGCCCAGCGGGGAGATGCCGCCGACGACGTAGCCGGTCGACCGTTCGGCGGCGGCGCGGTCGGCGAGTTCGGCGCGAGGCGCGCCCAGTGCCGCGGCGGCGGCCTTCAGTGACAGCTTGTACGGAACGGGCAGCACCGCGACGGCCAAACCCGACGGCAACGCGATGACCAACGTCTTGAAGACCTGCTCGGAGGACACGTCGACCCCGGCGGTGGCCAGCGCCGCCACTGCCTCGTCTCCGAAGGCGTCGTTGCGCGGATCGTGGTGGTAGCTCAGGACCTCGTGGTCGACGTTCGCCGCGACGAGGACGGCGATCGCCGGGGTCGCTGCACGGGCCACGGCCACACGATAGTGGGGATTGGAGGGGAACATTCTCCGCCGTCCACGCTGTTGTTCTGCAGCGATGGGCGCCGTGGGGCGACTCCGTCAGTAGGAGCCACTAGGATCGGAAGGAAGGAGACACCTCGGTGCCAACGCTTTGCCTGGAACGGCCGGTCTACGACCCGGTTTCGTTCGGTGCCGCGAGAGAAGGGACGGTGTCGATCCAGATGACCGATCTCCATGGAGCAGCGCCCGCGGCGGCCGAAGAACCGGTGGTCGAGACGGACGCCGAGCTCACGGCGCGTTTCGAGCGTGATGCGATACCGCTGCTGGACCAGTTGTACGGCGGTGCGCTGCGCATGACCCGCAATCCGGCCGACGCCGAGGACCTCCTGCAGGAGACGATGGTGAAGGCCTACGCCGGCTTCCGCTCGTTCCGCGCCGGAACCAACCTCAAGGCGTGGCTGTACCGCATCCTCACCAACACCTACATCAACAGCTACCGCAAGAAGCAGCGGCAGCCCGCGGAGTACCCCACCGACGAGATCACCGACTGGCAGCTGGCGGCGAATGCGCAGCACACGTCGACCGGCTTGCGATCGGCCGAGGTCGAGGCGATGGAGGCGCTGCCGGACACCGAGATCAAGGCGGCGCTGCAGGCGCTGCCCGAGGAGTTCCGCATGGCGGTGTACTACGCAGACGTCGAGGGGTTCCCCTACAAGGAGATCGCCGAGATCATGGACACGCCTATCGGGACGGTGATGTCCCGGCTGCATCGTGGACGCAAGCAACTTCGTGAACTGCTGGCCGACGTCGCGCGGGATCGCGGCTTCATCCGAGGCCAGATCGACGAGCCCGAGGAGGTGTCTTCGTGAACGACGAATTTTCACGACCCGAGGAGCACACGTTCCGCCCACCGGTAGGCCCGGTAGACCCCGACCACCCCGAGTGCGCGTCGGTGATCGCCGAGGTCTGGACGCTGCTCGACGGCGAGTGCACCACCGAGACGCGGGACAAGTTGCGTCATCACCTCGAGGAATGCCCCACCTGCTTGCGGCAGTACGGCGTCGAGGAACGCGTGAAGCGCCTCATCGCCACCAAGTGCAGTGGCGATAAGGCGCCGGATTCACTGCGGGCGCGGCTGCGTGTCGAGATCAGCCGCACCACCATCATCAGCAGCTAGGTAGCGGCTACTTCACTGCCTTCGAACCGCAGTTCGGGCGCTTGCCGTGATTGGCCTGGGTGTGCTTGCGGTCGCGCTTCTTACGGCCACGCTTGGCCATGATGGTCCTCCAAAGGGTCAATTGCTTGCCCGTCAGTGTCTCACGCTCGCGCCACTGCATTCCAATCCCGGGCGTGTGGTTCGATAGACACCGCAGGGGCGGCTCTAGAGACGAGTGGGTGAAGATGGCCGAGGACGTTCGCGCCGAGATCGTGGCCAGTGTGCTGGAGGTCGTGGTCAGCGAAGGCGACGAGATCAACGAGGGCGACACCGTCGTCCTCCTGGAATCCATGAAGATGGAGATCCCGGTGCTCGCCGAAGCGTCCGGCAAGGTGACCGCGGTCAACGTCGCCGTCGGCGACGTCATCCAGGCGGGCGATCTCATCGCCGTCATCAGCTAGGTCAACCACACCGAGAGGCCAGGTCCGTGTCGACCCTCGGTGACCTGCTTGCCGAGCACACGATGCTCCCCGGCAACGCCGTGGACCACCTGCACGCCGTGGTCGGCGAGTGGCAGATGCTGGCGGACCTGTCCTTCGCCGACTATCTGATGTGGGTGCGCCACGACGACGGGTCGCTGGTGTGCGTGGCGCAGGTCCGCCCCAACACCGCTCCCACGGTCCTCCTGGCCGACGCGGTGGGCACCGTCAACACCGCCGCGGACATGCCGGTCGTCGTCGCCGCGTTCGCCTCCGGTGCCATCGGACGCGAGCCCGACTCCGGCCTGCTCGGCTCGAGCGAAGTTCGATGGCTCAACGTCGAAGCCGTCCCCGTGCGCCACGGCGACCACGTGGTGGCGGTGCTGACTCATCAGACGGCGCTCGCCGACCGGCGCAAGGTCAGCCCGCTCGAGCGGGCCTATCTCGACTGTGCCGCGGACATCCTGCACATGCTCTCCGAGGGCACCTTCCCCAACGTGGGCGATCTGGTGATGTCGCGGTCGAGCCCCCGGGTGGGTGACGGCTTCATCCGGCTCGACGAGGTCGGCGACGTGAGCTTCGCCAGCCCCAACGCCATCTCGGCCTATCACCGCATGGGGCTCAACGCCGAACTCGAGGGCCACAACCTCGTCACCATCACCCGCCCGCTGATCTCCGACCCGTTCGAGGCCCAGGAACTGGCCAACCACGTCCGTGACTCCCTCTCAGGCGGGTCCAGCATGCGCATGGAGGTCGACGCCGGGGGAGCGGCGGTTCTGCTCCGCACGATTCCGATGGTGGTGCACGGCAAGGCCGCCGGGGCGGCAGTCCTGATCCGCGACGTGACCGAGGTCAAGCGCCGGGACCGGGCCCTGCTGTCCAAGGATGCGACCATCCGGGAGATTCACCACCGGGTGAAGAACAATCTGCAGACCGTCGCCGCGTTGCTGCGGCTGCAAGCCCGACGCACCAACAACGCCGAGGGCAGGGACGCCCTCATCGAATCGGTGCGACGGGTCTCCTCGATCGCCCTGGTGCACGACGCGCTGTCGATGTCGGTCGACGAGGAGGTCAACCTCGACGAGGTGGTCGACCGCATCGTGCCCATCATGAACGACGTGGCCTCGGTCGGGCGGCCCGTGCGCATCAACCGCGTCGGTGATCTGGGCGTCCTCGACGCCGACCGCGCCACGGCACTGGTCATGGTCATCACCGAGCTGGTCCAGAACGCGATAGAGCACGCCTACGACTCGACATCGGACAACGGGAGCGTCACGATCCGGGCGGAGCGCTCGGCGCGCTGGCTCGACGTCGTGGTCCACGACGACGGTCGAGGGCTGCCCGAGGGGTTCAGCCTGGAGAAGTCCGACAGCTTGGGCCTGCAGATCGTGCGGACGTTGGTGGCCGCCGAACTGGACGGGTCCTTGGGCATGCACGCCGTGCCGACCGGCGGTACGGACGTGGTTCTACGGGTGCCGGTCGGCCGTCGAGGGCGGTCGGCTCAGTAACGCAGTCGTCACATTGCCGAAATGGGACGGAATGGCCCGACGGACAAATATTTACGGCCCCGGCAAGAGCCGGGGCCGCAAATGTGGAGAAGGGTGCGAGCTAGACGCCCGTACGAGCCTTGGTCCGGGCGTTGCGACGCTTGAGCGCGCGACGCCGTCCTCGCTCATGCCGCCCCATACGCCGGCGTCCTGGCCGGACTCCAATGCCCAGCTCAGGCACTCCGTCGTCACCGGGCAGCGGTTGCAGACGATCTTTGCGTCAGCGATCTGGGCGAGGGCCGGGCCACTGTTTCCCACGGGGAAGAACAGTTCCGGATCCTCGTCACGACAGACCGCCTTGTGCCGCCAATCCATAGCTATTACTCCTATTCCTGTGCGCAGCAAGGCGCACGAGCTTTTCTTCGGCTGTTAACGCGTGCACATCAAATGTTTCTGCACTGTTGCAAACGATGCTTCCACAGGCTCAACAGATGTCAATAGAGGCGCGATCACACGTGGGCAATCTCACTGGCATCGTCAAGGGGGACCAGGTGTCCGGACCCCCCTGACGTTTGTACTACACTCGCCTTACTTGCGCCCTAATTCGCGCGAGTTCACAGCGCTCTTGCAGGTCAAGCCCTTTTCGGTGGCGGCGCCACCACGCCAAGCGCATCCCGAACCGACGTGAAGGTCATCCTTTCGCGCTGACCGACGTAGTCTCCGTCGATCTGGCAGGCAACGGGCGTGTCGGCCGTCACGCGCACCCATGGCACGTCGTCGTCACGCACCAGGTGCTTGGCGTCCAGTCGCGGGTTCTTGGACAACATCTGGCGTACCAGCCCCAGGTTGGCCCAAATGTTCATGCTGGTAGTGGCGAAGACGCCGAGATTGGTCTCGAAGCTGGTGTCGGGGTTGGTCCACACCGGCCGGGTGTTGGCATAGGTCCACGGGCTGGAGTTGGACACGAACGCGAAGTGCACACCGGTCACGGGGGCCCGGCCGGCGAGCTCCAGGGTCATCGACGGTTCCCGGCGGGCGCTGGCCAGCACCTCGCGGGTCGCCACCTTGATGTAGCGCGACGCGGTGACCTTGCGGCCCTTCTCCCGCTGCGCCTCCACTGCGGCCACGACGTCCCCGTCGACGCCCATCCCCGCGGTGAAGACACCCCAGCGGTCACCGCAGTCCATCAGGCCGATGCGGCGCCACTTCACGCCGCGTCGATAGGCGCCGAGCAGGTCGACGAGCTGATTGGTCGCCTCGACGGGGTCGGGGCTGATCCCCAGGGCGCGGGCGAACACGTTGGCCGAGCCACCGGGCACCACCGAGATCGCCGGACCGCGTTTGGGCGGGGTCTGCCCGCAATCGCCCAGGATGCCGTTGACCACCTCGTTGACCGTGCCGTCGCCACCGTGGACGATCACCACGTCGGTTCCGTCCCGCGCTGCGTCCCTTGCGATTTCGATCGCATGGCCCCGGTGGTTGGTGTGGGCGACGGTCAGCTTGACGCGACTCTCGAGCGCGTGCGCCAGAAGATCACGCCCCGCCGGAGTGGTCGACGTGGCGTTGGGGTTGACGATCAGGACGGCACGCACGGGGCTCAACCCTATCGGCATGCCGTCACGGGGCGCTCTACGCTCGTCGATGTGATCGTGCCCTCGCCCTCAACCATTCGTCAGGCGGCCGCCATCGTGGCGCTGGAGGGCGTTGCACTCGTCGTGGTGGCGGTGGTCTTCGTCGTCCGCGCCCTCGAGGGTGCCCACGAGGTGTCGATCAGTGGTTACGGCACCGCGGCCTGGTACGTCGTGATGGGTGCCGCGGTGCTCACCGCGGCGTGGGCGCTGTGGACCGGGCGGCGATGGGGCCGGGGGATTGCGGTGTTCGCCCAGCTGCTGCTGCTTCCGGTGGCGTGGTACATCGCGGTCGGCTCGCAGCAGTGGTCCTACGGCATTCCGGTGGCGGTCGTCGCGGTCGTCGCGCTGGTGCTGCTGTTCAGCCCCTCGGCGGTGCAGTGGCTGGCTCAGAGCTCAGACGGCGACGCCTGAGGTCCGGCGGCCAGCGCCGACAATTCCTCACCGGAGACGCGGTAGGTGATCCACTCGGTCTGCGGGCGTCCGCCGACGGCGTCGTAGAGGGCGATGGCGTTGGAGTTCCAGTCCAGCACCGCCCACGTCAGCCGGGAGTACCCCTTGTCGACGCACTCGCGGGCCAGGGTCGAGAGCAGCGTGCGCGCCAGACCGTGTCGCCGGAACGAAGGCCGCACGAAGAGGTCCTCGAGGTAGATGCCGGCGACGCCGTCCCAGGTGGAGAAGTTGTAGAACCACAACGCCATCGCGGCCGGTTGACCGTCGACCTCCGCGACGTGCGCCTGCACCGTCGCCGGATCGCCGAACAGCGCCTCGTGCAACTGCGTCTCGGTCACGGTGCATTCCTCGGCGGCGTGCTCGAACTCGGCCAGCTCGCGCACCATGGCCACCAGGTCGGCCTCGTCGCCGGATCGCGCCCGGCGGATGTTCACGGTCATGTGCTGACTCCCAACGCGCTCAGAATGGTGCGGAACTTCGTATTCGTCTCGGCCACTTCGTCATCCGGATCGGATTCGGCAACGATCCCGCCGCCGGATCTGGCGTGGGCGTCGAGCCGGTCGGCCGACAACTCCGCGCAGCGGATCGACACCACCCAGGTGCCGTCACCGGTGTCGTCGCACCAGCCGACGGCACCGGCGTAGAACCCGCGGTCACCCTCGACGTCGGCGATCAGGCGGACGGCATCGGCGGTGGGCACGCCTCCGACGGCGGCGGTGGGGTGCAGGGCGATCGCGAGATCCAGTGCGGTGAACGATCTTTCGCGGAGCCGTCCGGTGATCGGGGTATTCAGATGCCACACCGCCGAGGTGCGGCTCAGCTCCGGGGTGGGGGCGATGTCCAGGTCGGTGCACAGTGGTTGCAACGCCGCGCGCATCTGCTCGACCACCAGTCGATGCTCGTGCAGGTCCTTTGCGGAATCGGCCAGGGCGGCGCCGTTGGCCCGGTCGGTCGCGGGATCGGTCGAACGCGGCGCCGAGCCCGCGAACGGCCGACAGGTCACGACGTCGCCGCGGCGGGCCACCAGCAATTCGGGGCTGGCGCCGACGAGTGCGGTGCCGGCGTGGCGCCCGCCGGCCGCACTCAGGTCGACGAAGTACGTCATGGCGGAGGCGTCGTCGGCGAGGCGGCGCACCAGGGTGGCGACGTCGAGCGGCGCGTCGGCCTCCAGGTGCAGCGCGCGCGCCAGCACCACCTTGTGCAGGGGTGAGTCGGGGTCGCGGAGCTGCTGCAGCGCGGTGGCGATCCGGGCCCGATGTTCGTCGGGCTCGGGCACCGTCGTGCTGATGCGAACGCCGGGCAGCGGCCGGGTGGGCCAGTCGGGTAGCGTGGCGGTTCGACGAACGGTCACCGGAGTGATCAGCGCCGCCGGCTGGGTGACGTCGAATGGCAACGCGCCCAGGATCATTCGGGCGACACCCGCGGCGAGGGCAGCCCGCGCGTCGGCGAGCACGGGGTAGGCGACCTCCACGCCGTCGGCGACGAGCACGCCGTCGCGGCCGGCTAGGACGAAGGTCGGCTCCGTCACGCCGGGAGGCAGGGGTTGGGGTGCCCGGTCAGGCCCAGCGCACCGATCTGCCGGACACCGTGCTCGAAACCGCAGACCGCGATCGACGCCGCCGCCATCGACACCCTGATGCCCTCGGCGATCGGCAGTTCGATCCACCGGGTCATCACCGCGCGCGAGAAGTGCCCGTGCCCGACCAGCACCACGTCGCGCGTCTGCATGTGCGTCAGCGCCAGCGCGACGGCGCGGTCGGCGCGTTCGCTGACCGCGGCGGTGCTCTCCCCGCCGGGGCAGCCGTACTTCCAGACCGTCCAGTCCGGCGTCGTCTCGCGAATCTGAGCGGTGGTCAGGCCCTCGTAGTCGCCGTAGTCCCATTCGGCCAGCAGCGGGGTCACCTCGTCGACGGTCAACCCGGCCAGCTCGGCGGTGACCAGTGCGCGGTGGCGTGGGCTGCTGATCACCATCGGATCGCTCAATTGAAGGTCGGCCAGCGGCTCTCGGGCCAGGGTGGCCTGCTCGCGTCCCTCGTCGGTCAGTTCGAGGTCGGTGCGTCCGGTGTGTTTGCCGCTCTTGGACCACTCGGTCTCGCCGTGCCGCAGCAACAACAGCCGATGCCGTTCGACGCCGCCAGACTGCTGCCCTCCGGACACACTCACACCCGCGATTGTGCCGCACGCGCCTTCTCCGGTTGCGCGTGCCAGTATGAACCGCATGCCCTCGGCGAGCGAAGCAACGGTGACCACGTGACGCGGGTGCTTGCGGTCGCCAACCAAAAGGGCGGTGTCGCCAAGACGACCACCGTGGCGTCCCTCGGTGCGGCGATGGCCGAGCAGGGGCGCCGCGTCCTCCTCGTCGACCTGGACCCTCAGGGCTCGCTGACGTTCTCCCTGGGCCACGACCCGGACAAGCTGGCGGTCTCCATCCACGAGGTGTTGCTCGGCGACGTGGAACCCGACACCGCACTGCTCGAGACGCCGGAGGGCATGACGCTGATGCCCGCGAACATCGACCTGGCGGGTGCCGAGGCGATGCTGCTGATGCGGGCCGGCCGGGAGTACGCACTGAAGCGGGCGTTGGCGAAGATCGGCGACCGCTTCGACGTGGTCATCGTCGACTGCCCGCCGTCGCTCGGCGTCCTGACCCTCAACGGGCTGACCGCCGCCGACGAGGTCATCGTGCCGCTGCAATGCGAGACGCTCGCGCACCGTGGCGTCGGACAGTTCCTGCGCACCGTCGACGACGTGCAGCAGATCACCAACGCCGACCTGGTCCTGCTGGGCGCGTTGCCGACGCTGTACGACTCGAGGACCACCCACAGCCGCGACGTGATCCTCGACGTCGTCGACCGCTACCAGCTACCGGTGCTGGCCCCGCCGATTCCCAGGACGGTGCGCTTCGCCGAGGCGAGTGCGTCGGGGGCGTCGGTGCTCGCAGGACGAAAGAACAAGGGCGCGTTGGCCTATCGCGAGCTCGCCGCCGCGTTGCTCAAGCACTGGAAGTCCGGCAAGGCGTTGCCGACGTTCACCCCGGAGATCTAGTCAGGCCAGGGCGACGAGGGTGTCGCCGCGCTGTTCGAGCACGGTCGTGCCCGCGACGTTGGGGACGACGGGGGACTGACTCGGTGGCCGCGGCACCTCGATGTGGGACTCGCCGGCGCCGGTCTCGGGGTTGAAGACGTCGTAGCCCGAGGTGACGGGGACCAGCATGCGCCCCGCCATCAGGGTGGCCGGACCCACCGGTGCCTGGGCGGCGACCGGGCTCACGGTGTACTTGTACCGCAGTCCGTTGGCGTCGAAGACCATGACCGAGTTGCCGGTCCACCAGGTGATGAGGTCCCCGGCCCTGGACGCGACGGCCTGTGGCGAGGCGGGCCCCGGCAGGGCGGTGCTGGCGATCGTCGTGCCCGTGTCGTCGATGACGTCGACGGTGGGCGTCGGCTTGGACAGGTAGACCGCCGTGGTGGTGTCCGAGACGGCGATGACCCGCGCGTCGGAATCCGCGGGCACGCCGGGCAGCTGAACGATCTTGGTGGTGGGTTCGTCCTCTTGGTCGGCCGGGACCAGCAGGGTGAGTCTCAGGTCGGCCTGCCCAGGGCACTTCTGCAGCACCGAGACCGCGTTCGAGCTGGCCGCCGCCGACACCATGCCGCACAGCGGTTGAGCCGGCACGCCGGGCTTGATCCGCGCGTCGAGGTAGCCGTAGCCGATCATCCGGACCATGTCCGACCGCCACAGTTCGAGCCGGGTGTCGCCGACCGACAACACCGTCGAGCCGTCCGAGGACAGCGTCACCTCGGGGTCGGCGTACGCGGTGCGGGCGTAGTGGCGGCGCCCGGTCTGCCCGTCGATCGTGGTCACCTGGCCGCAACCCCGGTCGTCCGGGTACACCGCGACGGCGTCGTTGTAGACGTAGGTGACACCGCACAGCGGCACGCCGCGCGAGTAACTCCACAGCACGCGACCGGTCGCCGGGTCTCGGCCGTCGACCTCGCTGCCGTCCCCGGTGACGACGGCACCGCCGGCGAGCACGGGTCGCCGCGTCTTCGCGCTGGCGGCGGTCCACGCCTCCCGCAGGGCGGTCGGGACGGCCTGGGCGGCCTTCAGTGAGGGCACCGGCTCGGCCGCCGGCCTGCTGATGGTGGCCCTGGCGTCACTGCTCCACCAGATGAGTCCGGCGGCGACGGCGAGCACCACCACGATCGCCGCGGCCGCCAGCAGGTCGCCCCTGGTGCGGCGTTCCGGTGGGCAGGCGCGCGACGACCGGGGGAACTTCACGGCGGGAACCATCGGAAGGTGGGCGCTCCGGTCAGCTGGTGGTCGGTGCGGAGGTGCTGGGCCGACGACGCCTGCGCCGGCGCTTGGCCGGGCCGGTGGAGTCGCCGGCGGGTGCCGTCTCGACGTCGTCGGACGTCGTGCTCACCGCTGCGTTCTCGACCTGTCCCGACTCGGTCGACGACTTCGCCGCACCCCGGGTGCGCTGCCGGGTCCGGTCGCGGTTGCGGGCCGGCCGGTCGCTGCTGACGCGCTTCTCGCCGTCCCGGGACTCGCGCTTGGGCCGCTCACGCGATTCGGTCGACCGCGTCGCGCGACCGATCGAGCCGGTGGCGTCGGTGGGGATGCCGAGCTCCTCGTAAAGGTGCGCCGAGCTGGAGTACGTCTCGACGGGATCGGGGGTGTCGAGGCCCAGGGCCTTGTCGATCATCGACCAGCGGGGCAGCTCGTCCCAGTCGACCAGGGTGACCGCGATGCCGGTCTTGCCCGCGCGGCCGGTGCGGCCGATGCGGTGCACGTAGGCCTGCTCGTCCTCGGGGATCTGGTAGTTGATGACGTGGGTGATGTCGTCGATGTCGATGCCCCGCGCGGCGACGTCGGTGGCGACCAACACGTCGACGTCCCCGTTGCGGAAGCCCTTGAGCGCCTTCTCGCGCGCCGCCTGACCGAGGTCGCCGTGCACGGCGCCCACCTTGAAGCCGCGCTCGGCGAGCTCGTCGGCGACCTTCTGCGCGGTGCGCTTGGTGCGGGTGAAGATCATCGTCGCGCCGCGGCCCTCGGCCTGCAGGATGCGGGCGACCATCTCGACCTTGTCCAGCGCGTGCGCGCGGTAGGCGTGCTGCGTGGTGTTCTCGTGAGTGGCCGCCGAATGCGGTGCCTCGGCACGGATGTGCGTCGGCTGGTTCATGAACGTCCGGGCGAGCGTGATGATGGGGTCGGGCATCGTCGCCGAGAACAGCATCGCCTGCCGGTCGTCGGGGGTCTGCTTGAGGATGCGTTCGATGTCGGGCAGGAAGCCGAGGTCGAGCATCTCGTCGGCCTCGTCGAGTACCAGTACCGACAGGCCGCCGAGCTGCAGGTGACCCTGCTGCGCCAGGTCGAGCAGGCGCCCGGGCGTGCCGACGACCACGTCGACGCCTTTCTGCAGCGCCTCGATCTGGGACTCGTAGGGACGGCCGCCGTAGATCGAGGTGACCGACATCTTCCGGTCGCCGACGTTGAGGTACTTGGCCGCGTTGGCGAGGTCGTCGTAGACCTGAATGCACAGCTCGCGCGTGGGCACCACGACGAGCGCGCGGGGGATCCCGGTCAGCGGACGGGTCTCGTCGGTGACGATGCGGTGTAGCAGCGGCACGCCGAAGGCGAAGGTCTTGCCCATGCCGGTGCGGGCTTGGCCGATCAGGTCGTCACCCGACAGTGCCAGCGGCAAGGTCAGTTCCTGAATGGCGAAGGTGTGCTCGATGCCGGATTCGGCTAGCGCCCGGACGATCTCCTCGCGAACGCCCAGCTCTGCGAACGTGGTGGTCTTCGGAGCTGCCTCGGGGGCGTCGACGACCACGACGATGTCGGGGGTCGCGACGTCGTGATCGGATTCGGGGCCGTTGGGGGTGGTGGTGAATGAAGTCATGCGTTTGCCGACGTAACCTTTCGTTTGTCAATCTCGCGGCGTCCACACGCGCACACGGGTTCGACGAAGGAACGTTGGGGGCCTCGGCTTCGTGAGAAGCGGACCGACACGTGCACGCACATTTCTTGGTAGCGGCGGGTACGAGATGTGCCACTTCCGCCCACCATGATAGCTGGCCCGTGATTCCGTGCCGTCGCGGCGCCGATCGGCGTGCCGGGCCCGTCTAGAGTCGACCCATGACTCCGACGCAGCCCGGGGCGTCGCCCGAGCAGACGGTGGCCCCGACGGTGGCCAGGCATGCAGGTGTCGACCAGCTCTTCGCACTCCTGGCCTACGGCGAGGTGGCCGCGTTCTACCGCCTCACTGAAGAGGCGCGGATGGCACCCAACCTGGCGGGTCGGATCAACATGGCCAGCATGGCGGCGGCCGAGATGAACCACTACGAGCTGCTGCGCGAGGCGCTGGCCAAGCGAGGCGTCGACATCGTGCCCGCGATGACGAAGTACGCCTCGGCGCTGGAGAACTACCACCGCTTGACCACCCCGAGCACGTGGCTCGAGGCGCTGGTCAAGACCTACATCGGCGACGCGCTGGCCGCCGACTTCTACCTGGAGATCGCCGACGCGCTCCCCGACGACGCAGCCGACGTGGTGCGCGCCGTGCTCTCGGAGACCGGGCATTCACAGTTCGTCGTGGCCGAGGTCAAGGCCGCCGTCACCGCCAGCGACAAACAGCGCCACCGGCTGGCGCTGTGGTCGCGGCGGCTGCTCGGCGAGGCGATCACCCAGGCGCAGTACGTCCTCGCCGAACATGACGAGCTGGTCGACTTCGTCGTCGCCAGCGGCGAGGGCCTTGGCCGGCTGACCGAGTTCTTCGGCCGGCTGCAGGAGACGCACAACGCGCGAGTGCGCGAGCTCGGCCTCGGGTAGGCCTACTTGGTGCAGGTGGCGATCATCGAGTTGGTGTTCTGGGCCACCAGGACGGTGCCGTTGGCATCGGTCACCTGGCAGTTGAGCTGACCGGTCAGGCTGGTCGCGGTCACCGAGGTCAGCTCGACGCCCGGATCCAGCGTCACCGAGCGCACCCAGGGCAGGGCCACGTTGAACTGCGTTTGCAGGGCGCCCTGGCCGTCGGTGTAGACCACGGTGACAAGGTCCAGAAGTGGCCGTGTGCCCGTCACCTGATAGGTCACCGTCCGCGGTGAGACCACGGGAACGGGCGCGGCCTGCGGGGCGGGCGCCGGGGTCGTGAGTGCGGGCGTGCTCGGCGGAACCGTGGTGACCGTCTCCGGCGACAGCGCGGCGACGGGCGGGGGAGGTGCGACGGGGCTCGGGGCCGGGGGCCGCGTCATGGACGGGGTGGTGACGGCGTCCTGAGCCGCGGTCGTCGGCGTGGTCGCGACGATCGTCTTGGACACCGACCCGCTGTCACCGCCGCCGAGGATCACCACCGTGCAGATGATCGCGACGAGCAGGATGGCCCCGGCGACGCCGGCGACCCAGACCCATCGTCGGTCGATGGCCTCCTCGTACTCGTAGACCTCGTCGTCGAGGTAGTCGTCGGCGTACTCCTCCGACCCGTCCTCGGAGTAGGGCCGGTAGTCCGAGTCGCGGTCGTAGGTGTCGTAGTCCCGCACGGCGCTGGCCGTGGACCGGCCGCCGTATTCGTAGGACCGGTACCCGTAGCCGGACGACGACCCGTAGGAACCGCGTGAGCCGTACTCCGGGTCGTACTCCCGCCGGCGGTAGGTGGCGCCACCGTCGACGACGTCGCTCTCGACATCGGTGTACCCGCCGGTCCGCGCGCCGCGAATGCCGGTCGAGGCGGCGTTGCGTGCCGTGGTCGACGTTCTCGAATACGTTCCGTAAGGCCTGTCCATACCGCTTTCCCGTGAGTCGTCGTCGTGGGTCAAGGCGATGCTAACGAGGCAGAAGTGACGCACGAGGTTGGGCGCGCCTGGGGTCAGGTCACGGTCGGGACTCGAGTTGGTCATCGGTCGGCCACCGTCCCGCCGACGCCGGTCGCGCTGCGCTGTAGGCGAAGTCGCGCCACCGCCGACGCGCGCCACCTCGGCCGTCCACTAGCCTGCTCAAGGGATAGACCAACGAACGGAAGGGTTCACGTGGAGGTCAAGATCGGCGTCACCGACAGTCCGCGCGAGCTGGTGCTCCAAAGCGCGTCCACCCCTGCCGAGGTGGAGGAGCTGGTGACCGCAGCGCTGGGCAAGGACTCGGGCGTGCTTGCCCTGACCGACGAGAAGGGTCGTCGCTACCTGGTCAAGAACAGCCGGATCGCCTACGTCGAGATCGGCGCCGCCGACTCCCGCCGGGTCGGATTCGGCATCGGAGCCACGGCCGCGGCCGTCGCGGACAAGCTCAGCTAGAAGCGGGTCAGCGGCACGTGTGACAGTCCGCCCCAGGCGAACTGCACCGTGCCGTCGACCGCCGCCTCCTTGGAGATCGGTCGGTCGGAGTTCAGCCAGTACCGCGCGCAGTCCACGCTCGTCGACACCAAGCCGACCGCGATCATCCTGGCCCGGTGGGCCTCCAGACCCGAATCGCTGCTGATCAGTTCGAACACCGCGTCGGTGCACGCCTCGGTCGCCACCTTGACCTGAGCCGATACCTGAGGCTCGGTGACGTAGTCGTTCTCGAAGATCAGCCGGTAGCCCTGACCGTCGTGCTCGATGAAGTCGAAGAAGGCCCCGACCGCGGCACGCAGCCGCTGGCGGTTGTCGGTGGTGGTGCGCAACGCCTGCTGCACCCCGGTGACCAGATTGTCGACGTGGCGCTCCAGTACCGCCAGGTACAGCTCGAGCTTCGACGAGAAGTGTTGATAGAGCACGGGTTTGCTGACACCGGCCCGATCGGCGATCTCGTCCATGCCGGCGGCGTGATAGCCGCGGTCGACGAAGACCTCGCTCGCGGCGGCCAGGAGTTGCCCGCGTCGCTCGTCTCGGGGCAGGCGGTTTCCGCGCCGATTCCCTCCGGTGGTGCCGGCGGTCGAAGACCCCTCGCCACCGCCCGACTGGGCACCCTTCCGTTCGGCGATGTCGCTCATCACTCCTCTATCCAGATGGGGTACTGCGGCCCGATTCCGACCGCCCCGGTGGGAGCCGTTGATCCGGCTGGTCATCGAACCGACACTACTACCGGTGCTCACGGCCGTGCGTCATGTCATGCCGCGTGCCGGTGGCGCGCCACAGTCGCTCCGTGGCGCGGCTGTGCCATTCTGGTGCGGTGACCTACGACCCGGGGCGTCGCCGGGCCGACGTGGGCGGCGGTCGGCAACCCGCACTACGCAGCGACTTCCGCGAGCCCCTGCGCGCGCAACGCGACCCGCTGGCCGACGCCGGCGGCCGCATGCGGTCCAACCGAGACGACCACCAGCGCTGGCGAAAGCAGTCGTGGCTGGGGCGTTTCGTCTCCACTTACGGCTGGCGTGCCTATGCCCTGCCGATCCTGGCCGTCATCACCGTGCTGGTCGTCTACCAGGCAATCACCGGAACCACCGCCCCCACGACGCCGGTCAACGCGGAGGGGCCCGTCCAGGGCCCGCCCACCATTGGCGCCACGGGTACCGGGATCATCGGCGCCCCGCCCAAGGGCATGACGCAGTTCGACGCGAACCTCCCGACGGGGATCCTGCCGGAGGGCGGCCCGTTCACCGAGTCCGGCGCCAAGACCTGGCACGTCGTCCCCGGGACCACGCCCAAGGTCGGGCAGGGCACCACCAAGTCCTTCACCTACACCGTCGAGGTGGAGGACGGCGTCGACACCACGTCCATCGGCGGTGACGAGGCCTTCGCCCGGATGGTCAGCGAAACCCTGGACAACCCGAAGAGCTGGACGCACAACCCGCAGATCGCCTTCACCCGCATCGACGATCCCGCCCAGACCCCGGACTTCCGGGTCTCGCTGACCTCGCCGATGACCGTGCGCGAGGGGTGCGGGTACGACATTCCGCTCGAATCGTCCTGCTACAACCCGGCCTACCTCGGCGATCAGGCCAGGGTCTTCCTCAACGAAGCCCGCTGGGTTCGCGGCGCGGTCCCGTTCCAGGGCGACATCGGCTCCTACCGGCAGTACCTGATCAACCACGAGGTCGGGCACGCCATCGGGTATCAGAAGCACGAACCGTGCGCCGAGAACGGGGCCCTGGCGCCGATCATGATGCAGCAGACGTTCTCCACCAGCAACGACGACGACGCGCGCTTCGACCCGCAGTCGGTGCAGGCCGACGGCAAGACCTGTCGCTTCAACTCGTGGCCCTATCCGATCGCCTGACCCGATGCCGCCGTTGCCCCCACTCGTCGAGCCCGCCGCGGACCTGACCCGCGACGAGGTCGCGCGCTACAGCCGCCACCTGATCATCCCCGACGTCGGGGTCGACGGGCAGAAGCGACTCAAGAACGCCCGCGTCCTGGTGATCGGTGCCGGCGGCCTCGGCTCGCCGACGCTGCTGTACCTGGCCGCCGCCGGCGTGGGCACCCTGGGCATCGTCGACTTCGACGTGGTCGACGAGTCCAACCTGCAGCGTCAGATCATCCACGGTCAGGCCGACGTCGGCCGCCCCAAGGCCCAGAGCGCACGCGATTCCATCCTCGCCGTCAACCCCCTGGTCGAGGTCCGGCTGCACGAGATCCGGCTCGCGCCCGACAACGCCGTCGACCTGTTCGCGCAGTACGACCTGATCGTCGACGGCACCGACAACTTCGCCACCCGGTACCTCGTCAACGACGCCGCCGTGCTGGCCGGCAAGCCCTACGTCTGGGGCTCGATCTACCGCTTCGAGGGGCAGGTGTCGGTGTTCTGGGAGGACGCGCCCGACGGGCGGGGCCTCAACTACCGCGACCTCTACCCCGAACCGCCGCCGCCGGGCATGGTGCCGTCGTGCGCCGAGGGCGGTGTCCTGGGCATCCTGTGCGGGTCGATCGCCTCGGTGATGGGCACCGAGGCCATCAAGTTGCTCGTCGGGATCGGCGAACCGCTGCTGGGCCGGCTGATGATGTACGACGCCCTGGAGATGACCTACCGCACCATCGCGATCCGCAAGGATCCCGAGACGCCCAGGATCACCGGTCTCGTCGACTACGACGAGTTCTGCGGCGTGGTGTCCGACGCCGCGGTCGACGCGGCCGCGGGCGCCACCGTCACGCCCGGTGAACTGCGCGACATGCTGGACTCCGGCCGGCGCATCGCGCTGATCGACGTCCGTGAACCCGTCGAGTGGGCCATCAACCACATCGGCGGGGCCGAGCTGGTCGCCAAGTCGGAGATCGACGCCGGCGACGGCCTGGCGCGGCTGCCGCACGACCGGACGCTGGTGCTCTACTGCAAGACGGGGGTGCGGTCGGCGGAGGTGCTGGCCACCCTCAAGGGCGCGGGGTTCGCCGACGCCGTGCACCTCCAGGGCGGGATCG
>Ga0209051_1001472_pt1 | contig 19909 bp, 22 predicted proteins | sample AraplaCvi_mMS_r2_2_FD_184286 | JGI IMG/M metagenome (GOLD analysis project Ga0209051, IMG submission 184286) | Arabidopsis root microbial communities from North Carolina, USA - plate scrape MF_Cvi_mMS_r2 (SPAdes) (version 2) | ecosystem: Host-associated > Plants > Roots > Endosphere | place...
GCTCCCCATGCGAACGACTTGATATCCGTCCAGTCCTTGTGGTTCGAGTCCTTGGATTCGCCGTTCGCGCCCTCGACGCGCATGAACATGTCTACTGCCATGGTGATTTCTCCTGAATTCATTGAAGCGAAGCTGTCTGCTGAAATGGACAGCACGGGATGCGTCGATGAGCTCCTGGTCGGAGTCATTGATCAGCCGTGACTCTAGTAAGAGTCCGTTACTCATGCATGACCAAATCCGCCCTCGAGATTTTTTTAAAACTCGTTCGTGAATTTTTTCCGTCAGCAATACGAAGTAGTTTTCAGCTCGATATTGCTTTCGAATTATTTTTTTGCATCGCCTTCATTCATTCATGCGAATCGCAGGATCGCCGCAGCTCCTCATGGCCTTTCTGCGTGATGGTCAGCACCTGCGCAGCTTTCTCGATGCCCGGGAGCGTGGACGGGCGCGACGGTGCGGGAATGAATGCGACCACCAATCCGGCGGCTCTCAGAATCCTGACCCTGTCGATATCTTCGGGCGAGGTGATCGACCTCGGCAGGCGGGTCGATGCGATGCTTCGGAGCAGGTCCATGGTCATGGCAATCTCCTCGTGTTCAGTGATCGCCCCGATGTGCGATCGATGAGATGCCGCCGGCCTCGAGGACCCGCACTGCAGGCGGGTGCCAAAGGCAACCTCTACCAGCGCCGACGAGCATCTTCTGTAGTATTGCGCCCCGACGTGAAGGGCCGATGACGATGCGATGAGCGGGCTAGGCGCAACGGCGCGAAACTCGCCCGGCCCATTGCGGCGTGCATTTGTTCACGCATGGCGCACCCCGTCGCATGCATTGCTACTTTCGGGTGCTTAAGCGGCCTCGAACAGGACGTACATAATCAAACAACCCGGTCTACGTCTACGGCCTGATCCGCCAGGAAAGCCGCTTCATCGTCGGACCGCCTGCCACAGAGACGGTCATCCACGGGAGGCCCCATGTCAATTCGGCTTGTCGCCATGGACAGCCAGCAGCAGCCAATGTGCAGTGGGAGGCCATGGACAATGCTCCGCGCGTCATGGTCTCGTCCGGCGATCTGTTCATGCCAGTCGATGGCGCCTGAGTTCTCTTTTCCATCATGAGTTCCCAAAAAATCATCACCGACCACGACCTCTGGCGCAAAGGCATGGGGGGCGCACCCGCGGGGCTGGTCGGGCAGGCCGACAGCCTGGCCTATGCCGGCCTCGATCTCGACCTGGCCCAGTTCGCCACTTCCACTTTCAATGGCAGCAGCTTCGCGGCCACGACCTTCAGGCAGGCCGTCTGGCGCTCCTGCAGCTTCACGGGCTGCAACTTCACCGACTGCGACTTCGAGGGCATCGCGCTCACCGACTGCGTCTTCACCGGCTGCGTGTTTTCTCGATCCCAGCTGCGGCACAGCCGGCTCAGCGGCTGCCGGTTCAGCAACTGCCAGTGGGATGCCCTGAACTTCGACAGCAGCCATTGGACCCGGGTCGCCATCCTGGGCTGCACCGGAACCAGCGTGCAGGCCGACGGCCTGTCCGGCGAGCAGGTCGACTTCACGGGCAGCCATTTCGAGCAGCTGGAGTTCCGCAACGCGCGGATCAACTGACGCGCCTTCTTTCCAAGGTGCGGGGCGCTATATTGCGAACAGCCCGTGCCCGCCGGCACGGGGCAGGATCATTCGCTCGAGGGGCTGGCGCCATGCGTCGCGCAAGGGCAAACCAGGAGACATTTTGGATCTGCGCGATCTGCAGTATTTCGAGGTCATTGCCGAACTCGAGCACATGGGCCGCGCGTCCGAGCGGCTGCACCGGACCCAGCCCGCGCTGACGAGCTGCGTCAAGCGTCTCGAGGAGGCCAGTGGCGCGGCACTGTTCGAGCGAACGGGGCGCGGCATCCGCCTCACGGCCGCGGGCAAGGCCCTGCTCAAGTGGGCGCAGCGCACGCGCTTCGACGTGGAGAGCGCGCGCCGCGAGATCGGCGACATCGGCCGCGGCCTGGCCGGCAACATCCGCATCGGCATCGTGCCCACGGCCGCGCAGTTTCTGCTGCCGCCGGCGGCACGAGAACTGATTGGCGAGGCGCCGGGCATCACGCTTCGCACGACAGTCGCCCTGGGCGACATCCTGACGCCGCTGCTGCGGGCCGGCGAGATCGACCTGATGGTCGGCACCGAGGGCACGCAGGAGCCGGGCTTCACCTCGAAGCTGCTTGCCGAAGACCCGATCGTCGTGGCCGCAATCAGTTCGCACGAGATCTTCAAGAAGACAAGGCCGACGCTCAAGGACCTGGCGGGCTACCGCTGGGTGCTGCAGCCGCCCGGTGCGCCGACGCGCGACTGGCTGGACCAGACCTTCGACCGCAGCCACCTGCCGCGGCCCCAGGTGCAGGTGGAAAGCACGATGCTGCTGATGCTGCCGAGCCTGATCGCCGAGACCGGCCTGCTGAGCTTCATCTCGCGGCTGCACCTGCAGGAAGGCCGCTCGGGCGCAGCGCTGCGCGAGGTGAAGGTCCGGGGCGTGACCATGCGCCGCCGCATGGTGGTCACCTACCGCGAGAGCGGGTACCTCTCGCCGGCGGCGCAGCGCCTGGTGGTGCTGCTGGCCAGACACGGGCGTTTTCGATCCCGCTGATACCCCAAGCGGCATTTATCGGTTCCAAGAAATTATCGATTGGACCGTTGAAGCTCCAGCGCGAATACTTGCCTCCATCGAACGCACCGGACCCGCTTCACAGGGCTGGGCAGTTCGGCCACAGGAGACAAGTTCATGCCCTCTTTCCCGCTTCGTGCCGGCGCTTCGCGTCGTCTCGCCATTGCCGCCGCAAGCCTGGTTGCCGGCGCCACCCTCCTCGCGCCCGCCGGGGTTCTTGCGCAGGCCTCGTATCCGTCGCGGCCGATCCGGCTGATCGTGCCCTTCCCGGCCGGCGGCGGCACCGACCTGATCGCGCGTGAGGTCGCCAACAAGGTCGCCACCAGCAACGGCTGGTCGATCGTCATCGACAACAAGCCCGGCTCGGGCGGCAACCTCGGGGTCGATGCGGCCGCCAAGGCCGCGCCCGACGGCTACACGCTGGTGCTCGGCCAGACCAGCAACCTGGCGATCAATCCCACGCTCTACGCCAAGCTGCCCTACAACCCGGAAAAGGACCTGACACCGATCGGCCTCGTCGCCAGCGCGCCGCTGGTGCTGGTGGTGGCGGCCGACTCGCCATACAAGACACTGGCCGACGTGGTGGCCGCGGCCAAGGCCAGACCCGAGGCGCTCAACTATGCGAGTTCGGGCAGCGGCACGGTGGCGCACCTGGCGACCGAGCTGTTCCAGAAGACCGCCAACGTGCGGTTCACGCATGTGCCCTACAAGGGCGCCGCGCAAGGATCGACCGACCTGATCGGCGGCCAGATCCAGATGTACATGTCCTCGGTGCCCACGCTGATCGGGCACATCAAGAGCGGCAAGATGCGCCCGATCGTCGTCACCTCGCGCAAGCGCACGACCGATCTCCCGGATGCGCCGACGGTGGACGAGTCGGGCTACAAGGGCTTCGAGGCCGCCACATGGTTCGGCATCGCAGGCCCGGCCGGCCTGCCCAAGGACGTGGTCGCCAAGCTCAACGCGGCGTTCAACAAGGCGCTGCAGGACCCCGAGGTCAAGCGCAAGCTCGCGAGCCAGGGTGCCGAGGTGAAGGGCAGCACGCCGGAAGAGTTCGGCGCCTACATCCGCGAAGAAACCGTGCGCTGGGGCAAGGTCGTCAAGGACTCGGGCGCCAAGGTCGATTGACGCACACGCCGCACCAAACCTCCCGTCTTCATTCCTCCAAGAGAAACCATGTCCTCCAACCCTCCCGACATCATTCGCGATTTCGAGCGCGTGCCCGCGCACATCGTGGCGCAAGCCGCGCAATTCCAGCCCGCCATCCTGGCCGACGTGGCCGGCCGCCGCGGCGCGATGCATGGCCGCATCAAGGCGCTGCGCCCTCGCATGAAGCTCGCCGGCCCCGCCTTCACGGTGGAGGTGCGCCCCGGCGACAACCTGATGATCCATGCCGCCATCGCGATGGCCAGGCCCGGCGACGTGCTGGTGATCGACGGCAAGGGCGACCAGGGCTCGGCGCTCATGGGCACCATCATGATGACGGCCTGCCAGAAGCTCGGCATCGCCGGCGTGGTGATGGACGGCGCCTGCCGCGACAGCCTCGAGATCGACGAGATGAACTACCCGGTGTTCTGCGTGGGCACCAACCCGAACGGCCCGACCAAGAACATCGCCGGGCGCATCGGGCATCCCGTCTCGGTCGGCAATGTCACGGTGCGCGCGGGCGACTTCGTGATCGCCGACGGCGACGGCGTGGTGGTGGTGGAGCGCGAGAAGATCGAGGCGCTGCTGCCCGCGGCGGCCCGGAAGGTCAGCGACGAGGCCGCGCGCATTGCCGCGATCAAGGAAGGCGACACCGCGGCCAAGTGGCTGAACGGCGCGCTGCGCACGGCCGGCGTGCTCAAGGAAGGAGAGGTCCTGTGAGCACCATCCTCGTGACCGGCGCCGACCTGGCGCCGCAGGCCATCGCGCTGCTCGAGGGCCACGAGATCGTCTATGCCGGCAAGGCCCCGACCGAGGACGACCTGGTGGCGCTGTGTCGCGCGCATGATCCGGTGGCCATCATCGTGCGCTACGGCAAGGTCGGCGCCGCGGTGATGGACGCGGCGCCCTCGCTGCGCGTGATCTCCAAGCATGGCAGCGGCACCGACACCATCGACAAGGCCGCGGCCCAGGCGCGCGGCATCGAGGTGGTCGCGGCCGTGGGCGCGAACGCCGCCGCGGTGGCCGAGCAGGCGCTGGCCCTGCTGCTGGCCTGCGCCAAGTCCGTGGTGCAGCTCGATGCGCGCATGCATGCCGGCCACTGGGACAAGGCCACGCACAAGAGCCTCGAGCTTGGCGGTCGCACCATCGGGCTGATTGGCCTGGGTGCGATCGGACTGCGCTTTGCCCGCATGGCCGACGCGCTGGGCATGCGCGTGATCGGCTTCGATCCCTATGCCGGGAATCTTCCGCCCCATGTCACGGCCGTCGACCTGCCGACGATCTGGCGCGAGTCCGATGCGATCTCGCTGCATTGCCCGCTGACGGAAGACAACCGCGGCCTGGTCAACGCCGACACGCTGGCGCGGTGCAGGCGCGGCGTGATCCTGGTCAACACCGCGCGCGGCGGCCTCGTCGACGAGGCGGCGCTGCTGGCTGCTGTGCGTTCGGGCCAGGTGGGCATGGCGGGCCTGGACAGCTTCGCGGTGGAGCCGATGGCCGCGGGCCACCCTTTCCAGGGCGAGAAGAACTTCGTGCTGAGCCCGCACATCGGCGGCGTGACCGGTGACGCTTATGTGAACATGGGCATCGGCGCGGCGAAGAACGTGCTGCAGGTGCTCGCCCGGCAGCCGGCCACCACCTGAGCCTTCGGCGGCGCGCCGCGCAGCGAATGCACTGCGGCACACCGGCAGCGGACACGAACACAACAACGAGAGACGAATCCATGAAGACATTGATCCAGCGCGTGCTTGCCGCATGCCTTCTTGCTGCGGCATCCGCGCACGCAGCCTTTCCCGAGCGTCCGATCACCCTGGTCGTCCCCTACGCGCCCGGCGGTTCGGCCGATGCGCTGGCGCGCGTGCTCGCCGTGCGCATGGGCGCGAAGCTGGGCACGAGCGTGATCGTCGACAACCGCCCCGGCGCGAGCGGGACCATCGGCGCGAGCTTCGCCGCCAAGGCCCCGGCCGACGGCTACACCGTGCTCTACGACGCCACGCCCTACTCCATCAATCCGCACCTGTTCCCGCGCATGCCGTATGCGAGCAATGCGCTGCAGCCGTTGGCGCTGGTCTCGCTGGCGCCGAACCTCCTCATCGTCAAGGCCGAATCGCCGATCAGGGACGTGAAGGACCTGGTCGCCAGGGCCAAGGCCACGCCGGGCAAGCTGAACTTCGCCTCCGGCGGCAGCGGCACGGTGCAGCGGCTGGCGGCGGAGCTGTTGCGCCAGCGGCTCGACCTCGACATGGCGCACGTCGGCTACAAGAGCGGCGGCCCCGCCATCGTCGATGTGACCGGCGGCCAGGTCGACTTCATGTTCAGCACCATCGCGGCGTCCTATCCGCTGGTGTCCTCGGGCAAACTGCGGGCTCTCGCGGTCTCGTCGCCCGAGCGCTCCAAGCGCCTGCCGGACGTGCCGACGGTGGCCGAATCGGTCGTGCCGGGCTACGAGGCCTTCGAATGGAACGGGCTGCTGCTGCCGGCCGGCACGCCCGAAGCGGTGGCCGCGAAGCTGCACAAGGCGCTGGTCGACGTACTGAAGGAAGACGAGGTGAAGCAGCGCTTCGCCGACGTCGGCGTGCAGGCCGTCGGTTCCACACCGGCCGAGTTCGCGGCCTTCCTGAAGAAGGAAGACGCGAAATGGGCCGAGGTGATCCGCAAGGGCAACATCAAGCTCGACTGACACGCCGATGGCCGATCTCCCTCTCACGCATCCCGTGCCGCATTCGGTCGGGCTCGAGCGCCCTTCGCGCGCGCTGCCCGCCGGTGCCTGCGACAGCCACATGCACATCTTCGATCCGCGCTTCGCGCCCTCGCGGCACTGGAAGCGGCAGCCACCGCGCGCCGAGGTCGCCGCCTATCGCCAGCTCCAGGAGCGGCTGGGCACGTCGCGCACTGTCGTGGTGAACCCGTCGACCTATGGCACCGACAACGCCTGCATGCTCGACGCGCTGGCGCAGCTAGGGGCAAGCGCGCGCGGCGTCGCGGTGGTCGGCGCCGAGGTGGACGACGCGCAGCTCGAGCGCCTCGCGGCGCAGCGCGTGTGCGGATTGCGCGTGAACTTCGTGACGCCGCAATCCTGGGGCGCCACCACGCCAGACATGCTGACGGCGCTCGCGCGCAAGGCGGCGCGCCTGGGATGGCACATCCAGGTCTTCGTCCACCCCGGGCAGCTGGTCGAACTGGCGCCGGTACTCGAGGCCCTGCCCACCCCGCTCGTGGTCGACCACATGGCGCGCATCGATCCCGCCGAAGGGCCGGCCAGCGCCGCCTTCGCCACGCTGCGCCGGCTGCTCGACAGGGGCAACACCTGGGTCAAGCTCTCCGGCGTCTACATGCGCTCGCGAGAAGGCGCCCCGGCCTACGGCGACGCGCAGGCACTGGGCCATGCGCTGGTCCGGGCTGCGCCGGAGCGCATGCTCTGGGGCAGCGACTGGCCCCACACCACCGAGGCACCGGGCACGGTCGACGACGCCGGCCTGCTGAACGTGCTGCGCGCCTGGTGCGGCGACGATGGCGTGATGGACCATATCCTCGTCGACAACCCGGCGAGGCTCTACGGCTTCGGCAAACCCTGATTGCGGCCTGTGCCGCGACGGAGACTCCCCTTGTTCCTTCTTCAGCCCCCCGAAGTTCGAGACCTCGAAGTGTTCACGCGCATGCCTGATGCCTTGCGCCGGCGCGAACCCAGCGCATGGGCCGACGCCAACCGGGGCGGCCAGGCCACCGACTCATTTCTCGAAGGGCCGGTGTTCGACGATGCCGGCAACCTGTACGTGGCCGACATCCCGTTCGGACGCATCTTCCGCATCGACCCGGCCGGCGCATGGACGCTCGTGGCCGAATACGACGGCGAGCCCAACGGCATGAAGTTCCTGGACGCGCACACGCTGCTCGTCACCGACTACAAGAACGGCCTGATGCGCGTCGACGCGCGCACCGGTGCCGTCACGCCTCATCTGCCGCGGCGCAACACCGAGCGCTTCAAGGGCGTGAACGACCTGGTGCTGGACGCGCAGGGAAACATCTACTTCACCGACCAGGGCCAGACCGGGCTGCACGATCCCACGGGCCGCCTCTACCGGCTGCGGCCCGACGGCCAGCTCGACCTGCTGCTGGGCAACGTGCCCAGCCCGAACGGCGTGGCGCTCTCGCCCGACGGCAGGCTGCTCTACCTCGCGGTGACGCGGGGCAACTGCGTCTGGCGCGTGCCGCTGCTGGCCGACGGCAGCGTCGCCAAGGTGAGTCAGTTCTTCACCTCGTACGGCCCGAGCGGCCCCGATGGCCTGGCGGTCGATGCAAAAGGGCGCGTGATCGTCGCCAACCCCGGCCTGGGCTACGTCTGGCTGCTGAACGCCCGTGCCGAGCCGGTCGTCGTGCTTCGGGGACCGGCGGGGGCTTCCACGACCAACCTTGCCTTCGGGGGCAAGGACCGCAGCACGCTCTACGTGACCGATTCCACGCACGGGAACATCCTGGCGGCGCAGCTCGATGCGCCGGGATTGCTGCTGCACCGCGGACGGCCCGAGGCCTGAGGCCTTCGAAACGTCACGCGCTTTCGTCGAAACGGCGAAACGAACCGCGCCTTCGCCGTTCTGCTCTCTACCGCCTGCCAGCCTTCGCTTCTACATTTTCTCCATGGAGCCTGAGCTCCTTTCTGGAGAAACAAAATGTCGAAGCTGCAAGTCAAGAATGTTCTGGTGCTGGGTGCGGGTAAGGTGGGCAGCACGGTGGCGGACATGATCGCCGAATACCACCGCATCCCGGTGACGCTGGCCGACCAGCGCACCGGCACGCCGTCCAATGATCCGCTGGTGCGGCAGATCACGCTGGACGTCGAGGACGAGGCGGCGCTGGCCGGCGAACTGGCCTCGCACACGGTGGTCATCAACGCGCTGCCGTTCTTCCTGGCGGCGCGCGTGGCCACCCAGGCCGCGCGGCTCGGCGTGCACTACTTCGACCTCACGGAAGACGTGGCGGCCACGCATGCGATCCGCCAGCTGTCCCATGAAGCCACGTCGATGCTGATGCCGCAAAGCGGCCTCGCACCCGGCGTGATCGGCATGCTCGGCGGCCACCTGGCGGGGCACTTCGACGAACTCTACGACCTGCGCCTGCGCGTCGGCGCGCTCACGCGCAATGCCACCAACAGCCTGCGCTACAACTTCACCTGGAGCATCGACGGCGTCATCAACGAATACTGCAACGCCTGCGATGCGATCGTGAACGGCCAGGTCGTGTCGGTGCAGCCGCTGGAGGGCCATGAGACCTTCACGCTCGATGCGGAAGCCTTCGAGGCCTTCAACACCTCGGGCGGACTGGGCACGCTGTGCGAGACGCTGTGCGGCAAGGTGCGCAACCTCGACTACAAGACCATCCGCTATCCGGGCCACCGCGATGCGATGAACTTCCTCTTGCACGACCTGCGCCTGATCGAGCGCCGCGACCTGCTGCGCCAGGTGCTCGAACATGCGGTGCCGCACAGCCGGGAAGACGTGGTCATCGTGTTCGCCTCGGCCTCGGGCATGCGCGGCGGCCGGTTCGAACAGGAAACCCGCCTGGGCCGCGTGTTCGGCGCCAGGCTCCGCGGCAAGGACCGCACCGCCATCGAGCTCACGACGGCCGCCGGCGTGGTCGGCGTGTTCGAGCTGCTGCTGCAGGGCACGCTGCCCCGCGCCGGCTTCGTCGGGCAGGAGCAGGTGCCGCTCGAGGCCTTTCTCTCGACCCGCGTGGGCCACTACTACCAGGGGCTCGGCGTGAGCGCCTCCAGCCCTTCTCGGCCGGAACTCGCCGAAGCCTGAGCGCTTCGCGCAAGCCGCGGCCCCGGGGGCGCACAACGCCCCGGCCCGGCCCTGTCTCTCTTTCTTCTTCAACCCGGACTGGAGTTTTGCCATGCGTGGTGCAGACGTGCTCGTGCAGATGTTGATCAACTACGGCGTCGACGTGCTCTTTGGTGTGCCCGGCGACACCAACGTGCCGTTCTACGAGGCGCTGCAGCGCCGCCAGGGCGACATCGAGCATGTCATGGCCCGCGACGAGCGCTCGGCCGGCTACATGGCCGACGCCTACGCGCGGCTGACCGACAAGCCCGGCATCTTCGAATGCCCCTCGGGCGCCGGCGCGATGTATTCGCTGCCCCCGCTGGCCGAATCGAATGCGTCTTCGGTGCCGGTCATCCTGCTGACCATCGACCTGCCCTTGCCGGGCGAGGGCCGCGGCATGATCACCGAGCTCGACTGCGCCAGGCTGTTCGAGCCCGTCACGAAAATGTCGGTGCAGGTGAAGTCGCCCGAGAAGCTGCCCGAGATCGTTCGCCGCGCATTCCGCGTGGCCTGCTCCGGCACGCCCGGCGCCGTGCACCTGCAGATTCCGGAAGACATGCTGCTGGCGGAGATCGACCCCGACGCCATCTCGCTGCACGCCGAGCCCGAATGCAGGACCTTCCCGGCCTTTCCGACGGCCCCCGCGCCTGGCAAGGTGAACGAACTCTTCGCGCTGCTGCGCAAAGCCTCGAAGCCGCTGTTCGTCGCGGGCGGCGGCGTGAACCGCTCCTGCGCCGGCGGCGCGCTCACCGAGGTGGCCGTGAAGCTCAACGTGCCCGTGGTCAGTACGATCACGGGCCAGGGTGCGCTGCCCGACGACCACCGCCTGGCCATCGGCGTCATCGGCGACAACGGCTTTCATCCGCATGCCAACCGCGCGCTCGAGGAATCGGACCTGGTGATCTTCGTGGGCTCGCGCATGGGCTCGGTCGTCACCGTGGGCTGGACCTTCCCCCGAATGACGCTCAACAAGCGCGTGGTGCAGATCGACATCAACCCCGAGCGCCTTGCCAACAACTACGAGAACCTGCTGTCGATCGCCGCGGACGCGCGGCTGGTTCTCAAGCAGATCCTGAACGAAGCTCCCGTCGATTTCGATGGCTCGAAGCACACGCCCTGGGTCGACCATCTCAACACCTACCGCGCGAACTTCTGGGAGCATGCCGAAGGCGTGCTCTCGCTGGACGACGTGCCGCTGCGGCCCGAGCGTGTGGTGCGCGCGTTCGGCAGGCAGCTCGAGAAGTACGGCCAGGCCGTGCACATACTTTCGGACGCCGGCACGCCCACGCCCTACATGACGCGCTTCCTGCGCATCGGCGACCGCCGCACGCGCTTCGTGATACCGCGCGCCTTCGGCGGCCTGGGCTCGGCGATTCCCGCGGTGGTCGGCGCCTGGTATGCCGACAAGACGCGCCGGCCCATCGGCATGTTCGGCGACGGCTCTTTCAACATGGCTGTCGGCGAGCTCGAGACGCTGGTCCGCAAGAAGGTGCCGGCGCTCCTGATGCTCTTCAACAACGGCTGCTTCGGCTGGATCAAGGGACTGCACCGGCTCAAGGGCCACGACGAATGCCTTGGCGTGGACTTCCTGCCGCCGCGCGGCCAGGCCATTGCCGAGGCCTTCGACATCAAGGCCTGGACGGCCGCCACGCCCGATGAATTGATCCGGGCGCTCGATGAAGCCTTCGCCTATGACGGCCCCTGCCTGATCGACATCCACATCGAATCGCTCGCGGACCGCGTGCCGCCCGTGTATTCCTGGCTCGCGAAAAAGAAGCTCGATCCGCTGGCACTCGCGCCGGAGGACGTGGCCTATCTGTAGGTCGGATCGCGGCGCCAACGGTTCACGATAGACTTTTCGGCGAATGAACCGATTGGCCTGAATGAAGAACACTGTTGCCGTGCTCGGCGCCGGCATCGTCGGCGTGTCGTGTGCCCTCGAACTCCAGCGGCGGGGTTTCGACGTGACGGTCTTCGACCGCGCCGCGCCGGGCCGCGAGACCTCCTACGGCAATGCCGGCGTGATCGCCCGCAGCTCGCTGATGCCGTTCAACCATCCGGGGCTGTGGTCCTCGCTTCCCAGGCTGCTGAAGAACAACGCCGCGGGCTTTCGCTACAACCCGCTTTTCCTCGCGAAGAACCTGCCGTGGGCGCTGAAGTTCCTGGCCAACACGCGTGCGGCGGTCTTTCATGAAACGACCGCGGCGCTCGATGCACTGATCCGGCTTTCGGCGGCGCAGCACCTGCGGCTGCTGGGCGAAGCGGGCGCGGCGCACCGCCTGCGCACGAACGGGTGGCTCTTTCTCTATCGCAGCGAGGAAGGCTTTCTCGGCAGCCAACTCTCGCGGGACACCTTCAAGAAGTTCGGCATCGCCACGCAGCTGCTCGATGTGCAAGAACTCGCGCAGCTGGAGCCGCATCTGAAGCCGCTGTTCCCGCGCGCGCTCTGGATCCAGGATACGGCGTCGGTGGACAGCCCGGGCCAGGTGGTCGAAGCCTACGCCAGGCTTTTTGTTGCGCGCGGCGGCCGCATCCGGCAGGCATCGATCGGCGGACTGCGCCGCTCGGAAGCAGGCGATGCCTGGCAGCTGAGCGAAGACGGCGGCACGCGCCACGAGGCCTCGCGCGTCGTGCTCGCGCTGGGGCCGTGGACCCGGGAGTTCGCGAAGAAGGCCCTGGGCTTGTCGGTACCGATGGCGTACGAGCGCGGCTACCACATGCACTACCGCGCTGCCGGCGGGGCCATGCTCGGTCGGCCGGTCTACGACACCGGCGGCGGCTATGTGCTGTCGCCCATGGAACAGGGCCTGCGGCTGTCCACCGGCGTGCAGCTGGCCGACCGCGAGGCGCCCAAAAACCTCGCGCAGCTCGATCTGGCGGAGCGCGCAGCGCGCGAGGCGTTTCCGCTCGAGGCGCGCCTTGACAAGGAAGCCTGGCTCGGCAGCCGCCCCACGCTGCCGGACAGCCGCCCGGTCATCGGCGAATGCCCGGGCCGCCCAGGCCTTTGGCTCGCATTCGGCCACCAGCACATCGGCTTCAACACCGCCCCGGGCACGGCCGCGCTCCTTGGCGCGATGATGGCCGGCGAAGCCTGCGCCTTCGATCCCGCGCCGTTCCGGCCTTCACGCTTCCTGGGCTGAAGCCGCCAGCGCATCCGCACCCGAACAAGACGGAGTGCACCGATCTGGCACCCCGGTCGTGCCCCTGGTGCGACCAGGACATTCAGGCGCCGGTCAACGGAAATGGTCGTTTCGCATGCCCGCGGTGACGGTATGACGAAAACTTCGCGCGATCCTGACGAACTGCCGCATTGCTCGTGACTGTCATGGCTCCTAGACTTCATTCGCGAGTCGAAGCCTTCCTTCCCATTCAAATGGCGAGCTTTTTGCTTGGAGACCCCATGACTACAAAACGAGCGATCCTTCGCACCCTCCTCGCGCTGACGAGCGCATGCACCCTCACCCTCAGCGTCGCCCAGGAGCCGGAAAGCTCGATGACCCGCGTCCAACGGACCAAGGTCCTGCGGGTGGGCGCGATCGCCGGGGCCATTCCGTACTTCAGCAAGGATCTGGTCACGGGCAAGTGGGAAGGCTTCGGGCCCGACTTCTCCGAGAGCCTGGCCAGGAAATTCGGCGCCAAGGTCGAATACGTCGAAACGACCTGGGGCAACGCGGTGCTCGACCTGCAGTCGAACAAGATCGACGCGATGTTCGGCATGGCGCCGACGCCGGCGCGCAAGGAGGTCGTGAACTTCTCCGACACGCTGTTCGACAACACCTACACCGCCGTGTGCAAGAAGGGCTTTCCGACCAAGACCTGGGAGCAGCTGAACGCGCCCGAGAACAAGATCGTGGTCGACGTAGGCTCGAGCCATGACCAGCTCGCCACGCGCATCCTGCCGAAGGCCGACGTCCAGCGGCTGGAGAACTCGGGCTCCGCAACGCTCGCGCTGCAGGCCGGCCGCGCCGACTGCCAGATCCTGGTGATCCTGCTGGCGCAGCCGCTGCTGGCCAAGCGCGCCAACGTGGGCGTGATGCAGATTCCCAGCCCGATCTACACGGCGCCCGTGAGCATCGGCCTGCGCAAGGAAGCCGATCCGGCCATGCAGGCGGCCGTCAATGCCTGGCTGGGCGAGGTTCGCGCCAAGGGCGAGGTCCGCAGCGTGATCCTGAAGAACATGGAAAAACTCGCCGGCGTTCCCGCCAGCGCCTTCCCTTCCGAAATCAAGTTCTGAGCCCGGGCCATGGAATACGCCGAATCGCAGAGGGCGCCCCGCTCGCGCTCTCGCCTGGGCATGGCCCTGATGGTGGTTCTCGCGCTGGCCAGTGCCTGGGCGCTGGTCAAGCACTTCGCCGGCGCAAGCGCGGCCTCCGCCGGCTACGACTGGGACTTCGCGGTGCTCTGGAAGTACCGCTCGCTGCTCATCAGCGGGTTGCTCTACACGCTGCTCTTCACGGTGGTCTGCGTGGTGCTCGGGCTGCTGGTGGGCGTGGTCACTGGCCTGGGGCGCCTGTCCACCAACCCGTACATCACCGCGCCGCTGCGCGCCTACATCGAGGTGTTCCGGTGCACACCGGTGCTGGTGCAGCTCGTGTGGTTCTACTACGCGTTGCCCGTGCTCACCGGTCTCGAGCTCTCGGCCACGGCCGCCGCCACCCTGTGCCTGACGCTCTATGGCGGCGCGTTCTATTCCGAGATCGTGCGCGGCGGGATCATCTCGATCGAGTCCGGCCAGACCGAAGCCGGCAAGGCGCTGGGCATGACGCGCCTGCAGCTGCTTCGCCGCATCCTGCTGCCGCAGGCGTTCAAGAAGATGGTGCCGCCGCTGATGAGCCAGTCGATCATGCAGCTGAAGAACACTTCGCTGCTCTCGGTGCTGGCCGTGCCCGACCTGCTGTACCAGGGCCAGGTGATCGCGCACGACACCTACCGGCCGCTGGAGCTCTACACTTTCATCGCGATTGCCTATTTCGCCGTGCTGCTGCCCATCACGATCTGGGCCAAGCGCATGGAATACGGCGTTGCCAGGGAAGCCTGACATGACGACACCCACCGTGATCGAGATCGCAGGCCTTCGAAAGTCCTTCGGCGCCCACGTGGTCCTCAAGGACATCTCGCTGAAGATCGAACGTGGCCAGGTGGTCGCGATGATCGGGCCTTCGGGCTCCGGCAAATCCACGCTGCTTCGCTGCATCAACCTGCTGACGGTCCCGGACGGCGGACGCATCGCCGTGGGCGACCAGGCGATCCAGTTCAGCGGACGCGACACCGCGTTGCCGAGCGAGCGCAAGCTCGCGAAGTTCCGCGCCTCCACCGGGATGGTGTTCCAGCACTTCAACCTGTTCCCCCACATGACCGCGCTGCAGAACGTCATGGAAGGCCCGGTCACGGTGCTCAAGACGCCAAAGGCGCAGGCCGCGGCCGAGGCCCGGGCGCTGCTGCAGAAGGTGGGCCTGCTCGAGCGTGCCGACTACTACCCCGACAAGCTCTCGGGCGGGCAGAAGCAGCGCGTGGCCATTGCCCGCGCACTGGCCATGAAACCGAGCGTCATGCTGTTCGACGAGGCCACCTCGGCGCTCGACCCCGAGCTCGTCGGAGAAGTGCTTACCGTCATCAAGGGCCTGGCGAAGGAAGGCATGACCATGATCCTGGTCACCCATGAGATCGGCTTTGCGCGCGAAGTGGCGGACCAAGTGATCTTCATGCGCGACGGCGTCGTCGCGGAGTGCGGGCCGCCCGGCATCGTCATCGACAACCCGCAGCAGGAGTCGACGCGCGCGTTCCTCGGCCGCTTCAAGGCGTCCGCCGGCGCGCCCGAGCCCGCCGTTGCCGCCGCCGTCATCGCCTAGTGGGCGGCAAGGCTGCTCCCGCGGAAGCCGTTGCATGGCCGCAGGGGCGCTGCCACTGCGGCGCGGTGCGCTTCGAATTCTTGCTGGCTTCGCACCAGGGCGTGAGCTGCAACTGCAGCTATTGCGTGCGCAAGGCGGCACTGCACCACCGCGTGCCGGCCGGGAACTTCCGCCTGCTCGCGGGCGCGCAGCAGCTGTCGAGCTACCGCTTCGGGACGATGCGCGCACGCCATCTCTTCTGCAGCATGTGCGGCATTCATACGCACTGCCATCCGCGATCGGCCCCCGAGGAGGTCAATGTCAACCTGCATTGCGTCGACGCGCTGCTGGATGCGCACATTGAGCTTTCCCTGCACGACGGCCGCGGCTGGACCGCACTGCCGTAGCATGCCGGTCAAACTCCAGAACTTCATGAGACAACGCGATGGACGGAAGACTTGACGACCTCGACCGGCACCTGCTGAGCCTGCTCCAGGCCAATGCCAGGGAACCCGCCGCCAACCTGGCGCGAAAACTCAAGATCGCGCGCACCACCGTGGTCGCGCGCATTGCGCGGCTCGAGCGCGAAGGCATCGTGGCCGGCTATGGCGTGCGCCTGGGCCACAAGCTCGAGCATGCGGCCGTTCGCGCGATCTGCGGGCTCAGCGTCAACGCCAAGAATGCGCCCGCGGTGATCCGGGCGCTCGAGCGCGTGCCCGAAGTCGAGGAGCTTTCGGCCGTGAGCGGCCAGTTCGACTACATGGTGTTCCTGCGCTGCGACACGCCGGAAAAGCTCGATGTCCTGCTCGACCAGCTCGGCCAACTGGACGGCATCAACCAGACGCAGACCTCGATCGTCCTGAGCCGGAAGATCGACCGGCGCAGCGCCCTTCCCTCGGTCTCCTGAGTTTTGTTTGACATGAATACCGCTGCGCCTGGCTTTCTCGGTGTGCTGATGCTCGACACGCGCTTTCCGCGGCCGCCGGGCGATGTCGGCAATCCGCAGACCTATGCGCGGGCCGGCATTCCGGTGCGCTTTCTCACGGTGGAAGGTGCGTCACCCAGGCGCATCGTCGAAGAAGCCGATCCGCGCCTGGTCCAGCCCTTCGTCGATGCCGCGGTGCGGCTGGTGGCGGAAGGTGCGTCGATGATCACCACCAGCTGCGGCTTCCTGGCCGCCTATCAGGAGGTTCTTTCCCAGGCGGTACCCGTGCCGGTGCTGACCTCGAGCTTGCTGCAGGTGCGGCACTGCGTCCAGCCGGGCATCGTCACCTTCGACGCGCAATCGCTGACGCCGCAGATCCTGCAGGCTGCCGGCGTGCCCGCGGGAACGCCGGTCATGGGCGTGCGCCCGGGCTGCGAATTCCATCGCCGCATCCTGGACAACGACACCGTGCTCGACCTGGCTGAGGCGCAGCGCAATGTCGTCGACGCGGCCGTGCACCTGGTGCAGGCCTTCCCCTGCGTCGAGCGCATCGTGCTCGAATGCACGAACATGCCGCCGTACCGGGAAGCCGTGGCTGCGGCGGTCGGGCGCGAAGTGCATGACATCGAGACGATGATCCTGAAGGCGTGGCGCGACCGGTCACCGGAGTGATTCACGCCTTCCCCAGCGCCGCAATCGGCGCATGGCGCGCCATCAGCTCGTCGATCCAGTCGATGAACACCCGCAGCTTCGCGCTGGGCCAGGTGGGGCGCGGCCATGTAGTGCGGCAGCCAGAGGATGCCCATGCCCGCCACGCCGGCCGCGAGGTAGGCATTGCCGTCGTCGACCGCGACCACATGGCGGCCCTGCAGTTCGATGTGCTCGGCGCCCCGCTGCGTGCGCAGTGCGGCGACCTTGCCGCTGCGCGTGCTCAGGTAGCCCGCGATGCGGTGGCGGGCGTCTTCGATCTCGCTCTGGTGCACCGGCGTTTCGGCGCGCTCCAGGTAGCACGGCGCCGCGTAGACGCCGAACCGCAGCTCGCCCACGCGGCGCGCCGTCAGCGATGAATCGGCGAGCCCGCCGCCGCGCGGCACGCAATCGACGTTGTCGCCGATCACGTCGACCCACCTGTCGCTCACGCCCATTCCGCGTTCGGCTGCACCTCATCCCAAGGCTTCGGCGCAATACCCGATCCGCGCGCGGTGCCCATGATCATCCGCGATGCGGCAGGCGTAGCAAGGAGACACCGAAAACAAATAGGGCTCCGCGAATCCGATCGGGCACGGCTGCCGTATGGACAGTTGCCGCCGCCATTCCGGCATCGGTTCAAACCACAGGAGCCTTCCATCATGCGCAACCAATTCCACCGCCTTGCCTCCATCACCCTGGCCGTTGCCATCGCGGCCGGGTCCACCCTTGTCTCCGCGCAGGTCATGGTCGGCGGTGCGCCGATGCTCGCGACCAAGGACATCATCGACAACGCCGTCAATTCGAAGGACCACACCACCTTGGTCGCCGCGGTCAAGGCAGCCGGCCTGGTCGAGACCCTTAAGGGCCCAGGTCCGTTCACGGTGTTCGCGCCGACGAACGCGGCCTTCGCTGCCCTGCCTGCCGGCACCGTCGACTCGCTGCTCAAACCCGAGAACAAGGCCAAGCTGGCCGCCGTGCTGACCTACCACGTGGTGCCCGGCAAGCTCGACGCCGCCGCACTGGGCGGCCAGATCATGGACGGCAAGGGCATGGCCACACTGAAGACCGCGGCCGGCGGCACGCTCACCGCCAAGGAGAGCGGCGGCAAGATCATGGTCGGCGACGAGAAGGGCGGCTGGGCCACCGTGAGCACCGCCGATGTCTACCAGTCGAACGGCGTGATCCACGTGGTCGACAAGGTACTGCTGCCCAAGTAAGCAAGGAGAGCCGGTGCAAGGACGAAGCGAAGTCGTCCTGCACCCGCAGCCTGCGCTGGGGCTTGCTACATGGGCCGGTAGAAGATGTAGTCGGCCTGGTACTGGACCACCTGCTTCTGGCCCATTGAGGACGCGCCGCAGGCCATCGCCGGCGCCGTGCCGCCCCGCGTCGCGACGCGCTGGATATAGCTGACGCCCTGCATGGCGCCATTGCCCATGGCCGGGTTGGCCTTCACGAGCTGGTAGGGAATGTTGCCGTTGCCGTTCGGTGCGACGGCGACCTGCGCGCCCGTAAGCTTCGAGCCGTCCATGCTCTCCCAGGTGGCCGGCGGCCCGAAGTACTTGCCGATCTGCTTGCCGCTGCGGTCCATCAGCTTGGCATCGGGCCCCACGAAGACCCATTCGTGCTGTCCGGGTGCGTTCGCCTTGGCGCGGCATTCGTAGGTGATGTCGCCGGCGCCCACGGTTTCCAATGCGACGCGATGGCCGGCGGGCACCATGACCGCGTCCGGCAGGCCGGCTTGCGAATAGACCATCGACTTGTTCATGCCGGTGCCCGCGCATGCGGCCAGGCTGATGGCGGCGGCGAGAACGCCGAGGGTGTGAAGGATCGTCATGATTTGCCTTTCAGGGTTGTGATGCGGGATGACCCGGCGGTCGCTCTGGTTCGTTCGCGAACGCGCGGCCCCGTCCCTCTACGCAGCGCGGTCCCGATCGGATTCAACTTTCCGGTGCACGCTGAATCCGTTCGCCGTTCTGCGTCGTATGGCTCCTTGTGACAACCGATGCGCCACAATCCGCCCATGCCCGACTCCAGCCCCGACGCCGAACTGATGGCACTCATCGACCTTGTAGGCCGCCGGGACGAAAACGCGCTGCGCCTGCTCTACGAGCGGACCTCGCCCAAGCTATTCGGCTTGGCGATGCGCGTGCTGCGCCAGCGCGAATGGGCCGAGGACGTACTGCAGGAGTCCTTCCTCACGATCTGGCGCGTAGCCGGCGACTACCGCAGCACGCTGAGCCCGCCGCTGGCCTGGATGGGACTGATCGTGCGCAGCCGATCGCTTGACTTGTTGCGGCGCCGCAGCGCCGACCGGGCGCATTTGACGCAGGAGTTCGACGAGCAGATGGCCGAGACATTCGAATCCAGCGCCGCGAACCCGATGGACACCACCGATGCCAGCGAACAGGCCTGGGCGCTGCACCAGTGCCTGAGCCGGCTCGAGGACGGCCAGCGCGAGGTGCTGAGCCTGGCCTACCTGCGCGAGCTCAGCCACAGCGAGCTGGCCGGGCAACTCAAGCTGCCGCTGGGCACGGTCAAGACCTGGATCCGGCGCGGGCTCGAGAAGCTGCGCAGCTGCATGCAGCAGTTCACATGAGAGGGGCATCGCCATGAAGTTTTCCGCCCATCCCGAACTGCTGGAACTACTGGCCGCAAGCTATGCGCTGGGCACGCTGCGCGCTGCCGCGCGCCGCCGCTTCGAGACCTTGGCGCGCGAGCAGGCGCCGGTGCGCGCCGCCGCGCTGGCTTGGCAGAGCCGCCTGGCCAGCATGGCGGAATTGCAGCAACCCGTGGCGCCCGACCCTGTCGTCTGGACACGTATCCGCAATCTGATCGCGGCCGAGCAACAGCA
>Ga0209051_1001474_pt1 | contig 19907 bp, 18 predicted proteins | sample AraplaCvi_mMS_r2_2_FD_184286 | JGI IMG/M metagenome (GOLD analysis project Ga0209051, IMG submission 184286) | Arabidopsis root microbial communities from North Carolina, USA - plate scrape MF_Cvi_mMS_r2 (SPAdes) (version 2) | ecosystem: Host-associated > Plants > Roots > Endosphere | place...
ACCGCCACGCGGTGGCTGCTACGCCCGCGCGTCAGCGCGCGGCGTTGCGGTCGGTAATCATCTTCGGAGTGATAAAGACGAGCATTTCGGTCTTGTTGGCAACGCGTTCGCGCTTGCGGAACAGTGCACCCAGGTAGGGCACTTCACCCAGCACCGGCACGCGCGATTCGTCATTGGTTTCGGTGAGTTCGAAGATACCACCGATGACGACCGTGCCGCCGTTCTCGACCAGCACCTCGGTCTGCACGTGCTTGGTGTTGATGGCCGGGCCGGCCGAGGTGTTGACACCGCGGGCATCCTTGCTCACGTCGAGCGTGAGGATGATGTTGCCTTCGGGCGTGATCTGCGGCGTGACCTCGAGCTTCAGCACCGCCTTGCGGAACGAAATGGAGGTGGCGCCGCTGGACGTGGCCTGCTGGTAGGGAATTTCCTCGCCCTGCTCGATCAGCGCCTTGGTCTGGTCGGCCGTGATGACGCGGGGGCTCGAGACCAGCTTGCCCTTGCCGTCGGCCTCGAGCGCCGAGATCTCGAGGTTCAGCATGCGCGAAAAGCTCGAGTTGAACAGCGAGATCGCGAAGGTGCCTGCCGCATTGCCGGTGCCGCCGGCATCGCCTGCGGGCAGGTTGATGAAGTTGGAGTTGGTCCAGGTGGTCGTCGCAGTGTTTCCGCTGCCGTTGGTACCTGCGGTGACCGTGGGCATCATGCCCAGGTTGGCGAAGGCCCGGTTCCCCGACGAGGAGGCGAAGCGCTCGCCAGCAATACCGCCGCCGAGCCGCACGCCCAGCGACTTGCCGAAGGTGTCGGAGGCTTCCACGATCCGCGCCTCGATCAGCACCTGGCGAACCGGAATGTCGAGCTTCTGGATCAGGTCGGCCACCTGCGCCAGGCGCGACGGGATGTCCGACACGAACAGCTGGTTGGTGCGCGACTCGGCGATCACGCTGCCGCGCGGGCTCAGGATGCGCGTGGTGGTGCCGGAGCCGCCCCCACCGCCGGCCGAGGCGCCGGTGCCGGTCAGGCCCTGCGCAATGGCGATCGCCTTGGTGTAGTTGAGCTGGAACGACTGGGTGCGCAGCGGCTCCAGGTTCTCAATGGCGGCCTTGGCTTCGAACTCGAGCTTTTCCTTGGCGTTGATCTCGTCCTTGGGCGCGATCCACAGCACGCTGCCGTTCTTGCGCATGCCCAGGTTCTTCGCCTGCATGATGATGTCCAGGGCCTGGTCCCAGGGCACGTCCTTCAGCCGCAGCGTCAGCGCGCCGGTGACCGAATCGGAGGTCACGATGTTGAAGTTGGTGAAGTCGGCGATCACCTGCAGCAGCGAGCGAATCTCGATGTTCTGGAAGTTCAGCGAGAGCTTCTCGCCGGTGTAGCCCACGCCCTGCGTCAGCTTGGTCGGGTCCACCTTGCGGGCGCGAACCTCCACCACGAACTGGTTTTCGCTCTGGTAGGCGCTGTGCTCCCAGTCGCCCTTGGCCTCGATCGTCATGCGCACGCGGTCGCCCGACTGCTGCGAGGTGATCAGCTGCACCGGCGTGTTGAAGTCGGCCACGTCGAGGCGGCGGCGCAGCCCCTCGGGCAGGGTCGACTTGGTGAACTCGACCACCAGGTTCTTGCCCTGCTGGCGGACGTCGACGCCCACCTGGTTGTTCGGCAGGTCGACGATCACGCGGCCGGTGTTGTCCGCACCCAGGCGGAAGTCGACGTCGCGCAGCGGCAGGGTGTCGCGGTTGCGGTTCTCGGCAAAGACGGTGGGCGTGGACGACGCCAGCGCGGTGCCGGCCGCGGGCTCGAGAATCACCAGCAGCGACTTGCCCTGGATCTCGGTCTTGTATGCGGTTGCCTGCTTGAGGTTGAGCACCACCCGGCTGCGCTCGCCGGCCTGGACCACATTGACGGAACGCAGGTTGCCCTGGTTCACCTCAATGGCGGAGCGGCCGATGGCGTTGGTGACGCCCGGGAAATCGAGCGCGATGCGCGCCGGCGTCTGCACGGCGAAGCCGGTCGGCAGGGCCGTGAGCGGCTGGGCGAGGTCGATGCGGATCACCTCCGCGCCGGACTGCGTCGAACTGGTCACCGCCTCGATGGCGTTTTGCGCATGGGCCAAAGCGAAAGCGCCAAGTGCCAGCAGACCCAGCCCCGCAGCTCGCAGCCGCTGTGCCATCGTTGATTTTTTATGATTCATTTCGCACTCTCTTGCAGCTGCAATGTCGCCACGCGTTCGATCCATTCACCGGCGGCGTCCTGCACGATCTCACGCAGGGCGATTTCGGTTTCGTTGATACGGGTAATGCGCCCGTAGTTGAGGCCCAGGTACTCGCCCACCCGCACCTTGTAGAGCAGCTTGTCGACGCGAACCAGCGCCACCGGCTGGCCGTTGCGGTTCATGCTGCCCACCATGGCCATCGAGTCGAGCGGGAAGGCTTCGAGCGCCTCCTTGCGGCGCACAAGCTCGGGGGCGATCAGTTCCGACGTGCTGGGCTGGTTCGATTCCCGGCGCAGCGCCTGGGTCAGCTTCAGCAGGTTGAACGGCTCGAACGCCGCGCCCTCGGTGTAGGCCTGGGGGGTGAATTTCTTGGGTTCCGTGATCGGCGGCACCGTGGGCTTGACCTGGGCGCGCTGCTCGACCATCCAGCGGCGCAGGTCTTCCTGCTCCGAGTCGGCGCAGGCGCTCAGGCCCAGGGCGGCCGCAACCAGCCAAAGGAGTTTGGCGGTCGTCCTCATTTCTTCGCCTTCGGCGCCGCGGCGCGTTTCTGGGCCGCTCGCTCTTCGTCATCGAGATAGCGGTAGGTGCGTGCCGTGGCATCCATCGTGAGGGTGCCGTCCTTGTCTTTTTGCTGCGGAGTGATCGTGAGGTTGTTCAGCGTCACGATGCGCGAGAGGCTCGCGATGTCGGCGGCGAAGGAGCCGATGTCGTGGTAGCGGCCGGTCACACGCACGGCGATCGGCAGTTCCGCGTAGTAGTCCTTCACCGAAACCTGTCCCGGGCGGAACAGCTCGAACTGCAGGCTGCGTCCGAGGCCGGCCTGATTGATGTCGGACAGCAATGCGTCCATTTCCGCCTTGCTGGGCAGCTGCTTCTCGAGCAGCGTCACGTATTGCTGCACCTGCTCGCGCTGCTTCTTCAGCAGATCGAGGTTGGCGGCCAGCGCCACCTTCTTCTGGTAGTCGGCGCGCAGCGTGACTTCCTTGGCGCGCTCGCTCTCGAGCTCGTCGTTCGAATTGGTGAGCCAGAGGAACCACAGGCCGGCCAGCACCAGCGCGGTCACCGCCAGGCACAGGGCGTAGCGGGGCACCGCCGGCCATGCGGACGGGTCGTTCGGGTTCAGGTTGCGGAACTGGTCGCCGAAGCCGCGCAGCGCCGCGCCGACGTCCATTTTTTGAGAGGGGCGATTGCTTGCCATGATCCGTCTACCCCTTGACTGGCGCCGCTGCAGCCAGCGCCTTGTCGGCGGCGGCCTTCTGCGCGTCGGTCGGCCGCTTGAGGCCGATGCGCATCGTGAAGTTCGCCACGCGGCGCTGGTCGCGCTGACTCAGGCTCACCGTCGCGGAAGTGATTTCGACCAGTTCGGGCTTGACCAGCCACGGACTGTTGTTGCCCAGGTTGCGCAGCAGCTCCGAGACGCGCTCGTTCGACTGTGCCATGCCCTGCAGCGTGACGGTCTGGTTGTCCTGCTTCATGCTGGTCAGGTAGACGCCGTCGGGCAGCTGGCGAACCAGTTCGTTGAGCAGGTGCACCGGCAGGTTGCGGTCGCCCTGGAGGTCTTCGACCGCCTGCTGGCGTGCGCGCAGCGCGGCAATTTCTTCCTGCAGGGTCGAGATTTCCTTGATTTCGACTTCGAGCTTGGTGATCTCGGTCTTCAGGAAATTGTTCTTGGCCTGCTGGGCCGAGATCTGAGCCTCGAACCACAGATAGCCCAGGCCGGCGATCAGCACGCCCAGCAAGGCGGCTGCGCCCAGGGTGCCGTAGAACGCTTCGCGGCGCCGCTTGCGCGCGGCTTCGCGATGCGGAAGCAGGTTGATGAGGATCACTGCACGAACCTCCGCATGGCCAGACCGCAAGAGGTCAGGTAGGAAGGCGCTTCGCGCCGAACCTTCTTCTCGCGGATGTTCGGACCCAGTTCCATGCCGTCGAACGGGTTCACGAGCGAACAGGCGAACGATGTCTGGCGCGTCACGGCGCTGGTGAGGCTGGGCAGCGAGGCCGAGCCGCCTGCAAGCAGCACGTAGTCCACACGGTTGTGGGGCGTGCTGGTGAAGAAGAACTGCAGCGCACGGGCAATTTCCTGCGCGATGCTTTCCACGAAGGGCTTCAGGACGCCCGAGCCGTAGTCGTCGGGCAGGTCGCCGCTGCGTTTCTTGGCTTCGGCCTCTTCGGCCGAGAAACCGTACTGGCGCACGATCAGCTGGGTCAGCTGCGCGCCGCCGAAAGCCTGGTCGCGGTCGTACAGCACTTCCTGGTTGCGCAGCACCTGCATGCTGGTGGTGAAGGCACCCACTTCGAAAAGCGCCACCACGGCATCGAGGCCCTTGCCGGGCAATTGCTCGATCAGGCGGGCGGTCGCGAGCCGGGAGGCATAGGACTCGACGTCGAGGATCACCGCCTTCAGCCCGGCCGCTTCGGCCAGGCCTTCGCGGTCCTGGACCTTTTCCTTGCGGGACGCGGCAATCAGCACCTCGACGTCGCCGGCAGAGGCGGTGCTCTGCCCGGTGACGCAGAAATCGAGGCTGACTTCGTCGAGCGAGAACGGGATGTACTGGTTGGCTTCGGACTCGACCTGGATTTCGAGCTCCTGCTCGCTCATGCCGCCCGGAAGAATGATCTTCTTGGTGATGACCGCCGAAGGAGGCAGCGCCAGCGCGACGTTGCGGGTGCGGGTGCCGCTCTTGCGCACGACGCGGCGGACGGCTTCGGCCACTTCGTCGAACTTCTCGACGTTGCCGTCGGTGATCCAGCCCCGTTCCAGGGGTTCGATCGCGCAGCGCTCGAGAACCAGCTTGCCACTGGCTTCACGGCCGAGCTCGACCAGCTTCACGCTGGAGGAGCTGACATCCAGGCCGAGCATGGGGGCGTTCTGACGGCGAAACAATGATCCGAAAGCAGCCAAGTTAGGTCCCTTTACCCCTGCATTTGTAACCAATGGAAAAATTTGCGTTCGGTTGCATGCTAGCAGCAGGCGTACCGGCGACCAAGCAACCCCCGCCGGCAAAATGGCGGACCGTTGTCAAAAGCTGACGCCGAAGCCACATTTGGTAACTTTTGGTTTAGCCCGCAACGATGCACCCAAGTTCGGCCCGTGGCAAGGGGGCGGCTTTTTATAATGTGCGGTGACTCCCCGGGCCCACATGCAAGAAACTTCACGCCCCAAAGGGCCAGCCAAGACCCCTCCTTCCACACGACCAGCCTGGCTGAAATGGCTGCTGCGCTTCATGGTCTGGGGGTTCGGCATCGCCGCGGCCGGTGTTCTGGCGTTGCTGTGCGTGATCGCCGTCGCCCTGGCTGTGGCCTACCCCAACCTTCCCGACATCTCCGAGCTGTCGGACTACCGGCCGAAACTGCCGCTGCGGGTCTTCTCCGCGGAGGGCATCCTGATTGGCGAATTCGGCGAGGAGCGACGCAATCTAACCCCGATCGCGGCAATCCCCAAGCTCGTGAAGGAGGCGGTGTTGGCTGCTGAAGACACGCGCTTCTACGACCATGGCGGCGTCGACTACAAGGGCATGGTGCGCGCCGGGCTGGCCAACATGAACCGCGTGAAGAGCCAGGGCGCGTCGACCATCACGATGCAGGTGGCGCGCAACGTCTACCTGAGCTCCGAGAAAACGCTGACCCGCAAGATCTACGAGGTGCTGCTCACCTTCAAGCTGGAGCACCTGCTCACCAAGGACCAGATCTTCGAGATCTACCTGAACCAGATCTACCTGGGCAACCGCGCCTACGGCTTCGCGGCCGCATCGGAAGCGTATTTCGGCAAGCCGCTGCAGGAGCTCTCCATTGCGCAGGCGGCCATGCTGGCGGGCCTGCCGAAGGCGCCGGGCGCAAACAACCCCGTCAACAACCCGCAGCGCGCGCGTGGCCGCCAGTTCTATGTGATCGACCGCATGCAGGATGCAGGCTTCATCACCGCCGAGCAGGCCGCCGAAGCCAAGAAAGAGGAATTGCACCTGCGCGATGCGGCCGACCCGAACCGGCTGCACGCCGAATACGTGGCCGAAACCGTGCGCCAGCTGATGTATGCGCAGTATGGCGACAGCACCTACACGCGCGGACTCAAGGTCTACACCTCGCTGGTCGCCGCCGACCAGGCTGCGGCATACAAGGCCCTGCGCAAGGGCATCATGGATTACGAGCGGCGCCAGATCTATCGCGGCCCCGAGAAGTTCGTCGATTTGCCCAACGACCCGAAGGAACTCGACGATGCGGTGGACGACGCCCTGACCGACCATCCCGACAACGGCGACGTGATGGCGGCGGTGGTGCTCAAGGCCAATGCCAAGGAAATCTCGGCCGTGCGCGGCAACGGCGACCCGGTGCAGATCACGGGTGAGGGCCTCAAGCCCGCACAGTCCGGCCTTTCCGACAAGGCGCCGCCCAACATCAAGATTCGGCGCGGCGCGGTGATCCGCGTGGTGAAGACGCCCAAGAACACCTGGGAAATCACCCAGCTGCCCGAAGTGGAAGGCGCCTTCGTCGCCATGGATCCGCGCGACGGCGCCATCAAGGCGCTGGTGGGCGGATTCGATTTCGGCAAGAACAAGTTCAACCACGTCACGCAGGCCTGGCGCCAGCCGGGCTCGAGCTTCAAGCCCTTCATCTATTCGGCTGCGCTCGAAAAGGGCTTCACGCCGGCCACGGTCATCAACGACGGGCCCCTGTTCTTCGATGCCGGCACCACCGGCGGCCAGCCCTGGGAGCCCAAGAACTACGGCGGAGGCTACGACGGCCCGATGTCGATGCGCACCGCGCTCATGAAGTCGAAGAACCTGGTCTCGATCCGCATCCTGCAGTCGATCGGTACGCGCTACGCCCAGGAATGGATCACCAATTTCGGCTTCGACAAGGACAAGCACCCGGCCTACCTGCCGATGGCGCTGGGCGCCGGCGCGGTCACGCCGATGCAGATGGCCACCGCCTATTCGGTGTTCGCCAACGGCGGCTACCGCGTCAATCCCTACCTGGTGACGCGCATCACCGACCACAAGGACAAGGTGCTGGTCGACAAGCAGCCGCCGCTGCTCAACGAAACGATCCGCGCCATTCCCCAGCGCAACGCATTCATCATGGACACGCTGCTGCAGTCGGTGGCGCGCGCCGGCACCGCCGCCAAGGCCCAGGCCATGCTCAAGCGGCCCGACCTCTACGGCAAGACCGGCACCACCAACGACTCGCTCGATGCCTGGTTCGCCGGCTTCCAGCCCACGATGACGGCCATCTCCTGGATCGGATACGACACGCCACGCAACCTGGGCGACCGCGAAACCGGCGGCGGCCTGAGCCTGCCGATCTGGATCAACTACATGGAAACGGCGATCAAGGGCGTGCCCGTGACCGATCTTTCCGCCACGCCGCCGTCCGGCGTCGTGAGTGTGGGCGGCGAGTGGTACTACGACGACTACGCGCCGGGCCGCGGCGTGTCCAGCCTCGGCGTGGACACGCCGTCATCGCCGCCGGCCGAGTCCCTGAGCGGTGTTCCGGTGAGCCCGCCCCCGCCGCCCGAGGAGCGCAATCGCATCCTCGACCTCTTCAGGAACTGAAACTGATGGTTCAGGCAGCCGCAAACTCCAGCGGCTGCCCGGCCTGAAGGCTCGCCTCACGCGAAAGATTTCCGAAGAATTCCTCGCCCGTCTTGGTGTCGACCCAGGCCTTGCCGTCGTAGCGGTAGTGGTAGCCGCCGGAGCGCGCGGCAAGCCAGATTTCCTGCAGGGGCTTCTGCAGGTTCACGATCAGCTGGCTGCCGTTCTTGAATGAAATCGTGATCATGCCGCCCACGCGCTGGTTGTCGATGTCGGCGTCGGTCGCATCGTTGATGCGATCGCAGCCCAGCTCGATGGCGGCGAGCGCGGCTTCGGCGCGGTCCATGTATTCGGAGTCGGTCATTACAATTTCGTTATGTTGAATGTTCGTCAAATTCTAGTGAGCGCCCCCGCCCGCGCTGTGCTCATGGTCAGTCTTGCCGCGGCGGCGGCCGCTTTGTCTGCCTGCGGCCAGCGCGGACCGCTGTTCCTGCCGACCGATCCGGCGGCGGCCCAGCGTGCCACCCTGCCTCAGCTGCTGACCCCCGGCGGCCCGCGCGCCGCTTCGGAAGCAGAAGCCGCGCCCAAGCCCGCTGCGGCCAGCAGCGCCCCGGCTCCGGCCACCCCCAGCACCGGAACGCAAAAGTGACGAACGCTTCCTCGACCCTTCCCGGCCATCCGCACATTGCGCATCGCGACGGCGCGCTCCACGTCGAAGGCCTTGGCCTGGACGCGCTGGCCCGCGAGCATGGCACGCCGCTGTTCGTCTATTCGAAGCAGTGGATGCTCGACGCGCTGGCCGCCTACCAGCGCGGCTTCGAGGGCCGCAGGGCCCTGATCTGCTATGCAATGAAGGCGAATTCGTCGCTCGGCGTGCTGCGCGTGTTCGCCGAAGCCGGCTGCGGCTTCGACATCGTCTCGGGCGGAGAGCTGGCGCGCGTGCTTGCCGTAGGCGCCGACCCGGCCAAGATCATCTTCTCGGGTGTGGGCAAGACCCGCGCCGAAATGCGGCAGGCGCTGGCGGCCGGCATCGCCTGCTTCAACGTCGAGAGCGAAGCCGAGCTCGACGTGCTCAACGAAGTGGCGCTGGCCGAAGGGCGCCGCGCGCCCATCAGCATCCGCATCAATCCGAACGTCGACCCGAAGACGCATCCCTACATTTCCACCGGCCTCAAGGGCAACAAGTTCGGCATCGCCCATAACCGTGCGGTCGAGGCGTATCGGCATGCCGCCAGGCTGCCGGGGCTCGAGGTGGTCGGCATCGACTGCCACATCGGCTCGCAGATCACCGAGGCCTCGCCCTACCTGGACGCCTGCGACCGGGTGCTCGACCTGGTCGAGGCCATCGAGGCGGCCGGGGCGCCCATTCACCACCTCGACTTCGGCGGCGGCCTGGGCATCGACTACAACGGCGAAGTGCCGCCCAAGGCCGATGCGCTGTGGCAGCAGCTGCTCGCACGGCTCGACGCTCGCGGCTTCGGACAGCGCAAGCTTGTCGTCGAGCCGGGCCGTTCGCTGGTCGGCAATGCGGGCGTGTGCGTGACCGAGGTGCTCTACACCAAGCCGGGCGAAGACAAGAATTTCTGCATCGTCGACGCGGCCATGAACGACCTGCCGCGGCCCGCGATGTACCAGGCGTTCCAGAAGATCGTGCCGCTGCGCATCCGCGGCGGCGACGCGCCGACCTACGACGTGGTCGGCCCGGTCTGCGAAAGCGGCGACTGGATCGGCCGCGACCGCGCGCTCAACGTGGTGGCCGGCGACCTGCTGGCGGTGCTGTCGGCCGGTGCGTACTGCATGAGCATGGCCAGCAACTACAACACGCGCGGCCGGGCCGCCGAAGTGCTGGTGAGCGGCCGGACCGCCACGCTGATCCGCCGCCGCGAGACGATGGAAGACCAGCTGCGCAGCGAGCAGATCGAGGGCTGATCCGCGCGGGATCGGCGTGGTTCGCGCCGGTCAGCCGGTGCTGCTGCGCAGCGCCTTCTCGCTGCTGCTGCCGCCGCGCACGCCGGCCGACGGCTTCGGCCTGCGCTTGCTCGCGTAGTTCCACACGCGCCATCCGAGCAGCGCCGCGATGATCGCGGCGTAGACGAACACCTCGGCAAAGTTGTTCTTGCCCGCACGCATCCAGAAGAAGTGCAGCAGGCCCAGGCCGGCAATCAGGTAGACCAGCTTGTGCAGCATCTGCCAGCGCTTGGCCCCCATGGCCTTGATGGCGCGGTTGAACGAGGTGGCCGCCAGCGGCGTCAGCAGCACGAAGGCCGAGAACCCCACCAGGATGAACGGCCGCTTGGCAATGTCCTTGGCGATGTCGGCCCATTCGAAGCCCATGTCGAACCAGCTGTAGCACAGCAGGTGCAGCACCACGTAGAAATACGCGAACAACCCCAGCATGCGGCGAAAGCGCGCGAGCCCATTGGCCTTGGTCATCACGCGCAGCGGCGTCACCGCGAGCACGATGCAGATGAAGCGCAGGGTCCAGTCGCCGGTGGCGCGAATCAGGAACTCGGCCGGATTCGCGCCCAACCCGTCCGTGAACGCCCCGTAGGCCAGCCGCGCGAACGGCAGCAGGCACAGCAGGAAGATGACCGGCTTGGCCGCCGGATGCATGAGCAGCTTGTTCATGGGGCAAGGGCCAGGTGGCGGAGCTGGCTCAGTAGTTCTTCTTCAGGTCCATGCCCGCATAGAGCTGGCCGACCTGGGCTTCGTAGCCGTTGAACATCAGCGTCTTGTTGCGCTTGGCGAAGAGTCCGCCGCCGTCGCCGATGCGGCGCTCGGTGGCCTGGCTCCAGCGCGGATGGTCGACATTCGGATTGACGTTCGAATAGAAGCCGTATTCCTGTGCCGCCGCCTTGTTCCAGGCCGTGCCCGGCTCCTTCTCGACGAAGCGGATCTTGACGATCGACTTGGCCGACTTGAACCCGTACTTCCACGGCACCACGATGCGCACCGGCGCGCCATTCTGGTTGGGCAGCACCTCACCGTACATGCCGAAGGCCAGCAGCGTGAGCGGGTGCATGGCTTCGTCCATGCGGAGCCCCTCGGTGTAGGGCCAGTCGAGCACGCGCGAGCCCACGAAGGGCATGGTCTTGGGATCAGCCAGGGTCACGAACTCCACGTACTTCGCATTGCCCTGCGGCTCGACCTTCCTGATGAGCTCCGCCAGCGAATAGCCCACCCAGGGAATGACCATCGACCAGCCCTCGACGCAGCGCAGGCGGTAGATGCGCTCTTCCTGCGCGTTGAGCTTGAGCAGGTCTTCGATGCCGTACTTGCCGGGCTTCTTGACCAGGCCCTCGACCTCCACGGTCCAGGGACGGGTCTTGAGCGTGCCGGCGTTCTTGACCGGGTCGCCCTTGTCGGTGCCGAACTCGTAGAAGTTGTTGTAGCTCGTCGCGTCCTTGTAGTCGGTGAGCTTTTCCATCGTCTGCGCACCCGGCACGGCGGACTTGGCCCCCGGAAGCAGCGCCAGCTTGTGCGGGCCCGTGGCCTGGGCGAAAGCCTCGCGTCCCGCAAAGCTCGCCAGCGCCGCACCGGCCGCGCCGCCGGCCATCAGCTTGAGCAAGTCGCGCCGGCCCTCATAGACGGTGCGCGGCGTGATCTCGCTCGAGAGCGGGTGGATGAAACCGCTGCTGCGACCCTGCGGACGGAAATGGAACGACATGTGATGGCCTTTCGCGTGAATCGTTGTGCTCAGGGTAGTTCGTGGAATTCCCTGGTCCGGTTACGCGCGATCGCTGCGCGTGGTTTCAATTCTTCGCGAAAAGGCCGGCAGCCCCGCCTACAGCGTGCCGTAGCTGTGCAGTCCGCTCAGGAACATGTTCACGCCAAGGAACGCGAAGGTGGTCACCGCCAGGCCGCCCAGCGCCCACCAGGCGGCCACGGTGCCGCGCAAACCCTTGACCAGCCGCATGTGCAGCCAGGCCGCGTAGTTGAGCCAGACGATCAGGGCCCAGGTTTCCTTCGGGTCCCAGCTCCAGTAGCCGCCCCAGGCGTCGGCCGCCCACAGGGCACCGAGCACGGTGGCAATGGTGAAGAATGCGAAGCCGACCGTGATCGACTTGTACATCACATCGTCGAGCACCTCGTTGGCGGGCAGCCGGGCGGCAATGCGCCGGCGGCCGAGCAGGATGCCCGCAGCAATCAGCGCGGAAATGCCCGCATAGATCACCCAATAGCTGCCGCCGGCCTCCTGCACGCGCTGGCGGAAGGCCACCGGCACGAAGCACAGCGCCACGCCCAGGAGCCAGATCGGCGTGAGCTTGTACCAGCGCGTTTCCTCAGCCTGCTCCTTGATGAGGTAGGCGAAGGCCACCATGGCAGCGAGCGCGAAGGTGCCGTAGCCAATGAAGTTGGCCGGCACGTGCAGCTTCATCCACCAGCTCTGCAGCGCCGGCACCAGCGGCTGGATCTCGTGCGCATTGCGCACCAGCGTGTACCAGAGCAAAAAGCCGACCGCCGCGCTCACCACCAGCATCACGAAGGCGCCGAGCGTGCGCGTGCCGTAGCGCGATTCGAAGTAGAGATAGAAAGCCGTCGTGAGCCAGCAGAACAGCACGAACACTTCGTACAGGTTGCTGACCGGAATGTGGCCGATATCGGGCCCCAGCAGGTGGCTCTCGTACCAGCGCACCATGGTGCCGATGAGCGCCATGGCAATGGCGGCCCAGGCCAGGCGCGAACCGATCAGCTCGAAGGTGTCGCCCTGCTTGCCGCCGAAGAAACCGAGCCAGTAGAACAGCGTGCTCATGAAGAACAGCACGCTCATCCAGAGAATGGCCGACTGGCTCGACAGGAAGTACTTGAGCCAGAACACCGTGTCCGCGCGGGCCAGGTCGCCCTGGTAGGAGCTGATGGCCAGCAGCGAGGCCAGCGCCACCACGATGGCCAGCACCCGCAGCGGACGCCAGAACCAGCCAATCGCAATGACCGACACCATTGCGGCGGCGAGGATGGGTTTTTCGTACGAGTCCATCGCGCCCGCGTACCGGGCAAAGGCAAACAGCCCGCCCGCCAGCACCAGCGCAGCAAATATCCAGTCGAAAAGATTGCGGCGCGAAAACCAGCTTTCGTGGAGCGTGAGGGTGGTGGTGTTCATGGTGACGCCGGTCCTTCTGTCTTCAAGGCAAGCAGCTTGTGCTTGAGGTGCTCGAACTCGCGATCGCTGTCGATGGTCTTGCGGTTGACCGAGAAGGCCATCGTGGCGGCCGTGGTGTTGTCTCCGGAGCCCGCGCCATCGGGGGTGAGCCACACCCAGAGCCGGCGCTCGCGCACGTACAGCATGGCAAAAATCCCGACGATCAGCAACAGGCAGCCCAGATAGACCACGTTCTTGCCGGGCGCGCGCGCCACCTGGAACACGCTGGCCTGCACCTGGGTGAAGTCGGTCATCATCATGGCGACCGGCGCCGGATAGAAGTACGCGTCGCTGATGGCCAGCACCGCCTGGGTCAGGAAGGCCTGCGACTTCTCGTCGCTCGGCAACGCCGCGAACCCTGCGCCTTCGCGGCTCAGGTTGAGCGCCTCGAACAGTACGTCGTTGAGGATGCGCACCAGCACCGCACCGGCACGTTCGCGCTCGGCCTCGGGCACGTTGGCCTTCATGAATTCCGCAATCGCCTGCCAGCCCCCCAGCGTGGTGGCGTCGGCCTTGGCGCGCTCGCTGCCAGCAAACAGGGCGAGCGCGCGCGCCGCCGAAACGCGCAGCTGCTCGGCCATTTCGGGCCGCTTCGGATCGACCGCCTTGGCGATGTAGCGCTCGACCGCGCGGTTGCGGGTGTCGGCGTCGGCCAGCGCGCTGCGCATGCGCACGAAGCCGTCCATGGAGCCTTGCTCGTCGGCCGGCACGCGCAGGTAGCGGAACGGCTCCTCGGGCTTCTCGCGCATGCCGAGCAGGAACACCGGCTGGCCGTCGCCGGTATCGACCGGCACCATGTAGTTCTGGTACTCGCGCGCCTGGCCGGCGGCATCGCGCAGCTTGTAGCCGATGCTCGGGCCGATGTTGCGCAGCACCTTGGGCTTGCTGGTCTTGTTGGCGGCGCCCAGGCGCGATTCGATGTCGTGGCGCAGGTCGACCTTGCGTACGTCGGCGCCGCTGCCCATGGCGCCGCCGTCGGCGAAGTTCTCGACGTTGATCACGCGCAACGCGGCGTATTCGAGCGTGAGCTTTTCGCGGCCGTTGGTGATTTCGGTGCTCGGCCCGCCGATGACGCCCTCGACCTCGAAGGGCTTGGCCGCAGCCGCCATCGGCACCGCCTTGAGCTTCACCTTGGAGCCGCCGTCGTCGAAGCTCGACTGGTAGATTTCCACGCCCTTGTAGCTGGCCGGATGGTTGACCTCGATGCGCGCGGGCACCTGGGCGCCGGTCTCGCGGTCATGCAGCACCACCTCGCTCGCGAACAGCTTGGGCATGCCGGTCGAGTAGTAGTCGACGATGAACTTCTTGAGCTCGATCGAGAACGGCAGCTCCTGCAGCAGCACGCCGTCGGACTGCTGCAGGATGGCCACGCTGCCCTGCGCGCCCTCGGGCACCAGGATGTTGCCGCGGAAGGTCGGGTTGCGCGGCGACAGCCGGTGCTGTGGCGGCACGTCGGCAATCATGCCGCCGCCGGTGAACACGCTCTTGCCGTTGAACCAGGTCTGGGCCCGCACCACCAGGTCGCCGTCGAGCAGGCCGCCGATGCACACCAGCACGATCGCGCTGTGGGCGGCGATGTAGCCCAGCTTGTGGGCGCCGCCCGCGCGCGCGGCCACCATCCAGCCGGCTTCGGCATGGCCGCCCGCGGCTTCGCGCTGCTGGAGCTTGACCTTCCATCCGCCGCTCACCAGCAACTGGCCGATGCGGTTGGCCGCCGCGGCGGGCGCCTCGTCGAGCCGGCTCTCGGCGCGCTGGCCGAAGGCCTTGAGGCTCTGCGCGCGGATGCCTTCCTTGAAGGTCTTCAGGTCGATGAAGATGCGCGGCGTGTTGCGCGCGATGCACAGCGAGGTGCTGATCACCAGGAACAGCAGGATCAGCAGGAACCACCAGGCGCTGTAGACCGAATCGAGCCTGGCCGCGCGGAACAGCTCGGCCCAGAACGGCCCGAACTGGTTGATGTAGTTGTTGATCGACTCGTGCTGCTTGAGCACGGTGCCGATGATCGATGCGATGCAGATGACGGTGAGCAGCGCAATCGCGAAGCGCATCGACGAAAACAGTTCCACCGCAGCGCGGAGCACTTGCGGGCCGCGATGAACGCGAAGGCCGTGGGTGGAGACAGACATCGGTCGATGGGAAAAAAGAAACAGGGAAAAAGCAAAGGGCGGGCCATCCAGCTGGATCGGCCCGCCCTCTGTTTGGGTTTTTTATCGGCGGTTAGTTCACGCTGAAGCGCGTGGTGTCAGCGCAGGCCGGCGATGTAATCTGCAACAGCCTTGATTTCGCGGTCGTTGAGCTTTGCGGCCACGCCGGTCATGGGAGCGCTGTTCTGGCGCACGTTGTCCCGGAAAGCAACAAGCTGTGCCACCGTGTAGTCGGCATGCTGGCCGCCCAGGCGCGGGTACTGCGCGGGCATGCCGGCGCCATTGGGGCTGTGGCAGCCGGCGCAGGCCGGGATCTGGCGATCGGAAACGCCGCCGCGGTAGATCTTCTCCCCCAGCGCGACCAGGTCCTTCTCCTTGGAGAAGCCGGTCTTGATCTTCTTGGAGCCCACGAACCAGGCGATATTGCGCATGTCCTCGTCGGACAGCTTGGCCGCCATGGGCTGCATGATCGGGCTCTTGCGCTTGCCGGACTTGAATTCCTGCAGCTGCTTGAGGATGTATTCGGGGTGCTGCTGCGCCAGCTTGGGGTTGGCCGCAATGGCCGAGTTGCCGTCCGCGTTGTGGCAGGAAGCACAGGCCTGGGCGGCGGAATTGAACAGCGCGTCGCCCTTGGCGGGATCGGGCTTGGCCGGCTTGGCCGCGACGGGTCCGTCAGCTGGCGCGGCGGCGTGCTCGTCGGCCGCGAGGCTAGCGCTGGCTGCGACGCCCATGAGGGCTGCAAGCAGAAAATTGGCAAACAACTTCATATCGGGGGCTCGATTTATTGGCGCAAAACCGTGCGATTCTACAATGGCAGCCCGTTCCGAAAGCTCATTGATGATCACCCCGTCGCGCAAGCACGCTGCTCCCCCTTCCCGCGCGACCCCTGCCGTGGACCCTCTTGTCGCCGAGCGCGAACGCACCGCGCTCGGCTGGCTGCACACGGCGCACTTCCTCACCAGCGCCCCGCAGCTGGAGCATCTGCCCCCGCTCGACCTGCCCGAAATCGCCTTTGTCGGCCGCTCGAACGCGGGCAAATCGACCGCCATCAACACGCTCACGCAGCAGACGCGCCTGGCCTTCGCCTCCAAGACGCCGGGCCGCACGCAGCACATCAACCTGTTCGGCGTCGGCAAGCAGAAGGCCGACGACGCCGTGCTGGCCGACCTGCCCGGCTACGGCTATGCCGCCGTTCCCAGGGAAGCCAAGCTGCGCTGGCAGCGCGTCATGGGCAACTACCTGATGACGCGCGAGAACCTGCGCGGCGTGGTGCTGATGTGCGACCCGCGCCACGGCATGACCGAGCTCGACGAGATCCTGCTCGACGTGATCCGTCCGCGCGTGGAGCAGGGGCTCAAGTTCCTCGTGCTGCTGACCAAGGCCGACAAGCTCACGCGCAGCGAGGGCGCCAAGGTGCTGTCCATTACGCGACTGCAGGCCGGCGGTGGCGAGGTCAAACTGTTCTCCGCCCTCAAGAAACAGGGCGTGGGCGAAGCCGCCGAGCTGCTGTGGCGCTGGGCGCATCCACCCGGAGAAGAAAAACCGGAGGCGGCCCAGCCGGCCGCGCCGCAAGACACCTAGGCGAAAACCGGCGCGGGCCGTTTCATCTGCGTGATCCACTATGAAAACAATAGCAACGAAAGTTGAAGGAGACCCCGCATGATCGAGACGTTCCAGCGCAGCCTGCCCAACGGAATCACGCTGAGCTGCCGCGCAACCGGCACGCCCGGGCGACCGCTGATGATGTTCCTTCATGGTTTTCCCGAAGCCGCCTTCATCTGGGACGAACTGCTCGAGCACTTCGCCCAGCCTGAACACGGCGGCTATCGCTGCGTCGCGCCCAATCTGCGCGGCTTCGAAAAGTCGAGTGCGCCCACCGAGGTGGCCGCATACAAGGCCCACCTGCTGATCCAGGACATCCAGCAACTGGCGGCCACCGAAAGCGCCGACGGCACCATGGCTGCCCTGGTCGCGCACGACTGGGGCGGCGCTTTCGGCTGGGGCTATGCCAATGCCTTTGCGCAGCAGGTCGGCAAGCTGGTCATCATCAATTCGCCGCACCCCGGCACCTTCACGCGCGAGCTGCGCCACAACCCGGCGCAGCAGCAAGCCAGCGCCTACATGAACTTTCTCGCCAGGCCCGATGCCGAGGCCCTGCTCTCGGCCGACGACTTCAAGCGCATGTGGCCCTTCTTCACCTTGATGAAGGCCGGGCCCGATGGCTTCGGCTGGCTGACCGAGGATGTGAAGCAGCGCTACCGAGAAGTGTGGAATGCGGGCCTCACGGGCGCCTGCAACCTGTATCGCGTCACGCCGATGAAGCCGCCGTTGCCGGGCCAGAGCATCGACGGCATTCCGGTGCTGCCGCGCGAGCGGCTCACCATCGACGTGCCGACCTTCGTCTTCTGGGCGCTCGACGACGCTGCGCTGCTGCCGGGCCTGCTCGAAGGCCTGGAAGACTACGTACCGAAGCTCGAGGTCAAGAAGGTGCCCAACGCCACCCACTGGATCGTGCACGAGCAGCCGCAGCTGGTCGCGCGCGAGATCGAAGCCTTTCTTGCCAGGGGTTGAAGCGGCTCCGCTTCAGTAGATCGGCGGCGCGCCTTCGGGCCGCGTCTTGAAGCGGCGGTGCACCCAGTAGTACTGCGAAGGCATCGTGTCGATGTAACCCTGCAGCCGCTGGTTCATGAGCGCCGTGTCGGCCTCGACGTCGTCGGTCGGGAAGTTCTGCCAGGCCGGCCGCACTTCGATCTCGTAGCCGCCAGGCGTGAGCTTCGCGATCACCGGCACCACTTTCGCCTTGCCCAGCCGCGCGAAGCGCGAGAGCGAGGGCACCGTGGCCGCCTGCACGCCGTAGAACGGCACGAAGATCGTCTGGTCGCGGCCGAAGTCCATGTCGGGCAGCAGGTACAGGAGGCCGCCCTTGCGCAGGCCCGCGAGCACCGGCTTGATGCCGTCGACGCGGTTGAGCGCCGCCACGTTGCCGAAGCGCGTGCGGCCTTCGCGGATCCATTCGTCGACCATCGGATCGCGCTGGGTCGTGTAGATGGTGGCCGAGGGCCGCGCCGTGTGCATGGTCAGCGCAGTGGCTGCCGCGTCGAGGCCGTAGAAATGCGGCGCAAACAGGATCATCGGCTCGTCACCATCGGCAATCTCGCGGATCTCCGCCGCCGCGCCGACCACCTTGAGCCGGCGGGCCACCACCTTTTCGGGCGCATGCCAGAGCCAGCTGCGGTCGAGCCAGGACTGCGCCACGTAGACGAAGGTCTCGCGCGCGATGCGGCGGCGTTCGGCTTCGGATTTGCCGGGAAAGCACACGGCCAGGTTGGTGTCGACCACGCGCCGCCGCGGCAGGGCGATGGTGTGCAGCACCCGGCCGAGCAGCGCGCCGAAACCGCGCACCAGCGGCAGGGGCAGCGGCGCGATCGCGCGCATGAAGGCGATGCCGAGCCGGGAACCGAGACTCATCGTGCCTGCTCCCCGGGCTGGGCCGCCACCGCGGTTTCGCCGCGCGGCTCCTTGTAGCGCGCGTAGTCCCACACGTACTGCCCCGGCAGGCTGTGGATCAGGCGCCCGATGGCGTCGTTCATGGCGGCGGCCGCGGCCTCGATGGGCGCCGCCGGATCGGTGAGCGGCGTACCCACGATCGGCTCGAAGCGGATCACGTAGCCCGCGCCGCGCGGCAGCCTTTCGCACACGCTCAGGAAGCAGGCGGCGCCGGTTTGCTGCGCGAGCCGCGGCAGCAGCGTCATGGTGTAGGCCGGCCGGCCGAGAAAGGGCGCCCACACCCCCTGCCCCAGCGGCGGCACCTGGTCGGGCAGGATGCCGGTGTAGCCGCCGCTGCGCAGCGTGCGGATGAGGCCGCGCACGCCGGTGTTGTTGGTGGGCAGCGTCTGCAGGCCGGGCCGGTCGCGCGAGCCGGCGGCGATGAGCTCGGCCATCCACTTCTTGCGCGCAGGACGGAACAGCGCGGTGATCGGCCCGAAGGTCTCGAGAAAGCGTTCGCCGATCGCCTGGCCGCACATCTCCCAGCTACCCAGGTGCGGCGCCACGAGGATCACGCCCTTCTTCTCCCGCATGGCGGCCTCGAACGCCTCCACGCCTTCCCAGCGCACCACGCGGCGCAGCACGCTTTCGCCCTGCGGACGCAGCCAGAGCCAAGGCAGCTCGGCGGCCATCTGGCCGGCGGCTGCGATGGCGGGTCGGTACTGCCCGGGGGTGAAGCCGGCGCTTTCGGCATTGGCCTTGAAGCGGCGGCGGTAGTCGGGCGCGCAATACCAGACGATCCAGCCCAGCAGTGCGCCGAGTCGATGCATCACGGGCATCGGTACGCGGGCAAGCAGGCGGAACAGGGTGACCATAGGCAACAGGGAGTGAAAACCAGGACGCGCGCGCACGATTTGGCGCGGCTCGAATAGAATGCAAATTGTCGCCGAGTTACGGAACAACTTGCAGGGCGACAAACACAAGCGCAAAAGCGATTGTGCCCCGCCGATTCTTCGGCATCTGCTAAAGCGTTCGCCAGGGCTCCGCAGAGTTGGCAACGCGCCAAATCACTTCAAGGAGCTTTGAACAAAATGGCGAACGACTTCCTCTTCACGTCCGAATCGGTTTCCGAAGGCCACCCCGACAAGGTCGCCGACCAGATCTCGGACGCCATCCTGGACGCGATCTTCGAGCAGGACCCGCGCAGCCGCGTGGCCGCCGAAACGCTGACCAACACCGGCCTCGTGGTGCTCGCCGGCGAAATCACGACCAATGCCCACGTCGACTACATCCAGGTCGCGCGCGACACCATCAAGCGCATCGGCTACGACAACACCGACTACGGCATCGACTACAAGGGCTGCGCCGTGATGGTCTGCTACGACAAGCAGTCCAACGACATCGCC
>Ga0209051_1001475_pt1 | contig 19899 bp, 19 predicted proteins | sample AraplaCvi_mMS_r2_2_FD_184286 | JGI IMG/M metagenome (GOLD analysis project Ga0209051, IMG submission 184286) | Arabidopsis root microbial communities from North Carolina, USA - plate scrape MF_Cvi_mMS_r2 (SPAdes) (version 2) | ecosystem: Host-associated > Plants > Roots > Endosphere | place...
CGTCGCACAACGTCGACGTGGACTTCATGCAGGCCAAGATCGCGACCGCGCGCTTCTATGCCGAGCACATCCTCGCCAAGGCGCCCGGGCTGCGCGACAGCATCGTCGATGGCGCGGAAAGCGTGACGGCGCTGGCGCTCGACGCCTTCTGATGACCCACGGCCCCGTGTCGCCCACCTGACGGGCGATGCAGGCCTTCCTCTTATATAAAACCGAACCCCATTCCCGGAGACGACATGTCGAAGCTGCCCCCCGTGCTCGCCAACCTGCCGCTGCCCATCATCGGCTCGCCGCTGTTCATCATCAGCAACCCCAAGCTCGTGATCGCGCAATGCAAGGCCGGCGTGGTCGGCTCGATGCCGGCGCTCAACGCCCGCCCCGCGGCCCAGCTCGAAGACTGGCTGGCCGAGATCACCGAGGAACTCGCGGCCTACAACAAGGCCAATCCGGACAAGCCCGCCGCGCCCTTCGCCATCAACCAGATCGTGCACAAGAGCAACGACCGGCTCGAGCACGACATGGAGATGGTCGTGAAGTACAAGGTGCCGATCGTCATCACCTCGCTGGGCGCGCGCACCGACGTGAACGATGCGGTGCACAGCTACGGCGGCGTCACGCTGCACGACATCATCAACAACAAGTTCGCGCAGAAGGCGATCGAGAAGGGCGCCGACGGCATCATTGCCGTGGCGGCCGGCGCCGGCGGCCATGCGGGCGTGAAGAGCCCGTTCGCGCTGGTGCAGGAAATCCGCCAGTGGTTCGACGGCCCCATTGCGCTGTCGGGCTCCATCGCCACCGGCGGCGCGGTGCTCGCGGCGCAGGCCATGGGCGCCGACTTCGCCTACATCGGCACCGCCTTCATCGCCACCGAGGAAGCGCGCGCGAGCGACGAGTACAAGCAGGCCATCGTCGAAGGCACTTCCGACGACATCGTCTATTCCAGCCTCTTCACGGGCGTGCACGGCAACTACCTGGCGCCCAGCATCGTCAAGGCCGGCATGGACCCGGCCAACCTGCCCGAAGGCGACGTCAAGACCATGAACTTCGGCGGCGGCGAGGGCAGCAAGGCCAAGGCCTGGAAAGACATCTGGGGCTCGGGCCAGGGCATCGGCGCCGTGACCGAAGTGGCCAGCGCGGCCGCGTTCATCGAAAAGCTCAAGCGCGAATACCAGGAAGCAAGGCAGCGGCTCGCACTTTGAACGGCGCGCGCAACCCGGCGCCTGCCGCGGAGCCCGCGCAGCGCGGGCGGATGCCGCTGCTCGACATCGCCAAGGGCGTCGCTTGCGCGGTGATCGTCGGGCACCACCTGTCGCGCTACGGCACGATGCCGGTGGGCGCCTTCCTGCTGGCACCGGGCCTGCTGGGCTGGCTGGCCGATGACGGCCGGCTCGCGGTGCAGGTCTTCCTGGTGATTGCCGGCTTTCTTGCGGCTTCCAGCCTGGCACCCGACGGCTTGCTGCGCGTGGAGCGGCCGATGGCGCGCATCCTGCAGCGCTACGGCCGCCTGGTCATGCCCTACCTGGCGGCGCTCACGGTGTCGGTGCTGGTGGCCGCCCTGGTGCGCCCCTGGATGGCGGGCGACGACGTGCCGGCCGCGCCGAGCATCGGCCAGTTGCTTGCGCACGGCTTGCTGATACAGGACCTGCTGGGCTACGAGGCGCTGTCCACGGGCGTCTGGTACGTGGCCATCGACTTCCAGCTGTTCGTGCTGGCGCTGGCGCTCATGGGGCTTCCCGCGATGCTGCGGCGCGCACCGGCACCGGCTGCGGCTTCGTACGAGCGCTGGATTCCGGTGGCGCTGGTGTTGTGCCTGGCCACCGCTTCGCTGCTGCTCTTCAACCGCAACGCCGATCTCGACGGTACGGGGTTCTATTTCTTCGGCGCCTACGGGCTCGGCATGCTGGCCTTCTGGATCGGACGCGCGACGCGCGCGAGCACCTGGCGCAGTGCCATCGTGCTGCTCGCGCTGACCGGCGCGGGCGCGCTCGCGGTCGACTGGCGCAGCCGCATCGCCACCGCCCTGGTGAGCGCGCTGCTGATTGCCGTTGCGCAGCGGCGCGGCTGGCTCTCGCTCGGGCGCTGGCCGGATGCGGCCATGCCCTTGCAGCGGCTGGGCCGCATGTCGTATTCGCTGTTCCTGATCCATTTCCCGGTGCTGCTGGCCACCAATGCGGCGGCGGCACAGCTGGGGCCGCATCCCGCCTGGATCGATGTGCTGGGCCTGGCCGCCACCTTCGGGCTTTCGGTGGCCGCTGCGCAGTTGCTGCACCGCAGGGTCGAGCTGCGGCCCGCGTCGTGGCGCGTGGTCGCGGTGCTGTTCGCAGCCCTGCTGGTCAGCGGGATGCTCGTCTCGCTCTGACCTGAGCCGCCCGCGCTGGCAGCGCAGGGCGCGGGCGGTTTTCACTGAAATGGTTGCAAGAGGGCGCCGGAGCGGTCACGCTCCCGGCTGCTTCAGGGTTTTTCCGCCTTTGATAAGATTGCGAATATTCAGTAAATACTGAAAATACAAAATATCAAGGAATGATCAAGCATCCTCCGCCACGGCCGCCGCTGCAGTTTTCTGCACGGCCGGATGCCGCAAGCCTCGTGCAGGGCGCCGCGGCGCTCACGTGGATTCCGCAGGCGGCGTTGCTGGCCATGGCCGTGCAGGGGCTGGCCTCGGGGCAGGGGATTTCGGCGGTGCAGTGGCCGGCCTGCGGCATCCTGCTGCTCGGCGTGCTGCGGGCTGTGTGCGAGGCATGGGGCGCAAGGCGCATCTTCGGACATGCAAGGGCGCAGCTCTCGGCGCTGCGCGCCCAGACTGCCTTGGCGCTGGCGGCCGGTTCGCCGCTGGACCGCGAGCGTGCCGCATCCGGGCGCGCGGCCAGCGTTCTGGCCGAGCAGGCGGAAGCACTGGTGCCGTATCTGGTGCGTTACCGGCCGGCACGCTGGCGCGCGATGGTGGTTCCGGTCGTCATCCTGGCGGCAGTGGCCAGCCTTTCGTGGGTGGCGGCACTCGTGCTGCTGGTGGCCGCTCCGCTCATCCCGCTTTTCATGGCCATCGTCGGCTGGCGCGCCAAGGCGGCGAGCGAGGCGCAGATGGTCGAGATGGGCGGCATGAACGCCTTCCTGCTCGACCGGCTGCGCGGGCTGGCCACGCTGCGCGCGCTCGATGCGGTGGATGCCGCCGCACTGCGGCTCGGGCAGGCGGCGCAGTCGCTGCGGGAACGGACCATGGCGGTGCTGCGCATCGCCTTCCTCTCGTCGGCGGTGCTGGAGCTTTTCTCGGCGCTGGGCGTGGCCATGGTGGCGGCGTACGTCGGTTTCCATCTGCTGGGCACCTTGGGCTTCGGTGCCTGGGGAGGCCAGCTGAGCCTGGGGGAAGGGCTGTTCATCCTGCTGCTCGCGCCGGCGTTCTTCGAACCGCTGCGCGAACTCTCGGCGGTCTGGCACGACCGCGCGGCCGGCGAGGCGGCACTGCAGGCGCTCGATGCGCTGCGCGCCCGCGCATTGCCGCTGCCCGGAGCGCACGCCCCGGTCGCCAGTGCTGCGACAGGCGCGGCCCGCGCAGGCTGCGCACCCGCCATCGTGATCCGCGGCCTGCATTTCGCATGGCCGGGCGAGCAACGCGAAGTCTTCGAAGGCTTCGATCTGCGCATTGCGGCCGGCGAGCACGTGGCGCTCACGGGCGCGAGCGGCACGGGCAAGACGGCGCTGCTGTCGCTGATGGCGGGGCTGCTGCCGGCCGCGCGCGGCGAAATTTCCATCGGCGGCGTGCCGCTGTCCGATCGCACGGTGGGTGCGCTGCGCCAGCGCATCGCGTGGATGGGACAGAAGCCGCATGTGTTCGCGGGCTCGGTTGAATCCAACGTCGCGCTCGGGCGCGCGGGCGTGGATGTCTCGCAGGTTGCGGCCGCGATGCGCTTCGCCTCCCTCGAGACGGTGGCGCAAGCGCATCCGGGCGTGGCGCTGGGCGAGGGCGGCATCGGCCTGTCGGGCGGCGAGGCGGTGCGCCTGGCGCTGGCGCGCGTCGCGGTCCACCGGCATGCCGACCTGCTGCTGGTGGACGAGCCCACCGCCCACCTCGACACTGAAACCGCCAGCCAGGTGGCCGACGCGCTGCTGGACCTGGCGCGCGGAAAGACCCTGGTCGTTGCCACGCACGACCCGGTCCTGGCGGCGCGCATGAACCGCTCGATCTGTCTCGACGCCGATGCCTTGGAGCGCGCCGCATGAGCCCGCGAAGCGACTGGCGCGACCTCCGGCTGGTGCTGCGGCCGTTCCTCGCCACGCAGCCCCGCGCGCTGCTGTGGGGCGGCCTGCTGGCGGCGGCCACCGTGCTGGCGGGCATGGCCTTGCTCGGCCTGTCGGGCTGGTTCATCACCGCGACGGCGCTGGCCGGCCTGCACGCGGCCACGGCCTTCACCTTCGACGTGTTCATGCCCTCGGCCGGCATCCGGCTGCTGGCGCTGGGACGCACCGCATCGCGCTACGGCGAGCGCCTGGTCACGCACGATGCAACCTTCGGCGTGCTCGCGGCATTGCGCGTGCGCCTGTTCCGCGGCTGGGCACGCCCCGGCGCGGCGCTCGAACTGGCGATGCGGCCGTCGCGGCTGCTGTTCCGGCTGACCTCCGACATCGATGCGCTGGAGTCGCTCTACCTGCGGCTGCTCGTGCCCGCCGCCGCGGCACTGGGCGCGGCGCTGCTCGCGGGTGCGGTGCTCGGGTTCATGCGCGTCGGCGTGGGGCTCGTGCTGCTGCTGTGGCTGGTGGCCGTCGGCTGGGGCATGGCGCTGTTCATCGCGCGGCGCGCCCGGCGCCCGGCGGTGCGCCGCGCACATGGCATCGAGGCGCTGCGGGCGCGCACCGTCGACCTCGTCGCGGGCCAGACCGACCTGGTGATGGCGGGGCGTGCCGATGCCCAGCGCGAAGCGTTGATGAATGCGGACACGCACCTGGCCAAGGCCGACCTCGCGCTGAACAGGCTCGAGACTTCGGCCGGCGCGGCCTACGGGGTGGCCGGCACGCTGACGCTGGTGGGCGTGCTGCTGGCGGTGGGCGCGCTCGCGGGCGAGGGCGCCATCGGCGCACCTGCCGCTGCGCTCGGGCTGCTCGTGGCCCTGACGGCCACGGAGCCTTTCGCGGCCCTGCGGCGCGGTGCGCTCGATGCCGGCCGCACCTGGCTCGCGGTCCGGCGCCTTGCGCCGCGCATGGCGCCGGACGAGGCGTGGCCAGGCGTCGTCGCCGTCGAACCCGGAGTGCCTCGCGCGGTGAGCCTGGTCCACCTGAACGCGGCGCATGCCGGCAGCAGCATCCCTGCGCTGAGCGATGTCTCGCTGGCCATTGCCCCGGGCGAACGGGTGGCGCTGATCGGCGCGAGCGGCGCGGGCAAGTCGACGCTGCTTTCGGTGATTGCCGGAGAAATCGCGCCGCGGGCCGGCATCGCGAGTGCACAGCCCTCATGCCTCCTGACCCAGCGCACCGAACTTTTCCAGGACAGCCTGCGCGACAACCTCCGGCTCGCCGATCCCACCGCGGACGACGCCCGCCTCCGGGCCGCCTTGCAATCCGCCGGCCTTGCCGGCGATGTGGGTTCCTTCCCTGCCGGCCTCGATACCGCGCTGGGTGAAGGCGGCCTGGGCCTGTCGGGTGGGCAGTCGCGCCGGCTCGCACTGGCGCGGCTGCTGCTGCGCCCGGTGCCGCTCTGGCTGCTCGACGAGCCCACCGAGGCGCTGGACGCGGCCATTGCGCACGACGTGCTGCGGCGCCTGTGCGCGCAGGCCGGTTCGCGCACGCTGCTGATCGCCACGCACCTGCGGCGCGAGGCCGCGCTGGCCGACCGCCTGGTGTGCATGCGGCAGGGGCGCATCGTTGCCGAACTGCGGCGCGGGAGCCCCGCCTTCGACGCCGCGCTGAACGCGCTGCGGCCCGACTGAACCGACCGAAGCCAAAGACCGAAACAGGGAATACAAAGGAAGCCACCCCATGGACCTCGACATCGTTGCGCTATCGCGCCTGCAGTTCGCCGCCACGGCGCTCTACCACTTCTTGTTCGTGCCGCTGACGCTCGGGCTGTCGATCATTCTCGCAATCATGGAAACCGTCTACGTGATGACGGGCCGCGTGATCTGGCGCGACATGACCAAGTTCTGGGGCGTGCTGTTCGGCATCAACTTTGCGATGGGCGTGGCCACCGGCGTGGTCATGGAGTTCCAGTTCGGCATGAACTGGAGCTACTACAGCCACTACGTCGGCGACATCTTCGGCGCGCCGCTGGCCATCGAGGGGCTGATGGCCTTCTTCATGGAAGCCACCTTCGTGGGCCTGTTCTTCTTCGGCTGGGACAAGCTCTCCAAGGTGGGCCACCTGATCGCCACCTGGGCCGTGGCCATCGGCTCCAACTTCTCGGCGCTGTGGATCCTCATCGCCAACGGCTGGATGCAGAACCCCGTGGGCGCGGCCTTCAATCCGCAGACCATGCGCATGGAGGTGACCGACTTCTTCGCGGTGCTGACCAACCCGGTGGCGCAGGCCAAGTTCGTGCACACCGTGTCGGCGGGCTATGTGTGCGCGGCGGTGTTCGTGCTGGGCGTGTCGGCCTGGTACGTGCTCAAGGGCCGCCACCTCGAATTGGCCAAGCGCTCGATGACGGTGGCGGCCTCGTTCGGCCTGGCGGCGTCGCTGTCGGTGGTGGTGCTGGGCGACGAGAGCGGCTACCTGTCGACCGAGCACCAGAAGATGAAGCTCGCCGCCATCGAGGCCATGTGGGAGACGCATCCCGCACCGGCGGCGTTCACCGCCTTCGGTTTTCCCGACCAGGAATCGCGCGAGACGCACTACGCGATCCATATTCCGGCGGCGATGGGGCTGATCGGCACGCGCTCGCTCGATACCGTGATTCCGGGCATCGACGAGCTCGTGAAGCGCGCCGAGACGCGCATCCGCGAAGGCATCAAGGCCTACGACGCGCTGCAGCAGATCCGGTCCGCCGGCAGCACCCAGACCGTGACGCAGGGCGTGCGCGACACCTTCGAGAACGGCGGCGCCGACATGGGCTATGCGCTGCTGCTCAAGCGCTATGTCGACGATCCGCGCAACGCCACCCCCGAACAGATCACCAAGGCCGCATGGGACACCGTGCCGCAGGTGGCGCCGCTCTTCTGGCTGTTCCGGATCATGGTGGGCATCGGCGTGCTGCTGATCGTGCTGACGGCCACCTTCTTCGTGCTTTCGACGCGGCGCCGGCTCGACAGCCACCGCTGGCTGCTGAGGATCGCAGTGCTTGCCATACCGCTGCCGTGGATCGCCATCGAGTCCGGCTGGCTGGTGGCGGAGTTCGGCCGCCAGCCGTGGGTGATCGAAGGCGTGTTGCCGACCGCGGTCGCCGTCTCGAACCTGGGCGTGAAGACGCTGCTGCTCACGCTCGCCGGCTTCGTCGCGATCTACACCACGCTGCTGATCATCGAGATGAAGCTGATGCTCAAGGCCATCCGCAAGGGGCCGGAAGCGGAGCATGCACCCGACGAGGGCGACACGCTCTCGCACATTCCGCCGGCACACGCAGGTGCCGCCGTCATTCCTTCCACCGGGAGCGCCGCATGATCCTCCACACACTTCTAGACTACGACACCCTGCGCATCATCTGGTGGCTGCTGATCGGCGTGCTGCTGGTGGGTTTTGCCGTGACCGACGGCTTCGACCTGGGCAGCGGCATGCTGCTGCCTTTCGCGGCACGCAACGACATCGAGCGCCGCGTGGTCATCAACAGCGTGGGCCCGGTGTGGGAGGGCAACCAGGTGTGGCTGATCCTCGGCGGCGGCGCGATCTTCGCGGCGTGGCCGCAGCTGTACGCCGTGTCGTTCTCGGGCTTCTACCTGGCGATGTTCGTGATTCTCACGGCGCTCATCCTGCGGCCCGTGGCCTTCAAGTTCCGCAGCAAGCGCGAGTCGCCGCAATGGCGCGCGCGCTGGGACTGGGTGCTGTTCTTCAGCGGCTTCGTGCCCGCGCTGATCTGCGGCGTGGCCGTGGGCAACGTGCTGCAGGGCGTGCCGTTCCGCTTCGGCGCGGACATGCACATCTTCTACGACGGCGGCTTCTTCGGCTTGCTGAATCCGTTCGCGATCCTGTGCGGCCTGGTGTCGGTGGCGATGCTCGTGATGCACGGCGCTGCGTGGCTGCTGCTCAAGACGGCGGGCGCAGTGGCGGAACGTGCGCGCACCTACGGCATCGTTGCCTCCGTGCTCACCGTCGCGCTGTATGCGCTGGCCGGCGTTCTGCTCGCGACGAGCATCGGCGGCTACCGAATCAGCAGCGTGGTGGACGCCGTCGGGCCGTCGAACCCGATGCTCAAGACCGTCGAGCTGCATGCCGGCGCATGGACCGCCAACTACGCGGCGCACCCGTGGACGCTGGCTGCACCGGTGCTCGGCTTCGTCGGTGCGCTGGGTGCGCTGCTCGGGCTGGTGTTGCGGCGGCCGGTGCTCGCGCTGCTGGCGGCCGCACTCGGCATCGCTGGCATCATCCTGAGCGTGGGGGCGTCGATGTTCCCGTTCATCCTGCCGTCGTCGATCGATCCGCGCGCCAGCCTCACGGTGTGGGACTCGTCGTCGAGCCACCTCACGCTGTTCATCATGCTGGTGGTCACGGCCATCTTCATTCCCATCGTCGTGGCCTACACCACCTGGGTCTACCACGTGCTGTGGGGCAAGGTCGACGAAAAGGCCATCCGCGAAGAGAGCGGACACGCCTACTGAAAGGACGAAAAAGAGATGTGGTACTTCGCCTGGATTCTCGGCCTGCCGCTGGCAGCCGCCTTCGCCGTGCTCAACGCCATGTGGTACGAGCTCATGGACGACGACGCCATCCGCAAGGAAAAGCTCGCCACGCCCGAAGCGTCGCAGGGGCAGGAGCGGCTCTGAAACCTCTCAACCGGCAGCCGGCTTGTTCTTCTTGGGGGCGCTGCCGGTGATGCGGTCCTTGAGGCCCAGCACCTTGGTCACGGTGGCGCCCATGCCCATCAGCTGCAAGGCGGTCTCCGGTGCGAGCCGCTGCACGTCGTCGAACCATTTCATGAGCCGGTCGATCAGGTCGTGCATCTCGCGCATGCGCTCCTGCGCATGCCGCTCGGCATCGCTCGCGGGCGATTCGAGCAGCGCGTTGCGCAGCATCGAGAGCGTGGGCTCGATCTCGCGGCGGCGGCGCTCCTCGGCCAGCACGCGAAAGATCTCCCACACGTCCGCGGGCGCCTCGAAATACTCGCGTCGGTCGCCGGGGTGATGGCGCAGGTGCACCAGCCGCCAGGCCTGCAGTTCCTTCAAGCCCATGCTCACGTTGGAGCGCGAGAACTCGAGCAGTTCGGCAATCTCGTCGGCATTGAGCGCATGCTCGGAAATGAAGATCAGCGCGTAGATCTGGCCGACCGTGCGGTTGATGCCCCACTTGCTGCCCATCTCCCCGAAGTGGGCGACGAACTGGCGGCTGAGCGGGGGAAGGGTGGCGGTGGGCATCGGCGGATTTTCGTTGCGAATTGCTGTAGCTTCAAGAAAGACTGAATCTTGCCGGGGCGCGAGGCCGACTGGGCTCAGGCGGCCCGCGTTTGCACATCCGCGAAGTGCCGCAGGTGCGCAATGAAGGTTGCGGCCGTTTCCGACAGCGGCTCGCCGATGCGCGTCAGCACGCCGAAGCCCTTGAGATCCTTGCCGATGGGCACGGGCAACACGCGCAGCAGCTTCGCGCGCACATGGTCGCGGACGACGGATTCCGGCAGGGCCCCCACGGCGTCGCTGGCCTGCAGCAATTGCAAGGTGGCGAAGACCGATGCGCATTCCACGAGATTGGCCGGCGTGCTCCGTCCTACCGAGGTGAATTCTTCTTCCATCAGTTGCCGCGCCGGGCTGGTCAGCGGCTGAAGAATCCAGGGCCAGGCCGTGAGCGCTTCGAGCGTCAGGCCGCGCTGGCGTGCGCAAGGGTGCCCGCGCCGCACCACCACCTGCATGGTCTCGTTGGCCAGCGGTGCAAAGGCAAAGGTGTTGTGCTGCTTGAGCGAGGAGAAGCGCCCGACGGCGAATTCGATCTCGTGCCGCTCGAGCAGGGCGCCGACCTGGTCGCTTGTTTCGCCGAGGATGCGGACGTTGAGGAGCGGGCGCTCGCGCTTGATCTGCGCCATCGCACGTGCAACGAGGTCGGGGGCCGCGCCCATGATCGCGCCGATGACCAACTGTCCATGGCCGCCGCGCCGCTTGATCTCCAGGCCTTCGAGGAAGCGGGACAGGCCGGCCTGCGATTGGCGCGCGTAGGCGACGACTTCCTCGCCGAGCGGCGTGGCGCGCAGGCCCCGCGAATGTCGTTCGAACAGTGGAAACCGGAACGCCGATTCGATGTCCGCCAGCATCTTGGTGGCCGAGGGTTGCGTCACGCTGATCGCCGAGGCGGCCTGGGCGAGCACCGGGTTGTCCGCCAGCGCGGAGAGAAGCGCCCAGTGCTTCAGGCGCAGGCGATTGATGAGCCGGGGCGCGCTGTTCGGGCTGTCGATTCGATATTCCATTTTGGAAATGCTCATGCCAAATTTTCGATTGGATCGTAATGGCGACGGCTTCTAGAGTCCAGGCCATCGAACACCAAGGAGACAACATGAGACTGCTGCGATATGGCCCCGCGGGCCAGGAACGACCGGGCCTGCTCGACGCCGACGGGATCCTTCGGGATCTTTCATCCTTCGCGCCGGACATCACCGGCGAAGTGCTTTCGCCCGCGAGCCTTGCCAGGCTCGCGGCGCTCGACCCGCAGGGCTTTCCGGCGGTGCAGGGCCAGCCGCGCCTGGGCCCACCGGTCGGGAACATCGGGAAGTTCATCGCGGTCGGCCTGAACTACGCGGACCATGCGGCCGAATCGAACCTGCCGCTGCCGACCGAGCCGACGGTATTCACCAAGGCGACTTCCTGCATCGTCGGACCCAACGACGAGGTCACCATTCCGCGCGGATCGGCCAAGACGGACTGGGAGGTCGAACTGGGCTTCGTGGTCGGCACGCGCGCGAGCTATGTGCCCAAGGAACGCGCGCTGGAGCACATCGCGGGCTATGTGCTCGTCAACGACGTGTCCGAGCGCGCCTTCCAGATCGAGCGGGGCGGCACCTGGGACAAGGGCAAGGGCTGCGACACCTTCGGCCCCATCGGCCCCTGGCTCGTGACGCGCGATGAAGTGGGGGATGCGCAGCAACTCGGCATGTGGCTCGACGTGAACGGCCAGCGCCGCCAGACCGGCCACACCGGCACCATGGTGTTCGACTGCGCAACCATCCTGAGCTACCTGAGCGAGTTCATGACGCTGATGCCGGGCGACGTCGTCACCACCGGCACGCCGCCCGGCGTCGGCATGGGCATGAAGCCGGAGCCCGTCTACCTGAAGGCCGGCGACGTGATGACCCTGGGCATCGACAGGCTCGGCACGCAGAGGCAGGCCGTGGTTGCGTGGAAGGAGGCCGCATGACCGCCGCTCCTTACGCCAACCGCTTCGCGGGCCGCCGCGCCGTCGTCACCGGCGGCGCCGCCGGCATCGGCCTGACCTTTGCCACGCGCTTCGTCGCCGAAGGCGGCTCGGTGAGCCTGTGGGACATGAACCAGGAAGCGCTGGACCAGGCGCGCGCCGCGCTCGGCGCCAAGGCCTACGGCGTCAAGGTCAACGTGGCCGACTGGGCCGAGGTTGAGGCCGCGGCCGCCGCTTCGGCCGCGCAGCTCGGCGGCGGCATCGACGTGCTCGTGGCCTGCGCGGGCATCACCGGCCCCAACGTGCCGCTGGCCGAGTACCCGGTGGACCAGTGGCGGCGGGTGGTCGACGTCAACCTGAACGGCCTTTTCTACTGCAACCGCGCGGTGGTGCCGTACATGCAGGCCGGCAACTACGGCCGCATCGTCAACGTGGCCTCGGTGGCGGGCAAGGAGGGCAATCCCAACGCCTCGGCCTACAGCGCGTCGAAGGCGGCGGTGATCGGGCTGACCAAGTCGCTCGGCAAGGAACTCGCCAAGGCCAACATCACGGTCAACGCCGTCACGCCGGCGGCCGTGAAGACCGCGATCTTCGACCAGATGTCGCCCCAGCACATCGAGTTCATGCTGTCGAAGATCCCGATGGGGCGCTTCGGCACGGTCGACGAGATCGCGGCGGTGATCGGCTGGCTCGCGAGCGAGGAGTGCTCGTTCACCACGGGCAGCGTGTTCGACGCCTCGGGCGGCCGCGCCACCTATTGAAGAAGAAGGCGCGCGGCCGGCACGCCGCGATTTCCTGCCTCATGCATACAGGGTGCCCGCCAGGCGGCGGCGCACCTCGAACAAACACAAACAACGGAGACCTCGATCATGAATTCAATCGCCGCGGGCACTGCGCTCGACAAGGTGATCGCCAAGGCGATACGCCGCCTGGTGCCCTTCCTGCTGCTGATGTACGTGCTGGCCTTTCTCGACCGCGCCAACGTCGGCTTCGCCAAGAAGGCCTTCCAGCTCGACACCGGCCTTTCGGACGCCGTGTTCGCCTTCGGCGCCGGCATTTTCTTCATCGGCTATGCGCTGTTCGAAGTGCCGAGCAACCTGATCATGCATCGCGTCGGCGCGCGCGTCTGGATGTGCCGCATCATGGTGACCTGGGGCCTCGTGTCGGCCGCGCTCATGTTCGCGCACGACGAGACCAGCTTCTACGCACTGCGCTTCCTGCTCGGCGTTGCCGAGGCGGGTTTCTTCCCCGGCGTCATCTACTTCCTCACGCGGTGGTTCCCGGCCAGGGCGCGCACACGCGTGATCGGCATGTTCTATTTCGGCGCGCCGCTCGCGTTCATCTTCGGCAGCCCGCTGTCCGGCCTGCTGCTCGAACTGAACGGCGTGTGGGGCCTGAAGGGCTGGCAATGGCTGTTCCTGGTGGAAGGCGTGATGGCGTCGCTGGTCGGCGTGTGGGCCTACTGGTACCTGGACAACAAGCCGCTCGATGCGCGTTGGCTGTCTGCCGGCGAGCGCCAGATGCTGGAGCGCGCCATCGATGCGGAAGAGGAACAGAAGACCGCGCACGGTCCCGCCACGGTGCTGAAGGCGCTGGCCAATGGCCGCGTGCTGTTCCTCTCGCTGATCTACTTCCTGATCCAGGTCAGTGTCTACGGCGTGGTGTTCTACCTGCCGACCCAGGTGGCGGCCCTGCTCGGCAAGAACGTCGGGCTGCTGGTGGGCTTCGTCGCCGCCATTCCATGGGTCTGCGCACTGGTGGCCGCGTACTTCGTGCCGCGCCTGGCCGAGCGCAGCGGCAGGCATGCGCTGATCGCGCTGGTGGTGCTGGCCGTCTCGGCGGCCGGCATCGCGGTGTCGGTCAATGCCGCCTCGCCACTCGTGGCACTGATCGCGCTGTGCTTCGCGGCGGCCGGCTTCATCGCGGTGCAGCCCGTGTTCTGGAGCTTCCCCACCGCGTACCTCGGCGGTGCGGCGGCGGCGGGCGGGATCGCGTTGATCAACTCGCTCGGCGCGATGGGCGGCTTTGTCGCCCCGAACGTCAAGGCCTGGGCCGAGCGCGCCTTCGCGTCTCCCAGCGCCGGGCTCAACCTGCTGGCGGCCACCACGGTGATCGGCGCCATGCTGTTCCTGGCACTGCGCCAGACGCGCAGCGCCGCAAAGGCCGTCGCGTAGCGCCACCCTTCATTTCTCTGCTCGACGAAAGGATTCCCCATGAGCATGCCCACCATCAAGCACGTGCGCGCCTTCACCATCCGCGGTGGCGGCGCCGACTACCACGACCAGGCCGACGGCCACTGGATCGACGACCATATCTCGACGCCGATGAGCAAGTACCCCGAGTACCGCCAGAGCCGCCGGAGCTTCGGCCTCAACGTGCTCGGCACGCTGGTGGTGGAGATCGAGGCCAGCGACGGGACCGTCGGCTTCTCGGTGACGACCGGTGGCGACCTCGGCTGCTGGATCGTCGAGAAGCACCTGGCCCGCTTCATCGAGGGCGCCAGGGTGACCGACATCGAGAAGATCTGGGACCAGATGTACAACGCCACGTTGTTCTACGGCCGCAAGGGCATCGTGCTCAACACCATCTCCGGTGTCGACCTTGCGCTGTGGGACCTGCTGGCCAAGGTCCGCAAGGAACCGGTCCATGCGCTGCTCGGCGGTCCGGTGCGCGACGAACTGAGCTTCTACGCCACCGGCGCCCGGCCGGACCTGGCGAAGGACATGGGATTCATCGGCGGCAAGATGCCGCTGCACCATGGGCCGGCCGAGCGCGAGGAGGGGCTGAAGAAGAACCTCGGCATGCTGGCCGACATGCGCGCCAAGGTGGGCTCCGACTTCTGGCTGATGCTGGACTGCTGGATGAGCCTGGATGTGGAATACGCCACGCGCCTGGCGACGGCCGCGCGCAACGAATTCGGCCTCAAGTGGATCGAGGAGGCGCTGTCGCCCGACGACTACTGGGGCTACGCCGAGCTGCGCCGCAACGTGCCGCGCGGCCTGCTGGTGAGCACCGGGGAGCACGAAGCCACGCGCTGGGGCTTCCGCCTGCTGCTGGAGATGGAGTGCTGCGACATCCTGCAGCCCGACGTCGGCTGGTGCGGCGGCATCACCGAGCTGATCAAGATCTCGAACCTGGCCGACGCGCACGGCAAGCTGGTGGTGCCGCACGGCTCGTCGGTCTACAGCTACCACTTCGTCATCACGCGCCACAACAGCCCGTTCGCCGAGTTCCTGATGATGGCGCCGAAGGCGGACGAAGTGGTGCCGATGTTCAACCCCCAGCTGCTCGACGAGCCGGTGCCCGTCAATGGCCGCATGAAGGCCTCCGCTCTCGATGCGCCGGGCTTCGGTGTGCGGTTGAACCCGGACTGCATGCTGCATCGCCCCTTCCCGAGGTGATGCGCGCCTAGGGCCAGGGCGTGGGCGGCGGAATGTCGCACACCGGCTCGACATCAATGCTCTTGAAGTCCGCCGGCGAGACGATCTCCAGGTATTCCATGTCGGGCGAGTAGTCGAACAGGAAATGGCGGATGCCGGGCCGCTGGTGCACCACGTCGCCGGCTTCGACCAGGGTTTCCTTGTCTTCGTACATGAACCGCGCCCAGCCCTTGAGCATGATCACGATCTGGAAGTCGGCCTCGTGGCGGTGCCAGCCGGTGCCCGTTTCCGGTGCCATGTTGGCCTTGACGAGGTGCGCGATGACCTTGCCGTGGGTGGCCTCGGCAATGCCGAGGTCGCGGTAGAGGAAGAAATCGCGCAGGCCGCCCGAGACATACGCGGTGTCGCCGGGTTTGACGTGGGAGAACTGGGTGGCGGTTCGGTCCGGCATGGGGCGCTCCTTCGCGGGTGGTGTGTGCCGTGGTGCGGCACGCATAAAGCGTTCCCGAGACTGGCGCCCGCAACGCCTCTCAAGAAAAACACCATATACTCAACCATATGGTTCACTCAGACAATGCCACCCTCGACGCCGTCTTCGCTGCGCTCTCCGACCCCACGCGCCGCACCGTGCTGGAGACGCTGGGCGAGCGCAGCCTCAGCGTGACCGAGCTCGCCGAGCCGCATGGCATGTCGCTGACCGGCTTCATGAAGCACCTGCGGGTGCTGGAGGACGCCGGGCTCATTTCGCGCACGAAAGAGGGCCGGATCGTGCGCTGCGAACTCTCGCCGCGCCCCATGCAGGAGGCTGCCGTGTGGTTGTCTCGCTACGAGAAATTCTGGACCGGGCGCCTCGACGCGCTGGCGCGCTTTCTCTACCACCAAGAGGAGACCGAATGGCAAAACCTGCCGCCCCAACCGAAGAGCGACCCTCGCTCACCCTCCGCAGGCACTACCCCGTCGCCCCCGAAAAAGTCTGGCGCGCGTGGACCGACCCGCAAGCGCTGAAGGCCTGGTTCGGCCCCGAAGAAATCGTTTCCGTGCCGCTGGCCGAAGTCGACCTGCGCGTGGGCGGCCGCTTTCGCGTGGCCATGCGCGCGGCCGACGGCGAGACGCACGACGTGAGCGGCGTCTACCAGGAGCTCGTGCCCAACCGCAAGCTGGTCTTCAGCTGGGCCTGGCGCAGCACGCCGGAGCGCGAGTCGCGCGTCACGGTACGAATCGAGCCCGACGGCACCGGCTGCGAACTGGTCCTGCTGCATGAGCAGTTCTTCGACGAGGCCGCGCGCGACGGGCACAGCCACGGCTGGACCGGCGCCATGGTCAAGCTCGAGCGGTGGCTGGCGCAGCAGCAGGGCGCATGACCGGCTTCCCCGCATTGCCTGGGCGCTGGCGAAGACCCATACTGGGGCCTCCACGACCAGACGACGAACGGAGCCTCCCATGAGCAACGAACTTCGCAAGAAGCTGCATGACTTGGCGGAACTGGCCGACAACACCTCGGACCCGCAGACCAAGGCCATCGTCGAGGCCATACGGCTGCAGACGGCCGTGCTGAACGAGCGGCTCTTCGCCATCGAACTGCAGCTGGGCACGCTCACCAGGCGCATGGAAAACACGACGGACTGAGTGGCCGCCGCTTTGTAGGGATAATCCCCACCATGAGCGGCAACACCTTCGGAACTCTCTTCGCGGTCACCAATTTCGGCGAGTCGCATGGCCCGGCCATCGGCTGCGTCATCGACGGCTGCCCCCCGGGCATGGCACTGAGCGAGGCCGACATCCAGGGCGATCTCGACCGCCGCCGTCCCGGCACCAGCCGACACGTCACCCAGCGCAACGAACCCGACGCGGTGCAGATCCTTTCCGGCGTCTACGAAGGCAAGACCACCGGCACCCCGATTGCGCTGCTGATCCAGAACACCGACCAGCGCAGCAAGGACTACGGCCAGATCGCCCAGCAGTTCCGCCCCGGCCACGCCGACTTCACCTACTGGAAGAAATACGGCATCCGCGACCCGCGCGGCGGCGGGCGCTCTTCGGCGCGGCTCACGGCGCCCATGGTGGCCGCGGGCGCGGTCGCCAAGAAGTGGCTGGCCGAGAAATACGGCATGGTGTTTCGCGGCTGCATGACGCAGATCGGCGAGATCGCCATTCCGTTCGAGAGCTGGGACCATGTGCCCAACAACCCTTTCTTCGCACCCGTCGCCGACGTGAGCGAGCTCGAGGCCTACATGGACCGCCTGCGCAAGGCCGGCGATTCCTGCGGCGCGCGCATCCGCGTGACGGCCACCAACGTGCCCATCGGCCTGGGCGAACCGCTGTTCGACAAGCTCGACGCCGAGATCGCCTACGCGATGATGGGCATCAACGCCGTGAAGGCGGTGGAGATCGGCGCCGGCTTCGAGAGCATCACGCAGCGCGGTACCACGCACGGCGACTCGATCACGCCCACGGGCTTCGTCACCAACAACGCGGGCGGCATCCTGGGCGGCATCAGCTCGGGCCAGGACCTCGAGGTGAGCATCGCGATCAAGCCCACCAGCTCGATCATCAGCCCGCGCCAGTCCATCGACATCCACAACAACCCGGTCGAGGTGGTCACCAAGGGCCGCCACGATCCTTGCGTCGGCATCCGCGCGACGCCCATCGCCGAGGCCATGCTCGCACTGGTGGTCATGGAGCACGTGCTGCGCAACCGTGCGCAGTGCGGTGATGTGCAGGCCCAACCCGAGAAGCCGGAATCCGCCTCGCCGCAGGCGTCCTTCCTCTAGTGTCTACTGCGCCACCCGTGGCCGCCGGGCGCGGCCACCTGCTGGCGTTCGCTGGTCTGTCGGCCAGCTATTTCGCGCACATCGGTTTCTTCAACCCCTACCTGCCGCTGTGGCTCCAGGACCTGGGGCTGCCGATCTTCACGATCAGCCTGCTGGCCTCGGTGCAGTCGATCACGCGCGTGTTCGCACCCTATGCCTGGGGTGCGCTCAGCGACCACACCGGGCAGCGCGTGAAGCTGCTGCGCTTCAGCGCCGCCGTGGCGCTCGCCAGTTCGTTCGGGCTCTGGTGGCACGGCGGCGCCTGGTGGCTGGCGCTGGTGCTGCTGGTGATGTTCACCCACACCAGTTCGATGATGTCGCTCACCGAGGCCGCCATGGCACAGCTGGTGGCGGGCGACTGGGGGCGCTACGGGCGCATTCGCCTTTGCGGCTCGGCCGGCTTCCTGGTGACCGTGTTCTTTGCGGGCGAGTGGTTCGAGCACTTCGGCATGAAGCACTTTCCGGCCTGGGCCGCGGGCACGCTGGCCATCGTGCTGATCGCGACGATGAAGCTGCCCGACATCCGCGAGCCGGTGGCGGCGCATGACGCGGTCAAGGAGCCGATCGGGCCGGTGCTGCGCATCCCGGCGGTGCGGTGGTTCTTCGCGTCGCTGTTCTTCCAGGTGATGTCGCACTTCTCCGTCTACGCTTTTTTCTCGCTGTACCTCGATTCGCTCGGCTACGGCAAGAGCGTCATCGGCCTGCTGTGGGCGTTGTCGGTGGTGGCCGAGATCGTCTGGTTCTTCCTGCAGGGGCGGCTCATCGGCCTCTTGCCGATGCCGCGCTGGATGCTGGTGTGCGGCATTGCCGCCGTGGCGCGGCTGGGCCTCACTGCGGGGCTGGGCGGCTCGATCGCGGCGCTCGTCGTCGCGCAATGGCTGCATGCGCTGAGCTTCGCGGCGCACCACACGACCTGCATCGCCGTGGTGTCGCGGCGCTTTCCGGGCCGCCTGCGCGGAAGGGGACAGGCGCTCTTCACGGTGATCGGCTATGGCTTCGGCGGCGTGCTGGGAGTGCTGCTGGGCGGTGCGGTGGCGCAGGAGCTGGGCTACCGCACCATGTTTGCGCTGGCGGCCGTGCTGGCGGCGGTGGGGAGCCTGTGCGCGTGGCGGGTGGTGAGACTGGAGCGGGTGGGCAAGGCCTGAGCTTCTTGCGGCGTGCGCGCGGAAATCGCACGGCAAACAAAGTGTCACGGGCCCTCAATGCCCACGTCATCGGGCTTGCCTACGCTGCGCGCTTTCCAACGCTTTGCCATCCCCATGTCTGTTTCCGACGATCCGCGCGGCGCGCGCACTCCGAGCCATCCTTCCCTGCCCGAATCCCATGGCGAACCGGCGGCCCCGCCGCGCCGCCAGGTCCTCAAGCTCGGCGCATCCCTGCTGGCCGTCGGCGGCAGCAGCGCCATGCTGGCCGCCTGCGGTGGCGGAGGAGGCGGCGTTGCGCCAGGCTTCGGACCGTTGCCGGCCCCGGCACCCGCTCCGGCGCCCGCACCGCCACCGCCCGCGGCGCCGGCCGACACCAGGGTCTCCAGCTTCGCGCTCGCCGTGATGCCCGACACCCAGTTCTATGCGCGCTATGCCACGGCCGCCGAGAACGACCAATACGACAAGCGCTTCGGCAGCGCACCCTTCGCCGCCCAGACGAAATGGATCGCAGCCAATGCCAAGGCGCTGAACATCCCCTTCACCATCCACCTCGGCGACGTGGTCGACCAGGTCGGCAAGCCCGACCAGTGGAAGGTGGCCGATGCCGCCATGAAGGTGCTCGAAGACGCCAGGCTGCCCTACAGCGTGCTCGCCGGCAACCACGACGTGCTGAACGACGTGGACTACAGCGTCGACCCGAACAGCGGCACCGATGCGACCCGCACCCTTGCCAACGAGCCCTACCTGCAATGGTTCGGCACCGAGCGCGCCAGGCGCCAGTCCACCTTCGGCGCGCGCGACGCCAGCGGCTTCCACGAATACCACGTGTTCGAGGCGCAGGGCCAGAAGTTCATGGTGCTGTCGCTGTCGTGGCGCATCTCGGATGCCGGCATCGCCTGGGCGCGCCAGGTGATCGCGAAGAACCCCACGCTGCCGGTGATCCTGGTCAACCACCAGCTGCTCAACATTGCTGCCGACGGCACCAGCCCGCTCGAAACCGACTACGGCAAGATGCTCTGGGAGAAGCTGATCCGCGACAACGACCAGATCTTCATGACGCTCAACGGCCACCATCATGGCGCCGCGCACCTCACGAAGACC
>Ga0209051_1001478_pt1 | contig 19797 bp, 17 predicted proteins | sample AraplaCvi_mMS_r2_2_FD_184286 | JGI IMG/M metagenome (GOLD analysis project Ga0209051, IMG submission 184286) | Arabidopsis root microbial communities from North Carolina, USA - plate scrape MF_Cvi_mMS_r2 (SPAdes) (version 2) | ecosystem: Host-associated > Plants > Roots > Endosphere | place...
GGCCACCAACACGATGCCGTGCCGGTCGCAGATCTCGCGAACCCCGTCGTGGAATCCCGCGGGCGGAACCAACGACCCGCCGGCGTTCTGCATCGGTTCGAGGAAGATGCCTGCCACGGTGTCGGGGCCCTCCTGCACGATCAGGGTCTCGATCTCACGCAGGAGCGACTCGGTGAACTGCTGTTCGGTCTCCCCGGCGGGACGCTTGTAGCGCTTGCTGTTGGTGACGTGCCGTGACCCGTACATCAGGGGCTCGAATTGCTTGCGCACGTTGGTCATACCGTTCAGCGACAGGGCTCCGAACGACGTGCCGTGATAGGCCGCACGGCGCGAGATGAACTTGATCCGCGCGTGTTCGCCGCGCGCCTGGTGATACTGCCTGATCAACTTGATGGCCGCCTCGTTGGACTCACCCCCGCCGGAGGTGAAGTACACGCGGTCCAGCCCGGGCGGGGCCAGCTCGGCGATCTTGGCGGCCAGCTTCACCGCTGGGGGATGCGCCACTCCCCAGTTCGTGTAGTAGGGCAGCTCGGCCATCTGATCGCGTACGGCGTCCCCGATTTCGCCGCCGAAGCTGTATCCGACGTTGACGCAGAACAATCCGGCGAGGGCGTCGATGTATTCGCGCCCCTCGGAATCCCAGAGACGGCTACCCTCGCCGCGCACCATGACAGGCGGTGGCGCGTCGGTGTATGCCGATCCCGGTGTGAAGCTCATGACGAGGTGACGCTGGGCCAGCCGCCCGAGCTCGCCCGCCGAATCGTCGGTCGAAGCGTGAGTTGTCAAACCTTCGATGGTGTCGGTCATGGTGACGCTGTCCTCTCAGTTGGCGGGGTGCGGTTCTTGCGGAGTTCGCGTGCGACGTCGTCGACGATCGCGGTCTGGTATTCGACGACGCGTGCCGTCGGCTGTTGCGCGATGAAGGTCTCCTCGAAGGGGTCGACCACGTCGGTGCGGATGTCCGAAAGGGCTTCGACGATGGCCAAACCGCAGAAGGGAACGGCGGATTCGGCGTAGCCGCCCTCGTGTACGACGACCAGCCGCCCGCCGCACAGTTCGTCGGCGACGTCTTTGACCATCCGGGTCATGTCACGAAACGACCCGGCGTGCAGCATTTGTCGTGCGAGGGGGTCGACCGCGTTGGCGTCTAGACCACTGGCCACCACGATGAGATCGGGCCGGAAGTCCTCGAGCGCCGGGACCACGATCGTCCGCATCGCGTGCAAATAGGTGTCGTGACCGGACCCCGGTGGCAGGGGCACGTTCAGGTTGAATCCCCGACCCGGCCCTTCCCCGAACTCGTCGACTGTGCCGGTGTCGACCGGAAAGCAGTTCTCCTGGTGCAGCGATATCGTCAGGACGTCATCGCGCTGGTAATAGATGTGTTGAGTTCCGTTGCCGTGGTGCACGTCCCAGTCGACGACCGCTACCTTGCCAAGGCCGTGGCTCGCCTTCGCGGCTTCGATGGCGATGGGGATGTTGGCGAGTAAGCAGAACCCCATCCCGCTGTCGGGCAGGCAGTGGTGCCCGGGTGGGCGCGACAACGCATACGCGTTGCGCCGCACGCCGTCGAGCACGTCGACGACGGCTCTCTTGGCCAGCCCCGCCGACAGCGACGCAATCTCGAAGCCGCCACGGGAGAACAGCGCCTCTGGCCCGATCTCACCGCCGCGACCCGCACTGAGGGTTCGAAAGCGTTCGACGTAGTCGGCGGTGTGCACGCGCAGCAGGTCCTCGACGGTCGCAGGTTCGGCGCTGCTGACCGCGAGTTGGCGGGTCAGGCCGGACACGTCGAGAAGGGCCTTCAATCGGCGCTTGGTCTCCGGCGACTCGGGGTGTCCCCCACCGGCGAGGGGTTGCAGCCAACCGCCAACGGGGAGGAAGAGAACGGCTTCACCCGTGCTGTGCCACAGACAGAGTTCGTCGTGATAGAAGCCCGTCCCGCCGCCGCCACGTTCCATCGATCCGTAACCCTCTTTCACATTCTCTGCGCTTGAACGCAAAGAATGCCCCTACGGCGGGGTGTCGTCAAGAGGTGGCGCGAGAAGGGGAGGCCGGCAGCGTGGTCCGGCAACGAGATCAGCCACTGGACGAGCGCGCTGAACCAGTACGCCGCAAGCGGGGGCGGGCTAGATGTCGGCGCGGGTGACCGAACGCGCGTAGGACCGCATCAGGCCAACTGCCACCGACGGGTCCAACGACGAGTTGCCACCGTTCAGATGCATTCCGTACGCATCCTCGAGGGCAACGAAGTTCTGCGCGATGGACAGCACCGGTTCGGTCAGCTCGAACGCTCCCGACGCGCGGCCCGCTTCGATTACCGCGACGTAGAGCGATACCTCGCGATCGAACAGCAAGGTCAGCAGCGTGCCGTGCGATGGGTCACGACCTGCGTTGACGGCCAGTTCGTACAGCGCCCGATTCAGCATGTCGTCGTCACCGGTGGGCAGTCCCGATTCGATGAGGTTGACCAACCGGTCACGGGGATCGTCGAGCTTGCTGATCGCGTCCAGCCGCTGCCAGTAGTACCGGTCTACGGCGTTGCGATAGACCTCGTCGACGAGGTCTTCGATCTCCGGGTAGTAGTAGGCCACCAGCCTGGGCGAGATGTCCGCGGCGGTGGCGATGTCCTTGACCCGCATGCCGCCGACACCCCGATTGGCGATGACGTCGATCGCGGCCGAGACGAGTTGGTTGCGACGTGCATCCTGATTTCGCACCCGCGCCATGACGACCCGCCTCTCCGATCGACCTCCGAGCGTACGGTACCGCCTACGTCGGCCGGGGCCGCAGTCGCGACCGTTGAGTTGCGTTCGAGCGCAAACAAATCAAATCGCCCGGGTCAGTGCCCCGCGGGCCGCCGCGAGACGACTCGGCTCGATCCGGTAGACCCGCCGGGCGGTGTCCGACCAAACGTGGTTCGCCTCCTCGACTCCGAGCCCCGAAAGTGCCGATTGCAGCCCGGCGAATACGCGGTCGTAGCCTCCGCTGGCCACCGAGATCGGCCAGTCCCCTCCGTACATGAGCCGCTCCGGGCCGAACACTTCGAGCGCGCGGTCGACGAAGGGGCGAATGCCGTCGACCGACCACTTTCCGGAATCCGGGTACAAGCCCGAGATCTTGGCGCTCACCATGGGGTTTTCCGCCGCCGCGGCGATCAGCGACCACCACGGCTCGACGTCGTCCGCGCCGATCGGAGGCTTCGCCAGGTGGTCGAGGACGATTCGCAGGTCGGGGTGGCGTTCGGAGATGGTGGGCACCTGCTCGAGGTGCCGGGGCAAGGTGGAGACGAAGTCGAACGCCACGTCACCCTCTTCGAGGACCGCGAGGCCCTCGTCGACCGGGGCGCTGGTGATCCAGTCGGGATCTGCCTTGTGGTGCACCAGATTGCGAATGCCGACGACTCGATCGTCGCGGCGTAGCCGGGACAGGCGTTCAGCGGCGTGCTCGGGCTGGTCCAACGGAAGGTAGGCGACGATCGCCACGACGGTCGGGTGGGCGTCGGCCACCTCGAACATCAGCTCGGTGTCGCCGTCGTCGTCGTCGGACTCCACCATCACCGTGGCGTCCACGCCGTTGCGCACGAGATGTGGTGCGAGTTCGTCGAATTCGAAGGTGCGGTTCCACTGCGGAACGTGCGGACCGAGCCATGTGTAGGGGGCCCTGGTCAGGTCCCAAACGTGTTGATGGGCGTCGACGATCATCCGACACCCGCCTCGGACACCACCACCGCGTGCGGGTGACGCGTCGACCAGTAGACGCCGTCCGGATAGGCGTATTCGGCCACCGACGCGGCGAACATCTGGGCGCTGTATCCGGGTTTTGTCGGCAGGACGTAGGCGCCGCTCTTCACGACGCAGGGGTCGGTGAAGTGTTCGTGCAAGTGGTCGACGAATTCCGTCACCCGGTTCTCGGTGGTGCCCGCCACCGCGACGTAGTCGAACACCGAAAGGTGTTGCACCAGTTCACACAATCCGACCCCGCCGGCGTGTGGGCATACTGGCACGCCGAACTTCTTGGCCATCAGGTAGACCGGGATGATCTCGTTGATCGACGCCAGGCGCGCCGAGTCGAGCTGGCAGTAGTCGATGGCCTCGGCTTGGAACAGCTGTTTGAACAGCACACGGTTCATGCCGTGCTCACCGGTGGCTACGCCGATGGGCGCCACGGCCTTTCGCACCGCCGCGTGACCAAGTACGTCGTCGGGACTGGTCGGCTCTTCGATCCACAGTGGCTTGAACTTCGCCAGCGCGTTGACCCACTCGATGGCTTCCGGCACGTCCCAGACCTGGTTGGCGTCGATCATCAGGTGGGCGTCCCAGCCGATCACCTCGCGTGCGATGGTGCACCGCCGAATGTCGTCGGCGAGGTTCGCCCCCACCTTGAGCTTGACGTGGCGATAGCCATCGGCGACCGCCAGGGCCGCCAGCTCACGCAACTTGTCGTCGGAGTAGCCGAGCCAGCCCGCAGAGGTGGTGTAACACGGGTAGCCGGTGCGGTCCATGTCGGCGATGCGCGCCGAGCGGGTGGGCACCGTCTCCGTCAGCATGTCGACGGCCTCTTGCCGGGTCAGCACGTCGCTGAGATAGCTCAGGTCCAGCGTGTCGACCAGGTCTTCGGTGTCCATCTCGGAAAGCAACCGCCACAACGGCTTTCCGGCCACCCGGGCGGTGAGATCCCAGACCGCGTTCATCACGGCGGCCATGGCGAGGTGCTCGACGCCCTTGTCGGGACCGAGCCAGCGCATTTGCGAGTCGGCTGCCAGGTCGCGGTACGTCCCACCGAGGTCGCCGACCACTCCGGCGACGTCACGACCCACCAGGGGTTCGGCGCGTTGCCGTGCCGCGAGCGTGCAAATGTCGTTGCCGCGGCCGATGGTAAAGGTGAAGCCGTACCCCGCGAGCCGGGGGTCGTCGGTGCGCAGCACGACGTACGTTGCCGAGTAGTCGCCGTCCTTGTTCATGGCGTCGGAGCCGTCCATCGACAGCGACGTCGGGAAGCGCACGTCGGTGACGTCAACGGAAGTAATGCGAGTCATGGCAGCTCCTGGTCATGAGACTGGTGGGGATTCGCGGATCGCGGCGAGATCAGTCCCGCGGCAGCGAGATCGGACCACAGTGCATCCGGAATCGGACGGTGGTGGCGGTCGACGGCGTCGTCGACCTGTTCGGGACTCGCCGCACCCACCACGACCGAGACGACCGCCGGGTGGCGCAACGGGAAGGCGAGTGCGGCGTCGGGAAGTGTCACGCCATGGCGTTCGCAGACGGTTGCGAGCGCCTCGACGCGGGCGACCAGGTGGGTGGGCGCCGGGGCGTAGTCGTACATCGGATCGGGCCCGGGACGCGGGGTCGCCAGCAGCCCGGAGTTGTAGATCCCGGCGGCGACCACGCCGACGCCGCGCTCGAAGGCCAGGTGGACCAGCTCTTCGGCCTGTTCCAGCAGGGTGTGTCTGCCCGCGCACATGACGAGGTCGACTCCACGGTCGTCGCGGATCAGTTCGGCGAGGGGTTCGGCGAAGTTCATCCCGGCGCCGACGGCTCCCACGACGCCCTCGTCCCGCAGCTCGAGCAACGCGGGAAGCGCCTCGGCTAGCGCCTGCTCCCAATGGTTTTCGGGGTCGTGAAGGTATGCGACGTCCAGTCGGTCCAGACCGAGACGGTCGAGACTCTCCTGCACCGAGCGACGGACGCCGTCACGGGTGAAGTCCCACCTCCGCCGGGTGGTGGCGGGCACGTCGAAACCCTCGTCGTCCATCCGCTCGCCGGCGTTCGGGTCGGGCTCGAGCAGGCGGCCCACCTTCGACGACAGCGCGTACTCGTGCCTGGGTCGCTCCCGCAGCAGGGCACCGAACCGGCGCTCCGAGAGTCCCAGGCCGTAGTGCGGGGCGGTGTCGAAGTAGCGAATGCCGTTGTCCCATGCGGTGTTAACGATGCGGCGCGCGTCGTCGTCACCGATCGCGCGATACAGGTTTCCCAGCTGTGAGCCGCCGAGTCCCAGCTCGGTGAGGGTCGCCCGCCCGCGGGTGCGGGTGGGGATCGCGAAGTCAGGCATCAGCCCTTGACCGCCCCCACGGTCTCACCTCGGATGAGGTACTTCTGCGCACCCACGAACACGATGAGCAGGGGGAGCATCGAGATGAAGGTCGCCAGCGCCAACTGTGGCATGTAGAGCTTCACGTCGAGACCGGCCGCCACGGTCGGATTGAACAGCGGGCTGGCTCCGATCAGCTGCTGGATGCCGATCGACAGTGTGTTGTTGTCCTGGTTGGAGGACAACAATGCCAGCGGCAGAAAGAAGTTCGTCCAGTTGGCGACGAAGGCGAAGAAGCCCACCAGCACCACTGCCTGCTTCGAGATCGGCAGGCCTATCCGCCAGAAGATGGCGACCTCCGACAGCCCGTCGATGCGGGCGGCCTCGACCAGTTCCCGCGGCATCGTGGTCATGAAGTGTATGTAGGAGAGATAGACGCCGAACGGGAAGAATCCCATGATGATCAGGACGGGCCAGAGCTCCCCCACCGCGCCAATGGCGTTGACTTCGAGGAACAACGGGATCACCAGGACCGTATTGGGCATGACCATCGTGACCAAGGTGATCATCAGGATGACCCTGCGGAAGCGGAACCGCAGCCGGGCCATGGCGTAGCCCGCGGGAAGCGCCGCGACCAGACCCAGCAGCGCCCCACCGCCTGCCACGAACAGGGAGTTCAAGATCCACTGGGTGAACAGTCCGCCATTCGGCCCGAAACCGTTGACCTGGGACCAGTTGTGCACGACGTTGCCCCAGGAAACGTCGCCCAACCCCAGGAACCCGCCAGCCCCGGTGTCCACCCCGCGCTCGGAGCGGAAGGCCATCGCGATGAATCCGACGATCGGGAAGACGAAGATCGCCGCGACGAAGAGCATCGTGGCCACGCGCGCGAGGCGGCCGACGGTCCACTGGTTGGCACCTCGTCCCTTGAGGTCGGGGCCGGGATGCTCGACCGGTGCCGGTCGGACGTCGAGCTGGCTCATGACGGCTCCTCGGTTCCGAATAGGCCGCTGCGGAACACGATGAGCAACCCGATGGACAGGGTGATCACCAACAGGATCAGCGACATCGCGGCCGCCGCGGGAAAGTTGTAGTTGCTGAACGCGAATGCGTAGCCCAGCTGGGTCGGCGTCCACTGGTCCGGCAACGCGTTGCCCGCGACCTGGTCGAGCAACTGAGGCTCGAGGAACAGCTGGAAGCCGTAGGCCAGGTTCATCAAGGCGGCGTAGCCGAGCCACGGCCGGATGATCGGCAGCTTCACGTACCAGGCGAGCTGCCAGGCGTTGGCACCGTCGAGGCTCGCCGCCTCGAGCACCTCCTCGGAGATGCCGTTGAGGCCACCGTTGACCACGATGATCCAGGAGCCGACACCCTGGAAGAACATCATCGCGGCGAGGATGAACGGCAGGTGGCTGGGCGTGGCCACCGCCTGCTTGATGGTGTCGATGCCCAGCACGCGCCAGATGCCTTCGATCGGCGATTGACTCGGGTTGAGCAGGTACACCCACAGCACGAGGTTGGCGACCCCGGCCAGCGCGCCGGGGATGTAGTAGACGAACCGCATCGTGGCGCCGAAGCGACCCGGGCTTGCGTGCACGAGCAGTGCCAGCCCGACGATGCCGATCATCATGATTGGCAGCCAAACCAGCAGGGTGGCAAACACATTCGTGAACGTGTCGACGAAGCGGAAGTCGGTGACGACGGTACGGAAGCTCTCGACGCTGCCGAACTCCGACCGCGGCCGCAACGGGGTTGTCGGCGTCTCGAGTGCCGTCACCAGTGCGTAGCAGACGGGGATGATGCCGCCGATCATGAGCAGCGCCAGGTACGGGCTGATCAGCAGCCACGCGCCTCGGGTCTCGCTCGACCGTCGCGCCCGCGAGCGCGGCGGTCGACGCGAGGGAACCGCGACCGGAGCGCCCGCGACGGGTGCATCGGTTAGCCCGTTCGTCATTCGGGTCTCCTCGTTGTGATGGGAAGGTGCCGGATTGGACTGGGTAGCGGTCAGTTGACCGTGTAGCCCATTGCCTTTGCCTGGTTGAGCAATTCGCCTTCGAAGGCGCTCCAGCCGTCGTCGACGCTCTTGCCGTCCACGAGCGCGGGAGCCATCGTCTCGGTCCACACGCTGCCGGTGTTGTAGAGCATGTAGGAGTGGTCCGGCTGGACGAACTGGATGGCCGCCTTCATCGCGGCGAACGTCGTGTCGTTGTCGGCGAAGTAGTTCTCCCGAGACTGCTTGCGAATCCACGCGTCTCGCACGGGTCCGTATGCGGGGAGACCGGTGGACAGTTCGACCTGCCACGCCGGATCGGTCGCGACGAACCGGGCGAAGGTCAAGGTGTTCTCGAGTTGCTTGCCGCTGATGTGGTTGGACACGCCCCACAGGCCGCCGCCCTCGTCACCGGTGGCCGGTTTGGTCTCGCCCTGCCAGATGCGTGGTTGGACCGCGGTCATTTCGCCGGCCGGAATCTTCCACGTCTGGTTGAACAGGTAGTCACCCCACCACGCCGCCCCCGGGCTCATCACCAAGTTCGCGCCGACCTTGGCGGCGTCGGCGTCGAAGATGCCCAACGGGGACAGCGCCTTGCCCTTGACCATCGTCGACAGAAGGTCCTTGGCGCGCTGACACTTCGCATCGGACAGATCGATGTGCGCCACGGTTTCGGAGACACGCTGGTTGGTCGGGCAGCCGGAGGCCCAGAGGTACCGGTCGGGTGCGTAGGCGTCGCCGGTGAAACCGCTGATCTTGCCGGGGTGCTCCTGGGCGATTTTGACCGCCAGAGTGGCGTACTCCTCCCAGGTGTTCGGGACGGTGTAGCCGTTCTCGTCGAAGAACTTCTTGTTGTACCAGAACACATCCGGCGCAGCGTCGTTGCGCAGGCAACGCACTCGGCCGTCGACGTTGCACGGTTCGTTGACGGCTCCGTCGTAGCCCTTGATCACATCGGGGACGAGGTCGGTGAGGTCGGCGGCGTAGTTGACCTGAGCACCGGTGGCCCAGGCGATGTCGTCGTTGGACGGAAAGAAGATGGCGTCCGGCCACCCCTTGCCCGCCTGGTTGAACTGCGCGAACTGCTGCTGCAGCGTCTTCCCGCCGACGGTGCCGTCGATCTGGTTGACCGTGACGTCGATCTCGGGATGAGCCTTCTTGAAGGCCTCGGCGGCCGGAACGCGGGGCGGGTCGACCCACACGGTGATGGCTCCGCCGGAATCGGTTGGGGCGGCCGCCGTCCCGCCTCCGGTGTCGCTGCCACACGCGGCGACCAACATCATGGCCGCCGCCGCGACGATCCCGGCGGCGAACTTCTTGCCCGAACGGGCACTCCTCGACTTCATCAAGAAACTCCTTGGGATTGTCGTGAATGTGCGGCGTGAGGGTGAGAGGCGCCGCGGCTGCTCAAACGTTAGACCACTTTCGCGACGGTGGTCAATCGTTTGAGCAATAAACTGGAACCGGCGCCCGAATTGGTTTGTCAGCGTCAGCCGTCACCGGCGTCTGACGTTCGTGGTTCCAGGCCGGGTGGCGCTCGACCCCTGGGGGCGACGCCGATCCTCCCCCGTCGCTCACCGACCGGTACGACCCCTGGTGCACGGTGCCGACGACTGCCTGATGACGAGCTCGGGCGCGGGATCGGTGATGACCTCGTCGACGGAGACGCCCGTCTCGATCCGGGCGATCACGGCGTGGACCGCCGTGCGCCCCATTGCGTAGAACTGCATCTTGACCGCGGTCAGCGGCGGCCACGTGTTCTCCGCAGTCCACGAATCGTGAACGCTCACCACTGAGAGGCTCTCCGGCACAGCAATATTCATGTCACGAGCGCCGGCAAGCAGGCCCACCGCGGCGTTGACGTTGGAGACGACCACGGCGCTCGGCGGCTGATCGTGGGCCATCAGACGTTCGAGCGCAGCGCGCCCGTTCGCCGGTGCGTATCCCAATCGCGTCTCATAGCCCTGCGGTACCGGGATGCCGGCATCCGCCATCGCCGCGTAGTACCCGACCCGTCGGCGCTTGGCCGTGAACGAGCGCGGAAGGCCATTGGCGAGTGCGATGCGTTCGTGACCCAGTTCGAGAAGGTGCTCGGTCGCGATTCGCGCGCCGGTCTCGTCGTCCAGCACGACCGAACCGGGGTGACCGCGGTAGGCCGAGTTGATGAGCACGATGGGCGCTCCCGACTCGAGCAGACTGCCGAGACCAGCCGTCGGCACGCTGTCCCCGACCTGCACGACCATGCCGTCCACCCGGTTCTCGCCGATGAGTCGTCCGATCACCTCGCCGCCGGGGCGGACGTCGTCGGCGCGGCCGAGCAGCAAGGTGTAACCGCGTGCGGCCGCCTCGTCCTCGCCGCCATGCATGAGCTCGGTGAACAGCGCGTTGGTCAGATCCGGCACCACCAGACCGATGACCTGCGTGCGCGCGGACTTCAGGGCGCGGCCGGCGAAGTTCGGCCGGTAGTGCAGTTCGCCGGCCGCCTCGACGATCCGCTGCCTGGTGGCCTCGCTGACGCGCGCCGACGGCGCATTCGACAACACGCGGGAGACCGCCGAGATCGACACGCCCGCCTTGGCCGCAACGTCGCCGAGCGTGGCCGCGTTGCGCTGCTTGCCGTCGGCGGGCCGCGCTACGGGACCGTCCTGCTCCCTTGACATCGTCCCCCCGCTTCGTCCGGCCCTTGACACGTGCGCAATCGTTTGACCAATATTAGACCGAGTGACGCGGACCACTGCAACCCGCCCACCCCTGTCAGCAACCCCAGCAATGGCGTGGCCCGGCTTGTCCAGCGAGACAACTCATTCCACCAATCCACGCCGAATCATCCGGCACGTGAGCGCCGGTGAAGGGACGTCGTCATGGCTTCCGTGACCTATCGACACGCCGAGCGCACCTACCCGGGTGCCGAACAACCGGCCGTCCGCGACCTGAACATCGACATCGGAGACGGCGAGTTCATGGTGTTCGTAGGGCCGTCGGGCTGCGGCAAGTCGACGTCGCTGCGCATGCTCGCCGGGCTCGAGGACGTGACCGGCGGTGACATCCTCATCGGGGACCGGTCGGTCGCCCACGTGCCGCCGAAGGACCGCGACATCGCCATGGTGTTCCAGAACTACGCGCTGTACCCGCACATGACCGTCGCCGAAAACATGGCATTCGCGTTGAAGGTCGCCGGTGTGGGCAAGGCCGAACGCATCGCCCGCGTCAACGAAGCGGCCGACCTGCTGGACCTCCGCGACTACCTCGAGCGCAAGCCCAAGGCCCTCTCCGGCGGGCAACGGCAACGGGTAGCGATGGGGCGCGCCATCGTCCGGCAGCCCCAGGTGTTCTGCATGGACGAGCCACTCTCCAATCTCGATGCCAAACTTCGGGTTTCGACCCGCACCCAGATCGCGGCCCTGCAGCAGCGACTCGGCGTCACCACCGTCTACGTCACCCACGACCAGGTCGAGGCGATGACCATGGGAGATCGCGTCGCCGTCCTCAAGGACGGCGTCCTGCAGCAGGTCGACACCCCGCTCGCGCTGTACCGGACACCCGCGAACCTGTTCGTCGCAGGCTTCATCGGATCGCCCGCGATGAACTTGCTCGACGCCGAGATTCACGACGGTCACGCGATCGTCGGCGGCCACCGGATGCCGGTGGACCGGGCGGCGTTGGCGAAGGCGACCGGCGCGGTCACCATCGGTGTCCGACCGGAGTCCTTCCGGGTCGTCGACGCCGGGAAGGAGGGCATCCCGGTGACGGTCACATTGGTCGAGGAACTCGGCGCCGACGCCTACGTCTACGGCACGTCCGGCGTCGAGGGCACGCCGAGCAGCATCGTGATCCGCGTCCCCGGCCAGATCAACCACGCCAAGGGGTCGACGATCAGGGTCACCACCGACTCGGCCGCCGTCCACCTGTTCGACACCACCACGGGAATCCGGCTGAGCGCGTGACGGATTCAGCGACCAGCTCGACCCGAGGCGAAAGGAGTGTCCCGTGCTGACCGCGAACTACGTGGGCGCAAGGAACATCGAGATTCAGCACCGCGATCCCGAACCGCTGAAGGACGGTCAGGTTCGGGTCGAGGTCGCCTACGCCGGGATTTGCGGCACCGATCTCCACATCTTCCACGGTGACATGGACTCTCGCGTGCAGATGCCTGCCGTGATCGGCCACGAGATGAGCGGACGGATAGCCGAGATCGCCGACGGCGTCACCGGTTGGAGGGTGGGAGACCACGTCACCGTCATGCCGCTGCGCTGGGACGGCACCTGTCCCGGTTGCCTCGCTGGACATCAGCACATCTGCCAGAATCTGGACTTCGTCGGGATCGATTCTCCCGGTGCACTGCAACGGTTCTGGAACGTCGACGCCGACATCCTGGTGGCGTTGCCGGACAGCCTGCGTCTCGATCATGCGGCGCTCGTCGAACCCGTCGCAGTGGCCGTCCACGACGTGCGCCGCGGGGAGGTGGCCGCAGGCGATCACGTGGTGGTCCTCGGCGGAGGTCCGATCGGGGTCTTGATTGCGACCGTTGCGCGCCATGCCGGAGCCAAGGTGGCGGTCGTCGAACTCGACGAGGGCCGCCGCTCGGCCATCGCCGAGCTGGGGTTCGAGGTGCTTGACCCCACCGACACCGATCAGGTCGAGTGGGTGACCACCTGGACCTCCGGTGCGGGTGCCGACATCGCGTTCGAGGTGTCGGGAGCGGCCTCGGCGATGCTCGCGGCGACCGACTTGGTGAAGGTGCGCGGCACGGTCGTCGTCGTCGCGATCCACCCACAGCCGCGCCCCGTCAACCTGCAGCGCGTGTTCTGGCGTGAGCTGCGACTGCTCGGGGCACGGGTTTACGAGCGCACCGACTTCGAGCGTGCGATCGAACTCCTCGACGAGGGCGTCATCCCGGCCGACGCCCTGATCAGCAGCATCCGGCCGATCACCGACACCGCGGAGGCCTTCTCCGACCTGGAGGCGGGCAAGGCGATGAAGGTGCTCATCGACCTCGGCGCCGACGGAGAATCGAAGTGACTGCCCCGCAGGCCAAGTCGCCCTTCGACCTCACCGGCAGAACCGCGGTCGTCACGGGAGCCAAGCGGGGCATCGGCCTGGCGATCGCCGAGGCGCTGGCCAACGCTGGTGCCGACATCATCGGCGTCAGTGCCACTTTGGAGCTCGACGGCAGCGTCGTCCAGCGCCGGGTGGAGGCCGCCGGCCGTGAGTTCACCGCCTATCAGGTGGACTTCGCCGATCGAGGCGCGGTCGTCGAGCTGGGCAGCCAGCTCGCGGAGCGCCGCGTCGACGTCTTGGTCAACAACGCCGGGACGATCGAACGGACCCCCGCCGCCGACCATCCCCTCGAGATGTGGGATCGCGTGCTGTCGGTGAACCTGGACAGCCAGTTCGTGTTGACCCAGGCGGTCGGGCGGTCGATGATCGCCCGTGGATACGGGAAGGTCGTCTTCACCGCCTCGCTGCTGAGCTTTCAGGGCGGAGTCAACGTACCCGGCTACGTGGCCTCCAAGTCCGCGATCGCCGGACTCACCAAGGCGCTGGCCAACGAGTGGACGTCGCTCGGTGTCAACGTCAACGCGCTGGCCCCTGGCTACATCGCGACCGACAACACCCAAGCGCTGCAAGACGATCCGTTACGCAGCCGATCCATCCTCGAGCGCATCCCGGCCGGCCGGTGGGGCCAGGCCGGCGACCTCGGCGGCGCCGCGGTGTTCCTCGCCAGCCCGGCTTCCGACTACGTCTCCGGAATCACGCTGCCCGTCGACGGTGGCTGGCTCGGACGCTGACCGCCGTCGGCCCAACCGGCTTTCACCGGACCGCCTCGAACACCGCCGCCAACCCCTGGCCACCGCCGATGCACATGGTCTCGAGGACGAACCGCGCGTCGCGGCGGCGCGCTTCGAAGGCCGCGGTCGCCAGGATGCGGGTGCCGGTGGCCCCGATGGGGTGGCCGAGGGAGATTCCCGAGCCGTTTGGGTTGACGCGATGGTCGAGCGGGTCGACCTTCCATTCCAACAGCACCGCAAGTGCTTGAGCGGCGAACGCCTCGTTGAGTTCGATCAGGTCGACGTCGTCGAGGGTGAGGCCGGCCCGGTCGAGGGCGGCGGCCGAGGCACTCACCGGGCCGATGCCCATGACGTCGGGTGCGCAGCCGGTGACGGCCCATGACCGCAGCGCCAGCATCGGGGTCAGACCCCGCTTGTCGGCTTCGGCACGGTTGGTGACGACGCACAGTGCGGCGCCGTCGTTTTGGCCGGAGGCGTTTCCTGCGGTCACCGTCGACTGGTCGTCGACCTCGATGCGAATGGGACGTAGCGCGGCCAACCGTTCGACGGTGATGTCGGCCCGCGGATGCTCGTCGCGGTCGACCACGGTGTCGGGTCGGCCCCGCGTGCCGGGAACGGTGACGGGGACCAGTTCGTCGGCGAACCGCCCCTCATCGTGGGCGGCCACGGCACGGCGGTGCGAGCGGACCGACAGCTCGTCCTGCGCCTCCCTGGTGATGCCGTATTGGCGACGCAGGTTCTCGGCGGTCTCGATCATCCCGCCGGGAACCGGATACGTTTCGCCTCCGGCGGTTTCGCGCGCACGGTCGAGGCGATCGAGCAGGGCGATGCCACCTTGGCGGACGCCGGTGCGCAGTCCGAGGGCGTAGTGCTCGACGTTCGACATCGATTCCGCGCCGCCGGCCACCACGACGCGGGCCGCCCCGGTGGCGACCTGACCCGCGGCGTAGAGCACCGCCTGCAGACCCGAGCCGCAGCGGCGGTCGACCTGCAGACCGGGCACCCCGGTGCCGAGTCCCGCGTCCAGCGCAGCAATTCGTCCGATGGCCGGCGCTTCACCGTTGGGGTAGCCGTTGCCCAGAACCACGTCGTCGACGTCACCCTCCCCCAGGCCGGAGCGGGCGACGAGCGCCTTCAGCGCGGTCGTGGCCAGGTCGACGGCGGACAGCGAGGCGAGGGCTCCGCCCATCCGGCCGACCGGGGTGCGGAGCGGGTGGCAGATCACGACGTCGGTCATCGCTTCACCGTAGAAGCCCAATTACACGGTGTGAAATACATAGAAGTGGTTGATTGAGACTGCCGGACTCTAGATGCCCGGTCGGACGATCCGGAATAGGCCCGTCACGACGGACGTTGCCGCAACGGGGCTGTCACCAACTCGCGGAGGCGATGCATGAAGATCGGAATCATCGGAGCAGGACAGATCGGCGGCACGTTGACCCGCCGCCTACGCGAACTGGGACACGAGGTGGCCGTGTCGAATTCACGGTCCCCGGAGACGCTTGCGGATCTCGCGGCCGAAACCGGCGCGACGGCGGTGTGGGCAAGGGACGCCGCGAAAGACGCGGATCTCGTCATCTTGAGCATCCCCCAGAAGAACGTGCCGGACCTCGCCGACGGAATCGTCGACGCCCGCACACCAGGCGCCCCGGTGATCGAGACCAACAACTACTACCCGCAGCAACGTGACGGTGAAATCGCGGCGATCGAGGATGGCCAGGTCGAGAGCGCGTGGGTCGCGGAGCAGATCGGCGCACCGGTGTACAAGGTGTTCAACGGGATTTGGTGGAAGCACCTGCTCGAGAACGGAAAGCCGAGCGGTACGGCGAACCGCATCGCACTCCCCGTCGCAGGTGAGGACGGTCCCGGCCGCGAACTCGTGCACGGGGTGGTCGACGAACTTGGGTTCGAACCGGTCGACGCCGGGCCGATATCCGAGTCCTGGCGGCAGCAACCAGGAACTCCGGTATACGGCAAGGACTTCGACGCGGACCGCACGCGTGAGGCACTGGGCGCGGCCACCCCCGAGCGCACGGCCGAGTGGTCCGCACGCGCCGACGGGTCACCTGCGTAAGCGGTGCTGGCCACCCGTGCAGCTGAACGGTGACGGTGTAGGGCCGCCGAGACGTTTCAGCGCCAGTGCGACACACTCACCACCATGGCAAAGGGGGCTCTGCGGGCACGCGCTCGATCCAGGTCCACTCGAGTTCACGGCGGCTGAACTTCCAACCGCCACCGGTCGACTCGTACTCGTCGCGGTAGAGGACGGGAGCCAGAATGACCTCCAGGCTGCCGTCGGCCTTGCGCAACAGGTGCCGGGCAGTGCAATACGTAACGCCGGTCGCGCGAGATCCGTCGACGTCCACGACTTGGTTGTGGACTGCGTGGAACGTTCTCTCGAACACCTGATTCCCGCTGGGACCGAACTTGACCTGCTCGCGGCCGTGCAGCGTCACCGATTCGGTGGATCCCGGGATGGACAGGATGAAATCGGCATCGGGGGTGAAGAGTGAGCCAAAGCGTTCGGTATCAGCGGAGTCGGAAGCCAGTGCATATTCATCGACCAACGCTCGCAACGCAATTCGTGCCGAATCGATCGAGTTGAGCTCGGTCATCGTGGATTCCTGTCAGTGGCGTGGGCCCCGGTCACGACCGCAACTTCTTCATTTCAGATGACATTGTCATCTGCCTAAGCTAACACCCCAGATGACATTGTCAACATAGACTGGTCCGATGAACGTTCGTGTGGAGTCGGCCGCTGCGACTCGTCGAGCGCTGCTCGACGCAGCAGCCGCGTTGCTCGACAGCGGTGGTCCCGCTGCAGTCACACTGCGGGAAGTGGGCGCGCGCGCGGGGGTGAGCCGCGGTGCGAGTTATCGCCACTTCCCCGACAAGGAGAACTTGCTGACTGAAGTCGCAGCCGAGGGCTGGGAACGCCTCGGCCAGGCCACCTACGCCCTCCGTGCCGACTCGCAGCTCCTTCCCCGCGAGAGGCTGCGAGCAGCACTGACCGCTGTCCTCCTGCTAGCCCGCCGCCAGCCGCACCTCTACCAGCTGATGTTCGCCGCACCGGTCGCAGACCCGGGCGCGGTGGTGAGGGCAGCGCAGCTCATGTGCGACGAGTTCCTCGACCTGGTTGCCCCCGTTGTCGGTCAGCAAGACTCCGCGCGTTCCGCGGCAATCCTGCTGACCGGTGTGCACGGTGCGGCCGGCCTAGCAGCCAGTGGGCTGCTCACGACCGACAAGTGGCACACGACCGCCGACGAGCTCGTTGACGCTCTCGTCGACGTCGTCGTCGAGGGTGATCGTCCAGACTGACCGCTTCCGTTCTGGACGTCTGCCGCTGGGCATGCCGCGGGAGGAAGCGCGATGCGGTTTCCGGACGTCAAGTCCGACGGCCCCCACCGTCAACCACACTCCACCACGACAAGCAGCAGGAGGAACTGGACTGGCGAGCACTCTGGGAAGCCGAGCCCGTCGCGGCGAACTGAGTTCACCGCACCCGCTACCTTCGTAGTGTGTCGGCACGCTTTCGAGACGGGGCGCGATGAAACGCGCGGACGTTCTGGTGGTCGGTGGCGGCCCTGCGGGCCTCGCCCTGGCCGGGGCGTGCGGCCGACTCGGGTTGGCGACCGAGCTGGTGGACGCCGCCCCGGGTCGGCCGTGGACGGCGACCTACGGAATGTGGAGCGGTGAAGTTCCCGCCGACCTGCCGGCGTCGGTGGTCGCGACACGCGCCGCCGGTCGTGCGATCGCCGTGTCAGAGCACCAATTGGGCTGGGAATACGCCGTTCTCGATGTGCCCGCACTTCAATCGCACCTCACCGACGGCCTGTCCAACGTACGCGTTCACGCCGCGCGTGTAGTGGGGTCTCCCGAGGCTGGCGTCGTCGCCTTGGCCGACGGGTCGCAGTTGCGGGCCTCGGTCGTCGTCGACGCCGGGGGCGGAGCGCGGCCGTTGGATCGGATCAGGCCGCGCCGACCCGCTGCGGCCCAAACGGCCTACGGACTGGTCGTCGACGAGGACGCCGCCGCGCCGCTGGTGACGCCTGGCGACGCCTTGTTCATGGACTGGCGCGCCGATCATGGCGAGACGGGCTGGCCGACGTTCCTCTACGTGATCCCGCTCGGCGGCGGTGAGGTGCTGGTCGAGGAGACCTCGCTGGCGCGCCGCCCCGGTCTGCCGCTGTCCACCTTGCGCAGGCGGCTGCACGCCCGGCTGGCCCACCACGGTGTCCGGCCACCGAATGACGCTCGCAGCGAACGGGTCTCGTTTCGGGTGGACCACCCGCGACACCGCGGGGCCGGGGTGCTCGGCTTCGGCGCCGCCGCGCCGCTCATCCATCCCGCGACGGGTTTCAACCTGGCCAGCACGCTTCGACTCGCACCGCAGGTTGCCGCAGCGCTCGCCACACACCTGCCTGCCGACCCCGGTGCGGCGCTGGCGGCCGCGCAGAAGACCGTGTGGCCGCTCGACGCCCGCATCGTGCACCACGTCCGGCGGATCGGCTTGGAGTCGTTGCTGCGAATGCCGCCCGCCGACGTCCCTGGCTTCTTCGAGCAGTTCTTCGCCCTTCCCGAGCCGCACCGCTGGACGTACCTCACCGCCCGTGACGACGTCGGCGGCACCGTCGCCGCGATGAACTGCCTCTTCCGGACCTCGGGTGGGCGGCTGCGCCGGCACCTCGTCACCTCGGCCCTGCGCCCCGGGGTGACGAGCAACGAGCCCGCTACTGAAACATCTTGCCGGGGTTGAGGATTCCCGCCGGGTCGAGGGCGTCCTTGATCGCCCGGTGCAGTCCCATGACCGTCGGCGACAGTTCGTTGACCAGACCGCCGCGCTTGAGCAGGCCGACGCCGTGCTCGCCAGTGATGGTGCCGCCAAGTTCGAGCGCGGCGTCGAGGATGCCGTCGAACGCGGCGTGAATTCGTCGCCACTGGTCGGCGTCGTCGTCGGGAGATCCGATGATCAAGGGGTGCAGATTGCCGTCGCCGGCGTGCGCGATGTTGGCGATGTGCACGTCGTGTTGACGCGCCAGCGCTTCGATGCGGGCGAGCATCTCCGGCACGTTCTCCTTGGGCACGCAAACGTCTTCGGTGATGACCGGCCCCAGCCGCTCGAGCGCCGGGTACGCCAGGCGACGGGCCGCGAACAGGGCCTCGCCCTCGGCGGCGTCGGTGGACCGTTCGGCCCAGTTCGCGCCGCTCGCGCGGAAGTGCTCGACGATCTCGTCGGCCAGTGTCGTCCCGGTGGGCTCCGCGTCGTCCACCCTGGCGAGCAACAGCACGTCGCCCGCGTCGGTCAGACCCATCTGCTTCCAATCGTCAACGGCACGTAGGCAATACCGGTCCATCAGCTCCAGCGCCGACGGGGTGATGCCGGCTGCCCCGACTGCGCGCACCGCGACGCCTGCGGCAACCAGCGACGGGAAGAAGCCCGCCACGGTGATCGGCGCGCTTGGCAAGTTTCGGAGGCGGACCGTGATCTCGGTGACGATGCCAAGGGTTCCCTCGGACCCGACGAGCAGGCCGACGAGGTCGTAACCCGCGACGCCCTTGGCGGTTCGGCGCCCGATGCGCACCACCTCGGCAGACCCGGTCACCACCTCGAGCTGGAGGACGTACTCGCGGGTGACGCCGTACTTCACGCAACACAGTCCGCCGGCGTTGGTGGCGACGTTGCCGCCCAGCGTCGACCAGGGAGAACTCGCGGGATCGGGCGGATACCACAACCCGTGTTCTGCCACCGCTGCTCGAAGATCGTCGTTGACCACGCCCGGCTGAACCACCGCCAACCGCTCCAACGGGTTGATCTCGAGGATCTCCGACATCGCCTCCAAGGAGAGCACCACGCAACCGTCGACGGCGTTGGCCCCACCGGACAGTCCGGTGCCAGCCCCGCGTGCCACGACCGGGGTGCGGTGCCGCAGACAGATTTCGACCACCTGGCGCACCTCTTCCGTGCTGCGGGCCCGCACGACGGCT
>Ga0209051_1001479_pt1 | contig 19788 bp, 18 predicted proteins | sample AraplaCvi_mMS_r2_2_FD_184286 | JGI IMG/M metagenome (GOLD analysis project Ga0209051, IMG submission 184286) | Arabidopsis root microbial communities from North Carolina, USA - plate scrape MF_Cvi_mMS_r2 (SPAdes) (version 2) | ecosystem: Host-associated > Plants > Roots > Endosphere | place...
TCACGTCGATGTGCACCGCCTCGGGCGTCTGCGACACCGCCAGCGTGATGACACCGCCCGTTACCGAAAAGCGGATGGCGTTGCTCAGCAGGTTGGCGATGGCGGTGCCGAGCTTGGCGCGGTCGACTGTGACGGTGACCGCCTCGCCCTCGGCCCGCACCCGCAGCCCGTGCGACTGCCACTGCAGGCGCTGGGCCTCGATCTGTTCCTCGATCAGCGGCAGCAGCTCGGTGCGCTCGCGGCGCAGCTCGCGCGCCTCGAAGGCGGCAGCGTTGAAGCGCAGCAGCGCCTCGATCTGGCCCTGCAGCGACACGGTGTTCTGGTTCAGGATCTGCGCGACTTCGAGCTGCGCCGGGTTCAGCGGGCCGGTCACGCCGTCTTCCAGCAGCGACACACCCTCGCGCAGCGCGGCCAGCGGCGTCTTCAGCTCGTGCGACACGTGGCGCAGGAAGCGCGCCTTGTCGGCGTCGAGCTCGGTCAGGCGCAGGCGCAGCCATTCGAGCTGTTGCGACACGCGCCGCACGTCGGCCGGGCCGCGGATGTCGATCGGCTCGTCGAGCCGGTTCTGCCCGAGTCCGACGATGGCCTGCTCCAGCCGCTTGAAGGGCCGCGCCAGCCAGATGCCGAAGGCCAGCGCCAGCACCGCGGCCAGCACGCTGGCGGCCACCACCTCGCGCATCAGCCGGCGGCGCGCGTTCTCGATGCGCCGGGCCAGCGCGTCGTTCTGCGTCTCGATGAGGAACTGCGCCTGCTGCGCGATGTTGGTGTTGAGCGCATCGAGCTCGCGGAACTGCATCGCCATCGTGCTCTCGCGGGCCAGGGCGCTGTCGGCGCTGCCGCTCATCAGGCCCTCGATCACGCCGAGCTGCGTGCGCCACATGTCGATGCCGGCGGGCGGCAGGCCGTTCTTCTCCAGGCGCTCGAGCACCTGGTGCGCCTCGCGCGCGGCGTCATCGAAGCGGCGGCGCAGCACGGCGTCGTTCAGCACCAGCGACTGGCGCCCGGCGCGCTCCATGGCCGCGCTGCGCTCGGCCAGCGACTGGGAGGCGCCCGACAGGCGCAGCGCGCGCGCGGCCGCGTCGCGGCTCTGCGTCATGAGCGCGTCGTACTGCAGCACGGAGCGCAGCGCCACGCCCACCAGCAGCGCGGTGATCAGCAGGAAGGCGAAGAGCAGGAGCTGCTGGAACGAGCCCCGTATGGACGGTCGCTTCGCCATCAGTGGTGGGCGAGCGCCATCGGCGATTCGTTCGTCGCCACTTCGCCGCGCAGCGTGTAGGCCAGAGAGCGGGTGATGCGCAGGTCGATCATCTGGCCGACCAGCCGGGCGTCGCCTTCGAAGTTGACGACGCGGTTGCAGACGGTGCGGCCCATGAGCTCGTTCGCATCCCTGCGCGAGGCACCTTCCACCAGCACGCGCTGCGTGGTGCCGACCAGCGCCTGGCCGAAGCGCTTCACATTGGCGTCGATCACGGCCTGCAGCGTGTGCAGCCGTGCGAGTTTCGCTTCATGCGGCGTGTCGTCGTGCAGCGCGGCGGCGGGCGTGCCGGGGCGCGGGCTGAAGATGAAGCTGAAGCTGGCGTCGAACTGGCAGTCGTCGATGAGCTTCATCATCTTGTTGAAGTCGTCCTCGGTCTCGCCGGGGAAGCCGACGATGAAGTCGCTGCTGAGCGCCAGCTCGGGGCGGATGGCGCGCAGCTTGCGCACCGTGCTCTTGTATTCCATGGCGGTGTAGCCGCGCTTCATGGCCATCAGGATGCGGTCGCTGCCGTGCTGCACCGGCAGGTGCAGGTGGCTCACCAGCTGCGGCACCTTGGCATAGGCCTCGATCAGGCGCGGCGTGAACTCGTTGGGGTGGCTGGTGGTGTAGCGGATGCGCTCGATGCCGGGGATCTCGGCGACGTACTCGATCAGGAGCGCGAAGTCGGCGATCTCGGCCGTGTCCCCCATGCGGCCGCGGTAGGCGTTCACGTTCTGCCCCAGCAGCGTGACTTCGCGCACGCCCTGGTCGGCCAGGCCGGCGATTTCCACCAGCACGTCGTCCAGCGGCCGGTTCACTTCCTCGCCGCGGGTGTAGGGCACCACGCAGTAGCTGCAGTACTTGGAGCAGCCTTCCATGATCGAGACGAAGGCCGTGGCGCCTTCGACGCGCGCGGGCGGCAGGTGGTCGAACTTCTCGATCTCCGGAAAGCTGATGTCGACCTGCGGACGGTCCAGGCGCTCGCGGTCCTTCAGCATCTCGGGCAGGCGGTGCAGCGTCTGCGGGCCGAACACGATGTCGACGTAGGGCGCGCGCGCGATGATGGCGTCGCCCTCCTGGCTCGCCACGCAGCCGCCCACGCCGATCTTCACGCCCCTGGCCTTCAGGTGCTTCACGCGGCCGAGGTCGCTGAACACCTTTTCCTGGGCCTTCTCGCGCACCGAGCAGGTGTTGAACAGGATCAGGTCGGCCTCGTCCACGTTCTGCGTCGGCTCGTAGCCCTCGGCGGCGTTCAGCACGTCGGCCATCTTGTCCGAGTCGTACTCGTTCATCTGGCAGCCGAAGGTCTTGATAAATACTTTTTTGCTCATGGGGTGCTTTCCTGGCCTTCCTCGCCGGGAGGGCCGATGCAGGGCGCTTGCGTGGTCCCGCGACGCGGCGGGCGCGGCCCGCCGGCATCTTTATTGCGTGTTGACGGTGTCGTTCGAAGTGAACGGCCAGATGTTCAGCAGCGGCTTGTCGAGCGACTCGCGCTTGGCAATGGCTTCGTCGGGCGTGAGGATCCAGACCTCGCGCAGCAGGCCGGCGGCATCGCGCGTGTAGTTGACGAGGAATTTCTGGCCCGTGATGGTGCTGGACATGACCAGCATGTTCTGCGCGCTGCGGATGCGGCCGCCCGGCGCCATGCGGTCAGGCTTGCCGTCGAGTTCGACGTCGACCCCGTCGATCACCATGAACTTGCCGCGCAGCGTGCCGACCGGGAAGGTGCGCCCGCCCACCAGGGACTCGTTCTGGGTCTGCGGCCGGGGCACCTCGGACTGGGCCGCGGCGCCAATGGAAAAAAGGCTTGCAGCTACTGTGCAAAGCGCTATGAAAGTGAGAGCATTCGTGGGTTTCTTGCAGCGGTTCATGGGGTATATCCAGAGGCTGTGGAGCGGCGATTTTAGCGGCGGGGTGAAATCATCCCCGGCGCCTGCCACAGCGGGTTGTACATGGGCCCTGGCATTGCGGCTTTACTTATCTTTACGGCACTCACGGACACTGCGAGTCGACGGCTGCTCCAATAGCCGCTGTCAGCCCAAAGTGCACAAGAACCCATGAAGAAAAAACTCGTCCTCGCTCTTGCAGGTGTGTTGATCGTAGCCGTCGCGGGATGGTGGTGGAACGGGTCGGGCGATCGCATGGCGGCAAAGAGCGCCAGGCCGGCCGCCGCCGCCGGTGGAGCCCCCGCGAATGGCGCGCCGGCCGCGCTCGTCACGCTCGCCACCGCCGAGCGGCAGGACGTGCCGGTCACGGTGCAGGTCAACGGCAGCGTGGTGTCGCTCAACAGTGTCGATTTGCGGCCGCAGGTGACCAACACCGTCGCGGCGGTGCACGTGAAGGAAGGGCAGTTCGTCAAGGAGGGCCAGTTGCTCTTCACGCTCGACGACCGCAACGACCAGGCCAACCTGGCGCGTGCGCGCGCCCAGCAGAAGCGCGACGAGGCCACCATGGCCGACCTCGAGCGCCAGTACAGGCGCAGCCAGGAACTGCTGGCGCAGAACTTCATTTCCAAGAGCGCCACGGACGCCACGCTGTCGCAGCTCGAGGCGCAGCGCGCTGCGGTGGCGGCCGACCGCGCCGCGGTGCAATCGGCGCAGGTGGCGCTGGGCTACGCCACCTTGCGCGCGCCCATTGCGGGGCGCATTGGCGCGGTCAACATCTACCCCGGCACGCTGGTGCAGCCCACGCTGTCGCTGGTCACCATCACGCAGCTCGATCCCATCGCGGTGAGCTTCCCGGTGCCGGAGGCCAATCTGCAGGACCTGCTGGCGGCGGCGCGCAGCCGGGCCAAGGTCGAGGCGCTTGTCAGTGGGCGCAAGGAGCCGCTCAGCGGCGTGCTCAATTTCGTCGACAACACGGTCGATCCGCAGATCGGCACCGTGCGCGCCAAGGCGGTGTTCGACAACGCCGACCAGAGCCTCTGGCCGGGCCAGTTCGTCGGCACGCGGATCACGGTCCGCACGCTCTCCGGCGCCACGGTGGTGCCGGCCGCGGCGCTCATGATGCTGTCCGACGGCGCTTCGCTCTACGTGGTCGACCAGGCCATGAATGCCAAGCGCCGCAAGGTGCAGGTGCTCTACACCTTCGGCACCAAGGTGGCGGTGAGCGGCGTCGAGCCGGGCGAGCAGGTGGTCATCGAGGGCAGCCAGAACGTGCGCCCGGGCGGCAAGGTTCGCGTCGACAAAAAGCCCGCACCGGCCGGCACCACCGGTGTCACGCCGGGCAGCGCAGCCTCCTCGGACACCCAGGCTCCGCGGGAACGCGCATGAACATCTCCGAGCTGTGCATCCGTCGTCCCGCGATGACGGTGCTGTTGTCTGCGGCAGCGGTGGTGGCGGGCATCTTTGCCTACTTCAGCATCCCGGTCGCCGCGCTGCCGAGCTACAACACGCCGGTCATCAACGTGAACGCCCAGTTGCCGGGCGCGAGCCCCGACACCATGGCTTCGTCGGTGGCGCTGCCGCTGGAAAAGCAGTTCTCGACCATTCCGGGCCTGCAGACCATCAGCTCGGTCAACACCCAGGGCGTGAGTTCGATCACGCTGGAATTCGTGAGCAGCCGCGACATCGACGCCGCCGCGGTCGACGTGCAGGCCGCGCTGCTGCGCGCCCAGCGCCAGTTGCCGCAGGAACTGACGCAGCTGCCTTCGTACCGCAAGGTGAACCCGGCCGACGCGCCGGTGCTGTTCATCTCGCTGATCTCGCCGTCGATGAACCCGTCCGAGCTCAACGACTATGCCGAGAACCTGATCTCGCCCACGCTCTCCACCATCGACGGCGTGGCGCAGGTGGCGGTGTATGGCCGCAAGGCCTTCGCGGTGCGCATCAAGGCCAATGCCGACCTGCTCAATGCGCGCAACATCACGCTCGACGAGCTGGCCAAGGCGGTGAATTCGGCCAATGCCAACACGCCCGTCGGCGTGCTCGACGGGCCGCGCCAGACGCTCACCATCCAGGCCAACCGGCAGCTCACCAAGGCGGAAGATTTCGCCAAGCTGATCGTCGGGCAGCGCAACGGCGCGCCGGTGCGGCTCGACGAGGTGGCCACCATCGAAGACAGCTTCGAATCGGTCAAGACCGCGAGCAGCTTCAACGGCCAGAGCTCCATCTCGCTGGCCGTTCAGCGCCAGCCCAATGCCAACACGGTGGAGGTGGTGGACGCGGTGCGCGCACTGATCCCGCGCTTCAAGGCCGAGCTGCCGCAATCGGTCGAGATCCACATGGTGAACGACCGCTCGCTCTCCATCCGCGAGGCCGTGCACGACGTGCAGCTCACGCTGCTGGGCACCGTTGCGCTGGTGGTGCTGGTGATCTTCCTGTTCCTGCACCGGCTGGTGGCCACGCTGATCCCGGCCGCGACCATTCCCATCTCGCTGATCGGTGCTGTGGCCCTGCTCTACGCCTTCGGCTACAGCCTGGACAACGTCTCGCTGCTGGGCATCACGCTGGCCGTGGGGCTGGTGGTGGACGACGCGATCGTGGTGCTGGAGAACATCATGCGCTACGTCGAGAAGGGCATGGAGCCGATGGCTGCCGCGCTGCGCGGGGCGCGCGAGGTGGGCTTCACCATCATCTCGATCTCGATCTCGCTGGTGGCGGTGTTCATTCCCATCTTCTTCATGCCGGGCGTGATCGGCCTCCTGTTCCATGAATTCGCGGTGGTGGTGGCGCTGGCGGTGCTGGTGTCGGCCATCGTGTCGCTCACGCTGGTGCCGATGCTCGCGAGCCGGCTCCTCAAGCACGTGCCGCGCAAGGAAGGCGTGCTCGACCACGAGGAAGAGCACCCCGAGCCGGGAACCGCCGTCGGCCGCGCCTTCGAGCGCGGCTACCGCTGGGTGCATGCAGGCTACATGCGAACGCTCGACTGGACGCTCGCGCACCGCAGGCTGATGCTGCTGCTGGCGGGCGGCACCTTCGTGGTCACGGCCTGGCTGTTTGTCTCCATTCCGAAGGGCTTCTTCCCCGAGGAAGACATCGGGCAGATCCAGATCACCACCGAAGCGGCCGAGGACATCTCCTTCACCGCCATGAACGCGCTGCAGGAACGCGTGGCCGCTTCGCTCCAGGCCGACCCGAGCGTGGCTTACGTGAGCTCGTTCGTCGGCGTGGGCGGGCCGACCGCCACGCAGAACTCCGGCCGGCTGTTCGCCGTGCTCAAGCCGCGCAGCGAGCGTCCCAAGATGGCCGCGGTGCTCGAGTCGCTGCGCCAGCGCTTCCGCGAGATCCCGGGCATTGCGGTCTACATGCAGCCGGTGCAGAACCTGCGCCTGGGCGGCCGCCAGAGCAAGGCGCGCTTCCAGTACACGCTGCAGAGCGTCAATGCGGGCGAGATGGTGCCTTGGGCCACGCGGCTCATGGAGCGCATGCGCGCCGACCCGGCCTTCCGCGACGTCACCAGCGACTCGCAGAACCGCGGCCTGCAGGCCACGCTGGAGATCGACCGCGACAAGGCCGGCGTGCTCGGCGTCGCCGTGGGCGACCTGCGCACCGCGCTCTACAACGCCTATGGCGACCGGCAGATCGGCAGCATCTACGGCGCGAGCAACACCTACCAGGTGATTCTCTCGGCCGCCGACAACGACCGGCAGTTCGAGGACGACGTGTCGCGCCTGTCGGTGCGCAGCACCAGCGGCCGGCTGGTGCCGCTGTCGGCCTTCTCGACCGTCAAGCGCACCGTGGGGCCCACCTCGGTCAACCACCAGGGGCAGCTGCAGGCGGTGACGGTGTCGTTCAACCTCGCGCCCGACGTGCCGCTGGGCAACGCGACCGCGAAGATCGACCAGTTCAAGCAGGAGCTGAAAATGCCGCAGTCGATCATCACCACCTATGGCGGCGATGCGGCGGTGTTCCAGAGCTCGCAGGCCAGCCAGGCCGTGCTGCTGGTGCTGGCCGTGCTCGTGATCTACGTGCTGCTGGGCGTGCTGTACGAAAGCTACATCCACCCGCTGACCATCCTGGCCGGGCTGCCGTCGGCGGCCGTGGGCGCCTTGCTCTCGCTCAAGCTCTTCGGCTTCGACCTGACGCTGATCGCGACCATCGGCATCCTGCTTTTGATCGGCATCGTGAAGAAGAACGCGATCATGATGATCGACTTCGCGCTCGATGCGCAGCGCACCGAGGGCATGAAGCCGGTGGATGCGATCCGCGAGGCCTGCCGGCTGCGCTTCCGACCGATCCTCATGACCACGCTGGCCGCGCTGATGGGCGCGCTGCCGCTCGCATTGGGGCTGGGCGCCGGCGCCGAGCTGCGCCAGCCGCTGGGCGTGGCGGTGGTGGGCGGGCTGATCTTCTCGCAGGTGATCACGCTCTACATCACGCCCGCGATCTACCTGGCGCTCGACCGCTACAGCGGCACCGGGCCGATGGTCGAGCTGCCGGGCGAAGCCAAGGCCGAGGCCGGTGGTGCCGCGGGGCATGCGGCCTCGCACGCCTAGGTCGTTGTCTCGTCGAGAACGTCGTCGTCTGCCGCCAGGTGGGCGGTGTCGCTCCAGCCGACGAGGCTGAAGCCCTCGGGCGTCCACAGCATGCGGTTGATGGCCGCATTGCCGAGCTGCCAGGTGCGCGGCGCCTGCAGCTCCTGGCGCGTGGCGGCACGGTAGAGCACGTCCATCACGCCGCCGTGCGCCACCAGCGCCACCAATTGGCCCGGATGGCGCGCGGCCAGTTTCGACGCGATGCGCGTCACCCGTTCGCGGAAGACCAGCAGGCTCTCGCCGCCCTCGGGCTGGAATTCGGGATCGCGCTCGCGCCAGCGCCGGGCCTGCTCGGGCAGGGTGGACTCGATCTCGGCAAAGCTCATGCCCTCGAAGCGGCCGAAGGCACGCTCGCGCAGGCCGGGTTCGGGCTGCACCGCGAGGCCGTGCGGCCTGGCGATTTCCTGCGCGGTCTGCCAGGCGCGCGACAGGTCGCTGGCGTAGATCACGCCGATGTCCTCGTGCGCCAGCGCCTGCCCGACGCGCCGGGCCTGCCAGAGCCCGGTGTCGTTGAGCCCGATGTCGAGCTGGCCCTGGATGCGCGTGTCGACGTTCCAGGCGGTTTCGCCATGGCGAACGGCAATCAGGCGGGTGATTTCTTCCATCGGTCAGATTCTAGAAGCGCGTCATTTCTTCTTCGCGGTGGACAGCTCGATGTTCACCCGGCGCTCGCCCTGCGGCGGATTCGGAAAGCCCTGCAGCGCCGCTTCGAACATCACCGGCAGGATGGTCGCGCTGACGTTGTACGGGCCCTCGTTGCGGGCCCGCGTTTCGTAGACCACGCGGTTCGAGCCGATGTCGCGCAGCACGATGCTTACTTCGCGCTCGTACCAGGGGTTGGCCGCGGGCGGCATGAAGGCCGGGCCGCCGTACCAGCCGCCGCCATACCAGCGGCGTGCGTAGCCGGGATAGCCGTAGCCATAGCCCCAGGGCCCGTCGAAGAGCCACGGGTCGGCCCAGGGCGAGAGGCCGGCCGTGACGCGGGCGCCGATCTGCGCGCTGTATTGCGGCCTGGCATCGTCGCGGTGCAGTCCCACTTTTTCGAGCGCGGCTGCGGCCATGGCCTCGAGCGATTCCTGCCGGGCGGGGTCGGCCTGCTGTGACGGCAGGCGCTCGAAGCGGTAGCTGGCGCCGGGCGCCACGGTGCCCGGCGACGCGAAGCTTTTCACATCGCTGTCGACCACCCAGGAGGTGGCGCAGCCGCTCAGGCTTGCTATCAGAAGAAGAGCTGAAAACGCACGTTTCATGAGGATCTCCGGGCTAGTCGGCCCAAAATTCCCCTGGATTGCCCGCTCAGCCCTGAAGGATGCGCAGGGCGGCAGGTGCCTGGGAGAGCAGGTCGAAGGAGGGCGCGTCGAAGGCCTTGTCGCCGTCTTCGTCGGCCACGCCGGTTGCCTTCAGACCCTTGAAGTCGTGCCGCGTTCCGTCGAGCAGGTGCGAGGGCACCACGTTCTGCAGCGCGGTGAACATGTTCTCCACGCGGCCGGGGAATTTCCTGTCCCACTCGCGCAGCATCTCGCCGACCTGCTTGCGCTGCAGGTTTTCCTGGCTGCCGCAGAGCGTGCACGGAATGATCGGGAATTCGCGGTGCTGAGCCCAGCGCACCAGGTCCTTCTCGGCCACGTAGGCGAGCGGGCGGATCACGATGTGCCTGCCGTCGTCGCTCACCAGCTTGGGCGGCATGCTCTTGAGCTTGCCCCCGAAGAACATGTTGAGGAAGAAGGTCTGGAGCATGTCGTCGCGGTGGTGGCCGAGCGCGACCTTGGTGGCGCCCAGCTCGTCCGCCACGCGGTACAGGATGCCGCGGCGCAGCCGGCTGCACAGGCCGCAGGTGGTCTTGCCCTCGGGGATCACGCGCTTGACGATGCTGTAGGTGTCCTGGTTCTCGATGTGGAAGTCCACGCCCAGTTCGCTCAGGTATTTGGGCAGCACCTCTTCGGGGAAGCCGGGCTGTTTCTGGTCGAGATTGACCGCGACGATGTCGAAATGGATCGGCGCGCGGGCCTTGAGCTTGAGCAGGATGTCCAGCATGGCGTAGCTGTCCTTCCCGCCCGAGACGCACACCATGACCTTGTCGCCGTCCTCGATCATGTTGTAGTCGACGATGGCGCGGCCCACCTCGCGGCACAGGCGCTTCTCGAGCTTGTGCGTCTCGCGTTCGATCTTCAGGGAATTGGCGGGGGTGGCGCCGGCGACGGGCGCCTCGTCGATCCAGACGGCGTTCATGGGTGGGCTGCTTCGGTCAGGCAAATCGGGGGGAGGAGGGCCCGATTTTGCCTTGGTTCACCATTCCCCGGCTTCCATGCGGATAGCCACCTCGCAGTCGTCGAAGATCTCCAGCTTGGCGATCTTCACCCGCACGCCGACCACGCCGGGCAGCTGCAGCAGCCGCTGCGCGAGCTTGCCGATGAGCGTTTCGAGCAGGTTCACATGCTCGGCCGTGCACTCGTCGATGATGATGCGGCGCACCTTGCGGTAGTCCAGCACGTGGTAGATGTCGTCGTCCTTCGGCAGCAGCGGCTGGGCGCCCAGGTGCAGCTCGGCGTCGACCTGGATCGGCTGCGGCGCCGTCTTTTCCTGGTCGAGGATGCCCAGGTTGGCGTCGAAGCGCAGCCCCTGCAGGGTGAGTGTCTGGCGGCCGATCGGGTTGGAAGGCATGGTGGGGCTCACATCAGCGAGAAGTCGCGGTCGAATTTCATGAGGTGCTGGCCGCCGTCCACCACGAGCGTGGTGCCGGTGATCGAGTTGTTCTCCAGCGCGAACTTCACCGTGGCCGCCACGTCGGCCGGCGTGGAAGAGCGGCCCAGCGGCGACAGCGTGTGCAGCTTCGAGAACCTGTCTTCGTCCAGCATGTGGCTGGGCAGCGTGAGGCCGGGCGCCACGCCCACCACCCGCACGCGCGGCGCCAGCGCCAGCGCAAGCATGGGCGTGGCGGCCTCGAGCGCGGCCTTGGAGAGCGTGTAGCTCAGGAAGTCGGGGTTGGGGTTCCAGAGCTTCTGGTCGAGCATGTGCACCACCGCGCCCTGTGCGTCGCCGCGCAGCGCCAGGTGGTCGCGCAGCGCCTGCGCCAGCACGATGGCCGCGCCGGTGTTGCTGCGCGCATGGCGCTCCATGAGCGCGTAGCTGAAGCTGGCGGCGTCGTCGTGCTCGAACAGGGCCGCGCTGTGGACCACGGCATCGACGCTGCCGAAGTGCGCCGCCACGCGCGGCAGCAGGGCGCGGGTGGCGTCCTCGTCAAGCAGGTCGGCCTCGAACAGTGCTGAATTGCCCGACAGGGCCGCGCAATCGGCCACGGTCTGGGCGGCCTCGGCCTGCGAACTGCGGTAGTGCACCGCCACCTGCCAGCCGCCCGCGGCCAGCGCCAGCGCAATCTCGCGCCCCAGCCGGCGGCCGGCACCCGTGACGAGGACGGTGCGGCGGGCCGGCGTAACAGGAGGAAGTGGCGCTGTGCTCATGCGGGCAGAGAAGGGAGAATCGGCGGGTGACGACAAAAACGACGACAAACAGTTTACCCATCGCCCTCGATATCCTGATTGCCCGTTCGGTGGAGCGGGCGGGCGGATGGATCGGCTTCGACCGCTTCATGGCGCTCGCGCTGTATGCGCCGGGGCTGGGCTACTACGCCAACAGCTCGGCCAAGTTCGGCCACATGCCGTCTTCGGGCAGCGACTTCGTGACGGCGCCGGAGCTCACGCCCATGTTCGGGCAGGCGCTCGCGGCGCAGGTGGCCGAGGCGCTCGCGAAGACCGGCACCGACACGGTCTGGGAGTTCGGCGCCGGCACGGGCGCGCTCGCGGTGCAGCTGCTGCATGCGCTCGACGAGATGGGCCGCGCGGACGTGCGCTACCGCATCGTCGACCTGTCGGGCACCCTGCGCGAGCGCCAGCAGCAGGCGCTGGTGCGCTACGCGGACCGCGTCGAGTGGCTCGGTGAACTGCCCGATGCGATGCAGGGCGTGGTGGTCGGCAACGAGGTGCTCGATGCGATGCCGGTGCAGTTGCTGGCACGCGTGGGCGGCCAGTGGTTCGAGCGCGGCGTGGTGCGCAACGCGCGCGCCGACGGCTGGGCCTGGGCCGACCGCGAAACCGCCTTGCGGCCGCCGTTCGAGGTGCCTGGCGAGCACGACTACCTGACCGAGATCCATCCGCAGGCCGAGGCCTTTGTCGCAACCCTCGCGGACCGCCTGAAGAAAGGTGCGGCCTTCTTCATCGACTATGGTTTTCCGGAGCGCGAGTACTACCACCCGCAGCGCCACATGGGCACGGTGATGTGCCATCGTGCGCACCAGGCCGACGGCGATCCCCTCTCGGATGTGGGCTACAAGGACATCACGTCGCACGTCAATTTCACCGGCATTGCGCTTGCGGGGCAGGAGGCGGGGCTCGAGGTGCTGGGCTACACCAGCCAGGCGCGCTTTCTGCTGAACTGCGGGCTGCTCGAGCGGATGGGGCAGGGCAGCACGGCCGAAAGGGGCATGGCGGCTCGGCTCATCCATGAGCATGAGATGGGGGAGCTGTTCAAGGTGGTGGGGTTTGCGGTGGGGGAGGGGTGGGAGGCGATGGGGTTCCTGGAGGGGGATCGGAGCCATACCCTTTGAAATGTTTGTTTTCCGGGGCGAGACCCGGCCCCCGACCTCAAAAAGAACCATAAGCAACCAACAAAGATTTCTTTGAGAAAACCCCCGTCAAAACCTACATTGGCGCAATGACCGCCCCCCAGCACTTCGAAGTGCGCCCCTTCAACGCCCCCGTAGGCGCAGAAATCCTCGGCCTCGACATCGCGAAGCCCATCAATGACGAAGACTTCGCACGCATCCACCGTGCGCACCTCGATCACCACGTGCTGGTGTTCCGCAACCAGCAGATCACCCCGGCCGAGCACATCGAATTCAGCCGCCGCTTCGGTCCGCTCGAGATCCATGTGCTGCACCAGTTCCATCTGAAGAACCATCCCGAGATCCTGATCGTCTCCAACATCAAGGAGAACGGCGAGCCCATCGGCCTGGGCGATGCGGGCGTCTACTGGCATTCGGACATCTCGTACAAGCCACAGCCCAGCCTGGGCTCGCTGCTGCATGCGCAGGAGCTGCCGAGCGAAGGCGGCGACACGCTCTTTGCCGACCAGCATCTTGCGTGGGAAACGCTCTCCCCCGAGCTGCAGCAGCGCATCCTGCCGCTCAAGGCCGAGCACAGCTATCTCGCCAAGTACGAAGAGCTGCGCGCGAAGAACCCGTGGCGGCCCAAGCTCTCGCAGGAACAGATCGACCAGGTCGCGCCTGCCGTCCAGCCGGTGGTGCGCACGCATCCCGAAACGGGCCGCAAGGCGCTGTTCGTCAGCGAGCATTTCACGACGCGCATCGTCGGCCTGCCGCAGCAGGAAAGCGACGCGCTGCTGGCCGAGCTGTTCGCGCACAGCGTGAAGCCGCAGTTCGTGTACCGCCACCAATGGGCGCCGCACGACCTGGTGTTCTGGGACAACCGCTCGCTGATGCACCTGGCGGCCGGCACGCCCGACCATCTGCGCCGCCGCCTGAACCGCACGACCATCGTGGGCGACACGCCCTTCTGACTGCTTTTTCCGCTGATGCAGCGGGCTCAACCCGCGCCGGCCTTGTCGCCGCCCCGGCGCAACGCACGCAATTCGGCGTTGAGGAATTCGTTGGCGTCGCGCATCGAGCCGTTCGGCATCTTGACCTTGTAGGGCTTGCCCGTCACCTCCGAGCGGGAGGCGCAGCGGTCGATGAAGTCTTCCGCTGTGGCGATCTCGTCTTTGAAGTAGTCGAACTTGGCCTGCATGTGCTTGGCGGCATCGGCGGCGTCGTGCTCATTGCCGTTGCGCATGAAGGTCATCGTCGTCATCTTCGAGACGCGCAGGATCAGCGTGTCGATGAGTTTTTGCTCCGACGCGGAAGGGGTCGCCTGGGCCGCTGCGGCCGCAAGGCCGAGCACAAGCGCCAACAGGGCGCGACGCGGAAGTTGAAATGAAGCCATGTGGTCGATGTGGCAATTTCCGGACCATGCTAGGGCGGTGGCCCCCCGCGTGTCAAACCGGGCCCGGCTCGGGTCTAATCGCAGGTTTTGGCACGCTTGGTTTCCCATGAGCTCTTCCGCCCCCGATTTGCTGTCGATCGCCCATTCCCTGGCCGATGCTGCAGCCGCGCAGTCGATGCGCTATTTCCGCACGCCGCTGGACATCATCACCAAGGCCGACGAGAGCCCCGTGACGCTGGCGGACCGCGCCGCCGAGACGGCCATGCGCGAGATCCTTGCCGTGCGCGCCGCGGCGGACGGCATCTTCGGCGAGGAGCACGGCCTCGAGCGGCTCGACGCCGAGCGCGTCTGGGTGCTCGACCCGATCGACGGCACGCGCAGCTTCATCACCGGATCGCCGCTCTGGGGCACGCTGATCGGCGTGCTGCAGGGCTCGCGCGTGGTGCTGGGCATGATCGACATGCCGGTGCTCAAGGAGCGCTGGGTCGGCCAGGCCGGCCAGGGCGCCACGCGCGATGGCCAGCCGGTGCATGCCAGCGGCTGTACCGAGGTGGCCAAGGCGCGCATCGTCACCACCTCGCCCGACATCTTCGCGCCCACCGACTGGCAGGCCTTCGACCGCCTCAGCCGGCAGTGCGCGATGCGTCGCTTCGGCGGCGACTGCTACGGCTATGCCCAGCTGGCGGGCGGCACCATCGACCTCGTGGTGGAAACCGGGCTGCAGCCTTACGACTACCTGGGTCCGGCGGGCGTGATCGAGGCCGCGGGCGGCGTCATCACCGACTGGCAGGGCCAGCCGCTGGGGCTGGCGTCCGACGGCCGGGTGATCGCGGCCGCAACGCCCGAACTTCACCGACAAGCCATGGCCATCCTGGCGGCCTCTAGGGCCTGTTAACGCTATGGAAGGGGTCGCGAAGCTCGCCACAGCCCGCCCATCAAGGCGCGTGACGCCGTGCGTGCGTCCGCACGCACAAGGAGCGCAACGCCGAGGGGCGGGCTGTGGCGAGCTTCCCTGCGGGTTGCTTCGCCAAGGGGCCGTCTGCGGCGTTGCCCGCGCTTGCAAGGCCAAAGCCTTGCTGCGCCCGGGCGCCTTGCATCCAGCCCCTTGGCGAAGCAACGCGATCCCCTTCCATAGCGTTAACAGGCCCTAGACTGTTCCCCATGATCCGCTGGCTGATCGTCGTCGTCCTTGCCCTGGTGCTCATGAGCGGCCTCACGGCCTGGCTGCGCCGGTTCGGCTTCGGGCGGCTGCCGGGCGATTTCGAATTCCGCGCCTTCGGCCGCGAGTGGCAGCTGCCGATCTCGAGCACCCTGGTACTCAGCATGATCGCGGCGCTGGTGGCGCGCTTCGTCTAGCGCCGTTGATGAACCCAGAGACCCCAGAGAGAAGAACCACGCGATGAGAGCCTGCGTTGACATCGGCGGCACCAAGGTGGCCGTGAGCCTTTCCCCTTCGAGCGATGCGCCGCTGGCCGGCCGCCGCAGCGAGCCCACGGCCAAGACCGGCGACAACGACGCCGTGGCGGTGCAGATCATGCGCATGATCGACGAGGTCTGCGCCGAGCAGGGCATCGCGCCGGCCGACATCGACCGCGTGGGCGTCTCGTCCACCGGCCCCTTCGAGCTGCGCGACGGCATGGTGGAACTGGCCACGCCCAACATCTGCGGTGGCATTGCGGGGCCCGCGCGCGGCCTGCCCAACAACTGGATGACGGCGATCATCGAGGCGCCCCTGGCCCGGCGCTTCGGCCGCGTGCGGGTCGAGAACGATGCCGTGGCCGCGCTCGAGGCCGAGCGCCACTGGGGCGCGCTGCAGGGCCTGGACCACTGCGCCTACGTCACCTGGAGCACCGGCGTGGGCGTGGGCCTGTGTGTGGATGGCCGTGCGCTGCGCGGCAAGAACGGCAATGCCGGCCATGCGGGCCACAGCTTCGTGGCGGACGACGCCAGCGGCGCGCTGTGCGGCTGCGGCAACCTCGGCGACGTGGAAGCGCTGGTGGCGGGCAACTCCATCGCGCGCCGCTTCGGGCAGCCCGCGCCCGACCTGTTCGCGGCCGCCTCGGACGGCGAGCCGCATGCCGTCGAGATCGTCGATGCCCTGTGCCGCGTCATGGGCCGGATGATCTACAACCTGGTTGCCACGCTCGACCTCCAGCGCATCAGCCTGGGCGGCAGCGTGTTCTGGCACCACCGCGACTTCCTGCTGCCGCGGCTGCAGGCGCAGGTCGACGGCAAGCTCAAGCCGCTCACGCGCGGCGTGCTGCTGGTGCCCGCGGGGCTGGGCGAAAAGGTCGGCGACTACGCCGCCCTGGCACTGCTCGACTGAGAAGGTGCGAATGAACCTGCTGCGCACCCCGATCTCGCACCTGCGGTCCTCACCGTACGCGAGTACGGTTCCGGTCCTCGACGCAAGCTCGGGGCGCTCGCGACGGCTCCTTCACACCTTCTGAGGCCGGCGCGCGGCGGCTCATCAGCGTCTCGACGATCTGGCCCAGGCGGCACAGGCCCGTGTCGACCTCCTCGCCATACGGCCAGCCGCAGTTGATGCGCAGGTAGTGATCGAAGCGCGAGGAGTTGGAGAACAGCGTGCCGGGCGCCACCACGATCCGCTCCGCGAGTGCCGCATCGAAGACCCGTGACGACGACAGGCGCTCGGGCAGTTCGACCCACAGCTGCAGCCCGCCGGGCGGCAGGTTGATGCGCGTGCCGGCCGGAAAGTAGCCGGCGATCGCATCGGCGGTCTGTTCGCGCTGCGTCTTCAGGCAGCCGCGCAGATGGCGCAGATGGCGGTCGTAGGCGCCGGTGCCCATGAACAGGCCGGCCCCGCTTTGCGAGAGGCCCTCGTTGTTGCGGGTCTGCGCGTACTTGAGCATCTCCACCCGCGCGTGCCAGCGTCCGGCCGTGATCCAGCCCAGCCGCAGGCCGGGCGCGAGAATCTTGTGCAGCGAGGCGCAGTGGATCACGTTGCCGCTGCTGTCCCAGGACTTGAGCGCACGCGGCGGCGTCGGGGCGTCGACGAGTTCGCTGTAGGTGTCGTCCTCGATCAGCGGAATCTCATGCCGTTCGCACAGCTGCGCGAGCCGTGCCTTGTGGGCGTCGGGCATCACGCTGCCCAGCGGGTTCTGCAGGTGCGGCACCACCACCACGGCCTTGATGTTGTCGTAGGTACGGATCGCGAGCTCCAGCGCCTCGATCGAGAGGCCGGTCTGCGGGCTGGTCGGGATCTCCAGCGCGCGCATGCCCAGGCTCTCGAGCACCTGCAGCAGGCCGTAGAAGGTGGGCGACTCCACCGCCACCGTGTCGCCCGGCTGCGCCACCGCACGCAGCGCGAGGTTGAGCGCCTCGATGCAGCCGTTGGTGACCAGGATGTCTTCCGGCGAGATCGCCATGCCCACGCGCAGGCTGCGCTGCGCGAGCACCTCCCGGAACTGGCGGTGGCCCTTGAGCGGCGCCGCGACCGTCAGCATGTCGGGCTGCTGGCGCAGCATGCGCGTCATCGCATTGCGCAGCGCCTCCGCGGGATACAGCTCGGGTGCGCCGCGCGCGATCGAAAGGTTGAGCTTCTCGGAAAGCTGCCGGCGGCGCGCCACGAAGTCCGACACCTTGGCGTGGATGCCCACGTACTGCGCCGGGTCGGGCGGCACGCCGGCCGCGGGCTCCTCCATCGGCGCGATGGCAAGGCGCCGCGGCCGGCGCACGAAATAACCCGAGCGGTCGCGCGCCTCGACCCAGCCGTCGCTTTCCATCGTGCGGCACAGCTGCAGCGCAGTCGACAGGCTGATGCCGTGCAGGCGCATGAGGCTGCGCAGCGAAGGCAGCTTGTCGCCCTGCTTGAGCGAGCCGGTGTGGATCGCATCCACGTAGTGCGCTGCGAGCTGGCGGTAGAGCGGTAGCGAATCCATGGCCTCGATGCTCCCCCTGTCGCGCATCCAAAAACAGATGCAGTTGCGAAGGAAAACGACCATAACAGATGCGCCGCGGCCACCGCTGTTCCGGTGCGAATCGCCTGGGCGTGTGCCTGTTTTCCGGGCGCCCGAATTCCTACGATGAACGCACCCACTCCAGAAGGCGCGCCATGTCCCCCACCACCCTCGACCGACTGCCCGATACCGTCGTCCTGCAACCCGGCGAGGCCCTGCGCGCCGCGCTCGACCCCGCCACCTGGCTGGAGATGCTGGAGGGTCGCGCGCTGCTGGTGTCGCCGCCTTCATGGTTCGGCGACACCGTGTTCACCGCGAAGACCGCGCTGACCGAGGGCGACGTGCACCGGCTGGAACGCGGCGGCTGGATCGAGCTGTCGGCGCTGGCGCCGGTGCGGCTGCGCGTGCATGCGCCGCAGCAGGCGCCCGCATCCACGGTCCGGCCAGCAGAGGCCCGGCCCGTCATGCGGCTGGTGCGGCTGCTGACCGGAACCTAGCCGACGTCCAGCCTACCGCTGGCTTGCGGCATGGCGCAGCGCCTCGAGAAAGCTGCGCCGCCACCAGTGGATGTCCTGCTCGCGGATGCGCGACAGCAGCTTCTGGTGCCGCTCGCGCCGTTCCTCGAGCGGCATCTGCAGCGCCTGCTGCACGGTCTCGGCCGTGCCGTGCGTGTCGTACGGATTCACCAGCAGCGCTTCCTTCAGCTGCTCGGCCGCGCCGGCGAAGCGCGACAGCACCAGCACGCCAGGGTCGGCCGGGTCCTGCGCTGCGATGTATTCCTTGGCGACCAGGTTCATGCCGTCGCGCAGCGGCGTCACCAGCCCGACCGCGGCCGCGCGGCACAGCCCCGGCACGCGCTTGCGCGCCACCATGCGGTGGATGTAGCGCACCGGCATCCAGTCGAGTTCGCCGTAGTCGCCGTTGATGGCGCCGCACAGCGATTCGAGCTCGCGCCGGATGTCGCCATAGGCATCGACGGTTTCGCGCGTGGGCGAGGCGATCTGGATCAGCGTGGCGCTGCGGCGGTTCTCGGGGTAGTTGGCGAGCAGTTCGCGAAAGGCGCGCACGCGCTGCGGAATGCCCTTGGAGTAGTCGAGCCGGTCGATGCCCAGCAGCAGCCGGCGCTGCGAATACTCGCGCTTCATGGTCTCGAACATGTCGCGCGATTCCTTCGCATGCGTGAGCGCCGCGAATTCGTCGACGTCGATGCCGATCGGGAAGGCGCCGCATCGCACCGTCTGGCCGTAGGCGCGGTACATCTCGTCGCCCAGGTATTCGCCGTGCGCCTCGTTGCGCACGTAGTGCTCGAAATGCTGCACGTCCTGCTGCGCCTGGAAGCCGATCAGGTCGTAGGCGAACAGCGAGCGCATGAGCCATTCGTGCTGCGGAACGGCCGCGATGATGATCTGCGGCGGCAGCGGAATGTGCAGGAAGAAGCCGATGCGCTGCCTGCAGCCCATGGCGCGCAGCTCGGCCGCGAGCGGCATCAGGTGGTAGTCGTGGATCCAGATGATGTCGTCGTCCTTCAGCAGCGGCTTGAGCTTGCGCGCGAACAGCTGGTTCACGCGCCGGTAGCCGCCGATGAAGCCGGCGTCGAAGTGGGCGAGGTCGAGGCGGTTGTGGAACACCGGCCACAGCACGTCGTTGCTGTAGCCCAGGTAGTAGCTGTCGTGGTCCTCGCGGCTCAGGTCGATGGTGGCGAGGGTGACCTTGCCGGCCTGCAGCATGTGCAGCTCGCCTTCGCCCGTGGGGCCGTTCTCGACGATCTGGCCGCTCCAGCCGAACCACATGCCGCCGCTTTGCTGCAGGCTCTCGCCGAGCGCCACGGCCAGGCCGCCCGCGGCGGGCTTGCGCGGGTCGGCCACGCGGTTGGAAACGACGACCAAGCGGCTCATATGCACGAATCCCACGGCGCCGAAAGCCGCACGGCCGCATTGATGATGCCGACCATGGAATACGTCTGCGGAAAGTTGCCCCACATCTCGCCCGTGACCGGATGCGTGTCTTCCGAGAGCAGGCCGAGCGGGTTGCGCGCGGCCAGCATGGTCTCGAAGATCTGGCGCGCCTCGGCCTTGCGGCCGATCTTGGCGAGCGCGTCGATGCGCCAGAAGGTGCAGATGTTGAAGGCGGTCTCGGGCTTGCCGAAGTCGTCGGCCGCCTCGTAGC
>Ga0209051_1001481_pt1 | contig 19733 bp, 17 predicted proteins | sample AraplaCvi_mMS_r2_2_FD_184286 | JGI IMG/M metagenome (GOLD analysis project Ga0209051, IMG submission 184286) | Arabidopsis root microbial communities from North Carolina, USA - plate scrape MF_Cvi_mMS_r2 (SPAdes) (version 2) | ecosystem: Host-associated > Plants > Roots > Endosphere | place...
GTAGATCGGTGGCCTTTCCCTTGCCCTCGTCGCCCCACTGGGCGCCGATGAGGACGATTGCCGGCATCGCGTTTCTCCCGCTCATCTGCCTCGAATACTGTGACAGCCGGTGACATACCCTATCCGAGAAGATCCGCACCCGTTTGCAGCGGTGGTGCTGCGGTTCGCCGGCCGCCGCGTGCCCCGGCCCCTGGCCGGTCTGGCCGTCGTCGACGTCACCGCGCCCACCGAGGTCGATGCCGCGTTCGACGCGGACCGCCTGATCGTGCTCGGCACGGCCGCCGACCTGGGGATCGTGCTGGCCAGGCTGCTGCGCGCCGACCGGTTGGACGTCGAGGTCGCACTGGTCCGGCGGCCGTGGACGGCGCGCCGGGCGCGCACGGGAACCGCCCGACGGGTGCCCCTGATCCGCGACGAAACGGGGGCGGTGTTGACCCGTGCCGGCCTCTGGCTGCCGCCAGACGGGTCCGCCAACACCCTCGCCGGCGAGGCCGTCGTCGACGACACGCTGCTCTTCGACGGCGAGGTCGCGGGTGTCCGGATCGAGCCGACGGCCGAGGTGCCGGGGCTGCGGGCCAGGGTGCTGACCGGCCCGCTGCGGCCCCGACGCTGGGTCACCGGCCGAGCCGCCCAACTGGGCACCACCGGCGTGACGGTCGTGCGCGACGGGGCCCGCGCCGCGCGGCCGGCGCGCCGGTCGACGTTCTACCGACACACGACGGGCTGGTTGGCCGTTCGGTGACGTAACTTCGTGGGGTGAGCAACGTCCGTCCACTGCGCCAATCCGTGCGACCCAGCCCGGTGTTCCTGGCCATCGTGGCGATCACTGCGGTCGGCGGAGTGCTCGCCTGGCTTGCGGAGTTCGACGCGACGCCGCTGGCGTACGCGGGAGTCTTCGTGTTCGTCGTGTTCGGCTGGCTGGTGTCGCTGTGCCTGCACGAATTCGGCCACGCCTACACCGCCTGGCGCTACGGCGACCACGACGTCGAGGTCCGTGGCTATCTGACGCTGAACCCGCTGAAGTACTCCAATCCGCTTCTCTCGCTCGGCATTCCGGTGCTCTTCATCGCCCTCGGCGGAATCGGACTGCCCGGCGGAGCGGTGTACGTCCGGACGTGGTCGATGACGAAGCGGCAACAGACGACGGTCAGCCTGGCCGGTCCGCTGGCCAACGTCGTCCTGGCGATCGTGCTGTTGACCGTGACGCGGCTGTTCTTCGACCCGGAGCACGCGGTGTTCTGGGCGGGGGTGGCCTTCCTCGGCTTCCTGCAGGTGACGGCGGTGCTGTTGAATCTGCTGCCCATCCCCGGTCTCGACGGCTACGGCGCGCTGGAACCCCATCTCAAGCCGGAGACCCAGCGCCAGCTCCAGCCGGTCAAGCAGTGGGGTTTCCTCATCCTGTTCGTCCTGCTGATGGCGCCGATGCTGAACCAGTGGTTCTTCTCGATCGTGCTGTGGTTCGTCGACGCGTGGGACATCCCCGGTGGGCTGGTCGGCCTCGGCTCCCAGCTGACACGGTTCTGGTCCGCCTGGTTCTGAGACCGGTGCGCCGATGACCTCCTCTCGGTGGCCGCTGGCCGTGCGCGCGGCGACGAGCACCGCGATTCCCGTCCTCGTCGGAACTGCCGTTGGCAACGTCGGCGCAGGCCTGATCGCCACCCTCGGGGCGTTCACCGCACGCTTCGGCGGCGACCGGCCCTACCTCAACCGCGGCGTGCAGCTGGCCGTGGTCTCGGTGGCCCTGGCGGCATCGGTCGCCATGGGGGCGTGGTCGGCGCAGGTGGCCTGGCTCGGTGTCGCGGTGGTCTCGATGGTGGCGGTCGCGGCGGTATGGCTGTGCAACGCGCTCGCGGTCGGGCCACCCGGGGCGTACGTGTTCGCGTTGGCCTGCGCGGCGGGCGTCGGCGTCTCGGCCGCGAAGCTGGCCCCGTGGCAACTGGGCGCGCTGGTGCTCGGCGGCGGCGCGGTGGCGTGGCTGGTGCAGATGGCCGGGGTCGTGCGCGAGCGACGCCGGCCGGAACGGATCGCCGTCGCCGCAGCCGGCGCCGCGGTGGCCGCGTACGTCGACGCCGTCGGTTCGGCCGGTGAAACGGCGGCCCGGCACCGGGCCGCGGCCGCTCTCCACGCGGGGTGGAACGCGCTCGTCGGCTTCCAGCCGGCGGCCGGCGTCGACGACCGGCTGCGGCAGCTGCACGCCGCCAACCACGCCCTGCACGTGCTGTTCACCGATGCGATGACGGCCGCCGCGGTTGCCGACGGCCCGGCACCCGAGACCGCGGAGACCGCCCGCAGGATCGGCGACCTGACCGCCGATCCCGCCACCGTGTCGACCCGGGCTGACGACGACCGGGTTCCCCTTCCCCGGCCGCGGGCGGCGGTACTGCTGCGTCGCGCCCTCCGACCCGGCTCACACGTCCGGCACGTGATGGTCCGGGTGGCGATCGCGGCGCCGCTGGCCGGCGCCGCCGCGATGCTGCTTGACGTCGGCCACGCCTACTGGGCGATCGCCGCCGCCGTGCTGGTCCTGCACCAGGGCGCCGATCACAGCCGCACGCTGCGGCGCGGCGCCGACCGGCTGGTCGGCACCTGGGTCGGGCTGATCCTCGCCGCGGGCATCCTGTGGCTGCATCCCCAGGGGTGGTGGTTGGCCGTCATTCTGGCGGCCCTGCAGTTGACGATCGAGATGCTCGTCGTCCGGCATTACGGGCTGGCCTCGGTGTTCATCACCGCCGCGGCGCTGACCATCTCGACCGGCAGCCACCGGGTGGACGTCGGCGAGCTGCTAGTGGCCCGCGGTAGCGACACCCTGATCGGCTGCGCGGTCGGGGTGGCGGTCTTCCTGGCTCTGAGCCGGTTCCAGGAGACCGGCCGGCTGGTCGACGCGATGGCCGACGTGGTCGAGGGGATCGCCGCGACCGTGCCCCACCTCGCCTGCGACACCACCACCCTGGCGGCGCGCCGCTCCCGGCGGGATCTGCAACTGGCGGCCATCGAGCTGCGGGACGCGGTCGACGCCGCAGCGGCCGGTTCGGCGCGGCTGCGTGCCACGGGTGAGCGGTTGCGACCCGCCGCGGTGGCGGCCGAGCGCCTGGCCTACCGCGCCATCGCCGCCTGCTGGGAGATGGACGTCCGGGCCGTCGACCCGCGGCTGGGCTCCGACGACGCAGCGGCCCTCGCCCAGCAGTTGCGCGCACTGGCGGCCGCGCTGCGTACCGGTAGCACCCCACCCACGGTCACCGACGCCCCCGACTTCGTGGCCGCGGACGTCGCCGCCCTGGCCGCGGCGCTGCGGAGTTAGGCGAGGCCGAGTTCGCCGCGGGCCGTCCGGTCGCAATCGTCGAGCAGGTCGAGGCACCGCTGGAACTCGTCGGTCTCGCCGATCGCGTCGGCGGCGTGGGCCAGTGCGGCCACGCAGCGCAGGAAACCACGATTGGGTTCGTGCGAGTACGGCACCGGACCGAAGCCCTTCCAGCCGTTGCGGCGGAGTTGGTCGAGACCGCGGTGGTAACCGGTGCGCGCGTAGGCGTAGGCGGTGACCGCCTTGTCGTCGGCGAGGGCGTCTTCGGCCAGCGCCGCCCAGGCCACCGAGGCCGACGGATGGGCGGCGGCGACGATGGCCGGATTCTCGCCGGCGGCGAGTTCCGCCTCGGCTTCGGTGTCGCCTGGAAGCCGGACCGGGTCAGGCCCCAGCAGATCGCCCATGTGAGTCATGCGCTTATTGTGCCGTGCGGATCACACGCCGACGCCGTCAGGCTTCGTCCAGGCGCGGGGTGGATAAGATCGACGTAGTCACGAGGGAGGACTGGAGCGCGCATGTCGAACCCATCGGGGACGGACCAGAACGACGAAACAGGCGCGGACGACGGCTCGTCGCCCGAGACCGAGGTCATCGATCCGACCGCGTTGGCCGGGGCCGTCGACGCGGACGCGCCCGAGCGCCGGTTCACCGCACCGTCGGGGATGGACGCGGGCAAGACCCAGATCATCCAGACCGCGCCCGAGCCGGCCACCGAGATCTTCGCCATGCCCCACGGCCAGTCCGACGCCGCAGAGGCTGGCGCCTTCACCGCGCCGATCCCCCAGGCGGGAGTGGCTGCGCCGCAGGTGATTCCCGGCCGGGGAGACCAACCCAAGCCGCCGCGCAGTCGACGCAGTTGGGGTTGGGTGATCGCGTTGGTGCTCGTCATCGCCGCGCTGGCCGCCGTCGCCATCCTCGGCACCGTGCTGATGTCCCGCGACGATTCGGCCGCGGCGTCGCAGGAGGACATGGTGCGCTCCACGATCCAGAGCTTCGACACCGCCATCCAGAAGGGCGACCTGTCGACGCTGCGCAACATCACCTGCGGCGAGACCGCGGACAGCCTCGTCCGCTACGACGACGACCAGTGGAAGGACATTCATTCACGGGTCGCCGCGGCGAGGCAGTATCCGATCGTCGCGAGCATCGACCAGGTCGTCGTGCACGATTCGCATGCCGAGGCCAACGTGACGTCGTTCATGGCCTTCGACCCGTCCACCCGCTCGACGCGGAGCTTCGACCTCGAGCTCCGCGACGAGCAGTGGAAGATCTGCCAAGCGCCCCAGTAAGTTCTCCGGAACTAGCTCGCGGACACGCTGCGGCCGCTGCTGTGCAGGTCGTTGCACGCCTCGACGACGCGCTCGGACATCGACGCCTCGGCCTTCTTCAGGTAGCTGCGGGGGTCGTAGACCTTCTTGTTGCCGACCTCGCCGTCGATCTTCAGCACACCGTCGTAGTTGGCGAACATGTGGCCGGCCAGCGGGCGGGTGAAGGCGTACTGGGTGTCGGTGTCGACGTTCATCTTCACCACGCCGTACTTCAGCGAATCCTCGATCTCCGACTTCAGCGACCCCGACCCGCCGTGGAAGACGAAGTCGAACGGCTTCGAGCCCTCCGCGAGCCCCAGCTTCGCCGCGGCGACGCGCTGCCCCTCGGCGAGCACCTCGGGGCGCAGCTTCACGTTGCCCGGCTTGTACACGCCGTGCACGTTGCCGAAGGTGGCGGCCAGTAGGTACCGGCCATGCTCGCCGGCGCCCAGGGCGTCGATGGTCTTCTGGAAGTCCTCGGCGGAGGTGTAGAGCTTGTCGTTGATCTCGGCCTCGACGCCGTCCTCCTCGCCGCCGACGACGCCGATCTCCACCTCGAGGATGATCTTGGCCTCGGCGGCGAGCTTCAGCAGTTCCTTGCCGATGTCGAGGTTCTCGTCGATGGGGACCGCGGAACCGTCCCACATGTGACTCTGGAACAGCGGGTTCTGTCCCTTGGCGACGCGCTCGGCGGAGATCGCCAGCAGCGGCCGGACATAGGTGTCGAGCTTGTCCTTGGGGCAATGGTCGGTGTGCAGGGCGACGGTGACGTCGTACTTAGCGGCGACGACGTGGGCGAACTCGGCGAGCGCCACGGCGCCGGTCACCATCTCCTTGACACCCAGGCCAGACGCGAATTCCGCACCGCCGGTGGAGAATTGGATGATTCCGTCACTGCCGGCGTCCGCGAAGCCCTTGATTGCGGCATTCACCGACTCCGAACCGACGCAGTTGATGGCCGGGAATGCGAAGGAGTGCTCCTTGGCACGGTCCAGCATCTCGGCGTAGACCTCGGGAGTCGCGATGGGCATGTCAGTTTCCTCTCGGCGTTTCGTCCGGCTTCGAAGGGAAGTATCTCAACAGCCGCCGGTCGGCGACACCTCAGGGTTGTGACGGTGCGACGGCGGGCGTCAGGATTCGCGCGGACAGCTCGAGCAGCGCGCGATGCAGGTCGGCGTCGTCGATGTCGGCCAGCTCGGGGTCGGCTGCCGCCCGGCCCACGCCGGAGCAGAACACCGAGAACGCGATTCGGTCGACGTCGCCGCGCTCGGGGCCCTCCATCATCTCGCGGAGGCGGTCGTTCACCGCGTTGAAGTCGGGATCGCTGGTGATCAGTGCGTCGATGGCCGGGTCGCCGTAGAACACCACCGCCAGGCGTCGGTGCCGCACCACCATCTCGACGAGACCGCTGACGGCCACGGCACGCCGCTGCTGCGGGTCGGGAAGCGCGTCGGCGATCTTGACGACCCGGGCGATGTCCTCGATGGACGGCCGGATCACCTCCATCGCGATGCCTTCCTTCGACTGGAACTGGTAGTAGACCGCGGCCTTGCTGACCCCTACCCGGTCGGCGATCATCTGCAGCGACGTGCCGTGCACCCCATGCTCCGCAAAGAGGGCCACCGCGGCGTCGAGGACCCGCTCCCTGGCCAGGCCTCGCGGTGCTACGGGTTTCGCCACTGCCTCTGCCTTCGTGATCGTGCCGGACGGCGGATGTCGCGAAGTTTACGTCCGTGCCAAGACGTAAGCATTGATTACGCGCATGTTCAAGTGGAGTTAGCCGTTCGGCTTGCCCAACTAGGGTGGGCGCTCTACTGTTTGACGCGCTAACCACTTGCCGGAGCAACGGAGGGGTTCTGTGGTCGGGATCGTCAAGCGGGCGTGGATACCGCTGCTCATCGTGGTGGTGGTCGCACTCGGCGGCATCGTGGTCTACCGGATGCATGGCTTCTTCGGGTCGGACAACGAGACGACCCGCCCGGGCGCCGGCCTGGCGCAGGACGCCGAACCGTTCAACCCCAAGGTCGTGACCTATCAGATCACCGGAACGGAGGGCGCCGTGGCGACCATCAACTACCTCGACCTCGACGCGACCCCGCAGCGGGTCGACGACGCCCGTCTGCCCTGGTCGATCACCTTGCGAACCACCAAGCCCTCGGCCAGCGCCACCATCATCGCCCAGAGCGACGGTGACCAGATCGGCTGCCGCGTCAGCGTCGACGACGAAGTGCGAGACGAACGATCGTCGACCGGCGTCAACGCTCAGGTCTCCTGCCTGGTGAAGTCCGCATGAGCGATCAGCAGACACTCCACCGCGCCCGAGTTCCTCGCTTCCTGCGCCTGTTCTGCGTGCCGGTGCTGCTCGCCTGGCTGGCCCTGACGGCGCTCGTCAACGTCGTGGTGCCGCAACTGGAAGCCGTGGGAGCGGCCAACTCCACGTCGTTGACCCCGAACGACGCGCCCTCGCTGCAGGCGACCCAGTTGGTGGGCAAGCTGTTCGGCGAGTACGACTCCAACAGCTCGGCGATGATCGTGCTGGAGAGCGACAAACCCCTTGGCGCGCAGGATCATCAGTACTACGACGGTCTGATCCAGGATCTGGAGAAGGACAAGACCCACATCCAGCACATCCAGGACCTGTGGGGCGATCCGCTGACCTCGTCGGGATCACAAAGCGCGGACAACCTTTCGGCCTACGTGCAGCTGTACATCGCCGGCAACCAGGGCGAGACGCTGGCCAACGAGTCGGTCGAAGCGGTGCGCGACATCGTCGCCGCCCATCCACCACCACCGGGGCTCAAGGTCTACGTCACCGGCGCCGGGCCGCTGAACTCCGATCAGCAGCACGCCGGCGACAAGAGCCTCCAATTGGTCACGGCACTGACCTTCGTCGTGATCGTGACCATGCTCCTGCTGGTCTACCGTTCCATCGTCACCGTGCTCATCGTGCTGCTGACGGTGGTCCTCGAACTGGCCGTGGCCCGCGGCGTGGTGGCGTTCCTCGGCTACCACCACGTCATCGAACTGTCCACCTTCGCGGTGAACCTGTTGACGCTGTTGGCAATTGCCGCCGCCACCGACTACGCGATCTTCCTCGTCGGCCGCTATCACGAGGCGCGCAGCGCCGGCGACGACCGCGAGAACGCCTTCTACGTGATGTACCACGGCACCGCCCACGTCATCATGGGCTCCGGGTTGACGATCGCCGGCGCCACCCTGTGCCTGCACTTCACCCGACTGCCCTACTTCCAGACCCTCGGAATCCCGCTTGCCATCGGCATGTTCGTCGTGACCATGTCCGCGTTGACCCTGGCGCCGGCGTTGTTGACCATCGCGTCGCGGTTCGGCCTGCTCGACCCCAAGCGCGCGACCAAGACCCGGGGGTGGCGCCGGATCGGCACGGCCGTGGTGCGCTGGCCCGTACCCATCCTGCTGGCGTCCACGGCGATCACCCTGGTCGGCCTGCTCGCGCTGCCGTCGTACAAGACCAGCTACGACGACAAGAAGTACCTGCCGGCCGACGTCGAGGCCAACATCGGCTACGGCGTTGCAGCGAAGCACTTTCCGCAGGCGCGGTTGAACCCCGAGGTGCTGATGCTGGTGGCCGACCACGATCTGCGCAACTCGACCGACATGCTCGTCGTGGATCGAGTGGCCAAGGGCGTCTTCCACCTTCCCGGCATCGCCCGAGTGCAGACGATCACCCGGCCGCTGGGCACCCCGATCGAAGGCAGCTCCATCCCCTTCATCGTCGGTCAGCAGGGCGTCAACCAGAAGCTCGGCCAGTCCTACGCCGAACAGCGCACGGCCGATCTGCTGACCCAAGCCGCCGACATCAACGCCCAGATCGACGTCCTGCGCCAGCAGCTGTCGTTGCAGAAGCAAAGTGCCGCAGCACAACAGGAACAGACCGACGACCTCAAGAAGACGGTGGCGGTCACCAACGAGCTGCGGGACAAGATCGCCAACTTCGACGACTTCTTCCGTCCCCTGCGCAGCTACTTCTACTGGGAACCGCACTGCTACGACATCCCCGTCTGCTACACGTTGCGCTCGATCTTCGACGCGCTGGACGGGATCGGCGAGCTGACCGACCTCCTCGGCCAGACGACCGCCAGCCTGGACAAGCTCAACGCCCTGCAGCCCAAGCTGATTGCGCTGATTCCCCCGCAGATCGCCACCCAGGAACGCAATCGCGACCAGATCATGACCAACTATGCGACGCAGCAGGATCAGCAGAGCCTGCAGGATCGGCAGCAGTCCGACCCCAGCGCCATCGGCAAGGCGTTCGACGACTCCAAGATCGACGACTCGTTCTATCTGCCGCCGGAGGTCTTCGACAACCCGGACTTCAAGAGGGGCCTCAAGCAGTTCGTCTCGCCCGACGGAAAGGCGGTGCGATTCATCATCTCTCACCAGGGTGACCCCGCCACGCCGGAGGGCATCTCGCACATCGACCAGATCAAGAACGCCGCGTTCGAGGCCATCAAGGGAACGCCGCTGGAGACCTCGAAGATCTATCTGGGCGGCACGGCGGCCACCTACAAGGACATGCGCGACGGCTCCAACTACGACCTGATCATCGCCGCGGTGTCGGCGATCTGCCTGATCTTCATCATCATGCTGATCATCACCCGGGCGGCGGTCGCCTCACTGGTGATCGTCGGAACGGTGGTGTTGTCGCTGGCCGCGTCGTTCGGTCTGTCGGTTCTGTTGTGGCAGCATGTCATCGGCATCGAGCTGCACTGGCTGGTGCTCGCGATGTCGGTCATCATCCTGCTGGCGGTGGGGTCTGACTACAACCTGCTGCTGGTGTCGAGGTTCAAGGAGGAACGCGACGCCGGACTGAACACCGGCATCATCCGGGCGATCGCGGGCAGCGGCAGCGTCGTGACCTCGGCCGGTCTGGTGTTCGCGTTCACCATGATGTCGTTCGCCATCAGCGACCTGAAGGTGATGGCCCAGGTGGGCACCACCATCGGGCTCGGACTGCTCGTCGACACCCTGGTGATCCGGTCGTTCCTGACACCGTCCATTGCGGCGCTGCTGGGTCGCTGGTTCTGGTGGCCGCAGAACGTGCGACAGCGACCCGCCCGCCAGCGTCAGACCGTCAGCACCATGCGGTAGCGCGCCTTGCCGCTGTCCATGGCCGCGTACGCCTCGGCGGCCTGGGCCAGTGGCCGCTCCTCGATCATGGCCCTGACCCCGGATTGCAGCGCGAATGCCATGGTCTCCTCGACGTCGCGGGCGGTACCCGACGGGTGCCCCGTCACCGACAACCCGGCGTTGATGAGGTCGAACGGGCTGATGGGGAGGTTCTCGGTGGTGACGCCGATGATGACCAGCTCACCCTGCGGGCCCAGTCCGCCGACCGTCGCGGCCATGGCCTCGGAGTTGGCCGCCGTCGCGAGCACGACCGCCGCGCCGCCGAGCTTCCTCAGCGCCTCGGCGACGTCCTCGGCCGTCGAGTCGACGTAGTGGTGTGCGCCCAGCTCCTTGGCGTCCGCCGCCTTGTCGGAGCCACGGGCGATGGCCACCGTCTCGAAGCCCATGGCCCTGGCGAACTGCACGCCGAGGTGACCGAGGCCGCCGACGCCCAGCACCGCCACGAGGTCGCCTGCCTTCGCCTTCGTGCTGCGCAACCCGTTGAACACCGTGACTCCCGCGCAGCCCAGCGGCGCCGCCTCGGCGAACGAGAGACCCTCCGGGATGCGGGCCAGGGCCGTCGCCGGCACCACGACCGACTCCGCGTAGCCGCCCGGGTACTGCAGGCCGGGCACCTGCAGGCGTTCGCACTGCATGAACTTGCCCTGGCGACACGGGTTGCACCGGTTGCAGTTGCCGCCGAACCAGCCGACCTCCACCCGATCGCCGACGGCGAAGTCCTGCACGCCGTCCCCGAGTTCGGCGACGGTGCCTGCGATCTCGTGGCCCGGCGTGATGGGCCAGTTCAGACCCGGCATGCCCCCGTTGACGAAGGCGTGGTCGGTGCCGCAGACACCCGCCGCGGCGACCGCGATCCGCACGTGGTCAGGCGGCGGAGACGCGGTCTCGACGTCGACGAGGATGAGCTCTGCGCCCGGCGAGGCGACGTGGACGGCTTTGTGTGTGGGCATGGGTCGAGATTAGTGACGGGCGGCGCCGGCGTCAGGCTGTCGTCGACATCAGCCGTCGCCGGTATCCTCGGCAGCCATGACGACCACCACCCTGGCGCTGCTGCCGGACTTCCTGGACCCGCTGACGCTTCTCGGGTACTTCGGCACCTGGGCCCTCGTCGGCCTGCTGGTCGTCGTCTTCATCGAGTCGGGCGTCCTGTTCCCCGTCCTGCCCGGAGATTCACTGCTGTTCGTCGCAGGCATGCTCGCGGCGGGCACGGCCGCCCAGGCCGACACCGTGGACACCAACTTCCACCTCTGGCAGCTGTTGCTGTTCATCCCCATCGCCGCGGTGGCGGGCAGCCAGGTGGGGTACTGGATCGGCCGCAGCCTCGGCACGTCGATGTTCAAGCCGACGAACCGCGTGCTCAAGCAGAAGTACCTCGACGAGGCGCACGCGTTCTTCGAAGAGCGCGGCCCGTTCGCGATCGTGCTCGGCCGGTTCGTCCCGATCGTCCGCACGCTGGTGCCGATCACGGCCGGCGCCGCGAGGATGAACTACGGCGTCTTCACCCTGTTCAACATCATCGGCGCCGTCGTGTGGGGCGTCGGGCTGACCCTGCTCGGCTACTGGCTCGGCCAGTTCGAGATCATCCAGAAGCTGCTGGAGCCGATCTTCATCGTGATCGTGCTCGCCTCGCTCGCCCCCATCGTCTACGAGTGGTACAAGCGGCGTAAGGCGGCCAAGCGGGCCGGCGAGGCCTAACCGAGGCCCAAGGCGGACGCCAGCGTCCGTAGCGCCGGCCGCGGATCGGCCGTCGGGTCGTCCCCGAGCACCTGGACCACCACGTGGTCGGCGCCGGCGTCGAGGTGGGCCCGCAGCGTCGCGGCCGCGTCGTCGACCGAGCCCATGCCGACGAGCCCACGGGCCAGCCGGTCGGATCCGCCGCGCACGAGGTCGGACTCGTCGAAGCCCTGGCGCAGCCAGGAGTTCCGGTAGTTGGGCAACCCGCTGTAGACGTTGAGGTGGCCGTGCGCGGCGCTCAGCTGCTCGGCATCGTCGCCGCCAACGACGACGGCCTGCTCGGAGACGATCCACTTGTCCGGGCCGAGGATCTCGCGGGTCTTGCGGGACTGCTCCGGCATCACCAGATAGGGGTGGGCGCCGTCGGCATGCGTGCCCGACAGCTCGATCATCTTCGGCCCGAGTGCCGCGAGCAGGCGCGCGGGTCGGCCCGCACCCGGCTCGATCTGCTCGGGCACGGCGGCCATCTTGTCCAGATAGGCGCGCATCGTCGCGAGCGGCTTGGCGTACGTCCCGCCGAACCCGTGCTCGACGAGCGGGGCGTGGCTCACGCCAAGGCCCAACACGAACCGGCCCGGGTGCAGCGCGGTCAGCGTGCGCGCGCCGGATTCGGCCGCCGAGGCGGCGCGGGCGTGGATGTTGGCGATGCCGGTGCCGACGACGAGCCGCTCGGTCGCCGCCAGGAACGCCGCGGACTGGGTCAGACACTCCTTGCCGGTGACTTCGGAATGAACAGCGAACCGTAGCCGGAGTGCCTCGATCTCCCGGGCCACGTCTTGGGCGTCGGTCATGGCCCAGGTGTCGCTGGCCCACCACACACCGATGGTGGAGGGGAAGTCGATTCGGGCGCGTGGGGTTTCAGTCACGCGCTCGATGTTAGGTGGTGAGTGATTCGAACTCGTCTTGGCCGATTCGACGGGCTCGTCAATCCCGACTCGTGGAGTTACTGAGGTGGCGATGTTGGTCCTGGTGACGATGAATTCGGCCCTGCTCGGCGCTGAGCGGTCGCCCGCCACCGCCCCACCTGCCTGCGATGATCTCGGCGGCGATCGAGATCGCGGTCTCCTCCGGCGTCCTGGCCCCGAGGTCGAGTCCGATGGGGCTGGACAGCCGGCTCAACTCGGCCTCGGTGAGCCCGGCCTCACGCAGCCGCGTCATGCGGTCGTCGTGCGTGCGCCGCGAGCCCATCGCCCCGACATAGGCCACCTCGGGCAATCGCAGCGCGACCTCGAGGAGAGGCACGTCGAACTTGGGATCATGGGTCAGGACGCAGATCACGGTGCGCGCGTCGACGCCGCCCGCCTCCGCCTGCGAGGCGAGATACCGGTGCGGCCAGTCGACGACGACCTCGTCGGCCGTCGGAAACCGGGCGGTCGTCGCGAACACCGGCCGGGCGTCACAGACCGTGACTCGGTAGCGCAGGAACGAGCCGAGTTGCGCCACCGCCGCGGCGAAGTCGATGGCGCCGAAGACCAGCATCCGCGGCCGTGGCGCGTGACTTGCGACGAACACCTCCATGCCGGTCCCGCGGCGCTGGCCGTCGGGACCGTAGGTCAGCACCTCGGTGCGACCCGCGGCGAGAAGTCCCCTGGCGTCGTCGACGACGGCGGCGTCGGCGCGCGCCGAGCCGACGGATCCCGTCACCTCGTCACCGCGGATCACGATGCGACGGCCCACCCGGTCCGCGTCCTGGTGCGCAATGACGGTGGCCACCGCGGCCGGGCGATGGTTGACGACGTCCTCGGCGAGTGCGCCCAGTTCCGGAAAGGTGTTCTGCGACATCGGTTCGACGAAGATGTCGATGATCCCGCCGCAGGTCAGACCGACCGCGAAGGCGTCGTCGTCGCTGACGCCATACCGCTGCAGCACCGGCTGACCCGTGCCCGTGACCTCGGTGGCCAGTTCGTAGACCGCCCCCTCGACGCAGCCCCCCGACACCGATCCGCTGACCGATCCGTCGGGCGAGACGACCATCGACGCACCCGGCAATCGGGGCGCCGACGAATACGTCCGCACCACGGTGCCGACGCCCGCGGTGCCACCGGCACGCCAGATCGCAACCAGATCACCGAGTACGTCCCGCACGTGCCCCAACGTAGGCTCATTTCGTGACACCGGCACGACTACGGGCCTACTCGGCGGTGGTGAACCCGCGGTGTCCGAATTGGTCCGCTTCATCACCACGCCCCGCTGCACGCAGGCGATGATCCGCGGTTCAGGCGTCGGAGTAACCCGGTTCCGGCCTAAAGTCCATGTGACACTGTGGAGTTGATCTAGCTCTTCGCCTCGAGCGCCCGGATCAGGCTGGCGGCGTCCCACGGACCCTGATGCCGTCGCCCGTTGACGAAGAAGGTCGGCGTCGAGTTCAGGTCCATCAACTCCGCGTCCTGCGCGTCGTCCTGCACCCGGTGCAGGACCTTGGCCGAGTGCAGGTCTTCGTCGAACCGCTCGATGTCGAGGCCGATGCCGTCGGCATAGCGGTAGATGTGCTCCCACTCCAGGTAGTCCTGGAACTCGAACATCTTGATCCCCATGTCGAAGTACCTGCCCTGCAGGCCAGCCGCCTCGGCGGCGCGTGCCGCATCCATGGCGTGCGGGTGCGCCCGCTCCAGGGGAAGGTGCCGCCACACGTAGCGCAGGCGGTCCTCGCCGAAGTACTCGCGCACCTCGTCGATCGCGCCGGTCGCCCGGCTGCAGAACGGACACTCGTAGTCGCCGTACTCGACCAGCGTCAAGGGTGCGTCCGGGTTTCCCCGCACGTGGTCGCGGTGGGGGTCGACGTCGCGGATCAAGGTCATTCCCACCGAGATGGGCGGACTCAGCCAATCGGTGAGGCGGAAGGTCACCCAGCCGAACACCAGCGCCAGCACCGAGGCGGCGAGCACGCCGACGCGAGCTTGATCCTGTCTGGCCGGGTCGTCGATCGCCAGGTCGACGATGAACAGTGAAATGGTGAACCCGATGCCGGACAGCGCCGCCCCACCCGCGACCCGTCGAAGCGTCAAACCCGGTGCCAGCGCCCCGATTCCGGTGGCCCGCACCAGCGCGGTCGCCCCGGTGATCCCGACGAACTTACCCACCACCAGACCCGCGACGATGCCCCAGGTCAACGGCGAATTCACCGCCGCCCTCAACGTCTCGCCCCCGAGGTGCACCCCGGCGTTGGCGAGTGCGAACAACGGCAGGACGAAGAACGACACGTAGGACCCGAACCCGGTCTGCAGACGCTCGTTGATGGAGATGGAGTCCCGCAAGCTCCGGGTGGCCGCCCGGGCGTACTCCGAGTTCGGCGACTGCCTGAACGCCCGGATGACGTCGACCGCCTCCTCCACGCGCCGCCGCTCCGGGGTGAACACCGGAATCAGCAGGGCCACCACCACTCCCGCCAGGGTCGAGTGCACACCGCCCATCGACAGCGCGACCCACAGTGCCAGCGACAAGACCGCGTAGGCGGGCCCCTGCCCGGCGGGCAACAGTCGCACGGCCGCCAGGCCCGCGACGATCACCACCGCCACCACCAGCGGCACCAGGCTCACGTGGTCGGAGTAGAACACCGCGATCGCCAGCAGCGCACCGACGTCGTCGACGACGGCGAGAGTCAGCAGGAAGGTGCGCAACCGGGCCGGACACTGTGGCCCGATGATCGCCAACGCGCCGACCAGGAACGCCGTGTCGGTGGAGATCACCACACCCCAGGCCCGCGCGTCGTCGCCCGACGGGTTGAACAGCAGGAAGATGACGGCCGGCACGACGAGTCCCGCGAGCGCGGCGACCACGGGCACCGCGGCACGGGCCCGGTCGGTCAGCTCACCAATGGTGAACTGGCTCTTCACCTCGAGGCCGACGATGAAGAAGAAGAACGTCATCAAGCCGTCGTTGACGAGGTGCTTGAGGCTCAGTTCGGCATGCAGATCGCCGAACCTCAACCCGACCTCGGTGCTCCAGAACTCCGAATAGCTCTGCGCCCACGGCGAGTTGGCCCAGACGATGGCGATGACCGTGAACGTCAGCAGTAGCGCGGCCGCAGTGTTCTCGCCGCTGCGGGCGGCGGTGGGGTCACGACCGAACCGGCTCGGCGCCAGCTTGCCCCGGTGCGAGTCGTCGGTCGTCTCGGTCACGTCCTCGCGTGCCCCTCGAACTCCGCGAGTAATTCGGGGCGGTCCACCGCACTGGGAGTCAGAACGTCGGAAGACTTGGCGCCCAGCAGAATTCGCTTGATCGGAATCTCGAGCCGCTTGCCCGTCATGGTGCGCGGGATACCGGACACCGCGATCACGTCGTCCGGGACGTGCCGTGGCGAGGCGCCGGTGCGGACGGCGTCGACGATTCGCGACCGGAGCTCCTCGCCGAAGTCCACGCCGTCGGCACACGCGACGAACAGCGGCATCCAATACCCACCGTCGTCGAGTTCCACACCGACCACCAGGCAGTCCTGGATCTCCGCCATGCCTTCGACCGCGTTGTAGATCTCGGCGCTGCCCATCCTGACGCCGCCGCGGTTCAGGGTCGCGTCCGAACGGCCGTGCACCACCACCGAATCGCGATCGGTGACGGTGATCCAGTCACCGTGGCACCACACGCCCGGATACTTGTCGAAGTACGCCGATCGGTACTTCTCCCCGTCGGGGTCGTTCCAGAAGTGCACCGGCATCGACGGCATGGGCTTGGTCACCACCAGTTCGCCGGCCTGCCCCGTCACCGATCGCCCGCCGTCACCCCACGCCTCGGCGGCGACGCCGAGGCAGATCGCGTTCAGTTCGCCCGCGCGGATCTCCACCAGGGGGGTTCCGCCGATGAACGCCGTCACGACGTCGGTGCCGCCGCTCATGGAGATGACGGGAACGGAGCGGCCGATGCCTTGCTGCAGCCAGCGAAAGCCGCTGGCGGGCAACGGCGATCCCGTCGACCCGACCGCGCGCAACGCCTCGATGTCATGATCGCGGCCGGGGCGCAGCTCCTCCTTGGCACACGCCAGCCAGTACCCGGCGCCGGCGCCCACCACCGTCACCCCGTGCTCGGCGACCACCTGCCACAGGTAGTCGGTGCGCCCGAAGGTGGGGCTGCCGTCGTACAGCACGATCGTCGACCCGACGAGCAGGCCCGACACCAGCAGGTTCCACATCATCCAGCTGGTGCTCGACTGCCAGAGGAAGCGGTCCTCGGGTTTGAGGTCGAGTTGCAGGCTCAGGTACTTCACGTGTTCGAGCAGGACTCCGCCGTGGCCGTGCACGATGCCCTTGGGCGTTCCGGTGGTGCCCGAGGAGAACAGCACCCACAGTGGCTGGTCGAACGGGACGGGCGTGACGTCGAGTTCGGCGTCGGCACCGCGTGAGAGCATTTCGGCCCACGGCGTCGTCGACCCTGCGGGTACACCGAGGCGGGACACCAGCACCGTGTCCACCAGAGTTGGCAGCTGCGAGCGTATCTCGGCCAGCTCGGCGTGCCGGTCGCGCTGCTTGCCCGCGTACACCGAGCCGTCGCTGGCCACCAGAACCTTCGGCTCCAGCTGGCCGAGTCGCGCGACGACACCGCCGACGGCGAGGTCCTGGTTGCAGACCGCCCAGGTCGCGCCGACGCTGGCTGCCCCGAGGAAGGCGACGACGGCCTCGCCCACGTTGGGCAGGTACCCGACCACGCGATCCCCCGGCACCACGCCGACGCCGCGCAGGTAGGCCGCGAACGCCGCGGTCTCGCCGAGCAATCGGTCCCACGACCACTCCGACGAGCCGTCCTCGCCGGCGACCACCATGGCGGGCCGGTCGGCGGTGACGTGGCGGAAGACCTGGGTGACGTAGTTCAGGCTCGCCCCGGGAAACCATTGCGCGCCAGGCATGTCGGCGTCGACGAGGGTGGCCGTCGGGGGCGTGGTCGCAGAGATGTCGAAGAAGTGCCACACCGCGTCCCAGAACCATTCGAGGTCACCGACCGAAGCCGACCACAGGGCGTGATAGTCGGTGAACTCGCCCCGGCCGGTGTCGGCCAGCCAGGTCATGAAGCGGGTGAGGTTGGCGTCGTCTCTGGTCTGCTGATCGGGCGCCCACCCGCCGGAGAGCTGGTCGGCGGAGGTCACTGCGCGCCGTCCTCCTCGTCGGGCTGCTCCGAGACGTCCAGCACGAGCTGCCCCTCGGGTGTCTCGTCGGCGACCGAGTGGGCCGCCTCCACGAGCATCCATCCCGACAGCTGCACCGACATGTCCTTCTCCGGGACCGTCGAGGCGTTGACGGCGCCGTCGACGGATTGGGCATCCGTGCCGCCGGCCGTCGGCAGCTCGGCACTGCGATCCCAGAACGCCCCGAACAGGGGCAGACCGTCGACGTCCTGACGGAAGTCCCAGGCCGACTGCGCCGACTTGAGCACCACCTCCTTGGCGGTGGCGCGCGCGGCGGTGTCCTCCGGCGAATCCTCCGGCAGGCGGTTGGCGGCCAACGCGAGGTAACGCGCCAGGATGCCGTTGAACAGACCACCGTCTCCCCCACCCGCGCCCTGGATGACCCCGCCGGGTGCCATGTCGTCGGCGATCGCGTCGATCAGCCGACGGGCCCGTGCGGAGTGCCGGGCGTCCCCGGTGCGCTCGGCGAGTTCGACCTCGAGCCCCAGCACGACGCCCTGGCAGTAGGTGTACTGCGCGCGCACCAACGAGCCGCCCTTGATGCCGTCGAAGATCAGGTGGGTGTCCGGGTCGACCAGCGTCTCGTCGATCCAGTCGGACATCTGCTGGGCGCGACGCAGCCGGTCGTAGCGGGCGAGGAAGATCCCCGCCGGCCCGTTGGCCGGGGCGTTGAAGAACTGATCCTGCTTGCGCCACGGGATGCCGCCGCCGTCCTCGGGCACCCAGGCGTTGAGGAACTGGTTGGCCAGCGTGTCGAGCGCCTTGGGTCGTTCGATGCCGGCCTGGCTGCCAGCCCGCTCCAAAGCCAGTGCGAGCCAAGCCATGTCGTCGTAGTAGTCGTTGGTCCACCGAAGCGTGTTGCGCCAGTGGTGGCCCTTGATCTGGCGTTCGATGGTCGCCCTTCGCTCGGGCTGCGGGTCGCGCATCTGGGCGTCGACCAGGCAGTCGAGGAGGTGCGCCTGCCACCAGTAGTGCCACGTGCCGAACGACAGGTTCTTCTTCGTGGGCGGCCAGGACACCACGCCGAGCTGGGTGCCGGGAAGCCGCCACAGCTTCCGGTAGTGCCGTTTGGCGATCGCGGCTTCTGCACTGGCCGCGCGATTGGCCCACAGCTGATCCATTGACTCTTCCCGTCGCTTCGCTCGCCTGCTGGATTTCATCCTGCCCTACCAGGCACGCGATGTGTCGGCATGCGTCGCGATCCAAGCGTGCATCGCGATGCCCGCCGCCACGGCGGCGTTGACGCTGCGCGTTGACCCGAACTGGGCGATGGACACCACGACGTCGGCGCCGGACTGCGCGTCGGGAGTGATGCCCGGTCCCTCCTGCCCGAAGATCAGCAGGCAGTTGCGGGGCAGACGGGTGTGTTCGAGCCGGACGGCGCCCGGGACGTTGTCGACCGCGACCACCTGCAGGCCGCGCTCGACGGCGAAGTCGAGCAATTCGGCCGTGGTCGCATGATGCCGAAGGCGTTGATAGCGGTCGGTCACCATGGCGCCGCGCCGGTTCCACCGACGCCGGCCGACGATGTGGACGGTGTCGACGGCGAACGCGTTGGCCGTGCGTACGACGGCGCCGATGTTGGCGTCGTTGCCGAAGTTCTCGATCGCCACGTGGAGGGGATGTCGCCGGTGGTCGATGTCGGCGATGATGGCCTCGCGGGTCCAGTACCGGTACGCATCGACGACGTTGCGAGTGTCGCCGTCGCGCAACAGATCCCGGTCGTAGCGCGGGTCGTCGGGCAGCGGCCCGTCCCAGGGGCCGACCCCCGGCGTCGTCCCCCATTCGGTCGGGCCGGGGAGCGTGGGCTCGTCCTCAGTCACGGGTGGTCCACAGCGCGGCGTGGGTGCCGACCACGGCAACCGTGGCGTACAGCAGAGCCTGGTTGATCTCGCCCTGCGTGCAGAGCGAGGCGCGCACCGACACCGCGTCCAGCGACGAGTCGGGCAGCACCAGCAGCGACGCACCGTAGACCGAGCACGAATACGACAGTCCCTTGCCGGGCAGCGTCGGCGTGACCTGCACCATCAGCGGGCCGCCGCGCCGGACCGAATCGTCGCGGTAGCGCGACGCCAGCCCGCTGATGTCGAGTCCGAGCAACATGTAACCGTTGCCCGTG
>Ga0209051_1001482_pt1 | contig 19733 bp, 17 predicted proteins | sample AraplaCvi_mMS_r2_2_FD_184286 | JGI IMG/M metagenome (GOLD analysis project Ga0209051, IMG submission 184286) | Arabidopsis root microbial communities from North Carolina, USA - plate scrape MF_Cvi_mMS_r2 (SPAdes) (version 2) | ecosystem: Host-associated > Plants > Roots > Endosphere | place...
GGACGGCAGTCGCCGCGAAGAGGACGGCTACGTCGAGGGGTACGACGGGCCCAGCCACAGCGCGGCCACCGCCCGCCAGCACCACGAGCCTTTCCCGCCCGGCGCGGCCGGCCGCTGGCAGCAGGTTCAGGCGACGATGGCACGCGAGTGCGACCGCCGCATGCCCGACACGGCGCGGCCGGTCTCCAACCGCCACTTCCTCGCCGCGATCCAGGCGCCGGAGGGCGTCGTCGTCGAACAATTCCAGCACGCGCATGGCACGTCGCCGATCCGCATCGTGGTCGCCGGCGGCCTGCAGTTCTGGACCACCGGGCTGCCCACGCTGGAGCAGTTCGGGATCGCGCGCTACGCCGTCTACCGGCGCGACGGCCTCGCGCCGCGCTTCGCGCACGCGGCGGGCAACCGGCGCCCGGAAGACCTGGCCGCCGAGCGCGAATCGCGCCAGCGCGTCGATGCGCGCGCGCCCGGCGCTCCCGATCCGGTGGCCTGACGAGGGGTCAACGCCGGCGCAGCAGGATCACGTCCGGCCGCGCGCGCACCTGGAAGCCCAGCGTCTCGTAGAGCGCGATCGCGCCGGTGTTGTCGGCGAAGGCATGGAGGAAGGGCGTGCGGCCTTCGGCGGCGATGCCGCCGCCCAGGATCAGCACGAGGTCACGGGCGAGGCCCTGGCCGCGGTGGCCGGGGTCGGTGCAGATGCCGCTGACCTCGGTGAACTCGTCCAGGTGCAGGCGCCGCCCGCCCATGGCGACGAGCCGGCCGCCGACCTTGTGCCCGAGGAAGCCGCCGAAGTCGATCGTGCGCTGCTGGAACGGCCCGGGCTTCGTGGCCTCGGCGAGGGCCAGCATCTGCGGGATGTCGGCGTCGGCCAGCGGCTCGAAGCGCGCCGCGTCGCGCGGCGCGCCGCCGAAGCCGGGGGCGATCATCTGCACGAGCTGCTTGCGCAGCAGCACCTCGAAGGCATCGCCCGGCTCGAGCTCGCCGAGCGCGACGAGCGCGACCTCCTCGCCCGGCGCCACGATGCCGGCGAGCTCGGCGCGCGCCGCCGGCGTGTCCTCGTGGAGCGCGGCGAAGCGCGCGATCTCGGGCGGATAGCGCCGCGCCAGCGCGCCGCCCCGCGCGAGCGGCGCATGGACGCTGGTCAGCGCGCTCCAGACGACGTTGTCCAGGGGATGGGACATGGCGCGAGTATGGGCCATCATCCCGCCCCGTGACGCCCCGCGAACCCGCCACGCCCGTCCTCGCGCTGCCCAGCGGCGAGCGCGCGACGCTGCGTCCGATCTCGCCCGACGACGTCGCGATCGAGACCGCCTTCGTCGACGGCCTGTCGCCCCAGGCGAGCTACAACCGGCTCTTCTCGGTGCGCAAGCCCGGGCCCGAGGAGATCTGGCGCTGGACGCACGTCGACCAGCGCTGCGAGGTGGCCTGGGTGGCCGTGGCCGAGCGCGCCGCGGGCACGGTCATGCTGGGGGTGGCGCGCTACGTGCGCGTGGCGTGCGGCGACGACGCCGAGTTCGCCATCGTCGTCGCGGACGAGGCGAAGCGGATGGGCGTGGGCCGCGCGCTGCTGCAGGCGCTGGTCGACGAGGCGCGGCGCGCCGGCGTCGCCACGTTGTGGGGCACGACCTTCGTCACCAACGCCGGCATGCTGGGACTCGGCCGCGCACTCGGCTTCCGCGCGGGGCGCGAGCCGGGCGACGCCACGCTCGCCCGCCTGACGATGGATTTCAGAGCCTGACCGCCTGCCCCGTCTTCAGCGACTCGCTCGCCGCGTCCGCGAGGCGCTGCGCCGCGACACCGTCGGGGATGCTGGTGCGGAACTCGCCGCCCTTCTGCAGCACCTCGAAGAAATGCTCGACCTCGAGGCGATAGGCCTCGCGGTATCGCTGAAGGAAGAAGTGCTCGGGCTTGTCGGCGCGCACGCCGACGGCGTCGGACTGCACCACCTCGCTCGGGCGGTGGTTGCCGCACTGGAGCATGCCGAGCGAGCCCAGCACCTCGAAGCGCTGGTCGTAGCCGTAGGCGGCGCGCCGGCTGGTGTTGATCTGCGCGAGGCGGCCGCTGCGGGTGCGGATCGTGACGGCCGCGGAGTCGATGTCGCCGACGGTCGCGATTTCCGGGTCGACGAGGCAGGATCCGGTCGCCGACAGCCACTCGGCCTCGTCGCCGTCGCCGCAGAGGATCCAGCGGAAGACGTCGAAGTCGTGGATCAGCATGTCGCGGAAGATGCCGCCCGAGCCCTTGAGGTACTGCGCCGGCGGCGCGCCCGGATCGCGGCTGGTGATGACCAGCATCTCGGGCTTGCCGATCTCGCCGCGCGCCAGGCGCTCCCGGGCCTCGTTGAAGGTCGGGTCGAAGCGGCGCTGGAAGCCGATCATGCAGGCGACGCCGGCGGCCCGCACGGTGTCCGCGCAGGCCTGGGCGCGCTCGACCGACAGGTCGATCGGCTTCTCGCAGAAGATGTGCTTGCCCGCCTTGGCCGCGCGCGTGATGAGGTCGGAGTGGGTGTCGGTGGGCGCGGCGATCGCGACCACGTCGATCGAGGCGTCGGCGAACACCGCTTCGGGCGTGGAGACCTGCGCGCCCAGCTGCGCGGCGAGCTGCGCCGCGGCGTCGCCGACGGGATCGCAGATGTATTTCAGCGAGACGCCCGGCAGCTTGGCGAGGTTGCCGGCGTGGATGCGGCCGATGCGGCCGGCGCCGAAGACGGCGACGTTCTTCATGGGGGACTCCGTGGTCAGTGGGAGGAGGACGAGGGCGTGTCGAGCTCGAGGCGGTACGCGAGCGCGATGAACAGGCTCTGCACCAGAGCCATGGTGTTGGTGAGCGAGCGGAATCCGAAGGTGCTGCTCTCGGAGACGAACAGCGTCACAGCGGCCTGCGCGTTCAACGGGCTCATGCGGCTGTCGGTGATGGCCAGCAGCTTCGCGCCGCGCTCCGCGGCCAGGCGCGCGGCGAGCAGCGTCTCGTCCGCGTAGGGCGCGTAGCTGATGGCCACCATCACGTCGCCCGCGCGCAGGCCGCGCAGCTGGCCCTCGTGCATGGCACCGACGCCGGTGACGAGGTGGATCGGCCGGTCGGCGTGCTGCAGCGCGTAGGTGAGGTAGCTCGCGGCGGGAAAGGAACGGCGCGCCCCGGCGACCCAGATCGACGGCGCATGCGCGAGCAGCTCGACGGCCGCGTCGAGCGTGGAGCCGTGCACGCCGCGCTGCAGCTCGCGCATGCCGGCGATGGCGCCGCCGATGAACTCGGCGGCGATGTCGGCGCTGCCGAGGCGGCCCTGCGCGTGGTCGATGAAGTCGCGGATGCGTGCCTGGTAGTTGTGCGCCGGCGCGATCTGCTGCGAGATGCCCTCGCGGAAGACCTTCTGCATCTCCGTCCAGCCCGAGAAACCGAAGTGCTTGGCGAAGCGCACGATGGCCGACGGCTGCACGCCCGACCGCGCGGCGACGTCCTGGATCTTCTCGAGGCCGAGGTGGTCGCGGTGCTGCTCGACATGGCGCGCGATGAGCTTGAGCTGCTTGCTCAGGCCGTTGAACTCGGCGCCGATGCGCTCGAGCAGGTCATCGACGGGGCTCGCGGAGGGCGCTGTCGACGCGACGTCGTTGGCGGCGGCGTCGGCGGGCTTCTTGGCGGCGGTGCGCGGCATCGGGGGAACGGGCGGACGGTTGGAAACGGTGGTGCCGATCATAGGGCTGCCGCTTCACCTATAGAAATTTTTTTCTACGTACTTGCACTGATGGAACGTCGGTTTCATGATGCCTAGGATCCGCTCAGGCTCCGGAAGGGCCGAATCCCAACAACGAAGGAGACGTTCAAATGACGATGAACCTGGGCAAGCGCCTGGTGATGAAGACGCTGGCCGTCGCGGCCGTGCTGACCATGGGCATCGGGGCCGCGCAGGCCGCCGGCAAGTACGTGTTGATCAGCCACGCGCCCGATTCGGACTCGTGGTGGAACACGATCAAGAACGCCATCAAGCAGGCGGGCGAGGACTTCGACGTCACGGTCGACTACCGCAACCCGCCGAGCGGCGACCTGGCCGACATGGCGCGCCTGATCGAGCAGGCGGCCGCCGCCAACTACGACGGCGTGGTCACCTCGATCGCGGACTTCAACGTGCTGCAGGGCGCGATCAAGAAGGTCACCGACAAGAAGATCCCGCTCATCACGATCAACTCCGGCACGCTGGAGCAGAGCGAGAAGCTGGGCGCGATCATGCACGTCGGCCAGCCCGAGTACGAGGCCGGCAAGGGCGCGGGCGAGCGCGCCAAGGCGGCAGGCATCAAGAGCTTCCTGTGCGTGAACCACTACGCGACGAACCCGGCCTCGTTCGAGCGCTGCCGCGGCTTCGCCGAGGCGATCGGCGCCGACTTCCGCAAGTCCACGCTGGACTCCGGCGAGGATCCGAGCGGCGTCGAGGCGAAGGTCTCGGCCTGGCTGCGCCAGAACCCGAACACGCAGGCCGTGCTCGCACTCGGCCCCAACTCGGCCAGCCCGACGCTGAAGGCGCTCGACAAGATGGGCCTGAAGGGCAAGGTGTACTTCGCCACCTTCGACCTGTCCGACGACATCGCCAAGGGCATCAAGGACGGCTCGGTGAAGTTCGCGATCGACCAGCAGCCCTACCTGCAAGGCTACATCCCCATCGCGATCATGGCCGAGATGAAGCAGCTCAAGACCACCGACGTGAAGAAGGCGGTCGAGGCGATGAAGGCCAACCCCAAGGTCAAGGCGCGCTTCGACGAGTACGGCCTCGCGCCCGTCTACGGCGAGCGCCACGTCCTGTCGGGCCCCGGCTTCGTCACCAAGGACAACATCGGCAAGGTCGAGAAGTACGCGGGCCAGTACCGCTGATCCGACAGAGTCGACTCGAGCACCGCGATGACCGCCCGGATGACCACTCCCCTGCCCCCCGCCGCGGCCGCCCCCGCCGACGAACGCATGCGTTCGATCGGCCTGTGGCGCCGCTTCCTCAGCCGTCCGGAGTCGGGGGCGCTCGCCGGCGCGGTGCTCGTCTTCCTGCTGTTCGCCGTCGGCGCCAACGGCTCCGGCATGTTCAGCGCGGAGGGCATCGTCAACTGGGGCACGGTGGCCGCCTTCCTGGGCGTCATCGCGGTCGGCGCCGCGCTGCTCATGGTGGCCGGCGAGTTCGACCTCTCCATCGGCTCCATGATCGGCTTCGCCGGCATGCTGCTCGCCGTGCCCTGCCTCTACTGGGGCTGGCCGGTGTGGCTGTCGGCGCTGTTCGCCTTCGCCGTCGCGTGCTCGCTCGGCGCACTGAACGGGTGGCTGGTGGTGCGCACCGGCCTGCCCAGCTTCATCGTCACGCTCGCCTTCTACTTCGTGCTGCGCGGCCTCGCGCTCGCGCTGTCCGTGATCCTCACGGGCAAGACCATCCTCTCCAGCAACGGCGCGAACGTGCTGCCCGACCTGATCGCGGCCGACCCCGTCGTGCACGCGCTGTTCCAGGGCCACGTGCTCACGGGCCTGTTCGACGCCATGGCGCACGCCGGCCTCATCGCGGCGCGCGACGACGGCACCGCGCTGGCGATCGGCCTGCCCAAGGTGATCCTCTGGTGGTTCGCGCTGACCGCCGCCGGCGCCTTCATGCTGGCGCGCATGCGCGCCGGCAACTGGATCCTCGCGGTCGGCGGCGACCCGGTCGCGGCCAAGAACGTCGGCATCCCGGTGGGCCGCGTCAAGATCGCGCTGTTCGTGCTCACCGCCTTCTGCGCCACGCTGTTCGCCGTGCTGCAGGTCGCCGACGCAGGTTCCGCGGCGGCCGACCGCGGCCTGCAGAAGGAGTTCGAGGCCATCATCGCCGCGGTCATCGGCGGCTGCCTGCTCACCGGCGGCTACGGCTCGGTGGTCGGCGCCGCGATCGGCGCGCTCATCTTCGGCGTGGTGCAGATCGGCATCGGCTACACCTCGATCGACAACAACTGGTACCGGGTCTTCCTCGGCGGGATGCTGCTGGTGGCCGTGCTGTTCAACAACTTCGTCCGCCGGCGCGTCGCGCTGGGCCGGCGCTGACTTTTCGAGGAGATGTCGATGTCTGGATCGGAGCAAGCGGGCCGTGCGCCGGGCCGCTCCCAAGCAGGCCCGCATCCCCACGGGGGATCGACCGACGTACCCGGCGGTCGAGGGGCGCACATTCTGCAGCTCGAGAACGTCTCGAAGTACTTCGGGCCGGTGATCGCCCTCTCGGGCGTCACGCTGCGCCTCGGGCACGGCGAGGTGCACTGCCTGCTCGGCGACAACGGCGCCGGCAAGAGCACGCTGATCAAGATGCTCTCGGGCGTGCACGTGCCCGACTCGGGCGACTACCTCGTCGACGGCAAGTCGGTGCGTTTCCGCTCGCCGCGCGAGGCGCTCGACGCCGGCATCGCCACCGTCTATCAGGACCTCGCGCTGGTGCCGCTGATGAGCGTCGCGCGCAACTTCTTCATGGGCCGGGAGCCCACGCGCCGGCTGTTCGGCGCCGTCCCGGTGATGGACCACGCGCTCGCGGAGCGCACCGCCTCCGAGCGCCTGGCCGACATGGGCATCCGCGTGCGCGATGCCGGGCAGCTGGTGGGCAACATGTCCGGCGGCGAGAAGCAGTGCCTGGCCATCGCGCGCGCCATCCACTTCGGCGCGCGCGTGCTGATCCTCGACGAGCCCACCGCGGCCCTGGGCGTCAAGCAGAGTGTCAACGTGCTCAAGCTGATCGCCCGCGCGCGCTCGCGCGGCATCTCCGTCATCTTCATCACCCACAACGTCAACCACGCCTACCCCATCGGCGACCGCTTCACGCTGCTGAACCGCGGCAAGTCGATGGGCACGCACGCCAAGACCGAGGTCTCGAAGGAGCGCGTGCTGGACATGATGGCCGGCGGCGCGGAGATGCAGACCCTCATGCAGGACCTCGAAGGCGTGACCATCTGATGCCCCGACTCCCCATCCCCTCCGGCCGCCGCTTCGACCTCGCCTGCCTCGGCCGCCTCGCCGTCGACCTCTACGCCCAGCAGGTCGGCGCGCGCCTCGAGGACGTCGCGAGCTTCGCGAAGTACCTCGGCGGCAGCTCCGCCAACATCGCCTTCGGTGCCGCGCGCCTGGGGCTGCGCTCCGCGATGGTCTCGCGCGTGGGCGACGAGCAGATGGGCCGCTTCCTGCTCGAGACGCTGCAGCGCGAGGGCTGCGACACCTCCATGGTGCAGGTCGACCCGGAGCGCCTGACCGCGCTCGCCATCCTCGGCCTGAAGGACCGCGACACCTTCCCGCTGCTCTTCTACCGCGAGAACTGCGCCGACATGGCGATCGCCGCCGACGCGATCCCCGCCGCCTTCCTCGCCGACTGCCGCGCGCTGCTGATCACGGGCACGCACCTGTCGCAGCCGACGGTGCGCGCCGCCTCGCTCGCCGCCCTCGGCCACGCCCGCGCGCACGGCACCTTGCGCGTGCTCGACATCGACTACCGCCCCGTGCTGTGGGGCCTGACCACGCGCGGCGACGGCCAGACCCGCTACGTCCCCGACGCCGCGGTCACGTCCGCGCTGCAGGAGGTGCTGCCGCAGTTCGACCTGCTGATCGGCACCGAGGAGGAGTTCGTGATCGCCGGCGGCGTGCCGGGCGACCTGCTCGCCTGCCTGCGCCGCATCCGTGCGATCACGCCCGCGCAGATGGTCGTCAAGCTGGGGCCGCTCGGCTGCTGCCTGGTCGACGGCGCGGTGCCCGAGCGCCTCGCCGACGCGCCCACGGTCGCGGGCGAGCGCGTGGAGGTGCTCAACGTCCTGGGCGCGGGCGACGCCTTCGCCGCCGGGCTCATGACCGGCCTGCTGCGCGGCGAGGACTTCGCCGCCGCCGCGCGCCTGGCCAACGCCTGCGGCGCCCTCGTCGTCTCGCGCCACGCCTGCGCGCCGGCCATGCCGACGCCGGCCGAGCTCGCGCACTGGTTCGGCGGCCGCCGCGGCGCCGACGTCGCCCGCGACCGCGAGCTCGACCACCTGCACCGCACCAGCGTACCCCGCGCCGAGTGGAACGAGCTCAACGTGCTGGCCTTCGACCATCGCAGCCAGTTCTTCGAGCTGGCGCGCGACTGCGGCGCGGCCGAATCCCGCGTGCCCGCCCTCAAGCGCCTGCTCGTGCGCGCGGTCGAGCGCGTCGAGCGCTCGCGCGGCCTGCAGGGCCGCGTCGGCGTGCTGGTCGACTCGACCTACGGCGAGGACGCGCTGCACGCGGCCACCGGCCGCGGCTGGTGGGTCGGCCGGCCGGTCGAGCTGCCCGGCTCCCGCCCGCTGCGCTTCGACGGCGGGCCCTCGCTCGGCACGCAGCTCGTGACCTGGCCGCGCGAGCAGGTGGTGAAGTGCCTGGTGCACTACCACCCGGACGACCCGATCGACCTGCGCCTCGAACAGGAGGCGCGCCTGCAGGAGCTCTGGGCCGCGACCCGCGACACCGGCAACGAGCTGCTGCTGGAAGTCATCCCGCCGCGCGCCATGCTCGGGACGGGCGACCCCGACGCGGCCGTGCTGCGCGCGGTGCGACGCCTCTACACGCTGGGCCTCAAGCCGGAATGGTGGAAGCTGCCGCCCATGGCGCGCGCCGCGTCGTGGGACGCCCTGGCCGAACTGATCGCCGCGCGCGACCCGCGCTGCCGCGGCGCGGTCATCCTCGGCCTCAACCAGCCGGCGCAAGACCTCGCGCGCGGCTTCGCCGCCGCGGTGCATCCGGTCGTCAAGGGCTTCATGGTCGGCCGCACGCTGTGGGTCGACCCCGCGCGCGACTGGCTGCGCGGCGCCATCGACGACGAGGCGCTCGTCGCCCGCGCGGCCGCCAACTTCGAATTCCTGGTCGATGCCTGGCGCGCCACGCGCCCCGCCGAGGCCACCCGCGATCCGCTGCCCGCCCTCAGCGCGGCGGCCTAGAGAGCCCCCATCATGCAGACCGTCCGACTCACCGTCGCCCAGGCGCTCGTGCGCCACCTCGCCGCGCTGCGCATCGCGCAGGACGACGGCACGCTCGTGCCCTACTTCGGCGGCGTCTTCGCCATCTTCGGCCACGGCAACGTGGCCGGCCTCGGCGAGGCGCTGCACGCCTCGCGCGACGTGCTGCCCACCTTCCGCGCCCACAACGAGCAGGCCATGGCGCACGCCGCGATCGCCTACGGCAAGGCGCACTTCCGGCGCCGCGCGATGGCCGTGACGACCAGCATCGGCCCGGGCGCGACCAACCTCGTCACCGCCGCCGCGCTCGCGCACGTGAACCGCCTGCCGGTGCTGCTGCTGCCCGGCGACGTCTTCGGCTCGCGCGCGCCCGACCCGGTGCTGCAGCAGCTCGAGGACTTCCACTCGGGCGACTGGAGCGCCAACGACGCGCTGCGCCCGGTCACGCGCTTCTTCGACCGCATCTTCCGCCCCGAGCAGCTGCTGACCGCGCTGCCGCAGGCGATCCGCACGATGGTCGATCCGGCGACCTGCGGGCCGGCCTGCCTCGCGATGCCGCAGGACGTGCAGGCCGAGGCCTTCGACTGGCCGGCCGACTTCCTCGCCCCGCCGCCGCTGCACGTGCGCCGGCCGGCGCCCGATGCGCGCGAGCTCGAGGCCGCGATCGCGGCGCTGCGCGGCGCGTCGCGCCCGCTGATCGTGGCCGGCGGCGGCGTGCTGTACAGCGAGGCCGCGGCGCAGCTCGCGGCCTTCGCCGACGCGCACGGCGTGCCCGTCGCCGAGACGCAGGCGGGCAAGGGCAGCCTGGCGTGGGACCACCCGCTCAACCTCGGCGCGATCGGCGTCACCGGCTCGCCGGCCGCCAACGACTGCGCGCGCGAGGCCGACCTCGTGATCGGCGTCGGCACGCGCCTGCAGGACTTCACCACGGGCTCGCACACGCTCTTCCCGCAGGCCCGCATGCTGGGCCTGAACGTGCAGGCCTTCGACGCCCACAAGTGGCACGCCCAGCCGCTGGTGTGCGACGCGCGCGTCGGCCTGGAGGCGCTCACGCGCGGCATCGAAGGCTGGCGCGCCGACGCGGGCTGGACGAGCGGCGCGAGGCAGGCCGCCGCGCGCTGGAACGCGCGCGTCACCGAGCTCACCACGCGCCCGCAGCCCGGCGTGCTGCCCTACGACGCCGACGTGATCGGCGCGGTGCGCGACTCGGCCCCCGACTCGCCGCGCGACGACGTCGTCGTCTGCGCCGCCGGCACGCTGCCCGCCGAGCTGCACAAGCTCTGGCGCAGCGCCACGCCCGGCAATTACCACATGGAGTACGGCTACTCCTGCATGGGCTACGAGATCGCCGGCGGGCTGGGCGTGAAGCTCGCGCGGCCGGAGCGCGAGGTCGTGGTGATGGTGGGCGACGGCTCCTACCTGATGATGAACTCCGAGATCGCGACCTCGATCATGCTGGGCGCCAAGCTGCTGGTGGTCGTGCTGGACAACCGCGGCTACGGCTGCATCCAGCGCCTGCAGCAGTCCTGCGGCGGCGCGAGCTTCAACAACCTGCTCGCCGAAGGCGTGCGCGAGGGCGGCGAGGACGTGCGCGTCGACTTCGCCGCGCACGCGCGCGCGCTCGGCGCCGACGCCGTGCACGTCGCCGACGTCGCCGGCCTGCGCGACGCGCTGGCGCGCGCCCGCGCCGCGACGCGCACGCAGGTGATCGTCATCGACACGACCCACGCCCGCACCACCGACGACGGCGGCTGCTGGTGGGAGGTCGGCATCCCCGAGGTCTCCACGCGCCCCGAGGTGGACAGCGCCGCCGACGCCGCGCGCGAGGCCAAGCGCGCGCAGCGCCACTGATCCCTTTCACCCCCACGAACACGACCATGACCTGGAACGTCCGCATCGGCATCAACCCGATCTCCTGGAGCAACGACGACCTGCCCGAGCTGGGCGGCGAGACCCCGCTCGAGACCGCCCTGCGCGAGGGCGCGGAGATCGGCTACGAGGGCTTCGAGCTCGGCAACAAGTTCCCCAGGGAGCCCGCCGCCCTGAAGGCCAAGCTCGCCGAGTTCGGCGTCGCCTGCGTCAGCGGCTGGTACTCCGGCCACCTCGCCGAGGGCACGCTGGAAGACGAGGTGCGCGACTGCCGCGCCCACATGGACAAGCTCGCGTTCAACGGCTGCAAGGTCGTCGTCTACGGCGAGGTCGCGGGCTCCATCCAGGGCCAGTTCGACACGCCGCTCGCCAAGCGCCCGCGCTTTCGCGACGACGCCGCCTGGCAGGCCTACGCGCAGCGGCTGGAAGCCTTCGGCAGGCACCTCAAGGCCACCTACGGCATCACGCTCGCCTACCACCACCACATGGGCGCCTACGTCGAGAGCCCGGAGGACGTCGACAAGCTGATGGCCCTCACCGGGCCCGACGTCGGCCTGCTGTTCGACACCGGCCACGCCTGGTACGGCGGCGCGACCGACGTGGCGGGCCAGCTGCGCAAGCACGTGTCGCGCGTCGTGCACGTGCACTGCAAGGACGTGCGCCCTCAGGTCGTCCGGAGCGCGCGCAACGACGGCTGGAGCTTCCTGCGCGGCGTCATCAACGGCACCTTCACCGTGCCGGGCGACGGCGCGATCGACTTCGACGCCGTGCTGACGATCCTGCACGACGCCGGCTACGAGGGCTGGCTGGTCGTCGAGGCCGAGCAGGATCCCGCCGTCGCGCCGAGCTACGAGTACGCGAAGAAGGGCCACGACACGCTGCGCGCGATCGTCGACCGGCTCTCGGGCACGCGCAAGGCGGCGTGATGACCAGCCGCCTGCAGGTCAAGGCCCGCGCCGGGCGCGAGATCGTCTCGGTGACGCCGCAGGACGCGGGCTGGACGCACGTCGGCTTCCGCGCGCTGCGCCTGGCCGCGGGCGAGTCCGAGGCGCTCGCCACGGGCGGACGCGAGCTCTGCGTGGTCGTGCTCTCGGGCAGGGCCGACGTGGCCGTCGACGGCGTGGCGCATGCCGGGCTGGGCAACCGCCGCAGCGTGTTCGACGACGCGCCGCCGGCCGCGATCTACGTGCCCGGCGGCCGCCGGGTCGAGATCACCGCGACCGAGGACGCCGAGATCGCGCTGTGCACCGCGCCCGCCGGCGAGCGCGCGCGCGAGGTGCGCGTGATCCCGCCCGAGAGCATGCGCCGCAGCGTGCGCGGCCAGGGCACCAACCAGCGCTTCGTCTGCGACATCCTGCCGCACGACGACCCCACCGCCGCGCACCTGCTGGTGGTGGAAGTGCGCACGCCGGCGAGCCACTCGTCGAGCTACCCGCCGCACAAGCACGACACCGAGGCGCCTCCCGGCGAGACCCAGCTCGAAGAGACGTACTACCACCGGCTCTCGCCGCCGCAGGGCTTCGCCTTCCAGCGCGTGTACACCGACGACCGCAGCCTGGACGAGGCCTGCGCCGTCGAGGACCACGACGTGGTGATGGTGCCGCGCGGCTACCACCCGGTGGTCGTCCCGCACGGCTACGAGTCGTACTACCTCAACGTGATGGCGGGGCCGCACCGGCATTGGGTGTTCCGCAACGACCCGGCGCACGAGTGGATGCTGGCGCCCGGGTGATCCCGCGACCGCCGGTTGCGTGAACGATTTGGCTCGCGCGGGGCCCGCCGGTCGCGGGCCCGGACGCGGCCGTTCAGTCCACGGCCGGGCATGCCGATAGGCAGGGGTACCCCGCAGTGTCCCGATGACCGCCCTTCCCCAAGCCTCCCGCCCCGGCCCGGCCGCGGACGCCTTCGCCGAACTCCCGCCCGACGCCCCGGCGCGCCGCGTGATCGACGGCGGCAACGGCGCCGCGCTGACGGTGCTCGTCGTCGACGACCAGGACTCGATCCGCGTCGCCATCGCCGCCGAGCTCGACCGCGCCGGCCACCGGGTGCTGGAGGCGCACGACGCGACCTGGGCGCTGGAGCTGTTCGAGCGCCACCGCCCGGACCTGGTGCTGCTGGACGTGACCATGCCGCACCTGGACGGCTACTGGCTCGCGCGCCAGCTGCGCGAGCGCGAGGCCGGCACCTGGACCCCCATCATCTTCCTGTCCGCGCGCGACCAGGACCTCGACCTGTGGCGCGGCATCGAGGCCGGCGGCGACGACTACCTGATCAAGCCCGTCTCGCCCATCGTGCTCGCCGCCAAGATGCGCGCCATGCAGCGCCTGCACGCGATGCGCACGCGCCTGGTCACGCTGTCGGACGAGCTGCGGGAGGCGAACGACCGCCTGCGCCTGCTCTCCGAGGTCGACGAGCTCACCGGCCTGGCCAACCGCCGCGGCTTCTCGCGCGTGCTGCACGAGCGCATCGCCGAGGCGCGCCGCAACGGCTGGCCGCTCACGCTGCTCGTGTGCGACGTCGACCACTTCAAGAACTACAACGACGCGCTCGGCCACGTCGAGGGCGATTCCTGCCTGCGCGAGGTCGGCGGCGTGCTGCAGCGCGCCTGCCGCCGCCCGGGCGATCTCGCCACCCGCTATGGCGGCGAGGAGTTCGCCCTCATCCTGCCGAACACGCCGCGCTCCGGCGCGATGACCTTCGCGCGCGCCCTGTCGCGCCTGATGCGCGGTCTCGGCCGCGCGCACCCGGCCAGCAGCGTCGCGCCGCACGTCACGCTCTCGGGCGGCATCACCACCTGCGTACCCGACGCCGGCACCACGGCCGAGGGCATGATCCTGCGCGCCGACGAGGCGCTCTACGCCGCCAAGCGCCAAGGACGCAACCGCTTCTTCAGCTTCGAGATGCAGCTAGACACCGTGGAGCAGCAACCCGGCGGCTGACACCGCCCGCCTTCGTCGCGCCAGCCCTTCGGGGACTGGCCTCCGGCCTGTCCCCGTGTTCGTCGCGGACGCCCTGCAGCAACACGGGGCCGAAGGCCGGTCCCCGCCGCCGTCAGAACACCACGCGGAACTCGACGCCGCCCTCGAGGTTGCGCACCTCGATGCGCCAGCCGTGCGCGTGCGCGATCTCCTGGCAGATCGACAGGCCCAGCCCCGCGCCGCTGTCCCGGCGCGAGGGGCCGCGCCAGAAGCGGTCGAACAGGCGCTCGCGGTGCTCCTCGGGGATGGGCGCGCCGGGGTTGCGCACCGCGATGCCGGGCGGCGCGACCTCCACCGAGACCACGCCGCCCGCGGCGGTGTGCTGGATCGCGTTCTCGACCAGGTTCTTGGCCAGCGCGAAGACCGCGCCGCGGTCGGCGTCGCGCTCGCCGACCTCGTCGGGCGCGACCAGCTCCAGCCGCACGTCCGCCCGCTGCGCCAACCGGCGCAGGAAGTCGATCGCCTCGCAGGCGACGCCGCCGATCGCGACGCGCTCGAACTTGTAGTTGCCCAGCTCGCTCGCCTCGGCCAGCTGCAGCAGCTGCTGCACCTGGCGCGACATGCGGTCGATGTCCGACAGCAGCACGTCGCGGTCGGGCGAGTCGCTCAGCTCCACCTGGCCGCGCACCAGCGCCAACGGCGTCTTCAGCTCGTGCGCCGCGCAGGCGAGGAACTCCTGCTGCGTGCGGTAGCCCTTCTCGAGGCGGTCGAGCGCGCGGTTGAAGGCCGCGGTGAGCGGGCGCAACTCGCGCGGCATGAAGTCGGTGGCGAGCCGCGCCTCGAGATTGCGCGGATCGATGCGCTCCGCCTCGGCCGACGCGCGGCGCAGCGGCCACAGCAGGTGGCGCAGCGTCGCGTGGGTGCCGATGGCGAACAGCACGAGCGCGACGGCCGCGACGCCGAGGGCGTTCTCCAGCATCGGCACCACCAGCCCGCCGCGCAGCAGCAGCGCGAAGCGCTGGCTGATGGCGGTCTGCACGAATAGCGGTCGGCCGCCGTGCTCGATGCGCAGCGTGGCGACGTGCAGGGTCACGCCGTCCTGCACGAGGTCGAAGGCCGCGCGGGCCGGATCGAAACGCCCCCCGGCCGGCGCGAGCGCCGGCGCACCCGGGTCGGAGGAGAGCAGCGCCGCGCCTGCGGCGTCGACCACGCGGTACTTCCAGTCGCGGTCGGCGATGCCCTCGACCCGCTCGTTCTCGTGCTCCCGGCGCAGCGAGGCCGGACGGCCGCCCTCGTCGTAGACGATGCGGCCGGCGATCCAGTGCGCCTGTTCGTCGAGGCCGTGCGCGATGACGTCGGGCAGGTGCCAGCGCAGCATGAACTGCAGCGTGCCGATCGACAGCCCGATGCTGAGCAGCGAGGCGACGATGAAGGTGACGAGCAGGCGCTTGCCGAGGCTGGCGCCGCCGTAGTCGGGGCGTCCCCGGCGCCGGCACTCGGCGCGGCGGGGCGTCGCGTGCCGGTCCTCGCCGCGCGCGGGGTGGGCCTCTCCACCGCGGCGCCGCGCGTGCGCGGGCTCAGGCCGGTTCGTCACGAAGCGCATAGCCGTGCCCCCGCGAATTCACGATCACGAGCGTCGAGCCGATCGCGCAGAGCTTCTTGCGCAGGCGGTGCAGCGCGACGTCGAGCGCATTGGGCGTGACCGCCTCGGCCAGGCCCCAGGCCGCGGTCTCCAGCGCGCCGCGCCGCACGGTGCGGCCCTCGGCCTTCACCAGGCACAGCATGATCTGCATCTCGGCCGGCGGCAGCGTCACCGACTCCGCGGCGCAGCACATGAGGCCGGCGTCGGGCTCGAGGCGAAGGCCGCCCCAGGCGGGCGACAGGCTCTGCATCGCGGCCGGGCGGCGCAGCAGCGCGCGCACGCGCGCGACCAGTTCCTCCATCGGGAAAGGCTTGGCGAGGTAGTCGTCGGCGCCGGACTCCAGGCCGTCGATGCGGTCGTGCAGCGCGTCGCGCGCCGTGAGCATCAGGCAGGGCGTGACGTTGCCTTCGGCGCGCAGCCGCCGCACCAGGCCGAGCCCGTCGCCGTCGGGCAGCCCGCGGTCGACCACCAGCGCGGCGTAGGGCGTCTGCGCGATCGCGTGGTGCGCGGGCTCGAGCCGCTCGAACACGTCGACCACGATCCCGGCGGCGGACAGCGCCTTGCAGACCAGCGCGGCCAGGCGCTCATGATCCTCGACGAGGGCGATGCGGTTCATGGCCCGAAGGGTACCCTCAGGAATCAGTCGAGGCCGATCTTGCCGGGGGACCAATAGGCCTTGGCCAGCATCTGCGCCGGCCGCACGCCCTGGCGCCTCAGGCCGCGCACCAGGCGCTGGATCGAGCAGGCCTGTCCGCTCAGCACGTACTGGCGGTAGGCGTCGGCGCCGGCGTGGCGCGAGAGGATCGCCTCGACCTCCTCCAGGTGCGCGTCGGCGGGCGCACGCTTGACGAGCTGCGCGCCGCGCAGGCGCGCCGGCCCCGCGGCGGCCAGCGCCTCGAGCGCGCGGCGGGTGTCGTCCGGCTCGTCGACCTCGAGCACGAAGTGCGTGTCCAGGCCGCCCAGCGGCGTTTCGCACAGCGCCGCAGCCAGGCCGATCGAGGTCTCGTCGCCGAAGAACACGGTGGAGCGGTGGATCGCGCCGACGTCCAGCGAGCGCCGCGGCCCGCGCACGTGGCAGGGCTCGCCCGCGTGCGCCGCGGCCAGCCACTTCGCGCCGGGCGTGGCGCCGCCGTGCAGGTAGGCGAGGACGCCGAGCGTGTCGTCCGGGCCGGCCAGCCGGATCGGCGTGAAGGTGCGGAACGCGAGCCCGGCCACGCGCAGCTGCAGCTTGTCGCCCGGCACGTGCACCGCGTCGCGGAAGGCCGCGGCGCGCAGCGTGACGAGGCGCATCCGCACCGAGAGCGCGCGCACCGACGCGACGGTCGCGGCCTCGGCGACGAGGCGCAGCATCGCCTGGCCGAGCGGGCCGGGGCGTTCCGAGGCGGGCGGCGGCAGGGTCGAGGAGGGCTGCATGGCGGATCCTTGCGGGCGGGCTGGTCGATGCCCGGGATGCTCGCGCCGTCCGGCTTTCCGGATGCTTACTCGGGCCAGGCGATCTCGGCGCTGCCGTAGGCCTTGCGCGGCGGCGCGCCACGCGCGAAGTCGACCATCAGCGCCAGGTAGCCGTCCGGCTGGCGCGTGTCGACGCGCGCGCCGTCCGGCGCGGGCTCGTACTCGTAGATGCCGTGCTCCGTGCGCGGGTAGACGGCGCTGGCGATCGGGCGGCCGGCCAGGCGCAGCAGCGCGAGCCTGCGGGCCGTCTCGGCGTACGGCGCCTCGCGGTCGTCGCGCGCCTGGATCCACAGCTGCGGCGCCGTCACGCGGTCGATGGTCTCCAGCGGGTCGTACAGGAAGGGGGTATGCCAGTCGAAGGTCTTCGCCACGTCGGCCGCCTGCTTGCGATCGAGCCCCAGCAGCGCCCAGGCGAAGTCGCCGTGCACGTCCTTGAACCACGGCTCGCCGCGCACCTTGTCGCGCACGGCGGCGAAGCGCTCGAAGGTCGCCGGCGTCGGGTGCAGCGCCAGCGCGTCGGCCGCATCCACCAGCGTCATCGCCTGCGCCATCACCGCGGGCGGCCAGCCCTTGTCCGCGATGTCCAGCGCGACCGACTCGCGGTCCTCCTCGAGCACGGAGACCGCGAGCCCGAAGCAGACGATGACGAAGTCGACCGGCGCGCGCGTGGCCGCGATCGGCGCCACCCAGCCGCCCTGGCTCGGCCCCTGGAAGCCGATGCGGCCGACGCGCCTGCCGCCCAGCCGGCGCGCCTGCGCGAGCGCGGCGACGGCGTCGCGCGCGAGCTGCTCGAAGTCCTGGGTGTACACGCCGCCCGACTCGCCCGTGCCGCGCTTGTCGAAGACGAAGGCGCCGACGCCCTCGCCCGGCAGACGGCGCTGCAGCGAGTCGGACGCGCGCGCGGAGCCGTGTTCCCCGCCCTGCAGCAGCACCACGACGGGCACCGGGCCGTCGCCCGGCGGCATCACGAGGCGGCCCGCCAGCTCGGTGCCGTCGCTGGTGAAGCGGGTCTCGCGCACCTGCAGCGGGACCCGGCGCGCCGCCTGGCCGTCGAACGCCACCTCGCCGCGCGCGCAGTCGCCGAGCTCGACGCGATGGCCGTCGAGGCGATCCGTCCAGCCCAGCCTGCTCGCGCCCGCCTGCGGCCCGGCCAGCGCGAACGCGCCGGTCGTGCCGTCGGGCAGTCGCCAGCGCAGCGTGCCGGGCTCGGAGACGGCGATGTCGAGCGCCCGGGCATCGGCGAGCCGGTACAGCCCGACATGGCAGTCGGGCGGCGCGTCGGCGGCGCAAGCCCCGGTCGCGCAGGCGGCGGACACGAGCGTGGCGGCGAGTCGGTGGCGCATGGCGTCCCCTGGTGGCGTGATCCCGCATGCTCGCGGTGCCACGCCCGCGCTGCAACGCCGACGCGACGGAACGCCGTGCCGGCGCGACGGACCGTCGATGCCGACGTCCGGGGGCTACCGGGGCTTGCCGGTCGCCACGCTCACGCTGCCGTACACCCCGCCGCCTTGCCCGTTCGGGCCGGCGGCGAAGAACAGCACGTTGGTCGGCTGCGCGTTCACGCCGTTGCCGAACTGGAAACCCCAGAGACCGGGGATCCTGATCGCGTCGCCCTTGAGATCCTTGAGCAGGCCGCGCGAGGCCCCGGTGACGGGATCGACCGCGGTGATCGTGCCGTCGTGGAAGTCGCCCACCAGCAGCGCGCCGGCCGCCGGCCCGAAGTCCGCCGGCGCGAGCGCGAGGCCCCAGGGCTGCTTCACCGCGCTCTGCGCGACCGCGCGCCGCAGGTACTTGCCGTCGGCGTCGAACACGTCGACCACGCTGTCCACGCCGCCGCCCTTGTCCTGGGGCTGGATCGCGCCCTCGCCCGTCAGGCCACCGCCGTGCTTCGCATAGGTCACGTAGACCTGGTTGTTGATCGCCTGGATGCCGAAGGGGTAGAGGTCCTTCGGCAGCTTGGGATCGACGAACGCGCCCGCGGCGGCGACCTTGGCGAAGCGGCCGTCGAACATGTCGACGCGACCGTTGTGGAAGTCGGTCGCGTACAGGCGCACGCCGGTCGAGCTGTCGGCGATCGCGAGGCCCTTGTAGTTGGCGCCGACCGTGACGGCCGCGCGCATCGCGTTGTTCAGGTCGACATTGGGCGCCCAGCCGGTGATGAGGCCGTCCTCGCTCGAGAAGATGAAGCGGCTCGGCCCGCTCGCGGCGCCGTTGCCCACGACGAAGTCGCTCGTCCCGCTGAACACGATGCCGGTCGGCGTCCCCTTGCCGGTGCCCTTGGCCGGCGGCACGTTGACGACCAGCGCGTTGGGCAGGCCCGTGCCGTCGTACAGCGTCGAGGTGCCGGAGCGGTTGTTCGTCACCCAGACGAGGCCGGCCGGGTTGAAGGCGACGCCCCAGGTGTTGACCAGGTTGGCGTCGGTGTACGGCGTGGGCAGCACGCCGTTGGAGACCAGGTTCTGCACGGCGTAGGCCGTGACGGTCCTGGCGGCGTGGGCGGGGGCGGCGGCCAGCGACGCTGCGGCGGCCGCCGCGAACAGCACGCAGAGGGCGCGGCTGCGCGGCGAACGGGCGGGGGTGGGCATGGAGAGTCCTTGCGGGGAGCTGAAGGAACTCTAGCGGGTGGGCCCGGGGTTCTTATTGGGGGTGACCCGGCGAACGAGTGTCCAGGCCGGGACCCGGCATGAGAACGGCATTCCCGAGGCCAGGGAATCTCGGTGGCAGCCCGACGACTGCCGGCTCCAGCCGCGCCGTTGCTTCAGTCGCGGCGCGGTGGACGCGGCTCTTCATGCGATGAGAAAGCCGCAGGCAGGTTGATCGCGACCCGCGAAGACGGATTCGCGCCGGCGCGCACGACATTCCTGTTCAGCGGACTTTCCCGATCCAGGAATGTCCCGGCGCCGAGTGTCATGACTTCGCTGCCGCCAT
>Ga0209051_1001483_pt1 | contig 19729 bp, 16 predicted proteins | sample AraplaCvi_mMS_r2_2_FD_184286 | JGI IMG/M metagenome (GOLD analysis project Ga0209051, IMG submission 184286) | Arabidopsis root microbial communities from North Carolina, USA - plate scrape MF_Cvi_mMS_r2 (SPAdes) (version 2) | ecosystem: Host-associated > Plants > Roots > Endosphere | place...
AACTGGCCCGCCCGGGCCCTCGTTTCGCGCCTACCTCACTCTCAGCCCGTCCAGCAGGACGCCCAGCAGACGGGGGGTTCGTTCGTCCCACTCGGCGTGCTCGACGTGGGCCAGGAACCACGACAGCAGGATGACGTCCCGGGCGTCGACGTCGCCGCGAAGGACGCCTCGATCGCGGCCGGCGTCCAGCAGCGCGGTGAGCGCCTCGGCGAGCTTGCCCATCGTGTCAGCCGAGATGTCCTGCCAGACAGAAGCTTCCACGGCCGCGATCACTCCGAACTTGACGCGGGCGTACGCCGCCAGTTGACCGAACCAGCGCTCGAGTGCCACGTCGGGCGCGCATTCACCGAGCAGCGCGTGGGCGAGCGCCACCAGGTCGTCGATCTCCTGGTCGTAGAGGGCGCGAACCAGTTCGTCGCGGGTCGCGAAGTGGCGGTACAGCGTGCCCTGTCCCACGCCGGCCCGACGGGCGACCAGGCTGAGCTTGAGCTCCCCTGGTTCGGCGAGCAGTTCCCGCGCCGCCTCGATGATCACCGCGCGGTTGCGCGCCGCGTCGCTGCGCTCGGCCATGCGCCCCCTTGCAAGCGGACAAAGTGTCCGGTTAACTGAAGCGGACAGTTCGTCCGCATCAATCACGGAGGTTAGCCATGGGTCCACTCGAGGACAAGGTGGTCGCCATCGCCGGCGCGAGCAGCGGCATCGGCGCGGCGACCGCACGCCGTCTCGCTCGCGCTGGCGCCGCGGTGGTGCTCGGCGCCCGCCGCGGGGACCGTCTCGACGCACTCGCCTCCGAGATCGCCGCGGGCGGCGGTCGGGCCGTCGGGGTGGTCGTCGACGTCACCCGCGCCGAGGACCTGCACCTGCTCACCGACACCGCCGTCTCCACCTACGGCCGACTCGACGTGCTGGTCGGCAGCGCCGGCATCGGGCCCATCTCGCCGATGACCGCTCGCCGCCGCACGGACTGGGACGCCATGATCGACGTCAACCTGCGCGGCGTCCTGAACGGCATCGACGCCGCCCTGCCCATCTTCGAACGACAGGGCCGCGGCCACTTCGTCACCATCGTCTCGACGGCCGGGCTGAAGATCGTCCCGACGATGGCCGTGTACGCCGCCACCAAGAACGCCGTCCGCACCGTCCTGGAGGGGCTCCGTCAGGAATCCACCGACGGCACGCTGAAGACGACCGCCATCTCACCGGGCTACGTGCGCACCGAATTCGGCGACAGCGTCACCGACCCCGTGATCCGCGCCGAGATCGGTCGCAACATGGCCGAGTCCGCGCTCGACCCCGACGCAGTGGCGCGGGCCGTGGAATTCGTCGTCGACCAACCCTGGGAGGTCGAGATCGGCGAGCTGTCGATCCGGCCGACGACGCAGGGGTAGCTATCCGACGGTGATGGCGTCCAGTCGCTCCTTGATGAAGTCCGACGACGTCACCGGTGCCAGGCCGCCGACCCTTCCGACGGGGGGCGCGAGCGGGCTGACGACCGCGTCGTGGTTGGCCTCGTAGAAGTAGATGAGCGACACCAGGTCCTCCTCCGGCGCCTCGGGCTGCGGCGGCAGGACGCGGTGCCTGCCCGACGGCCAGCGCCGACCACTCCAATACTCCAGGAGGTCGCCGATGTTGACCGTCAGCGCGTCGGGGTCATAGGGTGCGTCCTCCCACCCGCCGACCTCCGAATACACTTGCAGCCCACCAGCTCCCGGTTCGCGGTCCAGGACGGTGACGGTGCCGAAGTCCGTGTGCGGACCGATGCGGAACTGGCCGGCTTCGGGCTCTCCGACCACGCTCACGGGTGGGTAGTGGTTGATGTTCATCGTCCAGGTGGGCCGATTCGACATCACCGCCCACGGGTTGGCGGGCAGTCCCAACGCGTGGGCGAACAGCGCCAGCAGGTCGTCGGAGAGCCGCCGCACCGCGTCGGTGTACTCCGTGACCAACGACTGCCAGCCGGGTGCCTCGTCGGGCCAGACGTTGGGCGCGAACCAGATTCGGTCGACGTCCGGGTCGCCCGTCGCGGTCTCGGCGCCCAGGCTGAAGCTCTCCTTGAGGTCGGGCGGGGTCTCGGTGCCCTCGGAGTAACCGTTGGCCTCGGCCCCCGGTCCGATCCACCCGTGACCGCCCACCGGCACGCTGTAGCGCTGCTTGACCTCCACGGGCTGAGCGAAGAAGTCGCGGCTGGCCTTGCGCACCGCAGCCGCCAAGCCCTGGTCCACGCCGTGACCGGTGACGAGGATGAACCCCGCCTGCTGCAAGCTCTCGTCGACCTCCGCGGCGACCGCGTCGGCAGCTGCCCCACCCTCGCGCCAACGCGAAATGTCAACGGTGGCAATCACGCTCATCTCCGCTCACCCAGCTTGGCCCGACCCGTCATTCTCCGATGTCCTCCAACCACAGTTCCGGTCTTGCTTCGATGAAGTCCGTCATCATCTGGATGCACCGCTCGTCCTCCAACACGGTCACCTCGACCCCGTTCTCGGCCAACCAGTCGTGACCCCCGCTGAAGGTCTTGGCCTCGCCGACGACGACCGCACCGATGTTGAACTGCCGCACCAGCCCGCTGCAATACCAGCACGGCGACAGCGTGGTGACCATGATGGTCGACCGGTAGTTGCGCTGCCGCCCGGCCGCCCGGAACGCGTCGGTCTCACCGTGCACCGACGGGTCGTCGTCCTGCACCCGCCGGTTGTGGCCGCTGCCCAGCAGCACGCCGTCGCGGCTGAACAGGGCCGCCCCGATGGGAATCCCGCCCTCCGACAGTCCCTTTCGGGCCTCCTCGACGGCGACGTCGAGCATGTCCTGCGGGGTCACGGCGTCACGCGCTCCGCGGCGATCTTGGATCGGCACACCAGCAGGTACGCGCCACCGGCGAGCAGGAAGCCGACGAAGAACGTGATGTCGCCCAGCTGAGGCGCCCCCCGGGCGATGAACCCGACGAACTTCTCCTGGTTGGAGAACAGCAGGACCGACACCACGAGACCGATGGCGAACGACGCGAGGCCGGGCCAGTTCGCGTAGGACCGGTCGTAGAGGAACCCGGCGATCGCCTGCCCCCGCCGCAGGTACTGGTCGGCGAACACCACTCCGAGCCACGGCCCGATCCAGTAGGCGATGATCAGCAGGAACGCCTCGTAGCTCGCGGCGGCGTCGGGCAGCGCCCACCAGGCCACCAGGAAACCGGCGACCCCGAAGAACACGGTCACCAGCGCGCGGGCGATGTGGGCCGGCAACTTCACGCCGATCGTCACGAACGCCATTGCGCCGGAGTAGATGTTGATCGAGTTGGCGGCGATCGCACCGATCGCGATGGCCAGCAGCGTCGCCTTGGCGATCGGCGAGGCCAGCTCGCCGACGAAGGCCTCGGTCGGATTCTCCGACAGCGCCGGCCCGATGGTCACCGACGCCGCACCGACGACCTCCAGCACCACGCAGGACAGGAACAGTCCGGCCGAGGCGAAGAACCCGGTCCGCGCGGTCGACACGGTCGAGGGCAGGTAACGGGTGTAGTCCGCCGCGTACGGCGTCCACCCCGCGGCGTAGCCGAAGGCCGTGCCGACGGTCAGCAGGAATCCGCCCATCGAGCCGTCGCCGACGAAGGGTTCCAGGGCGGGCGCGCCGAAGTTGGACTTGGTCAGGATCGCGACCGAGGCGACCGCGAAGATCACGGCCAGCACCGGGAACGACCACCGTTCGAAGGCCTGCACCAGGTTGTGCCCGAAGAAGGCGAACGCGGTCTGGACGAGCACGATGACGATCAACCCGACCAACGGTCCGATGCCGAACAGCGCGGCCAGGGCGTAGGCCCCGCTGACGCTGTTGGTCGCGAACCAGCCCACCCCGGCCGTCACCGACATCAGAACCGCAGGCACGCCGTTGCCCTTGAACCCGAACGGCAGGCGACCCAGCACCATCTGCGGGACGCCGTGCAGCGGTCCCCGCGCGGAGAGGAAGTAGTGCGCGAGCGCGCCCAGGCCGGTGCCGACGACGATGCCGACGACCGCCTGCCAGAAGCTCATGCCGTACACGGCCACCGCGAGCACCCCGACGAAGATCGTCGCGAACTCGAGGTTCGGCGAGGTCCACGTCCAGAACAGCTGGCTCGGCCTGCCGTGGCGGTCGGCCTCGGCGATGAACTCGTTGCCGCCGGGCTCGACCGCGACGATCTTGTTGCGGTACGAACCGTCGGTGGTGGGCTCGGCCGTCGTCATGAATGCACCGTCATGGGTACACCGTCGCCCGACGTGCGCGTCGCCGCAACTCGACGCCGTGTCGTCCGGGAGCGCTCCGGCAACGAATCACCGCTATGACTTCACCGGCGACATCCCCGACGCCCATCCCCGCCGGTCGCGCCGCGGCAACCGGCGTCATCGCCGTCGCCGCCGCCCTCGGGGCAGGACACCTCGTCGCCGGACTGCTGCTGATGCCGTCGGCGTCACCGTTCTTCGCGGTGGGGAACGCAGCGATCGACCGAACCCCCACCCCGGTCAAGAACTTCGCGGTCGAGAACTTCGGGACCAACGACAAACCGGCGCTGTTGATCGGCATGGCCGTGGTGCTGACCCTGGTCGGCGTGCTGGCGGGTCTGGCGTCGCGGCGCAGCATCGTGCCGGGGTTCGTCATCGTCGTGGTGATGGGTGCCGTCGGCGCGCTCGCCGTCGGCGAGCAGTCGTCCCAACCCCTGGGGCTCCTGGCTCCCGCCGCCGCGCTGATAGCCGGCCTCGGTGTGCTCGCGTGGCTGCACCGGCGTGCCGTCTCGCCGGCAGCCGAGGTCGGGCGCGCGAATCCGGTGGGGCGGCGACGGTTCCTGCTGGGCTCGGCCGTGGCGGCGGTGGGCGCCGTGGTCGCCGGCGCGGGCGGGTTCGCCCTGGCGCGCCGGGTCGACGTCGCAGCGTCCCGGCAACGGGTCGGCGAGCTGGTACCGACCACACCGGCGCCGCCCATCCCGGCTGGAGCCGCGTTCCCCGACCTCGGCACACCGCCGTTCCTCACCCCCGCCGCGGACTTCTACCGGATCGACGTCAACCTCGAGGTGCCGCAACTTCGTGCCGAGGACGCCACGCTGCGCATCACCGGTTTGGTCGACGAGCCGATGGAACTCAGCTTCGCCGAGATCCGCGCCATGCCGCTGGTGGAGCACACGATCACGATGACGTGCGTCTCCAACGAAGTGGGTGGTCCGTATGTCTCGACGGCGAACTTCATCGGGGTGCCCCTGATGGACCTGCTGGATCGGGCTGGAATTCAAGGCGGCGCCCAGCAGGTGGTCGGGCATTCGGTCGACGGCTTCACCCTGGGCACTCCGCTGGACCTGCTGCGGGCGACCGGCAAGCAGGCGATGCTGGCGATCGGCATGAACCGCGAGGCGTTGCTGCCCGAGCACGGCTTCCCGATGCGCACCGTCGTCCCCGGGCTGTACGGGTACGTGTCGGCGACCAAGTGGCTCACCGAGCTGGAGCTCGCCACCTACGACGTCAAGCCCTACTGGGTACGGCGTGGGTGGGACGGCCAGCCGCCGGGCGTCGTGCCGATCAAGATCTCCTCGCGCATCGACGCACCGACGGCCTTCCAGCAGCTGTCCGGCCCCCAGGTCACCGTCGCCGGTACCGCCTGGGCGCAGGGCCGTGGCATCAGCCGGGTCGAGCTGCGCGTCGACGACGGCGACTGGCAGCCGGCGGAGCTGGGCGCCGAGGTCAGCCGCAACACCTGGCGGATGTTCAAGCTGACCACCACGCTGCCACCGGGCCAGCACACCGTCACCTCACGTGCCTACGACGGCGACGGCGTGATGCAGAGCGAGGATCGCCTGCGGCTGATCAACCCCGGCCCGGTGCCGGACGGCGCCACGGGCTGGCAGTCGATGATCTTCACCGTCGCGTGACGCCCGCCCGGGTCAGTCGAACTGGGGCGACTCGTTGCGGGTGCGCTTGAGCTCGTAGAAGTGCGGATAGCCGGCGAAGATCACCGACGCGTCCCACAGCTTGCCGGCCTCCTCGCCGCGGGGGATGCGTGAGAGCACCGGTCCGAAGAAGGCGACGCCGTTGACGTGAATGGTGGGCGTGCCGACGTCGTCGCCGACTGCGTCCATGCCCTCGTGGTGGCTCTTGCGAAGGGCGTCGTCGAACTTGTCACTGGTGGCCGCCTCGGCCAGCTCAGCGGGAAGCCCGACCTCCTCGAGCGACTCGGAGATGACCCGCTCGAAGTCGGGATCGGTCTCGCGGTAACCCTGGTTGTGGATCTTGGTACCCATCGCGGTGTACAGCGGGCCCAGGATCTCGTTGCCCTTGGCCTGCTCGGCGGCGATCGCCACGCGCACCGGGCCCCAGGCCTTCTTCATCATCTCCTTGTACTCGTCGGGGAGGTCGCGTCCCTCGTTGAGTACGGCAAGACTCATCACCTGGAACTTCACGTCGATGTCACGCACCTTCTGGACCTCCAGGATCCAGCGTGAAGTGATCCAGCACCACGGGCACAGGGGGTCGAACCAGAAACCGGCAACGTCCTTGTTGGCCATCGTCAAATCCTCTCGTCGGGCATACGGGTCAGATGTGGGCACAACTCCGTTCAGCCTCAACTATGCACGCCCCGCCCATGTTCCCGAAGTACGTCTAGGCTTGGCCGACGTGGCACTTCCCAACCTCACTCGCGACCAGGCGGCCGAGCGCGCGGCGCTCGTCACCGTGGACAACTACCGGATCGCACTCGATCTGACCGAGGGCGGTGAGCGGACCTTCCGGTCCCAGACCACCGTGACGTTCGACGCCACGCCCGGCGCCGACACCGTCATCGACCTCGCCGCCGAGACCGTCCGCAGCGCCACGCTCAACGGGGTGGACGTCGACGTGTCGGGCTACGACGAGTCCACCGGCATCCCGCTGGTCGGCCTCGCCGAGCACAACGTGGTCGTCGTCGACGCCGACTGCCGCTACTCCAACACCGGCGAGGGTCTGCACCGGTTCGTCGACCCGGTCGACGACGAGGTGTACCTGTACTCGCAGTTCGAGACCGCCGACGCCAAGCGGATGTTCGCCTGCTTCGACCAGCCAGACTTGAAGGCCACCTTCGACGTGTCGGTCACCGCGCCCGCGCACTGGCAGGTCATCTCCAACGGGGCGACGGCCTCCGTCGACGGAGCCGCCCCGGCGGCGACATCGGGCTCCGCGGCGGTTCATCGGTTCGCGACCACCCCGCGGATGAGCACCTACCTGGTCGCCCTGATCGCCGGCCCGTACGCCCGCTGGGACGACGTGTACTCCGACGAGCACGGCGACATTCCGCTCGGCATCTTCTGCCGCGGCTCGCTCGCCGAGTACATGGACGCCGAGCGGCTGTTCACCGAGACCAAGCAGGGCTTCGGGTTCTATCACCAGAACTTCGGCGTGCCATACGCTTTCGGCAAGTACGACCAGCTGTTCGTGCCCGAGTTCAACGCAGGCGCCATGGAGAACGCCGGCGCCGTGACCTTCCTCGAGGACTACGTCTTCCGGAGCAAGGTGACCCGCTACAGCTACGAACGGCGCGCCGAGACGGTGCTGCACGAGATGGCCCACATGTGGTTCGGCGACCTGGTCACCATGCAGTGGTGGGACGACCTCTGGCTCAACGAGTCCTTCGCCACCTTCGCCTCCGTGTTGTGCCAAAGCGAGGCAACGGAATACACGGCGGCGTGGACGACCTTCGCCAACGTCGAGAAGTCGTGGGCCTACCGTCAGGATCAGCTGCCGTCGACCCATCCGGTCGCCGCGGACATCCCCGATCTGCACGCCGTCGAGGTCAACTTCGACGGCATCACCTACGCCAAGGGTGCCAGCGTCCTGAAGCAACTCGTCGCCTACGTAGGCCTCGAGGCGTTCCTGGCCGGTCTGCGCGACTACTTCCGTGACCACGCCTTCGCCAATGCCACGTTCGGCGATCTGCTTGGGGCGCTGGAGAAGTCGTCAGGACGCGACCTGTCCGACTGGGGCCAGCAGTGGCTCAAGACCACCGGTCTGAACACGCTGCGGGCCGACTTCGACGTCGACGGTGACGGCGCCTTCACCCGCTTCGCAGTCGACCAGAGCGGCGCGGCACCCGGAGCCGGCGAGACCCGCGTGCACCGTCTGGCCGTCGGCATCTACGACGACGACGGTTCGGGCAAGTTGGTGCGCACGCACCGCGAGGAACTCGACGTGGAGGGCGCCAGCACCGACGTGCCCGCTCTGCAGGGGGTGTCCCGCGGCCAGCTGATCCTGGTCAACGACGACGACCTGACCTACTGCTCGCTGCGCCTGGACCCGGACTCGCTGCAGACGGTGCTGACCCGCATTGCCGACATCGCCGACTCACTCCCCCGCACCCTGGCATGGTCGGCGGCCTGGGAGATGACGCGTGAGGCCGAGCTGAAGGCCCGCGACTTCGTCGAGCTGGTGAAGGCCGGCGTGCACGCCGAGACCGAGGTCGGCGTCGCGCAGCGTCTGCTGCTGCAGGCGCAGACCGCGCTCAACGCCTACGCCGACCCGGACTGGGCGTGCTCACAGGGCTGGCCGGCCTTCGCCGACCGCCTCCTGGAGCTGGCTCGAGCCGCCGAGGCGGGTTCGGACTTCCAGCTGGCCTACGTCAACGCCCTGTGCACCTCGGCGTTGTCGCTGCGGCACACGGCGGTTCTGGCAGCCCTCCTCGACACCGATCCCGCCGAGTTGGAGCTGCCGGGCCTGACCGTCGACACCGACCTGAGGTGGCGCATCGTCACGGCTCTGGCGGCAGGCGGTGACGTCGACGAGAACGGTACCGACACTCCGTTCATCGACGCCGAGGCGCAGCGCGACCCCACCGCCGCCGGCCGGCGGAACGCGGCGGCCGCCTCGGCTGCCCGCCCGCAGGCAGCGGTCAAGGAGGCGGCGTGGCAGCAGGTGATCGAGGACGACACCTTGGCCAACATCACCACCAGGGCGATCGTGACCGGATTCGTCCAGCCCGGTCAGGCCGCGTTGCTCAAGCCGTTCGGGTCGAAGTACTTCGACGCGATCCTCGGAGTCTGGGAGCGACGCTCCAGCGAGGTGGCCCAGACCGTCGTGATCGGCCTGTACCCGTCGTCGGACGTCAGCCAGGACGGTCTGGACGCGGCCGATCGCTTCCTGGCCGGTGAGGTCCCGCCGGCGTTGCGCCGGTTGGTCGTCGAGGGCCGCGCCGGGGTCGAGCGGGCACTGCGGGCGCGCGCGTTCGACGTGTCCTGACCGGGGCCGCCTCACCGATTTTCGGCGGTTCGTCACCTACGCTCGCGCCATGGCTGCCCCGAACAGTCGCCGTGCGCGCGCGGCGCGCAGGCGCAAGCGGCGGATGGACAGTGCGCAGAACGACCTGACCACCGAGGAGTGGGCAGCGATCCGGGCGTTGTGGGGCGGGTGCGCCTACTGCGGGGCGTCCGACCGCCCGCTGCAGCGTGACTGCGTCATGGCCATCTCCCGCGGCGGGCGCTACACGCTGGACAACGTGGTGCCCGCCTGCGCGGCGTGCAACGCCAGCAAGTGCAACGACGAAGTCACCGCGTGGTTGCGGCGCAAGCGCCTCGACGAGCGCGCCTTCCTGGAGCGCTACGTCGTCGTTCGACGTGAGCTGATGCGGGCAGCAGCAAACACCAGCGCCGCCGACGTCGCGCCGATTTAGCGACGACGACACCGCCCGTACTCCCCTGATCCTGCCCGTGGTGAGCGCAACATCACACGTCAGAGCTTGATTTACCTGGATGTAACAAGGACGATTGAAGCGTCTGCCAGCGGGGCGATCCCCGTGTTGGCGACGCAACAGCAACCCTCGCCCTGTGATCCAGGGCACAATCAAGGAGTACCAAGATGCCATTCCCGCGTTTGCGCGCCGAACTGACGCGCTCGATGAATCGCCGCCGCCTCTACGCCCGCATCAACGCACTTCCCGATTCGACGGTGCGTGAGGAGCTGCTGGCGATCGCGCAGCGCCACGACGAGAACAACTGATCCGAACACGACGTCAAAGCCGGTGACCACCGAGGTCACCGGCTTCTTCGTGTCGAAGGCGTCTAGCGGGGTGAGACGCCGGCGCTGAGGACGCGTATGGCGCTGATGAGCCCGTCGACGAGATTGCCCTCCCGGAACGACGCGGCAGCGGCCGAGACACCCAGCGGGGCGGCCTCTTCGATGCCACGGCCCTTCACCTCGGAGCCGTAGACCACTTCGATGGCCTTCTGGTTCGGGGAGACGGCCAGCAGCACGGCGTTGTCAGGCGTGGGCACCTTGGCGAGGATCTCGCGCGCGGTGGCGGCGGTGTCGGCGCCCAAGCCGCCCACGTAGACGGCGAAGCGGGCCTTGGCCGCCCGCGACCCGTACTTCAGGGCGTCGTCGAGGACGACGAGGTCCTTGACCGGGAACGGGTAGTGCACCGACAGCTCGCCGGGCTCGGTGACCCCGGAGATGCGCCCACTGGCGGTGTAGGCGTATCCGTAGGGCAGTACCTCGGATGCCTTCTTCGCGACTTCGGTCGAATGATCGCTACCACTTGCCACTTGCGCCACCTCCCACCGTCAGATGCGATCCGTGACCGTGATCGGCTGGTTCGTCGGCGGCCCACAGGATCGGCTCGTGGGTCCACTCGTCGGTCAACTGGTACGTCGCCGGGTGCGGGCCCTTGCGCCGGAAGATCAAGGCAGCCAGAACCAGGGCCAGTAACAGCGGGACTCCGCCGAGCAGCGAGTGCGTAAGTGCTGTGCTCACATCGCAAACCGTATCTCAATACCCACCGGGGGTGCCCACTCAGGCTGCTCCCTCGCCGAGGTAGCGCACCCAAGCCGGATCGAGTTCCTTGATCGACGACAGCAGTCGCCAGTGCTGCCCCTTGGGCGGAAGGGGTGTCGAACGCAGGATCCACCCCAGTTCGGAGAGCAGACGATCCGCCTTGCGGTGGTTGCAACCAGCACAGGCGGCCACGCAGTTCTCCCACGAATGCGCGCCACCGCGGCTGCGCGGGACGACGTGGTCGACGGTGTCGGCCTTGGATCCGCAGTAGGCGCAGCGGAAGCGGTCGCGATGCATGAGGGCCGCGCGCGTCATCGGCACGCGGGCCCGGTAGGGCACCCGTACGAACGACCGCAGCCGGATCACCGACGGCACCGCGATCGCCCGGGTGGCCGAGTGGATCACCGGACCACCGGGGTCGGCGTGCACCACGTCGGCCTTGCCGCACAACAGCATGACCACGGCGCGCCTGGCTGGCAGAGCGGCGAGCGGCTCGTAGGTCGAATTCAGGAGGAGCACCCGGCGTCGGCCCCAGACGCCGCCGTCGGCACCCGGGGGTCGCTCCTCGACGCCGGGAAGGGGCAGAGCGTGCGCAGCAAGCACCGTTGCGCCAGGTGAACCGGCCGCGGTCAAATGCCCGCGGCTCTTCCTTCGCTGCGACATGGGCCCTCCGAGTGATAGTGCACCACGGATTGCTGCCAATCGCACGACAATTTGGACGGTGTTCGCTGGTCACTCCGATGAACATCCGGTGACGGCCGCCGTCGCGGCCCCGGTCGCGCGACCCCCGGCCACGGGAAGGGACAATGGGGAGCGTGACGGAACAACCCACGTCGTTCTACGACGAAGTCGGCGGAGCCGAGACGTTCCGGACCATCGTGTCGACGTTCTACCAATTGGTTCGCGAGGACGAGATCCTGAGACCGCTGTATCCGGAGGACGACCTCGACGGCGCCGAGGAGCGGCTGCGGATGTTCCTCGAGCAGTACTGGGGCGGCCCGCGGACCTACTCCGACCTTCGCGGGCACCCGCGGCTCCGGATGCGGCATGCGCCGTTCAAGGTGGGGCCGCTCGAACGCGACGCCTGGCTGCGCTGCATGCACGTCGCCGTGGCCGAGGTCGACCCACGCACCCTCGACGACGCGCACCGCCAGGTGCTGCTGAACTACCTCGAGATGGCCGCGCAGTCGATGGTCAACTCGCCGTTCTAGCGGAGCACCACGGCCGGGTCGCCGCGGCGGCGGTAGACGGTGCCGAAGCGGGCGTCGACCCGCAACCACGTCGGCAGCACCCGGACCCGCACCACCTCGTCGGCGGCCACGGACTCGGGGGCGAATTGGTCGGTGGTCGCCGATTGCGGCAGGAAACCCATTGCCGTCAAGGCGAATACGCAACGCATCGGGATGCCGACGCCGACGTCGCCGGAGCTGACCGCCACGACCTCCTGGTCCAGCAACGACGCCGGCGGACCGTGGGCACTGCCGTATTCCTTGGCCAGGGCCACACCCCGCTGGGCCAGGTCGAGCACCACCCGGGCGGGCACGTCGTCGAGGTGGACGAACCCCGACTCCGGCGGCAGCATCCCGCGCCAGGCGGAGTCCATCGCGAAGCCGGGGTCGACGAAACCCGACCGATCCATCGAGGGCAGCGCCGACGCCAGGGCGTCGGCGCCCACGGACAGGTCGGCGGGGTTGACCCGACCGCCTACCACGCGACTGGCGAGGACGTCGAAACCCGTTGCCAGCCAGGCGACGACCTGGGTGTCCCCGCGCTGACGAAGGCGGATGACGTTGGCGTCGTCGAGCCGGATGGCCCGGTCGGCGAACGTCGCCAGGTCCTCCCGGTGTGCGGCGTCGTCGAGCCAGAGCCCGCGTTCGCTCATCGCTGGTAACGCTGGAGGTAGTCCCGGTGATGCGGCGCCAGCCGGACCAGTTTCTGCTCCGCGATGTGGAACGCGGCCAGCTGCGATTCGCCGATCACCGCCGGCTTGGAGTCCGGATCGGCCAGCGCCGACCGCACCTCGTAACCGAGGGTGAAGTCGACCGCTCGCAGGCGGTTGACCCAAATGGTCACCTGCAGAGGCGAATCCGCGAGCCGCAGCTGCCCCTTGTAGACCACGCGCACCTCGGCGATGAGCAAGCCGATGGTGTCGAAGTCGTCGGCGAACGGCTCGGTGAGGAAGGGCACGCGAGCCTCTTCCAGGATCGTCACCATGGTGCCGTGGTTGACGTGCTGGTACATGTCGATGTCGGACCAGCGCACGGGCACCGGTGTGGTGAAGCGGGGCTTCGGTTCCAGCTGATCGGTCACCCGGTCGTTCCCGTTCCACTCGTCCTGGTCATGCTGCGGAGCTGACGAGCCGCCACCGACAGCGTCGCCAAGTCCTTCTCGCCGTCCTCCTTGATCTCACTGAGCGTGCGCCGCGCTCGCGCCAGCCGTGAGCTGTTGGACAGCTCCCACTCCTCGATCTTCTGCTCGCCCGTCTCGTCGGGTTCGCCGACGGCGAGGACGTCGAAGGTCAGCGACCGCAGCGAGCCGTAGATGTCGTCGCGAATCGCCAAGCGCGCCAAGGAATGCCAGCGATCGTCGCGAGCCAGCCGCGAAATGGCGGTCAGCAGGGGGTCGACGCCGAGGTGATCCATCAACGTGAAGTAGGTGTCGGCCACCTCGACGGCGTCCCGCTCGACGATGTCGGAGATGTCGATCACGTCCAGCAGGCTGTACTGGTACAGCCCGGTCGCCACCATCGTCGCCAGGTCCTCGGACACGCCCTGGGCCACGAACTCTCCGGAGTCCTTGGCCACGATGGCGCGGTCGTCGCCGCGTAGCCACTCCGACATCCGCGGCGTCAGGTCGGCCACCTTCGCCGCGAACCGGTTGACTTCCGCACCCACCGCCAGCGGCTGCGGCCGGTAGTTCAGCAGCCAGCGACCGGCCCGGTCGATCAGACGGCGGAGGTCGAGCGTCATGCGGTCGGTCACCGCGACCGAAGCCCCGGCGTCACCCGCCGCCCTGATCTGTCGCCAGACCTCGCCCACCTGGAAGATCTCGTCGGTCGCCACGTAGGCGCGCACCGCGTCGACCGGTCCGACACCGACGTCCTCGGCGACACGGTAGGCATAGCTGATCCCGGCGGTGTCGACGAGATCGTTGACCAGCATCGTGGTGACGATCTCCCGACGAAGCTGATGGGTGCGGATCTCGGAGCCGAACCGGTCCCGAAGCTGATGCGGGAAGTACTCGGGCAACCGGGCCGCGAAGACCTCCTGGTCCGGCAGCTCACTGGCGAGCAGTTCGTCCTTGAGTGCCAGCTTCACGTATGCCATCAGCGTGGACAACTCGGGCGAGGTCAAACCCAGCCCCGCCTCGATGCGCCTGCGCACCTCCTTGTCCGACGGCAGCGCCTCCAACTCGCGGTTGAGGCCCCGCTCGGCGACCAGGCCCTTGATCTGGCGAGCGTGCACCGTGAGCAGACCCGCCGCGTTGGCGCGGCTGGTGCCCATCAGGTCGTTTTGAGCGGCGTTGTCCTGCAACACCAGAGCGCCGACCTCGTCGGTCATCGACATCAGCAGCGGGGTCCGCTCCTCGGCGCTCACCTGGCCGCCGGTGACGAGCGAGTCGACGAGGATCTTGATGTTGACCTCGTGGTCGGAGCAGTCCACCCCGGCGGAGTTGTCGAGCGCGTCGGTGTTGACGTGGCCGCCGTTGAGCTCGAACTCGATGCGCCCGCGCTGGGTGACACCGAGGTTGCCGCCTTCGCCGATCACCTTGGCGCGCATCTGGTTTGCGTTGACGCGGACGGCGTCGTTGGCCCGGTCGCCGACGTCGGCGTCGGACTCGGACTCGGCCTTGACGTAGGTGCCGATGCCGCCGTTCCAGAACAGGTCGACGGGTGCGTGCAGGATGGCCTTCATCAACGCGGGTGGCGTCATTTCCTCCACGCCGTCGTCCAGGCCCAGCGCGGCGCGGACCTGGGGGCTGATCGGGATCGACTTGTGGTCCCGGCTGTACACGCCGCCGCCCTCACTGATCAGGCCGTGGTCGTAGTCGTCCCAACTGGAGCGGGGCAGCGCGAACATCCGCTCCCGTTCGGCCCACGACGTCGCCGCGTCGGGATTCGGGTCGAGGAACACGTGGCGGTGGTCGAACGCCGCGATCAGACGAATGTGCTTGGACAGCAACATGCCGTTGCCGAACACGTCACCGCTCATGTCGCCGACCCCGACGACCGTGAAGTCCTCGGTCTGGGTGTCGACGCCCATCTCGCGGAAGTGCCGCTTCACCGACTCCCACGCGCCCTTGGCCGTGATGCCCATCGCCTTGTGGTCGTAGCCCACCGACCCGCCGGAGGCGAAGGCGTCACCCAACCAGAATCCGTAGGACTTGGCGACGTCGTTGGCGATGTCGGAGAACGTGGCGGTGCCCTTGTCGGCGGCGACCACCAGGTAGGCGTCGTCGCCGTCGCGCCGGACCACACCCACGGGGGTGGTGACGGCGCCGGTGGCCGTGTCGACGTTGTCGGTGACGTCGAGCAGGCCGGAGATGAACAGCCGGTAGCAGGCGACGCCCTCGTTGCGGAAGGCGTCGCGGTCGACGGCGGCGTCACCGGTGGGGGCCGGCGGGTTCTTCACCACGAAGCCACCCTTGGCGCCGACGGGGACGATGACGGCGTTCTTGACCGCCTGCGCCTTGACCAGACCGAGGATCTCGGTACGGAAGTCCTCGCGGCGGTCCGACCACCGCAGCCCACCGCGGGCGACGTTGCCGAAGCGCAGGTGCACGCCCTCCACTCGCGGCGAATACACGAAGATCTCGTATCGCGGTCGCGGCAAGGGCAATTCGTCGATCAGACCCGGATTCACCTTGATCGACAGCACGTCCTGGTCGCGGGCGGAGCCCGGGCTAGTGACGAAGTAGTTGGTGCGCAGCGTGGCCTGGATCATCGAGGCGAACGCCCGCAGCACCCGGTCGGTGTCGAGGCTGACCAGCGCGTCGATGCCGACCGCGACCGCGGCGGCAGCCGCCGACGCGTCGCGCTTCTTCTCCCCCGACTCCGACTGCACGTCGTCGGGATCGAAGAGCGCCTCGAACAGCTCGACCAGAGCGCGAGCCGTCGCCGGGTTGTCGTTGACGACGGTCTCGATGTGGGACTGACTGTACGGAAAACCCGCCTGCCGCAAGTACTTCGCGTAACTGCGCAGCACCGTGACCTGCTGCCAGGTCAGCCCGGCCCGCATGACCAGTTCGTTGAAGCGGTCGATCTCGACTCGGCCGTGCCAGATGGCGGTGACCGTCTCGGCGAACCGCATGGCGGTGGCTTCGCGTTCGACGGCGTCGTCCTCCTCGCGGATCGACTTCTGCGGCGAGATCTTGAACTGGTAGATCCACACCGGCATGCCGTCGGCACGGGTGACGTAGAACGGCCGCTCCTCGAGGACGACCACGCCCATGCACTGCAGCATCGGCAGCAGCACGCTCAGCGACGCCGATCGGCCGGCGAGGTACCAGGTGAGGTTGGCCGGCTGACCCTCGCCACCGTCGGCGAAGACCAACTTGACCGAATTGTCATGCAGCTGCTCGATGATCGCGATGTCGCCGATGGCGTCGTGCGGGGTGAACGCCTGCCGGTAGACCTCAGGGAAGGCCACCGAGTAATGCTCGGCGTCGGCACGAGAGATGGCGCCCGTGGGGACCGCCCCCATCAACCGGTCACCCCAGGTGCGGGCCGCCTCGGTCAGCAGATTCTGGATTCGGGTCTCGGCCTCCAGCGAGGTGTCGACGTCCTCGGGCTTGCTGTCGTCGGGCAGCCGAACGGTGAAGTGCACGACCGCCCAAGGGGATTCGCTGACCCGAGCGGTGTATTCGAGGCTCTCGCCGCCCAGCTCGCGGACCAGGATGTCCTGCATCTCCAAGCGGACCACGGTGGTGTACCTGTCGCGTGGCAGGTACACCAGGCACGACACGAAGTGCGAGAGCTGATCGGTGCGCAAGAACAGCAGCGCCCGGCGGCGCGAGCCGAGGTCGACCACCGCGTTGGCCATGTCCAGAAGCTGCTGGGCGCTCAGGGAGAACAGCTCCGACCGCGGGATGGTCTGGATGATGTCCAGCGTCAGCGGTCCCGGGTGACTGTTGTCGCCGTGCGACAGCGCGAGCGCCTCGCGGACCCGACGCGAAATCAGCGGTATCTCCAGGACGTTCGCGTTCGAGGCGGCAACGGTGAACAACCCGACGAACCGGTGCTCGATCGCGACGGTCTGACCGGGCAGGGTCTCGCGGACCACCACGATGTGGGGATGCGCGCCGTAACGCAGGTAGCTCGGCATCGTCGCCTGCGCCAGCACCAGCAGGTCGTCCTGCTCGCTCAGCTGCGGCAACACGTCGGTGCGCAGCCGGAGTACGCCAAGCCGACTCGGCGGGTCGACGGTGGCCGCCCCGTCCTCGACCGAACAGCGCTGGTAGCCCAGCAGCACGAAGTGACCGTCGGCGAGCCAGCGCAGCAGCGCCGCAACGTCGCGACGGTCATAGGACGGAAAGTGGCCTTCGCGGTCGGAGTCCAGCTGACTGGCCAGCACCACCAGCGCAGCGTCGAGGGCCGCCTCGTCCAGCGCCACCTGCCGGGCGTCGCCCAGCACGCTGGGCAACAGCGCGACGGCTTCGGCGACGGCCTTGGGGTCTGCCGTCGGCGAGAGCTGGACGTGGATCCACATCTCGTCCACGCCGTCCCGCGGGGCGTCGGGAGCGTTGACGGGATGAGCGTCGAGCAGTCCCCCGGCCGGGTCGCGCCGAACGCGGAACACTGGGTTCATGATCGCCGTGTACGCGACGCCGAGCCGATGCAGGAGCACCGTCACGGTGTCGGTCAGCATCACGCTCTGGTCGGTGACGATCTGAATCGCGGGGCCGATGCCGGCGGGGTCGTCGGACGCGTACACCGCCACCTTGGTGTCGCCGGTGGCGCGCTGCCGCCCCACGTTCTGGTGAGCGGCGATCAGGGCCGCCGACACCGTGCGCCCCGAGGCGTCGACGGGCATCGTCAGCGCGGCGTCGCCGGCGGGTGCGTCGCCGTGGGGTCCCTGATGAGTCGCGAGGTAGGCCTTGGTGACATCGCCGGTGACGGTGCCGTCCCGACCCCTGTCCATCACCGTGGTCTCGTCGCTGCGCCGTCCTCCTGGCACCGTCGTCATACCGATCGCTCCTGCCTTACGCGCGCGTGCCGTCCGCCGTTGGATGACGCCGCCGAAGCGGCTCAGTCGCCCGCGGATGTGACACTAGTGGCCCCCGGTGCCGCTGCGGTTGAACCCCGTCAGATCAGTCGCGGGTCAGCCTGCGGTGTGTGACCCGGTGCGGGCGAGCCGCATCCGCGCCCAGTCGCGACAGCTTGTTCTCCTCGTAGCCGCCGAAGTTGCCCTCAAACCAGAACCACTTGGCTTCGTTGTCCTCGTCGCCCTCCCACGCCAAGATGTGCGTGCAGGTGCGGTCGAGGAACCAGCGGTCGTGCGAGATGACCACCGCGCATCCGGGGAACTGCTGAAGGGCGTTCTCCAGCGAGCTGAGCGTCTCGATGTCCAGGTCGTTGGTCGGCTCGTCGAGCAGGATGAGGTTGCCGCCCTCCTTGAGGGTTAGCGCCAGATTCAGGCGGTTGCGCTCACCACCGGAGAGCACTCCGGCCGGCTTCTGCTGGTCCGGTCCCTTGAAGCCGAACGCGGAGACATAGGCGCGCGAGGGCACCTCGTTCTGGCCGACCTCGATGTAGTCGAGCCCGTCCGAGACGACCTCCCACACGTTCTTCTTGGGGTCGATGCCGCCGCGGTTCTGGTCGACGTAGCTGAGCTTGACGGTCTCGCCGACCTTGACGACGCCGCTGTCGGGCTCCTCGAGGCCGACGATGGTCTTGAACAACGTGGTCTTGCCGACGCCGTTGGGACCGATGACGCCGACGATGCCGTTGCGCGGCAGGGTGAAGGACAGGTCCTTGATCAGGATGCGTCCGTCGAAGCCCTTGTCGAGGTGGTCCACCTCCACGACGATGTTGCCCAACCGCGGGCCCGTCGGGATCTGGATCTCCTCGAAGTCGAGCTTGCGCGTCTTCTCCGCCTCGGCCGCCATCTCCTCGTAGCGGCTCAGGCGGGCCTTGTTCTTGGCTTGGCGGGCCTTGGCGCCGGAGCGCACCCACGCCAACTCCTCGACCAACCGCTTCTGCAGCTTCTGGTCCTTGCGGCCCTGAACGGCGAGCCGCTCGGCCTTCTTCTCCAGATAGGTCGAGTAGTTGCCCTCGTAGGGGTAGGCGCGACCGCGGTCGAGCTCGAGGATCCACTCCGCGACGTTGTCGAGGAAGTAGCGGTCGTGCGTGACGGCGAGGATGGCGCCCTTGTAGTCGGCGAGGTGCCGCTCCAGCCACAGCACGCTCTCGGCGTCGAGGTGGTTGGTGGGCTCGTCGAGCAGCAGCAGGTCCGGCTCGGACAACAGCAGCTTGCAGAGCGCGACGCGACGCTTCTCACCGCCGGAGAGGTGGGTGACCGGCTCGTCGGGCGGCGGACAACGCAGCGCGTCCATCGCCTGCTCGAGCTTGGAGTCCAGGTCCCACGCATCGGCCGCGTCGAGCTCCTCCTGCAGCTGGCCCATCTCCTCCATGAGCTCGTCGGTGTAGTCGGTCGCCATCAGCTCGGCGACCTCGTTGTACCGGGCGAGCTTCGCCTTGATCGGCACGCCCTCCTCGACGTTCTCGCGAACGGTCTTCGACTCGTCGAGCTGCGGCTCCTGCATGAGGATGCCGACCGAGGCGCCGGTGGCCAGGAACGCGTCACCGTTGTTCGCCTTGTCCAGGCCGGCCATGATCTTCAGGACACTCGACTTGCCGGCGCCGTTGGGACCGACGACGCCGATCTTGGCTCCGGGGAGGAAGTTCAGCGTGACGTCGTCCAGGATGACCTTGTCACCGTGCGCCTTGCGGACCTTCTTCATCGTGTAGATGAACTCAGCCATGC
>Ga0209051_1001486_pt1 | contig 19702 bp, 20 predicted proteins | sample AraplaCvi_mMS_r2_2_FD_184286 | JGI IMG/M metagenome (GOLD analysis project Ga0209051, IMG submission 184286) | Arabidopsis root microbial communities from North Carolina, USA - plate scrape MF_Cvi_mMS_r2 (SPAdes) (version 2) | ecosystem: Host-associated > Plants > Roots > Endosphere | place...
TCACGGGCGACGGCCAGACCGATGTCGTCGCGGTAGAACGCCAGCGACCGCTCGTAGTCGGCGGGCCGAAACAACACGCGACTCGCCAGGATCTCCATGCCACGGTTCTAACACGAGCGGTCTAACACGAGGCCGACGAGCCGCCGCACGTCAGATGGGTTGAACGTGCTGGCGCTTCATCAGCGCGTCCACCGCGGCGGGCGCGAAGCTGTTCACCGCGTGCGCGGTGACGGCCATCCGCGGGGCGATTCGCACCGGCCTGCGCCGGACGGCGGTGACCATCCAGTCCGCGGCCTCATCGGCCGACAGCCCCGGCAGCCCGTCGAACGCCCGGGTCGGGGCGATCATCGGCGTCTTGACCAATGGATAGAACAGCGTCGTCGAGTGCACGCCCTCGTTGCCCCATTCGGTCTCGACCACGCGGCTGACGGCCGTCAGCGCCGCCTTCGAGGCGTTGTAGACGGAGAACAACGGCGACGACTCGTTCAGCACGCCCCACGTCGAGACGTTCACGATGTGCCCGTCGCGGCGCTCCCGCATCCCGGGCCCGAAGCCGCGGATCAACCGCAGCGGTGAGTAGTAGTTCAACGCCATCGTCCGCTCGACGTCGTGCCACCGGTCCAGCGATTCGGCCAGCGGGCGCCGAATCGACCGGCCAGCGTTGTTGACGAGGACGTCGACCCCGCCGAACCGCTCGTCGACGTCGGCGACCAGGGCGTCCACGGCGTCGAGGTCGGACAGGTCGCAGGCAATCGCGGTCGCGTCGCCACCGGCTGCCGCGACCCGCTCGACGACGGAGTCGAGCAGCTCCTTCCTGCGGGCGACGACGATCACCCTGGCGCCCTCGGCGGCGAGTTTCAGCGCTCCGGCCTCACCGATTCCCGACGAGGCACCGGTGATCAGGATCCGCTTGCCTGCGGGGTCGACTTCGTGGCGGGGCGCGAACAATTGGGCGGCCAACGGTGGCCGCATGCTGGCGAGCACCAGAGTGTCGGCGAGGCGGCGTAGCGGGTTCTTACTCACGTCGAGAGCTTAGGGCGCGACGAATCGGCCCAGATTCGCGACCGCCAGCGTCTGCTCCTCGCCGAACTCCTCGAACGTCATGGCGGGGACGAAGCCGAGCCGTCGCGCCAGGTTCAGCGACCGGGTGTTGGCGCTCTGGGTGACGACGATGACCGGTTCGTCGCGGAGTTCGGCGGCCGCCGTCCGCAGCAGGGCGCTGGCCGCCTGGTACGCCAGGCCGCGGCCCCAGAACCGGCGGTCGAGGGTGTAGGCCAGTTCGAGTTCCTCACCGGACGGTCCGAGGTGGCCGGGGTGGTGCAGGCCCCGACGGGTCAGCGACACGGTGCCGATGAACGCGTCGGTCGCCTTGTCGGCGATCAGGTAGGAGCCTGCCGAGTTCGTCGCCGCCGCGACGCCGGCTTCGTCGAGATCGCGGGTGACGGTGAGCCGGGGCTGGGGCCCGCCGAGATGAGCGTGGACGTCGGGGTCGACGAGGTGCTCGATGATCGATCCGCGGTCGTCGTCGCGGGCCTTGCGGAGCACGACGTCGCCGGCGTCGATCCGCAGCACGGTGAGCGTGGTCATGCGTCCTGCCGGGGTGCCGGGCGAAGGACGCAGCGCGCGTAGCCGATCCAGCAGACGATCGTCGACGCCAGTCCGATCCCGAGCAGTGCGAGCGGTGCCGCCGCGACCTCGACGGCCACCGATCCGCTGCCGGGAACGTGCCGGTCGACGGCCCGCATGACGAGGAACGGCATGATCGCCACCGCGAACGTGGCCATGGCGCCGACGACGGTGAGGCCGAAGGCGCTGCGCACCGCGCCGTAGACCATCGATCCCGCGGCGGGGAGCACTAGCAGCGCCAGCGGAAGCGGCCGCAGTCCGGCGTCGACGTCACCCGTGGTGGTCCAGGCGCCCCATCCGGCCATGTCGGCCGACCCGCCTACCGCCTCGGCGGAGTACCACGGCAGGACGGTCGCCACGGCGATGGCCAGCAGGCCGAGGGTGCCGATCGCCCACCTGGTGAGTGTGGCTTCGATGACCTGCCCCCTCCCGAGTTCGGCGCGCCAACGATCGTCACCGAACGTTAGCGCGCCCGAACCGGGCGGGCGGACGTCAGGGGATGAGCAGTGTGCGCAACGCTTCACCGGTCTCTAGGTCGGCGAGCGCCTCGGCGGCCTCGACCAGCGGACGGTGTGCGGAGATCAGCGGGTCGAGCACGAGCTGGCCGTCCATGTACCGGTCGACCAACGCCGGGATGTCGATCGACGGGCGGACCGATCCGTAGTTCGATCCCAAGATGCGTTGGTCGGCTTCGGCCAACACCAGAGGCTCGAACGACGCCTTGGCGCCGGTGGGCGGAAGGCCGACGATGACCGCGGCGCCGCCGAGGCCCAGCATCCGGATCGCCTGCTCGGTGGTCGACGTGCGGCCGATGGCGTCGAAGGCGTAGTCGACGCCGTCGGGGAGCAACTCGAACAGCTGCTCGACGACGTCGCCGTCACTCGCGTCGACGCGGTCGGTGGCGCCGAATTGCATTGCCAGTTGGGTCTTTGCGGGCAGGACGTCCACGGCGACGATCCGCTCGGCACCCGCCAGCCGGGCACCCTGGACCACGTTGAGACCGACGCCGCCACAACCGATTACGACGACCGTCGAGCCGGGCTCCACGGCGGCGGTGTTGAGGACGGCACCGACACCGGTCGCGACGGCGCAGCCGACCACGGCGATGACGTCGAGCGGGGCGTCGTCGCGCACCTTGATCGCGCCCGAGGCGGGGACGACGACCTCCTCGGCGAAGGAGGAGACGCCGAGGTAGTGGTGGAGCATTTCGCCGTCCTTGGACAGGCGCGAGGTGCCGTCGTACAGGACGCCCTTGGGGGCGACGACCGTGGCGACCTTGTGGCAGCGGGCCTCGTGGCCCGAGCGGCAGTACCGGCATTCTCCGCACGGCGGCACCCAGCTGAGCACCACGTGGTCGCCGACGGCCAGCGAGTCGACGCCCTCGCCGAGTTCGACGACGACGCCCGAGCCCTCGTGGCCCATCACCATCGGCGCGGGTGCGTCCCACTCGCCGCGCTTGACGTGGAGGTCGGAGTGGCAGACCCCGGCAGCGGCGATCTTGACGCGGACTTCGCCGGCCTTGGGGGCGGCGAGCTCGACGTCGGCGACCTCGACGGTCGTTTCGGGATCACGGAAGACGATGGCTTTCATGCAACTCCAGGGTTGGTGGTGGGTGGCGATTTCGGCGCGCACACGTTCGCCTGGTGAACGTTAGCGCGCCGAAACCACTCAGGAGGTGAGCTTGCGGGCGGCCGCTTCGATCTGGTCTTCGGACAGAAGCACCGTCAGCGCCGCGTCGCCGAGCGGGATGAAGCTGTCCTCGCTGGCCACCCTCGCCAGCGTGCCCGCATAGCCGCCGTCGACCAGCGCGGCGAGCACCCCCTCGGAGACGCCGCCGGAGGCCCTCGTCTCGTCGACCACCAGCGTGCGGCCGGTGGCGTTGGCTTCCCGTACGACGTCGGCGACGGGAAGCGGTGCGAGCCAACGTAAATCGACGACCCGCGTCGAGATGCCGTCGGCCTCGAGGCGACGCGCGACCCGCAGGCTCATCGGAACCCCGTTCCCGAACGTCACGATCGTCAGGTCAGACCCGTCGCCGTAGGTGCGGGCACGGCCGATCGGCACGGTCTCCTTCGGATACGGGGCCAACCACCCGTCGTCACCGCCGTCGTAGAGATCTCGAACGTGGTACAGCGCAATGGGTTCCAGGTAGACACACGGGGTGCCCGCGGTATGGGCCGCTGCGGCGCAGGTGCGCATCATGGCCGCCGCGTCGTCGGGCCGCGACGGTGAGGCGATCACGATGCCGGGGATGTCGCGCAGCGCGCCGACGGCGTTGTCGTTGTGGAAGTGCCCGCCGAAGCCCTTCTGGTAGCCGTAACCGGCGACGCGGACCACCATCGGATTGCGGTATTGCCGGTCGGAGAAGAACTGGAGTGTCGCTCCCTCGCCGCGGATTTGGTCGGCGGCGTTGTGGAGGTAGGCCAGGTACTGGATCTCGGGGATGGGCAGCAGGCCGGCGAGCCCGGCGCCGAGAGCCAGTCCGAGGATGGCCTGCTCGTCGAGGATGGTGTCGAAAACCCTTGCCGGACCGAACTTTTGCGCAAGGCCGCGGGTGACGCCGTAGACACCGCCCTTGCGGGCGACGTCCTCGCCGAAGACCAATGCCCCCTGGTGCTCCGTCAGCACGTCGGCCAGCGCGCGGTTCACGGACTGTGCGACGGTCAGCGGTTCGCCGCCGCCGGGAGCGGCACCAGCGGGCGGTCGGGCGGCGACGGCGTCGGCCAACGCATCGTGCAACGGCCGCATCACCGCTGCGGCACTGGACAATTGGGGTAGCTCGGCGACTTGCTCGGCAATGCCGATGACCTCCGAGCGCTTGGCCTCGTAGCGGTCGAGGATCTCGGCGGGGGACAGGCCGCCGTGCTCGACGAGCAGTGCCGCGGTCCTGAGCACCGGGTCGCGCTCGTAGTCTCCGGTGATCTCGGCCGGGGTGCGGTAGGCCGCCTCGACGTCGGAACCGGCGTGCCCCATCAACCGCACGGTGCGCAGGTGCAGGAACGCCGGCTTGCGATGCTTGCGGACCCAGTCCACCGCACGGGTCGCGGCGGTGTGGCGTTCGACGAGGTCGGAGCCGTCGGCGGCGAAGTACTCGACGCCCGCCCGGTTGCCGAAGCTGGCGGCGATCCAGCCGGTCGGGGTCTTGGTGCTGATGCCGATGCCGTTGTCCTCGCAGACGAACAGCAGGGGTAGTGGAAGTCCTTGGTAGGCGGCATGAGTCGCGGTGTTGACGGCGCCGACGGCCGTCGAGTGATTGGCCGAGGCGTCGCCGAGGCTGCACACGGTGACGGCGTCGCGCGGCCACGGCGTGTCGATCCCGAGCTTCGCGGCCCGGCCGATGGAGAAGGCCACCCCGACCGCGCGCGGCAGGTGCGACGCGATCGTCGACGTCTGCGGGATGACGTTGAGGTCGCGGCGACCGAACACCTTGTGCCGTCCGCCGCTGATCGGCTCGTCGGTCGCGGCGCAGAGCCCGAGCAGCACGTCGCGCAGCGGGTCGCTGCCGTCGACCTGCCGGGCGCGCTGCAGGAAGAAGCCACCCGAACGATAGTGCAGCAGGGCGGGATCGGTGTGCCGTAGCGCCGCGGCGACGGCGGCGTTGCCCTCGTGCCCCGACGAACCGATGGTGTAGAAACCCTTGCCGCGGGACCGCAGCCAGCGGGCAGCCAGGTCGAGGTGCCTGCTGCCGAGTTGGGAGTCGAACAGGTCGAGGACGTCTTCGACCGTCAGTGGCGACGCCGCCACGATGGGGGCGCTTCGGTCCGCCCGGGTCGCCCCGGCGGCCAGCGCACCCACCGCGTCGACGAAGTGCTCGTCGATCTTCTCGGCCATGGCGTCTCCCCTTAGAAGTGGCGCGGGAAACTCGACCAGTCGGGGTCGCGCTTCTCGAGGAACGCGTCGCGGCCCTCGACGGCCTCGTCGGTCATGTACGCCAGTCGCGTCGCCTCACCGGCGAAGACCTGCTGGCCGACCAGTCCGTCGTCGAGCAGGTTGAACGCGAACTTGAGCATCCTGATGGCCTGCGGTGACTTGCCGTTGATCTCGTCCGCCCATTGCAGCGCAACGGTTTCCAGCTCGGCGTGGTCGACGACCTCGTTCACCGCGCCCATGGCCTTCATCTGTTCGGCGGTGTACGGCCTGCCGAGGAAGAAGATCTCGCGAGCGAACTTCTGGCCGGCCTGCCTGGCGAGGTACGCACTGCCGTAGCCACCGTCGAAGCTGCCGACGTCGGCGTCGGTCTGCTTGAAGCGGGCGTGCTCCCGGCTGGCCAGCGTCAGGTCGCACACCACGTGCAGGCTGTGCCCACCGCCGGCGGCCCAGCCGTTGACCAAGCAGATCACCGGCTTCGGCATGAAGCGGATCAGCCGCTGGACCTCCAGGATGTGCAGCCGGCCGGCTTGCGCGGGGTCCACGGTGTCGGCCGTCTCGCCTGCCGCGTACTGGTAGCCGGTGCGGCCACGGATGCGTTGGTCGCCACCGGAGCAGAACGCCCAGCCGCCGTCCTTCTCCGACGGGCCGTTGCCGGTCAGCAGGATGACGCCGACGTCGTTGCTCATCCTGGCGTGGTCGAGCACGCGGTACAGCTCGTCGACGGTGTGGGGGCGGAACGCGTTGCGCACCTCCGGCCGGTCGAACGCGATGCGCACCGTCGGCTTGGGGACACCGTCGACGACGTGACGGTGATAGGTGATGTCGGTCAGCTCGAAGCCCTTGACGGGCTGCCACACGGTCGGGTCGAACGGATTGTCAGAACTCACCCGGTTGACTGTAGCCAGGGCTACACCGGGTCGAACCGGAACACCGCGCAGCGACCGGCGAGCGCCTCGAACTCGTCCGGATTGGGGCCGGTGACCAGCCCGGAGCGGGTCATGAAGCTGACGCCCGTCGGGACGAGGACGGGAAACTGGCGCAGCAGTGGCCGGGCCTCGTCGGCCGACAACTCGACGACGCGCACCCGTTCGTCCTTGCGGCCCTGCGTCAGCGTCGCCTCACCGGCGGCCCGCAGGTTCTTCACCCAGTCGGCCTTGGGGAAACCGCCGACGACGTAACGCTTCCCGTCGACGGTGAACGGGGTGACCGGCGTGGGGCGGGGAGTGCCGGAGTTGCGCCCGACCACGCTGAGGACAATTGGGCCCTCGCGCATCAGGCCCACCCGCATCGCGGCCATCATGACCTTGTTCATGGGCTTGAGCCACCAGGGCGGCCGAATGTCGTCGTCGCCGGACATGACGGAATTCTAGACCGCGAGACCGGCGCTCTCGATGGCCTCGATGAGGCCGGTCGGGCGCTGGTTCGTCGGTATCGGGTCGACGAGGGCGAAGCGACAGCCCACGGCGATGGCGCCGCCGTCGGCCTCCTCGCTGTCGCCGACCATGAGCGCGTCCTCGGCGGCGACGCCCACGCGTGTCAAGGCGGTCTGGAAGATCTCGGCAGTGGGCTTCACGGCGCCGACCTCGTAGGACAGCACGAACTCGTCGACGTCGTCGGCGATGCCGAGCCGAGTGAACGCGGGTCTGATGTCGAAGGCGATGTTGGACACCACGGCGGTGCGGATGCCCTGGCGGTGCAGCCCGGCGAGTACGGCGGCGGTGTCCGGGTACGGCGTCCAGCTGGCCGGGTCGACGACCTTGTCGTATAGCCGTTTCGCATGGTGGTCGGCCACCCCGGATTCGCGAAGGACGTGCAGGTAGGCCTCGCGGTGCAGATGCGGTTCGAGGTCGCGGTTCGTCCACGCCCGGTGGGCGTCTTCGTCCATGTCGACCGACGCGCCCGTCGGCGCGGTCAGCCGCCGCATCAGCTCGGCCTGGACGTGGCCGTCGACCGCCTTCTCGTCGACCTGGATCCCGTCGAACCAGCTGTCGTCCTCCTCGAGTCGGAAGAGGGTTCCGGAGAAGTCGAAGAGCACGGCGCGGGTGTTGGTCACGGCATCATTGTGCCCTGACCCGTCACCAGCGCCGAGCGTGAAGAACCGTGCGAGAAGTCAGGCCGATCTCGCGAACGTCCTCACCCTCGCGCGGGGTCAGACGTACCGATTCCGACCCGCCACGGCACCGGCGGCGATCTGCACGACGTAGACCGCAAGAAACATCGCGAACGGGATGGTCCAGCCGTCGGAGACGTCGTGCAGCAGTCCGAACAGGAACGGCCCGAGGCCGGCGAACAGGTAGCCGAATCCCTGGGCCATCCCGGACAGCTGGGCGGTGTCCTCGGCGTTGCGCGCCCGCAGGGCGATGACCGTGAGGGCCATGGAGAACGCGCTCATGCCGACGCCGATCAGCACGCTCCACACCCACGGCGCGGCGGCGGGCGCCACCAGCAAGCCGACTGCACCCGCGAAGCCGAGGACGCCGAGTGCGACGATCCACCCGCTCTGGTGCGTCGCGCGCGCTGCCAGCGGGGAGATGATCAGCGCGACCGGAACCCCGATCAGCGACACCAGGCCGACGAGAATCCCGGCCTGCACCTTGCTGATGCCGTTGTCGATGAATATCTGTGGGAGCCAACCCATCACGATGTAAGCCAGGAACGCCTGGGAGCCGAAGAACAGCGTCACCGTCCAGGCCAACCGGTTGCCAAGCAGGGACCTCGGCTTACCCGTGAGTTCGGTCGACACCGCCCACGAGCTTCGGTGTCGACGCGATGCGGGCAGCCACGCCAGCAGGGCGAGCACCGCGATCGCCGCCCATGCCGCCAAGGCCAGGCGCCAGCCGCCGAGCGGTTCTTCGAGGCCGGGGGTGACGGCCGAGCCGAGCGCGCCGCCGCCCTGCAACGCGGCGGTGTAGATGCCGGTCATGAGGCCGACCCTGGTGGGGAACGAGCCCTTGATGACGACGGGAATCAGGACGTTGATCAGTGCGATGCCGGCACACACCAGCAGCGTCGCCCCGATCACGACGTGTGGCCCGTCCACGGTGCGCAGCACCAAGCCTGCGGTGAGCACCACCAGCGCTGCCGAGATGATCCGGCCGAGACCGAAGCGGCTCGACAGCCGCGGTGCCGTCAGCCCGGCCGCGGCGAAGCACAGCCCGGGCATGGTCGTCAGCAGGCCGGCCCAGGTGGCGGACGTGCCCAGTTCCTCGCGCATGTCGCCGAGCAGCGGGGCGACGCTGGTGACGGCGGGTCGCAGGTTCAACGCCACCAGGATCACCGCGACCGCCAGCAGCGTTCCGCCTGCGACGACGGGCACGCCGGCGGACGGGATCGCCGCGGCCTCGTCCAGTTGGACCGCCACCGCGGGTTCGGATCGTTCGTCTCGCTGGTCGCCGGGCACGCTGCTACATTGCCATACATCCCATGATTGGTTGAAAGGATGTCGCTGTGCCCTTGAGCACTGCCCGTCGGACCGGATTGGTCGACCAGGTCATCGACCAGCTCCGACAATCGGTCGCCTGCGGAGAGTGGCCGGTCGGACAGCGCATCCCCAACGAGACGGTGCTCGTCGAATCGCTGGGCGTCGGCCGCAACACCGTGCGCGAGGCGGTCCGCGCGCTGGCCCACGCCGGGATTCTCGAGGTCCGGCAGGGCGACGGCACCTACGTGCGCGCAACCAGCGAGGTGTCCGGTGCGCTGCGACGGCTGTGCGGTGCGGAGCTACGCGACGTGCTGGAGGTTCGCCGCGGCCTCGAGGTGGAGGGCGCGCGGCTCGCGGCGGCCCGTCACAGCGACGCGGACGTCGCCGAGATGCGCGAGCTGCTCGCCCGCCGCGACGCCTTCCTCGCGGCAGGCGACACCGACGACTTCGCCCGCGCCGACACCGAATTTCACCTCGCCGTCGTCCGCAGCTCGCACAACGTCACGCTGACGGAGCTCTATCGCGGGCTGATCGAGGCCGTCACCGCCAGCGTCGCGACCACCCACGAGGCGCCGGTCGAAATCGTCGACCACGGCGTGCTGCTCGACCACATCGCCGCAGGCGACGTCGACCAGGCGGCCCGGATGGCCGGCGAACTGCTCGACCGCATCCTCGACGGCCTGCCCGGGTAGCGCCCCCGCGAGGTAACACCCCTCCCGCGAGCAGGCGCAAATGTGCGGGAGATGTCGGCGTGTCGCGCAGTTTTGCGTCTGCTCGCGAGGAAGCGCTACCCGACGCGGCGGTCCGCACCCTCCCAGAACTGCGCGCGGACGGCCTTCTTGTCGGGCTTGCCGAGCGCGGTCACCGGCACCGAGTCGACGATCACGATCTGCTTCGGCGACTGCACCGACCCCTTGCGCTCCTTGACGGCTGCCTGGATCTCGGCGGTCATGGTGGCGATCGACGCGTCGTCGGTCGCCGCGTCCGGTCGCAGCACCACGACGGCCGTCACGGCCTCGCCCCACTTCTCGTCCGGCGTGCCGATCACGCACACCTGCGCCACCGAAGGGTGTTCGGCGACGACGTCTTCCACTTCCCGCGGGAAGACGTTGAACCCGCCGGTGACGATCATGTCCTTGGTGCGGTCGACGATGAACCAGAAGCCGTCCTCGTCCTCGCGCGCCAGGTCGCCGGTGTGCATCCAGCCGTCGCGGAACGTCTCGGCCGTCGCCTCCGGCTTGTTGAGGTACCCGCCCGCCAGCAGCGGACCCGACACGCAGATCTCGCCGACCTCGCCGCGGGGCACGGGCTGGCCGTCCTCCCCGAGCAGCGCGGTCCGCGCGAACAGCGTCGGCCTGCCGCACGACGTGAGCCGCTTCTCGTCGTGGTCGCCCTTGGCCAGGTAGGTGATGACCATCGGCGCCTCGGACTGCCCGTAGTACTGCGCAAAGATGGGCCCGAAGCGGCTGAGCGCCTCCTTGAGTCGCACCGGGTTCATCGCAGAGGCGCCGTAGTAGACGGTCTCCAGCGACGACAGGTCCCTGGTGTGCGAGTCGGGGTGATCCATCAGCGCGTAGATCATCGACGGCACCAGCATCGTCGCGGTGATCTTCTGCTCCTCGATGGTCCGCAGCACCTCGGCCGGGTCGAACTTGGACAGTACGACCATCTCCCCGCCCTTGACGATTGTCGGCAGGAAGAAGGCCGCGCCGGCATGCGACAGCGGCGTGCACATCAGGAACTTCGGATTCTCCGGCCACTCCCACTCGGCGAGCTGGATCGTCGACATCGTGGTGGTCGCCTGCGACGTCATCATGACGCCCTTGGGCTTGCCGGTCGTGCCGCCGGTGAAGGCCAGCCCGGTCACGGTGTCGGGTGCGAGGTCCGCGGCGACGAGCGGCTGCGGCGGGTACTTGGCGGCCTCGGCGTTGAGATCCACCGCGACGTCGGCCAGTTCGGCGGGCACCGGCCCGATCGTCAGCACCTGCTTGAGCGACGGCACCTTCTCAAGCAGTCCGGCCGCGCGTTCGACGAACATCGGATTCGGGTCGACGATCAACGACGTGACCCCGGCGTCGGTCAGCACGTAGGCGTGATCGTCCAGCGAACCGAGAGGGTGTAGTGCCACGCGGCGGTATCCCTGCGTCTGCCCGGCACCGACGATCATCAGCACCTCGGGCCGGTTGAGGGCCAGCAGCCCGACGACCGCGCCGGTGCCAGCGCCAAGCGCCTCGAACGCCTGTATGTACTGGCTGATGCGGTCGGCGAGCTCCCCGCCGGTCAGCGTGGTCTCCCCGAGGAACAGCACCGGCCGGTCGCGGTGACGCTTCAGTGCGCCGACGGTGAGGTGGCCGGAGTGCAGGGGGTGGCGCAGCATCGCATCGCTCATGGGTCCAGATTAGAACGTGTTACAGAAATCCTGGCAAGGGGCGCGGATTGCGGCTTCACTGGAGAGTGTGAACCAGCGACTGCGCGCCACCATCCTGGAGCTGGCCCGGGAACGTGGACCGGCGAAGACGATCTGCCCGTCGGATGCGGCCAGGGCGATCGGTGGCGACGACTGGCGTGACCTGATGGACGACGCCCGTGACGTCGCGCGGGCGCTGGCCAGGGAGGGGCTGGTCGACGTCACCCAGAAGGGCGACGCGCTCGACCCGGACGGTACGTGGCGCGGTCCGATCCGCATCCGCATCCGCTGACCGCTCGCTTGGGCTTGCGAAGCGAGCGGGCTCAGTTCCCGGTGGGGATGGAGGCCACGTCGTCGGCCGGGATCTCGTAGCCGAGGTCGTCGACGAAGGCGACGTGGACGGGGCGGTCGGTGCGCTTGGCCCGGCGCGTCATCGTCGGCCCCTCCGGTCGCGGCAGGTGCTTGTCGCCCCATTGTTGGTACGCGCCGACGATGACGTGCAGCTCACGTCCCGCCGGCGTCAGGTGATAGGCGGGGCGGACCCGCTGGCCTGGTTCTTGGTAGGTGTCGCGGGTCATCACGCCATACTCCACCAGGGTGGACAGTCGGTCGGTCAGCACGTCGGGTGCGATGCCCAGGTTGGTTTGGAAGTCGACGAAGCGGGTGGTGCCCAGCAGCGCCTCGCGCAAGATCAGCAGGGTCCATCGGTCGCCGAGGATCGTCGCGCTGCGGCCCACCGAGCACTGCCAGTCGTCCACCTGCTTTCGAGCCACTCGACGATGTTACGCCCTGGCTCGGTACTGCCTGGGTAGCTCGAGAGCCGATGGCCGACCCGCCGGGTGGCGGGCGTCGAGCGCATTGCCTCGCCGAAGGTGGCTATGAAAAGCCAAGTTAGGTGGTACGGTCGGCGACATGACCTTCCTCGACGACTTCCGTCCATCCCATCTCCGGGTCACCGCACACTCGCCGACCCTGTGGGAGGTGACCTTCGACAGTCCGCCGGTCAACGTGATCGGGCCCGACATGATGCGCGATCTCAAGGATTTGTTGACCGAGCTGGAGTCCAACTCGACGGTCAACGTCGTGGTCTTCGACAGCGCCGATCCCGACTTCTTCCTCGCGCACTACGACCTCGGCTCGGACCCGGATATCGCCGAGGCGCTGCCAAGCCCGACCGGATACGCCGCGTGGGTCGACATCACCGTGCGCATCAGCAAGCTGTCCGCCGTCACCATCAGCGCGATCCGCGGAATTGCCAGGGGTGCGGGGAGCGAGTTCGTACTAGCCACCGACATCCGGTTCGCCAGTCGCGAGAAGGCGGTGCTCGGCCAGATGGAAGTGGGGTTCGGCGCGGTGCCCGGCGGGGGCGCCGCCGGCCGGTTGCCCGCCCTGGTCGGTCGCGGCCGGGCGTTCGAAATCCTCTTGGGCGGAGAGGATTTCGACGGAGACACCGCCGAACGGTACGGCTATGTCAACCGTGCGGTCCCCGATGCCGATTTCGTCGAATTCGTGCACGCCTACGCCACCCGGGTCTCCCGTTGGGACCATGGGGCGCTCGGCGAGATCAAGGCCTTCGTGAACAAGTACACCCGCCTGCCCGACGCCGAGTACCCACTGCACTCCGACGCGTTCTGGGGGGCGGCGGGGCGCGACGGATTCCGATCGGTCGCCGCGGCACTGTTCGCCGAGGGACTGCAGCAACGAACACCACTCGAGTACCACCTCGGCACGGACATCGCCGACATCACCCAAACAGCAAGGAGCGCAACATGATCGTCACGGGAAAATCGCAGTGGAACGGGTCCTTCTTCGACGGCACCGGGACCCTGGAGACCGTCACCTCCGACACGGTGCCCAGCACGCCGTACACCTTCGCCAGTCGTTTCGAAGGCGCCCCCGGCGCCATTCCGGAGGAGTTGCTGGCGGCGGGCCATGCCGGGTGTTACAACCACGCGCTCGCCAACATCGCGCGCCAACAAGGGGTTTCAGTCGGCTCCATCACCACCACCGCCGAACTGACCATGGGTGGCGACGAGCGCGGCTATTCCGTTGACGGGATCCACCTCGTCGTGACGGCCAGTCTGCCCGGTGTCGGCGTCGAGCAGTTCGACGAGATCGCCGAGGGTGCGCGCTCGGGGTGCGCAATCTCGAAGGCCCTACGCGTACCCGTTACCCTCGACGCCAGGCTGACCGCCTGACGTCTAGTCCTTCCTCGAATCGAGTAGCGCACTACTCGCGCGTGCCGGTGCCTTGAGTCAATAGCGTCGACGACATCTGTACTGGCACTTGCCCTTCCAGGGCATTCGAGGAGGACTGAACCATGCTTCGACAACTCGCGACAACGGCCGCTCTGATGGCACTTCCGGCGGCGATACCGATCGTCCCGGCGTCGGCGGATCCGCTGCCCTACGGCCCGGACACCTGCATTCAGGGCTTCGTCTGGCGCGACGGTCGCCCGGGCGACCACGTGTGCGTCACCCCCGACGTGCGGAGTCAAACGGCGGCGCAGAACGCCGCCGCCGCCGCGAACCGGGAGCCCAACGGCGGCACCTACGGACCGAACACGTGCAAGCAGGGCTTCGTCTGGCGGGACGCCTGGGGCGGGGACCAGGTGTGCGTCGTCCCCGCGGTGCGTGACCAGGCCGCCACCGACAACGCCGCGGCGGCCTCGCGCAGGCAGACCAGCGTGCCCCAACCCGTACCGCCACCCCCGCCTCCGCCGCCGCCCGCGCCGAAGCAAGGCCCCGGGGTGTCCTGGCAGCCCAGGCTCGGCGGACTGACCGCGCACATCACCGATCGCAGTGGTGTCGCGTCGCAGTGCACCTACACCTCGGACTTCTACCAGCGCAGCTTCTTCCTGCCAGCCAACGCGACGTTCGACCTGGTGATCGTGCCTGCGATCCCGAAGTTCCAGAACTGGAACGTCACCGTAAAGTGCGACAACGGCACCACGACCAACACCAGCGAGTTCTTCTAGTCGGCCCGATCGGGCGGAGGGCGGAGTTTCGACGAATTCTCGGACGCCCTCTGCGAGGATGTCGGGATGCCTGCTGACCTGGCTTTTTTCGGTACCGTCTTGACCGTCGACGACGCCGTGCCCACCGCGGGTGCGCTCGCCGTCGCCGACGGGCGCATCGTCGCCGTCGGCGACCGGGCAGTCGTCGAGAGCTGGGTCGGACCGGACACCGAGGTCGTCGAGCTCGGCGACGGGTGCGTCATGCCAGGCTTGATCGAGGCGCACGGGCACCCGCTGATGGAGGCGATCGTGCTGGCCGATCGCATCGTCGACGTTCGGCCCGTCACGATGGCCGACGCGGACCGGGTCCTGTCCGCGATCCGGGACGAAGTGGCCGCCCGCGGCGAGTCCGGGGCCTACCTCAACGGGTGGGACCCGCTGCTTCAGGTCGGGCTGCCCGAGCCGACGCTGGCCTGGCTCGACGACATGGCGCCCGACACGCCGCTGGTGATCGTGCACAACTCGGGCCACAAGGCGTTCTTCAACTCGGTGACCGCGCGCAACCTCGGGCTGAACCGCGACACCCCCGATCCGAAGGGCGCGAAGTTCGGGCGCGACGCCGCGGGCGAACTCGACGGCACGGCCGAGGAGACGGGCGCGGTGTTCCCGTTGATCAGCGGCGCCGTCGACCCGGCCGGGTACCCGGCGATGCTGCTCGCCGAATGCGCGCGGCTGAACCGGGCTGGGCTGACGACGTGTTCGGAGATGGCGTTCGACCCCATGTTCCGGCCGGCGTTGGACGCACTGCACGACGATCTGACCGTGCGCCTGCGTACCTACGAGATGTCGACCCCGGCGATGTCGACCACCGAGGTGCTCCACAACGGTGACGACGTCGTCCGTCAGGTCGGCATCAAGATCTGGGTCGACGGGTCGCCGTGGATCGGCAACGTCGACCTCTCGTTCCCGTATCTGGACACCGCCGCCACCCGCTCGATCGGGGTCACGCCGGGGTCCTGCGGCCACGCCAACTACACCCGCGAGCAGCTCACCGAGATCGTCGCCGCCTACTTTCCGCTGGGGTGGCAGATGGCCTGCCACGTGCAAGGCGACGCCGGGGTCGACACCATTCTCGACGTGTATGCCCAAGCGCTGCAAGACCATCCGCGCGACGACCATCGACTGCGGCTCGAGCACGTCGGCGCCATCTCGAACGAGCAGCTGCAGCGCGCCCACGACCTCGGCGTCACGTGCAGCATCTTCGTCGACCAGATCCACTACTGGGGCGACGTCCTCGTCGACGGTCTCTTCGGGCCCGAACACGGCTCGCGGTGGATGCCAGCCGGCTCCGCCGTCGCCACCGGCATGCGCATCTCGCTGCACAACGATCCGCCCGTCACCCCGGAGGAGCCGCTGCGCAACATCAGCGTCGCGGCCACCCGGGTGGCTCCGAGCGGGCGGGTGCTGGGGCCGGAGGAGCGGTTGACGGTCGACCAGGCGATCCGTGCGCAGACGTTGGACGCGGCCTGGCAGCTGTTCTCCGACGACGTCATCGGCTCGCTGGAGGTCGGCAAGTACGCCGACCTCGTGGTGCTGTCAGCCGATCCGCGTTCGGTGCCGCCTGCGACCATCGCGGATCTGGACGTGCGCGCCACGTACCTGGCGGGGCGGCGCGTTTATTCGAAATCTGACTAGTGGTCGGGTCGTCATGGCACGCTGGCGCTCATGTCTGAGTTGCCAACACCTCGCTTCCTCGACGAACGCACCGCTCACTGGGCCAAGACCAAGCCCGACGACGAAGCCATCACCTTCTCCGAGCGCACCTGGACCTGGTCGCAGTGGTACGACCGCATTCGGCACCTGGCGGGCGCGCTGACCGAACTGGGCGTCAACCGCGGTGACGTGGTCGCGTTCCTCGACAAGAACCACCCGGCGTGTGTGGAAACCACCTTGGCTGCAGCGTCTTTGGGTGCAGCGACGGCGATCGTGAACTTTCGGCTGGCCGCCGACGAGCTCGACTACGTGCTCAACGATTCGGGCGCCAAGGTGTTGATCGTCGGATCGGAGCTCAAGCCGGGCGTCGAGAAGATCAGGGACAAGCTGACGGCAGTGGAGAAGGTCGTCGAGGTGACGGCCGACGGGGGCGAGGGTGACGAGTACGAGGCGATGCTGGCCGCGGCGAGCCCGGTCGACCGGTCGGCGGACGTCGACCCCGAAGACGTCGCGATCATCATGTACTCCTCCGGCACCACCGGCCGGCCCAAGGGCGTGTCGCTGACGCAGGCCAACCTGATTGCGCACACCGAGAGCGCCTTCGCCGGCTGGGAGCTCGACGAGGGCGACAAGAACCTGGTCGCGATGCCGCTGTTCCACGTCGGCGGGTCGTCGTACATGCAACTGGGTCTGCACACCGGGGTGGCGAGCTACATGACGCGCGACGTCGACGGCGCGCAACTGGCAGGCGGGATCTTCGCCGGGGCGAACCGGACGTTCCTGGTGCCTGCGGTGTTGGCCAAGGTGCTGGAGTCCGGGGAGGACGCGGTGAAGTTGTTCAGCGCGCTCAAAACCTACGGGTACGGCGCGTCGCCGATGCCACTGCCGTTGCTGCGCAGAGCGCTCGAGGCGTGGCCGGACACCGATTTCATCCAGGCGTACGGGCTGACCGAGGTGGGCGGCGTCATCAGCTTGCTGGCGCCGGAGGATCACCGCAACGGCAACGAGGAGCGGATGGGCAGCGCCGGTCGGGTCGTCCCCGGCGCCGAGGTGCGCGTCGTGGATCCCGACAGCCTCGAGGACGTCGAACAGGGGCAGCAGGGCGAATTGTGGTTCAGGTCAAGGCAACTGATGAAGGGCTATCACAACAAGCCCGACGCCACCAAGGAGGCGATCACCGACGACGGATGGTTCCGCACCGGTGACATCGGCAGGGTCGACGACGAGGGCTACATCTTCGTCGAGGACCGGCTCAAGGACATGATCATCACCGGCGGTGAGAACGTGTACTCCATCGAGGTCGAGCGGGTGATCGCCGAGCACCCCGCCGTGGCCGAGGTTGCCGTCATCGGCGTGCCCGACGAGAGGTGGGGCGAATCGGTCAAGGCCGTCGTCTCGCTCGAGGGCGAGGCCACGGAGGCGGACATCATCGCCTACGCCAGGGAGCGGCTGGCCGCCTACAAGTGCCCCAAGACCGTCGACGTCGTCGACGAGCTGCCCCGCAATCCGACGGGCAAGATCCTGAAGAAGGATCTGCGCCAACCGCATTGGGAGAAGGCCGGCCGCCAGGTCTGACAGGTCTAGAGGGTTTGGGGAGAGACGGCGGCGCTGCGCGCCCACGGCGCCAGCTGGCGGTAGGGATCGCCTTCGCGGATCTCCAGCAGTGCGGCCAGCTCACCCTCGAGGGCGGCCTTGGCCCGGTCGCGCACCGTGGCGGTCCACTTCTCGGCGACCGCGCCCTTGGGTCGGGTGGTGTCGATCGGCGTGCCGAAGCGCAGGTACGTGCGTTGTGGCCGCGGGATCATGGTCGGTCCGATGCCGCGCACCAGGGGCATCCCCATGTCCGTGGTGCCGGTCAGGCGTTCGGCGAGCGGCTTGGACCACCGCGCCCAGCGGCCGTCGCTGCTGGTGAGCACGTGGTAGACGTCGTCGCCGCCGACCAGCGCCGCGGGGATGATCGGGTAGTCGTGCTCGACGGCGAGTCGGGCAAATCCGTTGCGGCCCTGCCACATCAGCGTGTACAGCTGGTCGCGGGCCTTGCTGACCTCCCGGCCACCGCCGGGGAACACCAGGATGGGCTCGCCGGCGGTCATGAGTTCGCGCGCCGTCTCCGGCGTCCCGACCACCGCCCCCGCGGCCGCGAAGAGGTCTGCGGGCACGCCCTTGACGTTGCCGAACCTGCGGTCGGCGAGGGGGCGCACCCGGATGCCGATCTGGCGTCGCACCACGTACGGAATCAGCAGGGCTTCGGTGCCCGCCTGGGTGTGGTTTCCGACGAGGAGGAAGCGGCCGTCGCTCGGAAGGTTGTCCAACCCGTCGAGGTAGGGCTTTGAGGCGGAGACGAGGGGATCGATGCGGTCCGCGACGTTCTCGATCCACCGCTGGTACGTCGACACCTCGATGAGTGGCATCACCCGAGTGTAGGTTTCGATCCGTGGACGATGAGGGTGTCGGCGAGCGCAGCACACCGCCCACCCTGGACGACGTGCTGCAGCGGCTGCATGTCGTCTCGCTGCCGATGCGAGTTCGCTTCCGCGGCATAGACGTTCGTGAGGTCGCCCTGATCGAGGGCCCCGCCGGCTGGGGTGAGTTCGGCGCCTTCCTCGAGTACGAGCCCCCCGAGGCGGCGTACTGGTTGGCCTCGGCGGTCGAGGCGGCCTGGGTCGCGCCGCCTACACCGCTGCGGCAGTGGATCGCGGTCAACGCCACCGTCCCCGCCGTACCGGTGGCCCGGGTCCCCGAGGTGTTGGCCCGCTTCCCCGGTGCGCGCACCGCAAAGGTCAAGGTCGCCGAGCGGGGGCAGACCCTCGCCGAGGACGTCGCCCGGGTCAATGCCGTCCGCGAGCGGGTGCCGCTGGTCCGGGTCGACGCCAACGGCGGGTGGACGGTCGCCGAGGCGGTGGTCGCCTGCGTGGCCCTCACCGCCGACGGCCCGTTGGAGTACGTCGAGCAACCCTGCGCGACCGTCGCCGAGCTGGCCGAAGTGCGGGAGCTGGTCGACGTTCCGGTGGCCGCCGACGAGAGCATCCGCAAGGCCGAGGACCCGTTGCACGTCGTGAACTCCGGCGCCGCCGACGTGGCCGTGGTGAAGGTTGCGCCGCTCGGTGGCGTCGTGCCGCTGCTGCACATCGCCAGCCAGATCGACGTTCCGATCGTGGTGTCCAGTGCACTCGACTCGGCGGTCGGCATGGCGCGGGGCCTGCTTGCCGCGGCGTGTCTGCCGGAGTTGCGGTACGCCTGCGGACTGGGCACCGGCGGCCTGTTCGTCGAGGATGTCGTCGACCCCGCGCCTGCCGCGGACGGTCGGCTGCCGGTTGGTGCCGTGGCGCCCGACCCGGCGCGGCTGGCCGGTCTGGCCGCGCTGACCGACCGGCGCCAGTGGTGGATCGAGCGGATCACGGCCTGCTACCCGCTGCTGTCTCGAGAAATTCCCTAGAGGAGAACTGATGCAGATCGCGATCGTGCTCTACCCCGGCTTCACCGCGCTGGACTTCATCGGCCCCTACGAATCGCTGCGGTGGCTGCCCGACGCCGAGGTGCGCTTCGTCTGGCACCAGACCGGACCCGTCGCCGCCGACTCCGCCGTCCTACTGGTCGGCGCGACGCATTCGTTCGCCGAAACGCCGTCGCCCGACGTGATCCTGGTGCCCGGCGGCTTCAGCACCTTCGAGCACGCCCGCGACGAGGTGCTGCTCGACTGGCTGCGAAA
>Ga0209051_1001487_pt1 | contig 19629 bp, 18 predicted proteins | sample AraplaCvi_mMS_r2_2_FD_184286 | JGI IMG/M metagenome (GOLD analysis project Ga0209051, IMG submission 184286) | Arabidopsis root microbial communities from North Carolina, USA - plate scrape MF_Cvi_mMS_r2 (SPAdes) (version 2) | ecosystem: Host-associated > Plants > Roots > Endosphere | place...
GTGTGCAGATACGGGGCACCACCGATGCGCTTGAGCAATCCGCGGCGGTCCAGCTCGGCGGAGACGGTGATCGCGTCGGCGGGCTCACCGCGGCCGTAGAGATCGAGGATCGCGTCGTACACGCTCTGATGCGCGGGGCGGTAGAAGTCGCCGGGCCGCAGCCGCTCCAGGACGTCGGCGATGGCGTCCTTCGACAGCAGCATGCCGCCGAGCACCGACTGCTCGGCAGCCATGTCCTGGGGAGGCTGGCGGCCGTACTCCTCCGCTGGGGGAGCTTCCTGCTCCGCGCGACCCCCGGACTGACCGCCCTGCCAGCCTCGATCGTCGACGACAGCCACGAAGCGCCCACCTCCCCCTTCATGTCAGATCGACGTCGAACACGCATTCGACGTACTCCCCCGCGAGAGTAAACCCAGATACCGACGGCTCACGTTAGAGACGTTGCTGGAACGGTTGCAAGCGGTCCCTGTGCATAGACCTGTGGACGCAGTGTGCATAGATGAGGTCCGCCATGTTGAGCCCTTGGGGACAACCTGTGCACAACCATCGGGTTTTTCCACATCACCGCAGGTGGAAGCGCTATCGTCCATGTGGGAACTTGTGGATGCGATTTGCCCCGGCGTGTCGTCCGTGGTTGCCGTCTCGGGCGTGTTGTGTTGCATTCACGGGCCCAAAAGGTTAACGACTGGTTATGTTCGCTGGGTCACGACGGGCCCGTGATGTTCGCCAGCGCGCACAGCAACGCCCGGGCGAAGATCGATCATGCCCTCACCCGGGCGTATTGACGCTGTGGGTATTACTCGGCGACGACGTTCACAGAAACGCCGACGGTGACCTCGGGGTGCAGCTGCACCGCGACGGCATACGTGCCGGTGGCCTTGATGTGGGCCTTGGGCAGGTTGACGGTCCGTCGGTCCAGGTTCGGGCCGCCCGCCTTCTTGATGGCGCCGACGATGTCACCGGTGGTGACGGAGCCGAACAGCTTGCTTCCACCGGCGGTGCGCACCGGCAACGACACCGGGCCGAGCGCTTCGAGAGCGGCCTTGATCTCGTTGGCGTGATCGAGGTCGCGGACGACCTTGGTCTCACGGGCCCGGCGGATCTCTTCGGCCTGACGCTCGGCGCCACGCGACGCGACGATCGCCATGCCACGGGGCAGCAGGTAGTTACGGCCATAGCCGTCCTTGACCTCGACGGCGTCGCCGGCGGAGCCCAAGTGGTCGACCTCAGCGGTCAGAATCAGTTTCATGTCAGTTCTCTTCGTTCGGCTTAGCGCGACGTCGCACTGAACGGCAGCAGGGCTACCTCGCGGGCGTTCTTGACTGCGATCGCAATGTCGCGCTGGTGCTGCACGCAGTTACCGGTGACCCGACGGGCACGAATCTTGCCGCGCTCGCTGATGTAGGTCCGCAGCAACGCGGTGTCCTTGTAATCGATGATCTGGTTCTTGCCCTTCTTCGAGCAGAACGAGCACTTCCGGGCCTTGACCGGCTTCTCAGGAGCCGGGCGCCTCTTCGTGGAGGAGGACTTCGCCATGTCTATCTCTTTCTCAGTACTTGGAAATCAGTTGATCAGAAGGGAGGTTCTTCGTCGGCGCCGTTGAACGATCCGGACGCGGGGGCACTGCCCCACGGGTCGTCTCTCGGGCCATCGCTGGCGGCACTGTTACCGCCACCGGCGGGGCGTGAACCGCCACCGCCACCGCCACCGAAGCCGCCTCCGCCCCCGCCGCTACGGCTGGCCTTGTTGACCTTGGCCGTCGCATACCTCAAGGAAGGACCGATCTCGTCGACCTCGAGCTCGACGACGGTGCGCTTCTCACCCTCACGAGTCTCGTACGAACGCTGCTTGAGGCGACCGGTCACGATCACCCGCGAACCGCGGGTGAGGCTCTCGGCCACGTTCTCGGCAGCTTCGCGCCAGATGCTGCACCGCATGAAGAGCGGGTCGCCGTCTTTCCACTCGTTGGTCTGACGGTCCATCATCCGAGGCGTCGACGCCACCGTGAAGTTGGCGACGGCGGCCCCGGACGGCGTGAACCGCAACTCGGGATCGGCGGTCAGGTTTCCGACGATGGTGAGGTTGGTGTCACCAGCAGCCACGGGTCCTCCTGTGATTGGGAAGCAGGTCGCTTAGAACGGATCGCAAGCGAGCCTACGGATGCGCTCTGACGGGCACGGGCCATTGGGCCTAGTGCTTGTCGGTCCGCATCACCTTGGTCCGCAGAACGGACTCGTTCAGGCTGAGCTGACGGTCCAGCTCGGACACGGTGGCCGGCTCGGCCTTCACGTCGATGACGGCGTAGATGCCCTCGGGGTGCTTGAGGATCTCGTACGCCATGCGGCGCCGGCCCCAGATGTCGATCTTCTCGACCGTGCCGCCGTCCTTGCGGATGACGTTCAGGAACGTCTCCAATGACGGTGCAACAGTTCGCTCGTCGAGCGTGGGGTCGAGGATGACCATGATTTCGTATGGACGCATGTGGAACCCATCACCTCCTATGGTCGTTTGCGGCCACGGCTTGTCCGTGACAGGAGGGTCGCCTGCGTCGGCAACTCGGCAAGGTTACAGCAGGACCGTCTGAGCTGCGAAATCGTGCCGTTGTTTCAGCTCGACCCGTCCGGGTATCGGCCGCTGCGTAATGGATCGTCATCGCAGAGGGGACCAGTCACCGTGAACGTCAAGACGCGTATCGCAAGTTCGTTCGCGGCCGCCGCACTGTTCGGCGCCGCCGCCGTCGCACCCGCATGGGCCATCGACGACATCAAGCCCTTCGGGCAACGGGAAACCGTCCGTGACGCCGTGGGAACCGAAGTCGGCTACACCGTCCGGGACCTCTCCCCGAGCGCGGACGTCATCCCCTACCCGGTCGCCGGGCGCCTGTACGAGGCGATGGTGACGGCCGACGCGGTTCAAGGAGCGGTCACGCCGGTGATCCCGTTCTTCAACGCCCGCAGCGAGAACGGGGACAACTATCGCGTCCTCGCCAACGTATTCACCCCGCAGGGCCTCAGCGGTGCGACGCTGCCGCCTGGTGGAAGCACGACGGGCAAGCTCTACTTCGACGTCGTGGGCCCGGTGCCAAACAGCGTGGTCTACAACGACGGGACCCATGACGTGCTCGGCTGGGTCGACACCGGCAGTCAGCCGGCCACCGGTGACGGCGTCGGCGTGGCGGAATCTGGCGGCGGGGCGAATCCCCGGGGAGTGACCGGGTCGACCGGACCGAACTTCACGGGGCCGAGCACGACCGCCGGCGACCAGAACGGCGCCGGTGGAGGCGGCGGCCAAAGCGCCGCCGAGGGTGACGGCGGAGGCGGCTCTGGGATCGGAGGCTAGCTCAGCCGCCCTCGACGGTCCGCTTGATCGCCGCCAGGGTCACCGGAATGCCCTCCTTGGCAGCCTTCGTCCGGATCGCGATCTGCTCGTCGGCCTTGTCGCCATACCGACCTCGGAAGCCTTCGATGCCCGCGGGCTCGAAGGACCAGTGCTCGGTGAGACGCGTTCCACCGTCGGCCGGTTCGAGGCTGAACCCCCACCGCACCCAGCCGTCGTTGACAACCCAGGAGAACTCGCGGCCCGGGTCTGCGGCGACGACCCGGCTGCGGGTCTCCCACGTGCGGTTGCCGTCGTCGTTGCGTCCGGTGAAGTACGAACCGACGGTCGGACCGCCGCCCTCGTCCCACCAGCAGGCCCTGCACTGCGGGCTCCACTCGCCGATCCGGGTCACGTCGGACACCAATCCGTACAGGGTGTCCGCATCGGCGTTCACCACGACGGAATCACTGAACGTCAGATCGCTCATGTCAGCGTCAACTCCTTCTCGGGTTCTACCGTCGGCGCGGGCGGCGTGGGCCGCAACCGCGATGGCAACCATCTGGGTGGTGCGTCCAGAGCATGCTCGAACACCCCGCCCGACGGATCGTCGACTCCGCCGCGCCGGACGACGTCCAACTCGGGGTGGTAGATCTGGCGAACGACCAAGGCGCACAACGCAATCACCGCAATGTCCCGCAGCAACACCGTGGCGGTGAACCACTCCTGCGGCAGGCCCATCTTCGCCTCGCCGAAGAGGAACAACATCCGGGGCACCCAGACCAGTGCGTCGACGGTCATCCACGCCAACAGGATTCGTCGTTGCGGCAGCGCGAGCACCGCCAACGGCACCAGCCACAACGAGTACTGCGGACTCCACACCTTGTTGGTCAGCAGGAAGGCGGCGATCACCAGGAAGGCCAGCTGCGCCAACCGGGGACGACGCTGGGCCGTCAACCCGACATAGGCGATGCCGCACAGGCACACGGCGAACAGCACCGCCGTCACCGCGTTGGTCACCGACGGTGGCTCCCAGAACCCCAGATTCGGATCGAAGCCGCGCCACCCCGTGAACGACTTCACGACGTTGTAGATCGAATCCATGTCGTCACCGCGCCGCGTGTTGAGCCGGAAGAACTCCGACCATCCGCGCGGGTACAGCACCATGATCGGCAGGTTGACCACCAGCCACGTCACCACGGCGACGCCTGCCGTCTTGCCGACCTCGCGCATGCGGCCCGTCCGCAACCCGAGGATCACCAACGGCACGATCAACAACAGCGGGTAGAGCTTGAGCGCCACCCCGATGCCAATCAGGGCGCCCGCCACGGCCGGCCTGCGACGCGACCACGCCAACATCGCGCCCGCCGCACACGCCGTCGCCAGGGCGTCGAAGTTGGTGAAGATCTGGAAGATCACCAAGGGAGACGCTGCGACCAGCGCGGCGTCCCAGATCCGGCGCCCCGCCAACAGCGTCGTCGCCCACACCGTGGCCAACCACGCCAACGCCAACCCGAACGCCGAGATGTTGAAGAACATCACCACCTCGGCGACCACCGGAATCGACACCAGCTTCGTCAACGCCGTGTACGTCTTCGCCAGCGCCATCGACACGTACTGATACAGCCCGGTGAGCACCGGATACTCCATGTAGCGCACCGCGGGCGTGCCGTCGTACTGGATCTGCTGCGCGCCGGTGGAGTCCTTCTCCGTCCACGACGACTTGTACGGAAACTTGCCCTGGCTCAACAGTTCCGCGGTGTACAGCGGCACGGTGTCGGAGTAGCAGAGCTCGTAGTACGCCCGCTGGTTCTCCCAGATGGCGACCCGTTGGTCGGCGGTCCCGGTGCGCGTCGACTGCAGGCACGCCGCCTTCGTCGAGTAGCCCAGCGCCAGGAACAGCAGCGCGATGATCAGCATGACGCGCAGCGGCGTCATGAACCGGGCCCTTCCGATCAGCGCGTGCTTGCCGACCGGCCCGCCGATGGCACCGGCCAGCGCCGCACCGATGGTGTCGGTCCGGCTGGGGAAGTCGCGGGCGTCGTCGCTACGCAAGTCTTCGGCCAGCGGAGCTGGCGATACCGGCGACGGCTCAGGAGACACCGTCGCATCTGGACCCTGGCCGATCACGGCGGAGGCGGCGGCGCGGTGATCGTCGGGGTGGCAGCCGGATCACCGGGAGGCGGCGGTGCCCCCGGCGGCGGCAGCGGGATCGTCGTCGGCGGGCCGAACGGGATCGTGATGCCCGGACCCAACTCGATCGTCGGCTGGATCACCGTCTCCGACGGCGGCGGCGGGGGTGGTGGCGGAGGCGGCGGCGCAGCCGGCGGACCGGCGTACCCGCCGATCTCCGTCGGCTTCGGGAACGACTCGTTGTCGGTGCCCTCGAGGGCCCCGTCCATCGTCGCCTTCCAGATGTCGGACGGAATGCCCGACCCGTAGACCGACCCGCCCGACTTGTTCTCCAGCGGCTTGGTGCCCTCGGTGGTGCCGACCCAGACCGCGGTCGACAGCGACGGCGTGTAGCCGACCATCCACGCGTCGCGGTTGGCGTCGGTGTCGCCCAGCTGGTTGGTGCCGGTCTTGGCGGCCGACGGCCGGCCGCCAGCCAAGTTGTGCCCGCGGGAGTAGCCGGCGATCGGCTGCATGGCGGCGGTGACGTTGTCGGCGACGGCCTTGTCGATCCGCTGCTCGCCCGGATCGTCCTGCGTCGCCGCGTCGAACAACGTCTGACCGTCGGAACGGACGACCTTCTGGATGAAGTGCGGCCGGTGGTAGACGCCCGAATTCGCGAGGGTCGCATAGGCCGAGGCCATGTCGATCACCCGCGACTGGTACTGACCGAGCACGACGCCGTTGTTCGGCGGTCCGCCCTTGCCGTCCTCGGACAGCGTGTGCTCGACGCCGGGGAAGCTCTCTGCGACGCCCGCCGCGTGGGCGGCGTCGGCGACGTCCTGCGGGCCGTTCTTCAGCTTCAGCATCAGCCGGTAGTAGCTGGTGTTCAGTGACATCTTCAGCGCCTGGGCGATGTTGCAGGTGCCGCAACCCTCGCCTTCCACGTTGCCGATCTTGATGCCGTTGACCTCGACCGGCGAGCTGTCCACCTGGTAGCCGAGGCCAATGCCCTGCTGCAGCGCTGCGACCAGCGCGAAGACCTTGAACGACGACCCGGTGGGCAGGCCGGCCTGCGCGAAGTCGAAGCCGTTGGCATCCGAACCCCCGTAGTAGGCCTTGATCCCGCCCGTCTTCGGGTCGACCGACGCGACGGCCGTCCGCATGTCCGGATCCTGGCCCTCCATGTACTCGGCGACCGCGTCCTCGGCGGACTTCTGCGCCTTCGGGTCGATCGTCGTGGTGATCTGCAGACCCTCGGTGTTCAACGTCTGTTCGTCGATGTTGAACAGATCCATCAATTCCTTGGTGACCTGACGTTCGATCAGGCCGTTCGGTCCGCTGGTCTGGTTCTGCGCGCGCGCCTGGTCCGGCGGCACGGTCGGGGGGAACACCTGCGCGGAGCGGTCGTTGGGCGACAACGCGCCCATCGTGACCATGCCGTCGAGCACCCAGTTCCACCGCTCCGCCGACCCCTCCGGGTCGACGGCGGGGTCGAGCCCCGACGGCTGCTGGATCAGCGCCGCGAGGAGCGCGCCCTCCGCCACGTTGAGCTGCTCGACGGGCTTGCCGAAGTACGCCTGCGAGGCCGCGCCGATGCCGTAGGCACCCCGGCCGAAGTAGATGATGTTGAGGTAGGACTGCAGCACCTGGTCCTTGGACCACTCCCCCGACATCTTGGTCGAGATGACGAGTTCCTTGGCCTTGCGCACCAGCCCGCCGACGCCGGATCGGGCGTCGCCGACCAACGCGTTCTTGACGTACTGCTGGGTGATCGTGGATCCGCCCTGCAGATCGCCGCCGAAGATGTTGTTCTTGAACGCGCGGAGGAAGCCGGTGAACGAGAATCCGGGGTTGGTGTAGAAGTCGCGGTCCTCGGCCGCCATCACCGCGTTGCGCACCTGCACCGGGATCTGGTCGATGTCGACGTCGACGCGGTTGCCCTCGGGGGGAACGATCCTGGCGAGCTCGCTGCCGTCGCTGGCGAGGATCGTCGAGACCTGGTTGGTCCGGATGTCTCCCGGCTTGGGGATGTCGACGATCATGTACGCCATCGCGAACGTCACGATCGGCAGCAGGATGCAGATCGCCAACGCGGCCAACGACCCGCGGCGAACCCACTTCCAGTTGACGTTGAACTTGCGCCCACCGGAACCGTCACCGGGTGGCCGGCCGCCGCCGGGCGGACCAGGCGGTGGTGACTTCGGGGGCGGGGTGCCGTCCAACGCGGCCTTGACGACGTCGATCGGGTCGCGGTACTGCGCCGGGCGCGCGTCGCGCACCGGCGGGATGACCATCGTCTGGCGGTCGTCGTGGCGCCGAGGATCACGCTGCTGGGGCTGCTGCGGGGGGCGCGGCTGCGGTGGCTGCTGCTGGTGTGGCTGTGGCAAGGCCCGCGTCGCACCGTCGGACGGTGACGGCGCGGAGTGTCGCGGCGCGACGCCACCGTCGGCCGAAGCTCCCTTGCGGATGTCGTCGGCCGACCGGTCTTGTCGCCCTTCGCTATTCACTGGCGGTACGCGCGCCAGAGCGCGCCGTCCGGGTGCCGCGCGCCTTGGGAGGGCGTGGCGCGCCCAACACATAGCTCTTCACCAAATGATTCCAACTGCAAGTTCTACATACCTCCACCACGTGCACCGCGAATTCGTCGAACTTGGCTGCCAGCATCACCAGCTCCTCTGTGGAGCGGGCGGATCCGGACACTGCTCCGAGATGATCACCGAACACCCACGACACCAGCGTGAGCTGCTCCTTGCGACATATCGGACACATCACCTGACTGGACTTGCCGTGGAACTTCGCGGCGCGCAGCAGATACGGATTGGCGTCACACACCTCTGAAACACCCGTGCGGCCCGAGTACACCTCGGCCAGCAGGGACCGCCGCTTGAGCGCGTAGTCCACCACCTGTCGCTGCAATCGCACGATGACCAGAGTACGTCGGCCCCCCTTTCGCGCAGCTTCGACTCCGCCACCTTCACCCCCTGTTCGGCATCTGGTCTGCGGCGATGGCCCGTGAACTCCTACGATCCGTCCATGGCGACTCGGCAGACAGCAGGTACACGGGCGAAGGACAGCGACCGCAACAACACCTGCCAGGTACTCGACAGCGCGCTCGCCGACGGGCAACTGTCCGGGGAGGAGCACCGCATCAGGGTCGCGGCCGCCACCACGGCCGCAACCCTCGGCGACCTCCAACAGCTGGTGGACGACCTGCAGAACGACAACGCACCGGTGCAGATGCCGGACCTGAAGAAGCCGTCCCGGCTGGCCAACGGCGGTGGCAGCGGCTGGGGCATGCGCGCCGCCGTGGCAGGCGTTCTGGTGGTGCTCGGCATCGCGATCGGCTGGGGGCTGTATGGCAACACCCCGTCGCCGTTGAGTTTCAACTCCGACCCGGGCGCCAAGTCCGACGGCATCCCTGCGAAGGTGCTGACTCCACCGAAGCAATTGATGTCGCTCGGTGGTCTCAACGGGTTGTTCGAGCAGATGCGCCAGAAGTTCGGCGACACGAAGGGGTTCGACCTGACGATCTTCGACGACTACGCGTCGCTGGAGCGTCAGGATCCCGCCGAGCCGCGACGGGCGCTGCGGTATTCCTATCGCGGTGGCTGGGCCGACCCGTCGGAGACCAACATGTCGTCCGACGCCCGCGTCGTCGACCTCGCAGCGATGGACGTGCCAACGATCGTCGGGCTCATCCGGGGCGCGCCAGAGACCTTGGGCATCAACCCCAACGAGGTCAAGGACATGCACGTGTCGGTCTCGCAGGACGACGACGTGGACGCCGCGCCGGGCGCGCTGTCCATCGAAATCTTCGTGTCGCCCAACTTCGGGAACAGCGGTTACTTCGAGGTAGACGGTGCCGGAACCATGAAGGCGATCCACCGCCCCGCGCCCTGAACTGGCGGACTTTCCAAAGTGTTGTGTATGTTCGCTTTACGCAGCGCCGTTTATATCGGTGCGATACATTTCTTCGACGGGTGGACTCGTCGTAGCGAGCGCGCATAGGAGGTGATTCGATGCTGGAACTGGCCATCTTGGGACTTCTCATCGAGTCGCCGATGCACGGCTACGAACTGCGCAAGAGGCTGACGGGCTTGCTCGGAGCCTTCCGGGCGTTCTCCTACGGCTCGCTGTATCCGGCCCTGCGCCGGATGCAAGCCGACGGCCTCATCGTCGAGGAAGCGGACCCCGTCGGTGCCGTCAAGATGCGGCGGGCCCGGCGCGTGTACGTCCTCACCGACGCCGGCAAGCTCCGCTTCACCGAGCTCGTCGCCGACACCGGCCCGCAGAACTACACCGACGACGGATTCGGCGTCCACCTGGCCTTCTTCAACCGCACCCCGGCCGAGGCCAGGATGCGCATCCTGGAGGGTCGCCGCCGACAGGTGGAGGAACGCCGCGAAGGCCTGCGTGAAGCCATCGCGCGTGCCAGTAATTCACTCGACCGCTACACCCGCCAGCTTCATCAACTCGGGCTCGAGTCCAGCGAGCGCGAGGTCAAGTGGCTCAACGACCTGATCGCGGCGGAACGCGTCGCCGCTCCAGGACGTCCCGAGTCCACCCCCGAGCAACAGCCCTAAATCCCCAAAACCCGCTTCGCAGTTGTCAGTACGAGAAGGAGATCGCCCCATGTCCGAGTCGAATGAAATCCGGGTCGCCATCGTCGGCGTCGGCAACTGCGCCTCATCGCTGGTGCAGGGCGTGCAGTACTACCTCGACGCCGACGAGAACTCGACCGTCCCCGGTCTGATGCACGTCAAGCTCGGCAAGTACCACGTCCGCGACGTGCAGTTCGTCGCGGCGTTCGACGTCGACGCCAAGAAGGTCGGCTTCGACCTCTCCGAGGCCATCTTTGCCTCCGAGAACAACACCATCAAGATCGCCGACGTGCCGCCGACCAACGTCACCGTCCAGCGCGGCCCGACCCTCGACGGCATCGGCAAGTACTACTCCGAGACCATCGAGGTGTCCGACACCGAGGCCGTCGACGTCGTCAAGGCGCTCAAGGACGCCAAGGTCGACGTGATGGTGTCCTACCTGCCCGTCGGGTCCGAAGAGGCCGACAAGTTCTACGCCCAGTGCGCCATCGACGCCGGCGTCGCGTTCGTCAACGCGCTGCCCGTCTTCATCGCCTCCGACCCGGTCTGGGCCGAGAAGTTCCGTGCCGCAGGCGTTCCCATCGTCGGCGACGACATCAAGAGCCAGGTCGGCGCCACCATTACCCACCGCGTGATGGCCAAGCTGTTCGAGGACCGCGGCGTGCAGCTCGACCGCACCATGCAGCTCAACGTCGGCGGCAACATGGACTTCCTCAACATGCTGGAGCGTTCGCGGCTGGAGTCGAAGAAGATCTCCAAGACTCAGGCGGTGACGTCGAACCTGCAGAAGGAGTTCAACGCCAAGGACGTTCACATCGGCCCGTCGGATCACGTCGGCTGGCTCGACGACCGCAAGTGGGCCTACGTCCGCCTCGAGGGCCGCGCGTTCGGTGACGTGCCGTTGAACCTGGAGTACAAGCTCGAGGTGTGGGATTCGCCGAACTCCGCAGGCGTCATCATCGACGCGGTGCGTGCGGCGAAGATCGCACTGGACCGTGGCATCGGCGGACCGGTCGAGGCCGCGTCGGCGTACCTGATGAAGAGCCCGCCCAAGCAGCTGGCCGACGACATCGCGCGCGCCCAGCTGGAAACGTTCATCGAGGGCTGACCCCTCGCGACGCGCGATTTGTGTGCATTTGGGAGCGGTGAGCGCTCCTGAACGCACACGAATCGCGACGGGCGGGTGCGGTCAGAAGCCGAAGCCGAGCTCCGCGGGGACGTCGGTGGCGAACGCGGCGTCCAGCGGGGCGATGACCCCAGAGTCCATGCAACGCAACCTATTCGACGCGGCAAAGGCCGACGCGCGGTGCTCACCCAAATACAGACTGCCGAGCACCGACAGGCTCAGCCACACGTCGGGCTCGGCGTCGGTGGGCTCGCAACGCGCCCGACCGTCACGAATTTCGAGCGCAAACCGGCCGCCGCCACCGAGTGGCCCGTCGGAGACGTCGAGCACCGACGACAGCTCCGCCGCGTAGGTCCTGGCCTCGAGCACCGCAGGCACGTCGAGCATTCGCAGCCACAGCCCGTCCTCGCGATGGGTAAGCCGAACGCGCCGCGCATCGGTCAGCAGGTACGGCAACAACTCACGGGGCGGCGCCTCGACCGTCACGGTGTCCATCAGGTCCATGCCGATCAGCGTCCGCCACAGCGCGACGTAGGCGTCGACCGTCACCGCCGCCAATTTCACGATCGCGACGGTCTTGCGCTCGCTTTCGCCGTGGATGCGGTACATGGCGAACCCGTCGTCGTGCAGCAGCGCCATCAGCGGACCGCCGCTGCGCCGATGCTCCTCCCGGTCACCGAACACCTGATCCCACATCTGCCGTGGCGTGGACAATCCACCGGGCGTCCTCAGCCGCCAACGTTCGTAGATCTCCTCGATGCGATCGCGGTGCTGGACCGGCGTGACGATCCGCACCCCGCCCCGATCCGGAACCTCGTCGAGGAAGTCGGCGCCCCGACGGTCGACGCTCAGCGACTCGACGACACTCGACTGGCCGTAGCCGAACCGGCTGTAGATGGCGCCCTCGGACGCCTCGAGTCCGGCAATCGGGTAGTCCGACAACGCCATTCGACCGTGCAGTTCACCGAACATCTCCCGCAGCACGCCGCGCCTGCGATGCGTCGGCGCCACGCACACCCATGACACCCCGGCCATCGGCAGCACGGCGCCGCCGGGCACGGTCAAGCGAAGGTCGAGGTAGTACGCCATCCCGACCACGTCGTCCCCGTCGCAGGCGACCACGACGCCGTCGGCGGGGATCAGCGTCCGCCACATGTCGTTGGCCTCCCGTGGGCGGAAGGACCCGAAACAGGTGGCCGCCAACAGCACCATCGCGGGCCAGTCGGCGTCCTCGGCGGAGCGGATCACGAGTCCAGTCGGCGAAGGCATGAATCCGACGGTGGCACAGCGCGCCGCCCGTCGCATCCCCTTTTGTACTGTCGAGCGATGGCGGAGATCAACGACGACGACCTGGTTGGCCTCGACGAGTTCGCGCTGCTGGCCGAGAACGCCGAACAGATCGGCGCCACCGGCCCCCTGCCGCCGGTCGAGAGGCTGGACTCCGGACCCGTCAGCGCGTTGAAGTGGGGCACGGCCGACCCGGAAGTCGTCTTCCTGCACGGCGGTGGGCAGAACGCCCACACCTGGGACACCGTCATCCTCGGCCTCGGCGTGCCCGCGCTGGCCGTCGACCTGCCCGGCCACGGCCGATCCGCGTGGCGCGAGGACGGCGACTACGGCCCCAAGCTCAACGCCGACACCCTCGCGCCGGTGTTGCGCGAATGGGCGTCCGCGCCGCGCCTGATCGTCGGCATGTCACTGGGCGGGCTGACCGCACTACGGCTGGCCGCGACTCAGCCGGCGCTGGTGCCCGAGCTGTTGCTCGTCGACGTCACCCCGTCCGCGCCCGAACGCCACGAGCAGATGACCAAGGCGCAGATGGGCACCGTCGCGCTGGTGCGCGGTGACCGCACCTTTCCCAGCTTCGCCGCGATGCTCGACGCGACCGTGGCGATGGCGCCCAACCGCGACCGTAATTCGTTGCGCCGCGGCGTCTTCCACAACAGCAAGCAACTCGACGACGGCACCTGGACGTGGCGTTACGACTCGTTCCGCAAGGGCGAAGGCTTCGAAGGGCTCTGGGACGACGTCCCGTCGATAACGATGCCGACCACCCTGGTGCGGGGCGCCAACTCCCACTTCGTCAACGACGAGGACGCGGACGCGTTCGCCGCCGCGGCTCCTGGTTTCCTGCGCACCCACGTCGTCCCGGACTCCGGCCACTCCGTGCAAGGCGATCAGCCGGCGGCGCTCGTCGAGATCCTGCGCGGGGTCTTGGCCCACTGAAGAGTCTCTCGCCGAGTGGCCAGTTACGACACGCTTCTGGGGCGACGGCGTGCGACAAGTGGCCACTCGCGCGCTGATCGCGTAAGACTCCGTTCACCCACAGGACCACAGCTGATCAACAGGGACCCGTAAGTTTCCGGCGAACTGGCCACAGCCCGGCCGGTGCAATCGTCGGAAGGCCCCCCTTCGCATGTCCCTGGTGCCGTTGAACTTTTTCGTCCAACACGACGGTCGCTCCGCGCGCCAGCACGTGACGTGCCGCTACAAGTGCGGCGACGCGTGCTCTCGGCCGGTGCCCAACGCCAGTGCCAACGAGTACTTCGGCGACGTCGTCCAGCGGGTGTCGCGCCGAACTCTGCTGCGGACCACCGGCGTCACCGTGCTGGCCGTCGGCGCCGGATCGGCCCTTGCTGCGTGCGGCACCGACACTCCGCCAGCGGCGAGCCAGGCTCCGGAGCCCGAAAAGCCCTCGGCGGGAATGAACTTCACCTCGGTGGCCCCCAACAGCGAAGACGCCGTCGTCATCCCCGACGGCTACCGCCAGGCCGTGGTCATCAGCTGGGGTGACCCCGTCGTACCGGGGGCGCCGGCGTTCGACGTGACCAAGCAGACCGCCGCCGCCCAACGCGGGCAGTTCGGCTTCAACAACGACTTCGCCGGGCTGCTGCCGATTCCCGGCAATGACGGTCACTTCCTGCTGGTGACCAACCACGAGTACACCACCGAACAGTTCATGCACCCCGGCTACGACGCCGACAAGCCCACCCGCGAGCAGTTCGACATCTCCATCGCCGCCCACGGCCTCTCGGTGGTCGAGGTCAAGCGGACCGCCGACGGTCTCGCGCCGGTATTGGGCCGCTACAACCGCCGCATCACCGCCGACACCCCGATGACGCTGACCGGGCCGGCCGCCGGCACCGAGTTCGTCAAGACGGCCGCCGATCCCGACGGACGAACCGTCCTGGGCACGTTCGCGAACTGCGCGGGCGGGGTGACGCCCTGGGGCACCGTGCTGTCTGGTGAGGAGAACTTCAACGGCTACTTCGGCGCGCCGGAAGGCACACCGATCAGCCCGGTGCGCACCGACCAGCTCAAGCGATACGGCGTCAAAGTCAAAGCCTCCGAACGTAAGTGGGAGACCTTCGACCCGCGCTTCGACGTCGCGAAGACGCCCAACGAAGTGAATCGCTTCGGATACGTCGTCGAGGTCAACCCGTGGGACCCCGCATCCCAGCCGGTCAAGCACACCGCGATGGGCCGCCTCAAGCACGAGGGCGCCACCATCTACGTCACCGCCGACGGCACGGTCGTGTCCTACACCGGTGACGACGAACGCTTCGACTACATGTACAAGTTCGTGTCGAGCAAGAAGGTGCAGCCGGGGGTCGGGGCGAGCGGAGCGACGGGGGGTGGATTCAGCGCAGAAGCCATGGCGCACAACATGACCCTGCTCGACGAGGGGACGCTGTACGTCGCGAGGCTCTCCAGTGACATCCCCGCCGACCAGATCGACGGCTCCGGCGCACTGCCCGCCAAGGGGTCCTTCGCAGGCACCGGCACGTGGCTCCCGCTGCTGCGCTCCGGCCCGAACGGCCAGGCCGAGTCGCTCGTCCCCGGCGTCAGCGCGCAGGAGGCGTCGGTGTTCACCCGGTTCGCCGCCGACAAGGCCGGCGCCACCAAGATGGACCGGCCAGAGGACTTCGAGGCCAACCCCAAGACCGGCAAGGTGTACGTCGCCCTGACCAACAACGACGAACGCGGCGCACCGGGTGCGGCGGCCCCCGACGCCGCAAATCCCCGCAACGACAACAAGAGCGGGCAGATCCTCGAGCTCACCGACGACCACGCAGGCACCACGTTCACGTGGGAACTGCTGCTGGTATGCGGCGACCCGGCCGCCGCCGACACCTACTTCGGCGGCTTCGACAAGAGCCGCGTCAGCCCCATCTCGTGCCCCGACAACCTGGCCTTCGACAGCCACGGCAACCTGTGGATCTCCACCGACGGCAACGCACTCGACTCCAACGACGGGCTGTTCGCCGTCGCGCTCGACGGGCCCAATCGTGGTGAGACCAAACAGTTCCTGACCGTTCCGCTCGGGGCCGAGACGTGCGGACCCGTCGTCACCGACGACCTCGTCACCGTCTGCGTCCAGCACCCCGGGGAGAGCGACGACAACAGCGTCGACGACCCCCTGTCGCGCTGGCCGGAGGGCGACAACGGCACCGCCCGCCCGTCAGTCGTCGTGGTCTGGCGCGACTCCGGCAACATCGGCGTCTAGATACTCCTGGGAGAACTCTCCGAAGATGGGGTAAGCAGGACCCATGAGCTTCCCCACCCGCATCGGCGTCCAACTCCAGCCCCAGCACTCCCCCAACTACGGCCACCTCCGCGACGCGGTCCGGCGTTGCGAGGACATGGGCGTCGACGTCGCCTTCAACTGGGACCACTTCTACCCGCTCTACGGTGACCCCGACGGCGCCCACTACGAGTGTTGGACGATGCTCGGCGCGTGGGCCGAGCAGACCTCGCGCATCGAGATCGGCGCGCTGGTGACCTGCAACTCCTACCGCAATCCCGAACTGCTTGCCGACATGGCGCGGACCGTCGACAACATCAGCGACGGCAGGCTGATCCTGGGCATCGGGTCGGGTTGGAAGCAGAAGGACTACGACGAGTACGGCTACGAGTTCGGCACGGCCGGTAGCCGCCTCGACGACTTGGCGGCCGCCATGCCGCGCATCACCTCTCGGCTCGGCAAGCTGAATCCCGCACCGGTGCGCGACATTCCGATCCTCATCGGCGGGCAGGGCGAGAAGAAGACGCTGCGCATGGTGGCGGAATACGCCCACCTGTGGCACGGCTTCACCACCACCGAGACCTACCCCGAGAAGGCCGCCGTGCTCGACCGGCACTGCGCCGACGTCGGACGCGACCCCTCGACCATCGAACGGTCGGCGGGCGTGGAGGCCGGCAAGGGCGAGGACGCGCTGCTGGCCGACGCCGAAGCGCTCGTAGGGCTGGGGGTTAGCCTGCTGACCATCGGCGTCAACGGTCCCGACTACGACCTCAGTGCCGCCGAAGCGCTGTGCCGTTGGCGCGACAACCGCTGACCCGGGCTACTTCACGTAGGGCGTCAGCAGGGTGCTCCATGCCCGGTCCAACTTCTCGTATTCGCCGGGGCAACGCTCCGCGCGATCCTCCGGCAGCAGCCCCGCCGCCACGACGTCCCCGGTGTCGTCCGGATCGGCGCCGTACGCCCAGCAGACCATGTTGAACATCCGGGCCCGGTCCGGTGAGTGCACGTCGGCGAGGTGGTCGTCGTCGATCGGCTCCCCTTGGCCCGAGCTCATCGCGCCGAACCAGCGGGCCGAATCCATGAGGGCCCGCACGTTGTCCGGGTCGAAGTTGCCGTCGTCGCCGGGCCGCAGAAGCAAGTAGACCGACGCCTGGTCGGCCACGTCCTCTTCGCGTCCGGTGGCAGGCAGCTCGTAGAGGTCGATCACCATGTGGCCGGTCTCGTGATAGAACGACGCCATCGCCTCGTTCCACGCGCTGGCCTCGGGATCCTCGTCACCAAGCCGGGCGTACAGGTCCAAGCTGTTGGCGACGTCCTCGTAACACAGGGTCATCGCCTGGTCGCTTGGGCTCCAAAAGTCGTTGGGCTCATCGCATTGCGAGCCCTTCAGCGGGATGTCGTAGGGCAGCTTCAAGGACGAGGTGATGTCGTCGGCGAGCTGTGGCAGCAGCTTGGTGTCCTCCATGAACTTGCGGCCCCGAATGGCGTCCGGCGTGGTGGCGTCTTCGTAGACCACCTTCATCGTGCCGGGCCAGTCGTCGTCGGACGGGTCGGCGTCGGGCACGCCGTTGCCGTTGACGTCGGTCTGGGTGGGCGTCGGCATGACGACGGCCTCGGCCGTACTCGCCGGGGCCGACGACGACTCCGCCGCCTGGCTGCCCTGCCCACAACCGGCCACGACGGCCGCCAGCGCCACCATGACCACACCCGTACGAATGTTGGCTGCCACCTGTCAAACCCCCGTCAAGACCCGACCGAAACCGCACTCTAGCCCGCTGAAGTAACGTGTGCGTCAATTTAGCGGGTAGGGAGCGAAAGGGACTCGTCACGAGCAGAAGCCGTGCTGCCGGGTCCTTCCCAAGTAACTTGCTATGGGTGAACCACCACTCGGGCCACGGACGTTTCCGCCTGGCCGCACTTCTGGTCATCGTGCTGATGACGATCGGCCTCGCGCCGCCGGCATCGGCAGACTCCGACCAGTGCGCACCTCCAGGACCCGAAAGCGCCAGCGCGCTGCCCACCAACCTCGCGTCGGCGGCGAAGGGGCCGGCGGCCGACAAGTACACGACGCCGGTCGTAGAGCCGCTCCCAGTCGACGCCAACGCCCTCGGCCTCGGCACCCCCGGCGTGCTGACCGTCGGCACGCTGTCCGACGCGCCGCCAAGCATCTGCATCGACTCCCAAGGCAAGTTCACCGGTTTCGACAACGAGCTGCTGCGCGCCGTCGCCGACAAGCTGGGGCTGAAGGTCAACTTCGTCGGCACCGACTTCTCCGGTCTACTGGCGCAGGTGGCGGCCCGCCGTTTCGACGTGGGCTCGTCGTCCATCACCACCACGGACGCCCGGCGCCAGACCGTCGGCTTCACCAACGGTTACGACTTCGGCTACTTCTCGCTGGTGGTCCCGCCGGGCTCGCCGATCAAGGGTTTCTCGCAATTGGCTGCGGGACAACGCATCGGCGTGGTTCAGGGCACCGTCCAGGAGGCCTACGTCGTCGACACCCTCGGACTCGACCCGGTCAAGTTCCCCGACTACAACACCGTCTACGGCAGCTTGAAGACCCGCCAGATCGACGCCTGGGTGGCGCCGTCGCAGCAAGCGGTCGGCACCGTCCAAGCGGGCGATCCCGCCCAGATCGTCGAGAACACCTTCAGCCTGGACAACTTCGTCGCCTACGCGGTGGCCAAGGAGAACAAGCCGCTGATCGACGCCCTCAACGCCGGCCTCGACGCGGTGATCGCCGACGGCACCTGGTCGACGTTGTACTCCAACTGGGTGCCCCGCGCCCTGCCACCCGGCTGGAAGCCCGGTTCCAAGGCGGTGCCCCCTCCGCAGCTGCCCGACTTCAACGCCATCGCCGCCAAACAGGCTCCCGCCGCTGACAATTCCGGCGTCGCACCCAAATCGGTTGGCCGACAGTTGGCGGACTCCTTCCTCGACTGGGAGCTGTACAAGCGGGCGATCCCCGACCTCTTCAAGACCGGCCTGCCCAACACCCTGATCCTGACGGTCTCCGCCGCCGTCATCGGCCTGATCCTCGGCATGGGTCTCGCGGTCGCCGGCATCTCCAAGGCCCGCTGGCTGAGATGGCCTGCGCGCGTGTACACCGACGTGTTCCGCGGCCTGCCAGAAGTGGTGATCATCCTGATCATCGGCTTGGGCGTCGGACCGATCGTCGGCGGGCTGACCGGCAACAACCCCTACCCGCTCGGCATCGCGGCGCTCGGGCTGATGGCGGCGGCCTACATTGGCGAGATTCTGCGCTCGGGCATTCAGAGCGTCGAGGCCGGGCAACTGGAGGCCTCGCGCGCGCTGGGCTTCAGCTACTCGTCGTCGATGCGGTTGGTCATCGTGCCCCAGGGCGTTCGACGCGTGCTGCCCGCCCTGGTCAACCAGTTCATCTCGCTCCTGAAGGCCTCGTCGCTGGTGTACTTCCTCGGCCTGATTGCCAGCCAACGCGAACTGTTCCAGGTCGGCCGCGACCTCAACGCCCAGACCGGCAACCTGTCGCCTCTGGTCGCCGCAGGAATCTTCTACCTCGCCCTGACCATTCCGCTGACCCACCTGGTGAACTACATCGACGCACGCCTGCGACGCGGAAGACCCGTGGCCCACTCCGAAGACCCGGCCAGTCCCGCAAGCCCGGCAGCGACCCAGGAGATGGTGTGAACGCCCCCGTGAAGTTCGAGCCAGTGTCGTTGGCGGCCAACGACGTCCACCTGTCCTTCGGCACCAACTCCGTCCTGCGCGGTGTCGACCTCGACGTGCCCGCCGGCACCACCACCGCGGTGATCGGACCCTCGGGCTCGGGCAAGTCCACCCTGCTGCGGGCGTTGAACCGGCTGCACGAACCCGACCGCGGCGACATCCTGCTGGACGGTCGGTCGGTGCTCAAGGACAATCCCGACGAGCTGCGCCAACGCATCGGCATGGTGTTCCAGCAGGAT
>Ga0209051_1001489_pt1 | contig 19606 bp, 18 predicted proteins | sample AraplaCvi_mMS_r2_2_FD_184286 | JGI IMG/M metagenome (GOLD analysis project Ga0209051, IMG submission 184286) | Arabidopsis root microbial communities from North Carolina, USA - plate scrape MF_Cvi_mMS_r2 (SPAdes) (version 2) | ecosystem: Host-associated > Plants > Roots > Endosphere | place...
AAATACCCGGCCGCGCCGATGTATTCCATCCAGGAGCAGCGAGCCTGGGATTCGGCCGTGCGTACGATCCGCCCCAAGGCGCTTTGGGTGCCTCACTATCCGTTCCCGTTCACCCTTCTGCGGCCGGCCAATCGAAGCATCCTCTGCTTCACTACGGTTCACGACGACAACCATCTGCTTGCCAAGGACATCAGCGGCCAGCCGATCGGACAGCGCCTGTATGCACGCACGATGCTCGAAATCGATGCTCGTAGGTCGAGCACGGTGTTCAGTCCGACTCAGGCTGCCGCCGATGCGCTCGCAAAGTTCGTCCCGGCAGCCGAATTCGTCGTCACACCCATTCCCGTCGGCGCCGAATGGTTCGAGCCGGTCGACCTCAGTCTGTCGCCCGTGCACGGCAAGTACATCCTTTATCTCGGTAATGTGAAGCGGCACAAGAATTTGCCGGCCTTGCTCGATGCCTACAGCCGAGTCCAGCACGACATCCCGCATGACCTGGTCATCGCCGGCAGCGGCGCGTCGGTCAAGATGCTCGACGATCGAGTCCATGCATCGGCGAAAGCGCTGGGAGAGAGAGTTCGCATGATCGGTCGGCTTGACTTCGAAGATCTCCGTGCGCTGGTTGCAGGCGCCGACCTGTTGGTGATGCCGTCGTTCAACGAGGGTGCCGGTCTGCCGCCACTGGAGGCGATGGCGTCTCACACTGCGGTCCTCAGTTCGGACATTCCTTCGCTTCGAGAGACCTGTGGCGATGGTGCCGACTACTTCGACCCGAACGACCACGGAGAGCTCGCGACCCTGATCCGTACCCACTGTCTCGATGACCACGCTCGGGCGGAGTTGACGTCGCGGGGATGGGCCCACGTGAACCAGCGTCAAGCGCTCATCTCGACCGATGCGGCGGCATCGACGATCGTGGCGAAGCTCGATCAATGCCGAGCATGACCTTCACGAGACGGACCTTGCTTCTCGCCGCACCGACCGCGATTGCCGCCGTGGCATGTTCGCCGTCCGGGCCGAGGTCGACGGTCAACGTCCGAGATCATGGGGCCGTCGGAGACGGCAGGCAAGACGACTCGGCGGCGATCAACGCCGCGGTGGATGCTCTGGCCTCGGGAGGTGTGCTGCGCTTTCCGTTGGGGAGCTATCGTTTCGCCGAGCTCAACCCGAGGTCCGGTGCGGCCGTCACGATCGCCGGTAAGTCCGACGTCGTCGTCGACTTCGAAGCGGGTGCCGAACTGGTGATGGACAACGTGGATCAGCGGAGCAATACGGGGACAAGTCACGGTGTCCTCGTCCGCGGGCCCGCGTCGAACATCTCGATGCGCAACGTCAAGGTCCGATGGGCACGTTGGTCCAAACGATCGATGGGCGACGGCATCAGGGTCGTCGGCTACGCAGCTGACGGCGCCGCGCCGAGCGGGTGGTCGGGACCACCCGCGCCTGTAAGCGGAATCAACTTGTCCAACTGCGTCGTCGAGTCTGCCCCCCAGGCAGGAGTCGTCATGGCCGGGGTCTCCGACATCACCGTCTCGAACCTTCGGGTCGAGCACACTCAAGCAGACGGCCTGCACTTCAATGCGTGCCGGCGCGCAACGGTCAGCGGCCACGTCGCAGTCGACAACGGTGACGACGGACTGGCGCTGGTCACGTATTTCGGTGATACGCCGTCGTTCGACCCCGCCGCGGAGACCTTCGCATTCCCCGATCTGACCGGATGGTCGAATGCCGACTTCGCCATCGAGAACGTCAACGTTTCCGGGGGGCGGGCCAATGGTGTCCGCGTAGCTGGTGCTCAGCGCGTCACGATTCACGGGTTGACGGTTTCCGACAAGCAGCACGGTGCGGCGCTGATGGTCGATTCCGCGACGTCTGGGTATGACGTGAGTTGGGATTACGTCTCCACCCGTGGTCTATCGGTGACCGGCTTGACCGCCGAGGATTGCGAGACCGGGATTCACGTGCTTGCGCGGCCGCCCGCCGCCGTCGACCCGCGTTTCAGCGACTTCTCCGTCGACGTGGGCGATGCTCGTCTGCTGCGGTGCACGAACTGGGCTGTGCGGGTGGAATCGCTGTCGAGTCAACCAATCACCGGGGTGAGTCTCGGAACGTGCGTCATCGAATCGACGTCGGCTGCCGGAGGCAACGGAGGCGTGGGTCTGGCCGTTACCAGGGACATCCACCTGGAGAGAGTGACGGTCGAGCAATCGCAACCCGTCACGATGTTCGCGGCAGTCGACACCAGCCGACTGACGGTGGGGGATTTGGAGTTGACCGTCACCAAGCCGGAGAGCGCTCCAGAGCCATTGCCATGCGCGCGATTCGAGAACACCGACGGCCAGATAGACGTCATGGCGGTCCGCTGGCCGTCTGCACCGCTGTCGTGGACGCCGGTAACGATTGCACGAGCAACGGACTGTAATCCGACGTCCCCGGCTCTGAAGGTGCAAACATTGACCGTCGAGCCATCCGAGCTAGCCGACAGAACGGTCACCTGCTGATTGCCGGCGGCGGACGCCGCGTCCCGACCAAGATGAGCGAGCGGGAGAGATCAGCGGGGTTGACGAGTGACAATGGTTGAAATGGGGAGGGGACGCACATGCGGGTAATGGTTACGGGAGGCGCTGGCTTCGTCGGCAAGGAGTTGGTGCGCATTCTCAGTGCGAAGACCGATCTTCTGGTGGCAGATCTGCTTCGGTACGGAACGCCTGATTGGCTGACCGAACAGGAGTCCGGCTTCCGCTTTCAGCGGGTGGACCTCCGCGACGCCGCTGCCACTCGCGCGGTGGTCGAGGAATTTCAGCCGGACGTCGTCGTCCACCTGGCGGCGATTCACTACATTCCAGAATGCGACACCGATCCGGCAAATGCCGTGGCCACCAACGTTGCCGGCACGGTCAACCTCTTGGCCAGCTGCCCGGCCGGGGTGCGGTTCGTCTTCGCCAGCAGCGGTGCAGTCTACCTACCGGACGAAGCAGCGCACCGCGAATTCGAGTCGACTCTCGGCCCGGCCGACATATATGGCATCACCAAGCTTCAGGGCGAGCAGTACGTGCGCGCGTTCGCCGCCGATCGCGGCATTTCGGCCGCCATAGTCCGCCTCTTCAACGTCATCGGACCCGGGGAGACCAACCCGCACCTGTTACCAGCGATCGTCGCGCAACTTCGAGAGGGGGCGGACTCGATCAGTCTCGGAAATACCTGGCCCAAGCGCGATTACATCGATGTGCTCGACGCCGCCAATGGCTTCGCGACCGTCGCGCTCGGGGCGAACGGCGAGGGGGTGCCTTGCGAGACGGTCAACCTCGGCAGTGGGCGCCAATACTCCGTGGACGAAATCTTGTCCCGGATGCGTTCGGTCCTCGGCCTGGACTTCGAGGTTCGACAAGACCCCAGCCGCATGCGCGCGGTCGACCGACCCTTTCTCGGAGCGGACATCACTCACATCGACGAGGTGTTTGGTTGGCGTCCGGCGCACGACCTGAACGAGACGCTGGCGCGAACGTGGGCGAATCCGGAATTCCTCCCAGCGCTCAACGGCCGGCTGACCTGACGGTCTCGCGCTAGTTGGTGACCAAGATGGGTTGTCCGATAGTCCGTCTGGCGCTCCAGCCGGCAATGAGGGCGCTGCCGATCGTGAGCAACAGCAGATAGATGACGATGCCGTAGCTCAAGATCTGGATGCGCCACATTTCGGAGAAGCAGTAGGCGACCACGCCGGCTGAGCCCGCGATGACGGTGCCGAAGCGGATGATCCTTGCCATCAGGTAGCCGGCGCACGCGTAGAGGCCGAACGTGAATATCCATCCCCACGTGCCGTAGAGGGCGTAGGTGTCGGCGAAGACCGACACGGTGAAGAAGTTGGGGGCGAACTTCACCGAGTACCCGAAGACGGAGGCGCGCTTCCAGCTGTCGTCCTTGCTGACCTTCTCGAACTGCAGGAATGTTGGCTCGATCGCCGTCAAAGCATGAACGGGATCTGACGGGACGTGCCACGCACCGCTCATCACGGCGTCGGAGACACCGATCGAGACTTGGGCGGGCACAGCGAGGTATGCCGCCATCTGATAGAGATTCATCGCCGCGGGGTTGGAGACGCCCGCATCGCGATAGTAGTTCGCGTTGCGAAAGTAGTTGAGAGCACCGAGAAGTGCGAACCCGACGACCGCTATGGCGATGATCGCAATCCAACGATTCGGCGACCTGGCCGAACCTCGCCCAGCACTCATTCGCTGCCGTGCCCACATCGCGAGGTAGACCGCGCTCGCCATGAGCAGGGAGAGTCGGTGTGCCAGCATCGCATTCATGATCAGGAGGGTGACCGCGAAGACCATGAAGGGCCAGGCGAGCAATTTCCGGCGCCACAGGTAGACGCCTATCGGTGCCGCAAGGATCGTCGAGTACCGCAGTGTCGTGGGGGAGGCGGTGTTCGACAGGGAGCTGTAGAGGTCGTTGCCAGTTTGGGCGCTGAGCGACGCGATGATGGAGAGTGGGCTACCGATCTGGTAGAGGGAGTATCCGACCCCGACCGTGGCTGCGAGGAGGATGACGAAGAAATAGCGACGTTCGAACACCGAGGAGGCGGTCAGCTCGACTGTGGACTTACGTGGTTGCGACCGGGTGCCGAGCTGCCATCCCACCATGGACATCGCCACGACTGCCCCGTACCAGAAGACAAGCAGGACAACGCTTCGCAGCGTCAGGTTCGCGGGTTCGGAGAAGCCCGCGAGTTTCTCCCAGGATCCACTCGCAAACCCAAGTAGGTAGAGCCCGCCCAACACCACCCACGCGCCGAAGGATGCGCCAACTGGAGCCAGGATGAAGACGGCCGGGGTGAACCACTTGACCGGAACGACGGTGTCTTCGGTCCCCGCCGTTGCCGGTGTAGCTGAGTCATTCGTCAGCATCGCTCTTCTTGACCGTCGAGGTGGTGAGCTTGACGTCATACTCGGGGGCGCTCCTGCGCGCTACCACGTGATAGAGAACCGCAGTAAACGATTCGGAGAGGACGAACGCAAGGAAGATGGCGGTGTTCGAATGCCACCCCAGGAGAAAACCAACACCCATCGCCAGATAGACCACGGTGCTAATCGCCCGAACCCAGAACACGATCGTGGTCTCGCCGGCCCGTCGCAATGCCGCGAACGGCACCGTCGACGTCAACATGAGCCCCTTCCACAGGCAGGCCAGCACGAGCGCCAATGCACCGACATTGGCCCACGCCGGTCCGAAGATCAGGCTGCCCAGTCCACCGAAGGCCCCCAGGAGAACCCCTGCGAGCCCGGCGACGAAGATGCCGGCGACGATGAGCAGCTCGCCGTGTCGCCCGTGCGCGAGCAGCCGAAAGCGCCCGTAAGCGATGATCGGCTCGAGCGCGTTGGCGACTGTTGAGATGACGCGAAACCCGACCGAGGCGGCGGGTCCCATGGTGACCAGGACGATGGATGTGATCGCCGGTTGCACGGCGCCCACCACCGCCGTCTCGGCCGTCACCCATCCCGATCGCCGAACGTCGGGTGGCATCCCGGAGAATCCTCGTGCGCTGCGAGGTCGATACCGGACGAGTGTTGCGACCAGTGCCCCGGCGGCGAGCAGTCGGACACAGTGCTCGACGTGATGGATCGCCAGGACGAGCGCGCACGTGCCCGCGGCGATCAAGACGGTCGCTGCGATCGCCTCACGCTGCCAGTCGCCCCGAACCATTCCGATCGATCTGGTGATGAGCAATCCCGACATGAGTCCGATCGAGCTGAACATCAACACCACGGGGTGGGCGACCGGGGGTCCCGCGATGAGCGCCGCGGCTGACGCCGTGCTCAGCAGTGCGGTCCACGTGGGCAGGGTCAAGCGATGGTCGACACCTGGTGTCGCCAACAGGCCCTCGACTATGAATGCATTCAACAATTGGGCCACGTAGACGCCGACCGCCAATGCCAAGGCAAGGAAGCCCTGGGCTTCGATTGGGGCGATGCGGGCGTACACGGCGAGAAAGATGGCCGGAAAGGCGTTGAGCGCCAAGCCCGCAACCACCTGCGCGACCGCGGCCAGGTGCTTCGTGCCGGGCATTACGGCAGCGTCGACGCGGTTGTCGCCCCCGCATCGCTGCGGTGACGCGAGAGTCCGTGCTTCGGATGGAACGTGACGATGGCGGCCAGCCGACTGCTGCTCGCTGCGGTGGCAGAGCGCACGAGGAATACCTGTTGCACGGTGTCGACGTCGAGCCTCGCGACCACGATGAGGTCGGTAGCCCGGCGCACGGCCTCCGACAGGAGCCACGACTCACCCAGCGCGCCGGCATCGATCACGAGTGTGCCGTCGTATTCGCCGGCGCCAAAGGGGGACGTCGACTCGTCCTGCAGTCGGATGGTCCGTGCGGGGCCGGCTTCCGCCGCGGCAGCAGCGAGCAGCGAGGCGATGACCGAGGTGCCGGACGACTGCGACGCCCCGATGACCACCACGGTCCGGTTGGGTCCGGCTGACGTGCACTGCGCCAAGAGCGTTCTGGACAGCGGACTCGGTTGGCCTTGGTGCGCAGCGTGATCGAGGTCGACCGTCGGCCCAATCAGACCGTCGACGTAGGCGCAGAGGTCGCTCGGTGCGACGAGGCGTCCCGTCTTGCGGCGCTGCGACAACTGGCGCAGCGGCACTACGCATGCGCCGAGGAGCGCGCCGAGGACCGCGCCGAGCAGCGCACGACTCTCGGAGGCTCCCTCCACGGCAGGAGCCTGGAGAACCGTGATGCTCGCGGGTGTTCCCGCCTCGAGTGCTATCGATTCGCGCACGGTTCGGATGTCGCGCACGCGTTCGAGGTCGCCCGCGGCATTGGCCTCGGCCTCCCACGTGTCGAGCGCCGGGAGAATGGTCTGAAGCTGGCGCTTGGACCGCTCACCGACTTGCGCACCATAGACGTCAATCGCCGCCTGCACGAGGCGGGTGGCGTCCGCGTCTGAATCGGCGCTACCGCTGAAATCAATTACCGCCGAGCCGATTTCCAGAAGGACGTCGACGTTGGCTGGACCGGACTGCCCCAGACTCTTGCCGACGGCCCGGGTGAAGCCTATGCCGGACAGGTAGGCGACTTCACCCGCCACGTACTGGGTGACGTAGGCCTCGGTGTCGGGTGTGCTGCGGTCGGCGCCGGTCGCCAGCGCCGTCAGTTCCACCGGCGGTGTAAGCCGGATGAGCGCGCTGGCAGTGGACTTGGTGCCCAACGCCGAGAAGCAGAGACCACCGATGATCGCCCCGACGATCGCGCCGACGGCCACTCCCATCGCGAATCTCGTGTTCCGCACCCGGGAGGCTTCGCGCGGCAACTTCAGCGGCGGTGCCGCGGCCCGTGACATATCGCGGGATCATACGGCGGTTGCACCAAATTCTCGGTCAACCGAGCAACCCATTCTGGCGCGGCGACGACGTCGCCCTCGCGCTCGTCCCTTGTTTACTGGTCGGCTGAGGGCAAGGTCACACGAGCGCAACATCTCAGTCGGTGGAACCGGTGGTTTATTGACGCATGTCTCAGATACCGTGAGCGGGTGACGGGTTCGCTGACGGGGTTCGACGACTGGCTCAACCGCCAGTTGGAGGAGTGCGCGCGCGAGGTGGGGGAGGACGTCCGCACCTACGTGGCACGGGCGGTCGCGTCGCGGATGGTGTCCGAGCAGCGGCGGGTCGACAGCCCTGGGTTCATCGAGCTGATGACGCATCTGGCCGCCTCGGGAACGTTTGCTGTGCCAACGATGCCGGACACTTCGGCGACGGTAAACGACCCGTCGCGCCTACGGGCGTTGTATGCCACGGGTCTGCTCGACAGCCCACCGGAGGAAGCCTTCGACCGGATAACCAGGGCCGCCGCGGCCGCCTTGGACGCGCCGCATTCGGCGGTGTCGTTGATCGACGTCGACCGACAATTCTTCAAGAGCACCGTGGGCATGGGCGGAGACTCGCCCGAGGAGCGCGAGACGCCGTTGGAACGGTCGGTGTGCCAATACGCGTTGGCAAAGGGTTCTGCGCTTCTCATCGAAGACGCTCGAATCGACCCGATCTTCAAGAACCATCCCGCCGTCGTCGATGGCAGCGTGGTCGCATATCTAGGGATACCGCTCGTCGACGGCGAGAAGAACGCCATCGGCACGCTGTGCGTATTCGATGAAGTGCCGCGGTTGTGGACCACCGGGCACGTTCAGATCCTGGGCGACTTCGCCAGTCTGGCCGCCGAGCGGGCTTTTGGTCGCCGGGCGTATTCGGCGTCATGACCGGCAAACGCGGGTCCATTGTCCGAGAATTCACCTACGTGAGCGTCAAAAACCTTTAAAGTAATTTCTCGAGATTTCGGTGGGGGATCGGGGTGCAGCAGACTTGAACACGGCGACGCACGTTTCCGATGGGCGGATCAGGGTGGCCCCGGTCGAGACCATCGCGGAATCCCCCAGCCGCACGCCGACGAAGGCACCGCACTGGCTCGAACGATTCCGCTCCGACCGCTGGTACGTCATCATCACCCTCGTTCTCGACGTGGTTGCTGCGTCTGCAGCGGTCCTCCTGTCGCACGCGTGGCTTCCCTCCACGGTGGACCATCGCTACGTCCTGGTGTACTCGTGGCTCTTCGTGCCGCTGGTCGTCCTCGTCCTGAGCACGCGGTCGCTGTACATGCGCAAGCTGGACTTCAAATTCCTCGACGATTTCGAGCCGGTGGAGACGGCGGTGGCCGTTGCGGCGCTGGCGACGTTGACCGTCATCATGACGTCGGTGCCTGCCTTTGCTCCCGGCGTGGTGCTCGGGGAGTACGTTCGCCCCAGCGACCTCGTGGTGCGGCTCTGGGTGTGTGCTGCGATCCTCTTGCCGGCGGTGCGTCTCGGCAGATCCCTGGTCTACCGCTATCTGCGCAAGAAGTACCGAGTCGGTGCACCGGCGCTGGTCGTGGGGTCCGGCCCCATCGCCCATCAGCTCGTCGCGCGAATGCGCCAGGTGCCCGAATACGGTCTGCATCCGGCTGGCATCATCGACAACTTCCGGCCACCTGACTCCGACCTGATCAACTTGCCGTATCTGGGCACCACGCAGGATATCGAGAGCGCGGCGCGCGCCATCCACGCCGAGGACCTCATCGTGGCGCCCTCGGCGGCGTCCGACGAGGATCTGGCCCGCGCGGCTCTGGTGGCCCAAACCCTCGGGCTTCGAGTGCTCGTCGTGCCCAGGTTGTTCGACGCCGTCGGGGTGGGCACCCGAGTCGAGCACCTCGGCGGGATCCCACTTCTGGTGCTCAGCCGCGTCGACCCGAAGGGCTGGCAGTTCTGGCTCAAGCATGGGTTCGACCGCACCATGGCCACGCTGGGTCTGCTGCTCATCTCGCCCCTGTTCCTCACTCTGGCGCTACTGGTGAAGGCCACCTCGCACGGCCCGGTGTTCTACCGGCAGGAGCGAGTTGGGCGTGACTCCAAGGTGTTCGACTGTTTGAAGTTCCGCAGCATGCGCCCACTGGACCCGTCGGAGGAGGGGTTCGCACCGAAGGCCGGTGACGCACCCGGCGGCGTGGAGGGTGTCGACCGCCGCACCAAGATCGGCAAGATCATGCGCAAGACGTCGCTGGACGAGTTGCCGCAACTACTCAACGTGATCAGGGGCGACATGAGTCTGGTCGGGCCGCGTCCCGAACGCCCGGCATTCGTCGAACTGTTCGAGATGCAGGTGCGGCGCTACGGCGACCGGCATCGAGTCAAGGCCGGCATCACGGGTTGGGCTCAGGTGCACGGGCTTCGGGGGCAGACCTCGATCGCCGATCGGGCCGAGTTCGACAACTACTACATCGAGAACTGGTCGTTGCGGCTGGACTTCAGGATCTTGGTGCTGACGGTGCTCGCGGTGTTCCGCAGCGTGGAGGACTGATTCTCGCGCGCCGCTGGCGTTGCGTGCCAATGCTTTTCCAAAGGCGTCCGCCAACGGGCGGATGTCGCGAGATGAGGTTCCCGGTGTATGACGTACCGAGTCACGTGGGCTTGATCCCGGACGGAATGCGCAGATGGTCCCGTCTCAACGGCGTCGACCTCACTGAGACGTACCTCAGGGGTGCCCACAAGGTCGTCGACGTGCTGGCCACCTTGCAGCGACTCGGTGTGGGGACCGTGTCGGTGTACAACTTGAGCCGCGCCAACCTGTCGCGCCGCGACGACGAGTTGCAGGCCGTGTTCGCGGCCTCCGTGCAGTTCTTCAGGACGATGATCCCCGCCAGGTTCGACCCCGCCGTCTGCGACGTGCGGGTGCACGGCGACCGGAGCTTGCTGCCCGAGCCGTACCTCGAGGCGGCTCGCGACGTCGAAAGTGCGATGAACGGGCGGGGTTTCACGATCAACGTCCTGGCTGCCTACGACGCCCGCGACGAGCTGCGCAACGCTCATGTCAAGGCTCGGGAACTCGGGTGCGACGTCAACGACGCGTTCGACATCGGCGACGTGGACCTGGTCATCAGGACTACCGAGGAGCCCCTGCTCAGCGGGTTCCTGCCGATGCAGTGCCAGTACGCCCATCTGCTGTTTCTGACGACGCCGCTGATCGACCTGGAGCTCGAGCAGGTCGACGACTTGGTCGCGAACTACCGACGTTTCCCGCAGCTCCATGGGAAGTGACGCGTGTGGAGTCCAGTCGTAGTCCCATCGTGATCGGGGCCGGTCCGGCCGGGCTCACCGCTGCCCTGCGGTTGGTGCAGAACGGGGTGAAGCCTCGACTGCTCGAGGCGACTGGCTACGTGGGTGGCCTGGCCCGTACGCCACGCAGCGGCGACTGGTGCCTCGATCCCGGCGGGCATCGCTTCTTCACCAAATACGAAGAGGTGCTGGACCTTTGGAACGCCCTGCTGCCACCGGAACAGTGGCTGTCGGTGCCGCGGAGCTCGGCGATGCTGGTCGACGGCGAGTACGTCAACTACCCACTCGTCGGCCGCGACATCGTGACCAAGCTCGGAATTGGCCGGGGGTTGCGTGGGCTGGGCAGCTACACCCTGTGGCGAATGTTGCGGAGCACCACGCCCAGTGGGCAACCGGCCAGCTTCGAGGAGTGGGGCGTCCACGAGTTCGGCCGGTACTGGTACACCGTCTTCTTCGACGGCTACGTGCGCAAGACGTGGCTCGCCGATCCCGCGGAATTGGCCAGCGACTGGGCGAATCAGCGCATCAAGCCGATCGACTGGGCGTTGCGGAACAAGCGAAAGCACGCCGGCGAGGACGTCTTCCGATATCCGCGGCACGGTCCCGGCCAGCTCTGGGACGCCGCCGCAGCGGCGCTGGTCGACGCCGGGGTGTCCCCGACGCTCAACGCTCGGGTGGAGCGACTCTGGACGCACGACGGAACGTGGTACGTCGAGCTGCGCGGCGGTGAGGTCGTCGAGGGTGACGCGGTGTTCTCCAGCATGCCGCTGCAGTCCCTCGTCGAGGCGCTGCCGGAGTCGCCTCGACGCGTTCAAGCGGCTGCCTCCACGCTGCGCCACCGCGGGCTGATCACCGTCGCCGTCGCATTGCGCGACCGTCACGACATCCCTTTCAACTGGGTGTACACCCCTGGCGCAGAGTTCTCGTGCGGTCGCATTCAGAACTACGGCCGATGGTCGGAGGACCTGCACCCGGCGGGCTGGGAGGGCACCTTCCTCGGGTTCGAGTACTTCGTCCGTCCCGACGGGGACCTGATGACCGCCGACGAGAGTTCGCTCAGCGACATCGTCGAATCCGACATCCGGGCACTTGGCCTGGGTGACTCCCACATCGACCACGTGATGGTACTGCGCTCTCAATGTGCCTATCCGGTCTACGATCCCGTGCGGGAACGCAGTGTCGGCCGCATTCGCGACTACCTGCGCCGGCAATACCCCTCGCTTCATCCGATGGGCCGCAACGGCATGCATCGCTACGACAACCAGGATCACGCGATGTTGAGTGCCATGCAGAGCGTGGCCAAGTACTTCGGCAAGGACGTCGACCCGTGGCAGGTGAACGCCGACCGGGGGTATCACGAAGCGGGGCTGCTCAAGAAATGAATACCGGTTGCACGATTCTTAGGATTCGTTCAGCTTCGTCAAGGACTTCACACAGAAGACTCGGCTAGATTCGTAGACGAGCCACCCCCCGGGCTCGTGAATGAATCGGCCTCGCCACCATCCCCCCCTTGGTGGCGAGGCCGAGTTCATGTCGGCCACGATGCCGCAGCGTGTGTGGGGGACCTGTGCCGATGCAGTTGGTCGATCACCCAGCCAATGGGCTCTGTCACGGCTCCGCGCTGCCCCGCGGACTTGGTAGAGAGTCCCCTCCCCACGATTGGGCAGTTGCGTCAATTAAAGCACTTGTCGTCCGCTCGCGCAGGATTGAAAGCGTTTGGCGCGCAAGCGACTAACTCAGGGGCAGTTCCACACCCGCGGTCGAGGGGTCGGCGTGCAGCACGATGGTGCTCGGCTCCGTACCCACCGGCACGTCGTAGACGAGCGGGGTCTCCTTTTGCTCACCCGGACCGATCTCGGCGATGGTGCCACCGAGGAAGGCAGTTGCCTCGTCGTCGAGGGGGAAGGTCTGACCCCCGGCGTTGAGTTGCTGAAACGTCGCGACGAAGGTCTGCGGTGCCGCGCCGGTGTTGGTGACGTTGAGGTAGACGACGTAGAACATGCCGTCGGCCGTGGTCTGCACCTCGTCGCTGACGTTGGAGGTGATGGTGTCGCCGGTCTGAGTGCCCGCGACGGCGAAGGAGTAGTCGCCGTCTTTGCCCTCCGCACCGGGTGGGGGCGGTGTCAAGGATTCGCTGGGTGTGGGTTCGGCGACGGTCGACGAGGTGGTCGTCTCGCTGGTGGTCGACGACGGGCTCGGTCCGGACGCGGTGGGCGACTCGTCGGTGCGCATCACCACGAGCGCGACGACGACGGCGATGACCACCAGGAGGACGACGGCACCGGCGACCAGCCCCAGGATCAACGTGGAGTTGGACTTGCCGCCGGGCGGGGGAGTCGACGGGTAATACCCGGGCGGCGGTCCCGGAGGGGGCGCGAAGGCGGCCGGCTCGTACGCCGACGGCGCGTCGGGCGACGACGTCTGCTCCTCGGCGGATGGCGCCTCCGCGGACTGCGGTGGTGACGAGTCGTCGGTGCGCTCCGGCTCGACCGACAACGAATCCCAGGACGGCAGAGGCGGATTCCAGGACTCGTCGGCCGGGAGCTCCTGAGCTGCCGGCGGGTGGGTGTCGTACGGCTGAACGGGCTGTTCCTGCGCGCCTTCGGGGGTGGGTTCCTGCACCACCGGACGGGTGGCGTAGAGGTTGGCCGCCTCGTCGGTCGGCGACGGCGCTTGGGTCGGGGCGGGCGCCCGGTGCTCGGTCCAGGTCCAGCCGTCCCAGTACCTCAGGCCGCCGGGATTCTCGGGATCCGGATACCAGTTGGCCGGTGTGGGCGGTGTCGTCATCTCAGGCGTCTCCCGATCCGGCGCCCCAGTGGCGCTGCGCACCGAACTTAGCGCAGGCTGTGAACCGTCGCGCCACTTCTCCAACCAGACTCAGCCGCCCATCGCCGTGCGCCACTGGTCCAGGCTGCTGGCCCGGTACACGTAGTTCGTGTCGCGCACTTCCGACAGCGACGCGCTCGGCTTGGCCGAATACCAGTGCCCCGGAAAGACCGTCGGGTCGCCGGGCAGCTGGGACAGCGCCTGCAGGCTGCGGTACATGTCGTCGACGCTGCCGCCGGGGAAGTCGGTGCGCCCGCAGCCCTCCAGGAACAGCGTGTCGCCGGCGACCAGTCGGCCGTCGAGCAGGAAGCACTGACTGCCGGGCGTGTGGCCGGGGGTGTGCAGCAGTTCGATCTCGACGGCGCCCACCGACACCCGGTCGCCGTGGTCGTGGGCGGTGAGATCGGCGAGCGGGATGCCGGTGACCCGGGAGACCCAGTCGGCCTCGTGGGTGTTCACGTGCACCGGGACGCCGACCCGCTCCAGTAGCTCGGCCAGTCCCTTGAGTTCGAAGCCCATCATCGAACCGCCGACGTGGTCGGGATGGTGGTGGCTGACGAGCACCCCCGACAGGTGCATCCCGTCGGACTCGAGGGTGTCGAGCAGGTCGTTGGCCGCGTACGCCGGGTCGACGACGACGCAGTCGCCGGTCTCGCGGTCGCCGATCAGGTAGGCGAAGTTGCGCATCTGCTGGGCGATCGCGTCGTTGGCGGCGTAGTCGGTGCCGGACAGCAGCTGCCTGAAGTAGAGGCGTTCGGCGCCGGGAGAAGTCATCGTGCCAGCCTATTTCCCCGTCGCGGGACGGATAACCGCAGGTGTAAAAACCGCACGTCAGGTGGTGTTTGACGGCACAGCGCCAAAACACGTATTCGCGCCGCATGTTTACTACGGTCGGTCGTATGCAATTGACGCGGTTCACCGACCTGGGCCTGCGGACCATGATGCTGCTGGCCTCCGGCGACTCCGACGGCCGACGGGTCACCATCCGCACCGTCGCCGCCGCGGCCGGCGCGTCGGAACACCACGTCGCCAAGGCGGTCACGCGACTCGTCGGCCTCGACATGGTCGCCGCCCGCCGTGGACGCATCGGCGGGTTGACCCGCACCGACGCCGGTCGCACGGTGTCCGTCGGCTGGCTGATCCGTCGACTCGAAGGGGACCGGGAGGTCGTCGAATGCGACGGCGTCACGCCGTGCCCGCTGCTGCCGGGCTGCCGGTTGCGCCGTGCGCTGGCCGACGCCAAGGAGGCGTTCTACCGCGAGCTCGACCGTCACACCGTCGACGACCTGGTCCGCGACGCGCGGCTTCCGATCGTCGCGCTCCAGCTGCACACCACCAATGAAGGGACCCCACGATGACCAGCCCCACCGCCGTAGCCACCAAGGACGAGCTGACACCCGAGCACGCCGAGATGGTCGCGGCGACGCTTCCCCTGGTGGGCGCCAACATCGACGAGATCACGTCAGTGTTCTACCGGCGGCTCTTCGACCGCCATCCCGAGCTGCTGCGCACGCTGTTCAACCGCGGCAATCAGGCGCAGGGGGTGCAGCAGCGGGCACTCGCGGCCTCGATCGCCACGTTCGCCACCCACCTCGTCGACCCGACGCTGCCGCATCCGGCGGAACTGCTGTCCCGGATCGGCCACAAGCACGCCTCGCTGGGGGTGACGCCAGACCAGTACCCGATCGTCCACGAGCACCTCTTCGCCGCGATCGTGCAGGTGCTCGGGGCCGACGTCGTGACCGCCGACGTCGCCGAGGCCTGGGACCGGGTGTACTGGATCATGGCGCAGACGCTGATCGACCTCGAGACCAGTCTCTACGCCGAGGCGGGCGTGACCGCCGGTGACGTCTACCGGCGGGCGCGGGTGCTGGGCCGGGTCGACGACCCGTCCGGTGCGGTCCTCGTGACGGTCTCCGCCGTCGGCGGCGCATCGCCGAGTAGCTTTGCGGCGCAATATGTTTCGGTGGGGGTGACGCTTCCCGACGGCGCGCGTCAGCTGCGCCAGTACAGCCTGGTCGGCGGTGGCGCCGGGGAGATGACGTTCGCCGTGAAGCCGGTGGGGGCGGTCGGCGGCAGTCCGGCCGGTGAGGTGTCGAACTGGATCCGGGACAACCTACGGGTCGGCGACCTGCTCGACGTCACCCTGCCGTTCGGCGACCTGCCCGCGCCGCGGCCGGGTGCGCCCCTGGTGCTCGTCTCGGCGGGCATCGGCGTCACCCCGATGATCGGCATCCTCGAGGCGCTCGTGGTGGAGGCTCCCGACACGCACGTACGGATCCTGCACGCCGACCGCAGCGCCCGCACCCATCCGCTGCGGCAGCGGCAGCACGAGCTGGCGACCCGGCTGCCCAACGCCAGCCTCGAGATTTGGTACGAGGACGGCGGCCCGGGCGCCCACACCGGCCGGCTGGAGCTGGACGCCGCAGGGCTGCCGGAGGGGGCCGAGGTCTACCTGTGCGGAGGCAACGGGTTCGTCAGGGCGGTTCGCGAGCAGCTCGAAGCCGGTGGCGTCCCCGCCGGTCGCGTGCATTGCGAGCTGTTCTCACCCGACGCGTGGCTGGTGTGACCGACCGGCCGGATTGGCCGTGAGGAGCTGCGGTTTGGTGACGCCAGCACCCGGGTTGTACCCTCTCTAAGTCCCACGGCATGGAATTTTCGACGGCCGCGGGCGGTTGCCCCCTTAGCTCAGTCGGTAGAGCGCTTCCATGGTAAGGAAGAGGTCAACGGTTCGATTCCGTTAGGGGGCCCGGGTGGTGCCCATGGCGGTGTAGCTCAGCTGGTTAGAGCGCACGACTCATAATCGTGAGGTCGGGGGATCGAGCCCCCCCACCGCTACAAGACGACAATGCAAGTGAATGAAGAAGGACGACTGACGTGGCCTCGAGTACAGACGTACGGCCCAAGATCACCTTGGCGTGCGAGGTGTGCAAGCACCGGAACTACATCACCAAGAAGAACCGGCGCAACGATCCCGACCGCCTCGAGATCAAGAAGTTCTGCCCGAACTGCGGCACGCACCGTCCGCACAAGGAATCGCGCTAGGGACGACGCCCGCGCCGCACAGGCCCGGGGTTGACCGACAAGGAACTCATTCGTGCCGCTGTCTCCAGAGATCGTCGGGAAGCACTATCGTCACCCCGACTTCTATGAAGTCGGTCGTGAAAAGGTTCGTGAGTACGCCACCGCGATCAAGAACGACGACGCGGTCTACCACGACGAGGCTGCCGCAGCCGCCGACGGTCATTCGACGTTGCTCGCGCCCCTGACGTTCATGTCGGTGTTCGGCTACACCGCGCAGGTCGCCTTCTTCGAGAGTGTCAACGTCGGCATCACCGACGCGCAGATCGTCCAGGTCGACCAGGAGTTCAAGTTCTTGCAGACCGTCTCGGTCGGCGACCGGTTGTTCTGCGACGTGTACGCCCATTCCTACCGGCAGGCGCACGGCACGGACATCATCGTGCTGAAGACGATGATCAGCAACGGCTCGGATGAGGTCGTACTGGAGACCTACACGACCCTGGCGGGCCGTGCAGACGAGAGTGGAGAGGGTTTTTCCAATGGCGCTACGTGAGTTCAGCTCGGTCAAGGTCGGTGACGAGCTTCCCGAGCGTGTCATTCCGCTGACGCGGATGGACCTGGTGAACTACGCCGGCGTCTCCGGTGACCTCAACCCCATTCACTGGGACGACGACATCGCCAAGCAGGTCGGCCTGGACACCGCGATCGCGCACGGCATGCTGACGATGGGCCTCGGTGGCGGTTACGTCACCTCGTGGATCGGCGACCCGGCCGCGGTCACCGAGTACAACGTGCGCTTCACCGCCGTGGTGCCCGTCCCCAACGACGGTGTCGGCGCGGAAATCGTCTTCAACGGCCGCGTGAAGTCGGTCGACCCGGAGGCCAAGTCGGTCGTCATCGCTCTGTCGGCCACCACGGGCGGCAAGAAGATCTTCGGCCGGGCGACGGCGACGGCGAAGTTGGCGTAGCCATGGCACTCAAGACCGACATCCGGGGCATGGTCTGGAAGTACCCGGACACCTTCGTCGTCGGCCGTGAACAGGTGCGGCAGTATGCCTCGGCGGTCAAGGCCACCGACCCCGCGACCGTCGACGAGGCCGCCGCCTCCGAACTCGGTCACGACGCGCTCATCGCCCCGCCGACGTTCGCAGCCGTCTTTGCGGTGATGATCCAGAACCACTTCTTCCAGCACGTGGACATCGGGCTCGAGACGCTGCAGATCCTGCAGGTCGACCAGAAGTTCCTGTTCCATCGCCCCATCCGGGTGGGAGACGAGCTGACCGGGACGATGCACATCGAGTCGGTCGACGAGCGCTTCGGGGCCGACATCGTGACCACCCGCAACGTCTGCGCCGAACTCGACGGCACCGTCGTCATGGAGGCGTTCACCACGCTGATGGGTCACGAGGGCGACAACTCGGTGTCGATGAAGTGGGACGCGGCCAGCGGCCAGGTCATCCGGACCGCCACCACGGATTAGTAACTCGCAACAGGGCCGTTGTACACTCGGTCCTCGGGGTCTTCCCAATAATGCGCGCTGTCCGTCGGTTACTGATCGGCCGATCGGGGAGCGCGTGAATTGTGTAAGACCCCGAAACGCAGATGGTGCTGCCAACAGTTCCGTCTATGAAGGGGCGTAGCTCAACTGGCAGAGCAGCGGTCTCCAAAACCGCAGGTTGCAGGTTCAAGTCCTGTCGCCCCTGCTCCACTGAATGACGAGTGTGGACACTGGAAGGTGACCACCGAGGAAACCGACGAAAGGCATGCGGTGAGCGACGATCGCAACGGTGCCGACTCACCAGTCGACGACGCAGAATCCGACGCCGTCGACGTCGAGTCGACCGCCGAGGAGCTCGGCTCGAGCAGCGCCCGCAGCCAGACTGCCGTGGCGACTCGCCCGCAGCGCCCCACCGGCAAGCGCACCCGTCGCGAGGTCACCGGGACCGCCGCCGCGGGGGACGCTCCGGCCACGAAGACGGACTCCGACGACACCAAGAGCGGTGACGTCAAGAAGCCCAAGACCGACAAGAAGCAGTCGGGCCCGTCACGCAACCCGTTCCTGTACGTCCTGAACTTCCTGAAGCAGGTCGTGGCCGAGCTCCGCAAGGTGATCTGGCCCAACCGCAAGCAGATGATCAGCTACACGACCGTGGTGCTGGTGTTCCTGGCGTTCATGGTCTCGCTGATCGGCGGCGTCGATCTGGGCCTGGCCAAACTCGTGACGTTGGTCTTCGGCTGACGAAGCCGCCACGCACGCGAGCGAAGAATCTAGAGAGGACTGACACGTGACTTCCTTCGAGGGCGACACGCCTTCGGCTTCGGCTGTGTCCGACGCACGCATCGAGGACGCCGATCCCGCCACGGTGATCGCGAGCCGGACGGCGGAGTCGCTGGAGTCGTCGACCGCCGAGGCCGTCGCCGAGATCTCCGACGTCGAGGACGCGGTGGACGAGGTCGAAGAAGCGCCCGCCGCCGAGGAGACCGCGGCCGAGGACGAGACCCCGGCAGAGGTCGAGGAAGAGGATGTCGACCCCGCCGTCGCGCTGAAGAAGGACCTGCGGTCCAAGCCCGGCAACTGGTACGTCATCCACTCCTACGCCGGCTACGAGAACAAGGTGAAGGCCAACCTCGAGACGCGCGTGCAGAACCTGGACGTCGGCGACTACATCTTCCAGGTGGAAGTGCCGACCGAAGAGGTCACCGAGATCAAGAACGGCCAGCGCAAGCAGGTCAACCGCAAGGTGCTGCCCGGCTACATCCTGGTGCGCATGGACCTGACCGACGAGTCGTGGAGCGCGGTCCGCAACACCCCGGGTGTCACGGGCTTCGTCGGTGCGACGTCCAAGCCGTCGGCGCTGACGCTCGACGACGTGGTGAAGTTCCTGCTCCCGCAGGGTGCGGCGAAGAAGCCCGCCAAGTCCACCACCGGCAGCACGACGGCGGCTGCCGAGTCCGGTGGTCTCGAGCGGCCGACCATCCTGGTCGACTTCGAGGTCGGCGAGTCGGTCACCGTCATGGACGGCCCGTTCGCGACGCTGCCCGCCTCGATCAGCGAGGTCAATGCCGAGCAGCAGAAGCTCAAGGTGCTGGTGTCGATCTTCGGTCGCGAGACGCCCGTCGAA
>Ga0209051_1001492_pt1 | contig 19587 bp, 23 predicted proteins | sample AraplaCvi_mMS_r2_2_FD_184286 | JGI IMG/M metagenome (GOLD analysis project Ga0209051, IMG submission 184286) | Arabidopsis root microbial communities from North Carolina, USA - plate scrape MF_Cvi_mMS_r2 (SPAdes) (version 2) | ecosystem: Host-associated > Plants > Roots > Endosphere | place...
TACGATCCTATCGGCCTCGAGCAGCGCGCGCCTGTTAGTGCTCGTCGTTACGCAGACGCGAGCTGAGGTTTTTCTGGCGATGCTCACGGGCATCGCATTCGCGCTCAGCTTTCTTTCGGCGCCACCAGAGGATGCCGACAACGATGACGGCCGCTCCGATGGCCAGCCAGAGGCCGGCCTGGCCGCGGCGGATCCACATGGCGAGCCATTCGTGGTTGTGGGCGCCGAGGTAGCCCAGGTAGACCCAGATCGGCACGCTGATGGCGGCGGCCATGCCATCGAGCAGCAGGAAGCGGAGGAAGCCTACGCGGTGGGTGGCGCCAGCGGTGATGAATACGGCCGTGCGCATACCCGGCAGGAAGCGCGCGACGAACATGAGCCGGTTGCCGTACTTCTCGAACTTCTCCTGCACCTTGGCGTAGCGCTCGGGGGTAAGCAGGCGGGCCACGAAGCGCCAGCGCATGATCCGGCCGCCGAAATGCCGGCCGAGCAGGAACATGGTGGAATCGCCCATCAGGACGCCCGCCATGCCCACGCCCACCATGGTGTGGACGTCACCATAGCCCAGGCCGGTGATGATGCCGCCGGCGACGAGGGTGATGTCCTCGGGCAGGGGCAGGCCGGCGCCGCACAGAATCAGGGCGAGGAAGACGGCGATGTAGCCGTTCCGCCCGAAGACGTCGACGAGGCTATTGAGCAGTTCCATCAGGCTTTGGCACGTCCGGTGAGGGCCGGGTCCTTCGGGGTACGAAGACCGGATGATCCCATGGATCGCATGACATCGCAGGTGCGCCGCATCATTCCGCGGCCGCCTTGCCCTGGGCGGCATGATCGGCAAGCAGGACGCGCAGTTCAGCTTTCTCGGTGTCATCGAGGCTGCCGATGCGGGCGCTGAGCGCCTCGCGGCGCTGGGTCGTGGCCTGGCGCTGCATGCCGGCCAGGGCGCCCAGGAAGTCCACGCGCTGCATATCGGCCTCGCCGATCACCTCGGCCTGCATCAGTTTCTGCAGGGAGGCGTACTCCGGCCGGTCGAGGAAATACTCGACCAGCACCGCCGGGCGGATATCCGGCCGGGAGCGGATGACGTCGATCAGCTCGGCCAGCAGGTTCACGCCGGGGCGGTCCAGGCGCAGGAACGGGTAGGGCGGCTCCACTTCGAGGGCCAGGGCCGGCTGGGCGAGTAGCAGCGTGATCGCGCTACGCACCAGGCTGCGCTGGGCCCCGCCCTGGGTGGGCGCGCGCGCCGGGCGGGCCTGCGCCGCCTCGGGTTCGAAGGTCGCGCCCGCGCCGGTGCGCCGTTTCAGCTCATCGGCCATCAGGTCGCGGAATGCGCCGTCGGGCAGTTTGGCGATCAGTGGACGCGCGCGTTCGGCAAGGCGGGCCCGGCCATCGAGGCGGGTGGTATCCACGTCGCGGGCCATTTCTTCAAAGAAGTACTCGGAGAGCGGCATCGCATCCTTCATGCGCTTCTCGAAGCCCTCCTTGCCCTCCTTGCGGACCAGGGTGTCCGGATCCTCGCCATCCGGCAGGAACAGGAAATGAGCCTGCCGGCCGTCCCGCATGCGCGGGAGGATCGATTCGACGGCGCGCCAGGCGGCCTGGCGGCCGGCGCGGTCGCCGTCGAAGCAGAAGTAGACGTCGGGTGCCGCCCTGAACAGGACCTCGGCATGGTCCGGGGTGGTCGCGGTGCCCAGGGTGGCCACGGCGATGGGCAGCCCTGCCTGGTGGAGGGCGATGACATCCATGTAGCCCTCGACCACCATGATCCGCGTGACCGTCTGGTTGGCCTGCTTCACCTGCCACAGGGCGAACAGCTCGCGGCCCTTGTGGAACAGCGGGGTCTCCGGGGAGTTGAGGTATTTCGGCCCCTGGTCGGAGGACAGCACCCGGCCGCCAAAGGCGATGACCCGGCCGCGACGGTCCAGGATCGGGAACATGACCCGTTCGCGGAAGCGGTCGTAACGGTTGCCGCGCTCGTTGCTGGCCACCATGCCGGCGTCGTTGAGCAGCTTGCGCCGGTTGTCGGTGGTGCCAAGCGCTTTGAGCACGCCATCGAAGCCCGCCGGGGCCCAGCCGATCCGGAATCGCTTGAGAATTTCCTCATCCAGCCCGCGCCGGTCGACGTAGGCTTTTGCCTCGTCACTGCTGCCCAGCTCCCGCTGGTAGAAGCTGGCCGCTTCGTCCAGCAGGGTGTAGAGGTCGCTGCGGTCCTCCTGCGGCTTGTCGTCGCGGCCGCCCTCGTAGGGCACCTTCATGCCGACCGACTGGGCCAGCTCCTCGATCGCGTCGGGGAACTCCAGCCGGTCGTAGTCCATCAGGAACTTGATGGCGCTGCCGTGGGCGCCGCAGCCAAAGCAGTGGAAGAACTGCTTGGCCGGGCTGACATAGAACGAGGGAGAGCGCTCATTGTGGAACGGGCAGCACGCCGTCCACTCCCGTCCCGCCTTCTTCAGTGGCACGCGCCGCTCGATCACGTCGACGATGTCGACGCGAGTCAGGAGCTCGTCGATGAAGCTGTCAGGAATACGGCCGCGCATGGGGCGCCTAGGATGCCACGCAACCGCTCCCCGAAGGAGTCTTGCGGACGCTTAAAAAGCCATCTTGAAGACGCCGACCACCGCCAGGATGGCGATGACGAACAGGATCAGGAAGATGGCGAAACAGACCTTGGCGATGGTGCCGGCGATGCCGGAGACCTTGGTGAAGCCAAGCGCGCCGGTGATGAGCGCGATGATGCCGAAGATGATGGCGTACTTAAGCATGGGGTTCCCCTCCAGATAGAGCCGGAGGACGCTCCCCCTGCCGCGGCGGGAAGGATGCGGCGAGCCGCGTGGGGCAATTGTGAATGTGTATGTGGGAGCGCGCTTGCGCGCGATGGGGGCTGCGGTAGCCCCATCGCGCGCAAGCGCGCTCCCACAAAAAGGGCTGTGGGCCTTAGACCAGCCGGGCTTTCACTTTCCCGGCCACTGCGCCCATGTCGGCGCGGCCGGCGGCCTTTTCCTTGACCAGGGCGACGACCTTGCCCATGTCGCGGGCCGAGGTGGCGCCGGATTCGGCCACGGCGGCGTCGATCAGGGCGTCGAGCTCGCTGTCGGTCAGCTTGGTCGGCAGGTAGGCGTCGATGACGCTCATTTCATAGCGCTCGATCTTGGCCAGGTCCTCGCGGCCGGCCTTTTCGAACTGATCCAGCGAGTCACGGCGCTGCTTCTGCATCTTTTCGAGGACGGCCAGGACCTGGGCGTCGTCGAGCTCGATGCGCTCATCGACCTCGCGCTGCTTGATCTGGGCCTGGACCAGGCGGATCACCGCCAGGCGGTCCTTCTCGCCGCCCTTCATGGCGGTCTTCATGTCTTCGGTGATCTTGGCCTTGAGGCTCATCGCTTTTCTCCAGAACGACGAAAAGCCGGCTCCACCTTTCGGCGGAGCCGGCTCGGGATTTCCGCCTGATTGCGGCGGCAGCGGGCGAACGCGCCAGCCGCGGGTCCAACACCGGCCCTACACAGGCCGGGTGGCAATCAGTACATGCGGGTCCGGCGCGTCGTGTCGCGGGACAGACGGCGCAGGTGACGCTTCACAGCAGCAGCGCGCTTACGCTTACGCTCCTGGGTCGGCTTTTCGTAAAATTCGCGCTTGCGCGTTTCGGCCAGCACGCCAGCCTTTTCGCACGTACGCTTGAAGCGGCGGAGGGCAAGCTCAAACGGCTCATTCTCGCGGACTTTAACGCTCGGCATGGAAACTCCACTTGTTTAAACTGACCCGTCTACCCGGGTGAGCCGTGGATTATAACGTGATCGAAATGCAAATTTCAAAGCCTGTGTTAGGTGTCGAGACGTCCTGCGATGAAACCGGCGTGGCCCTGCTGCGCTGGGACCCGGAAAACCCGGGCCGCGGGCTGCTTTCCCATGCCCTGTTCAGCCAGATCGCCCTGCACGCCGAATACGGCGGCGTGGTGCCCGAACTGGCCAGCCGCGACCACGTCCGCAAGCTGCTGCCCCTTGTGCGCCAGGCCCTGAAGGATGCCGGGCTCACCCCGGCGGACCTCGGTGGCGTGGCCTATACGGCCGGCCCGGGGCTGGTCGGTGCCCTGCTGGTGGGTGCCTCGGCGGCCCGCGCGATGGCCTGGGCGCTCGGTGTCCCGGCGATTGGCGTCCACCATATGGAAGGACACCTGCTGGCGCCGCTGCTCGAAGACGACCCGCCGGAGCCGCCCTTCGTGGCCCTGCTGGTCTCGGGCGGCCACTCCATGTTGGTGGAGGTGAAGGCGATCGGCGAGTACCGGATCCTGGGCGATACCCTGGATGACGCCGCGGGCGAGGCCTTCGACAAGACCGCCAAGCTGATGGGCCTGCCGTACCCCGGCGGCCCGGCGCTGGCGAAGCTGGCCGAGCAGGGCGAGCCGGGCAAGTTCCGGTTCTCCCGGCCCATGGTCGATCGGCCGGGGCTCGATTTCAGCTTCTCCGGCCTGAAGACCCAGGTGCTGCTGGCCTGGCAGGCTTCCGATAAATCGGAACAGACCCGCGCCGACATCGCCCGGGGCTTCGAAGAGGCGATCGTCGACACCCTGGCCATCAAGTGCCGCCGGGCCCTCGAAGCGACGGGCGCGAAGCGGCTGGTGATCGCCGGCGGCGTGGGCGCCAACAAGCGCCTGCGTGCCCAGCTCGCCGAATCCGGCGCCGCCGATGGCTTCCGCGTGTACTTCCCACGGCTGCAGTTCTGCACCGACAACGGCGCGATGATCGCGCTGGCCGGTGCCATCCGCCTCGCCGCCGGGCAGCAGCAGGACGAGACGATCGAGGTGTTCCCGCGGTGGAGCCTGGAGACGCTTCCGCCGGCGGCGTGAACACTTTGGTTGTGGGAGCGCGCTGTGGGAGCGTGCTTGCACGCGATGGGTGCTCGCGGCAGCGCCCATCCGCGTAGGAGCCCACCCTGTGGGCGACATCTTTCGCCAAAATGCCACAGGCCCTGTGCTCCTCCGCGAACGGCGTCGCCCACAGGGTGGGTTCCTATGACGAGTGGGGCAGGCATCGGTTAACCTGTAAGGCCTTTTCCACGCACCACGGCCCCATGGATATCGTCTTCATCGAGGACCTGCGCATCGACGCGGTCATCGGCATCTACGACTGGGAGCGCCGGATCCGGCAGACCCTTTCGTTCGACCTGGAGATGGCGTTCGATAACCGCCGTCCCGCGGCGACCGACGACATCAACGACACGCTGAACTACAAGTCGATCTCGAAGCGTCTCCAGGCCTATGTCGAAGCCTCGAGCTTCGGCCTGGTCGAGACCCTCGCCGAGCGTTGCGCCGAGATCATCCGCGAGGAGTTCGGCGTGAGCTGGGTTCGCCTGAAGCTTTCCAAGCCGGGTGCCGTGCGCGGCGCGCGCGCCGTCGGTGTGCGCATCGAGCGCGGCACGCGGCCGGAATGATGTTTCTCCAGGAGTGGTAACAGCGACATGGACGACATGTTCAACATCATCGAGCTGAAGCGGCTGGGCGCCATCGCCGGCCTCTTCGTCGTGGCCTGGCTGGTCGGCCTGCTTGGCCGCGTGTTCCTGCACCGCGTCGTGCGTGTCGCGACCCGCCACACGGCATGGCGCTGGGACGATGCCCTGTACGAGTTCGGCGCGTTCCGCTGGCTCGCGCGCATGCTCCCGGCGATCGTCGTGTACTACGGCATCGCCCTGTTCCTGGATGTCACCAGCGCTGATGGCTGGGCGGGCTTTATCCGCGACGTCGCCGTGTGCTGGATGATCGTCTGCGTGATGGCGGCGCTCGGTCGGGCACTCGTTGCATTCGAATCGCTGTATAGCGCGACGCCCGCGGGCAAGCGCTCCATCAAGGGCGTGGTGCAGCTCTTCCAGCTGGCGCTGTGGATCGTCGCGGTCGTGGTCGTCATCACGCGGCTCACGCACCAGAACGTCGCCTTGTTGCTCTCGGGCATCGGCGCGATGTCCGCAGTGCTGCTACTCGTGTTCAAGGACACCATCCTCGGCTTCGTGGCCGGCATCCAGCTCAGCACCAACGACATGCTGCGCGTCGGCGACTGGATTACCATGTCGTCCGCCGGCGTGGATGGCGACGTCATCGACATCACCCTGCACACGGTGAAAGTGCGCAACTTCGATCGCACGATCGTCACCGTGCCGACGTGGCGGCTGATTTCCGATTCGTTCCAGAACTGGCGCGGCATGTCCGATTCGGGCGGGCGCCGGATCAAGCGCGAGCTGTTCGTCGATGCCGCCTGCGTGCGTTTCCTCGAGGAGGGCGAGCTGGAGCGTTTCGCGAAGATCCACCTGCTCGCCGCTTACCTGAAGCAGAAGCGCGAAGACATCCAGCGCTGGAACGATGCCCTCGGCGAGCCCGTCAAGCTGCCGGCCAACCGCCGTCGCCAGACCAACATCGGCGCCTATCGCGCATATGCCGAGGCGTACATCAAGGCGCACCCGGATGTGCACGACAGGATGACCCGGATGGTCCGCATGCGCGATCCCGGGCCGCAGGGCATCCCGCTCGAGGTCTACTGCTTCACCAACACCGTCGTGTGGCTGGACTACGAGCGGATCCAGGCCGATATCTTCGACCACCTCATCGCTATCCTGCCGGAGTTTGGCCTGCGTCCGTTCCAGCAGCCTTCGGGCGGCGACGTGCGCGAGGCGATCGGCGCGCTGCGTGATATCCCGGCGCTGGAGGACTGAATGGGGCGTGCGTACCTGAGCCTTGGGTCGAATATCGACGCGGAGCGGTGGCTCGCCGCGGCGGTGTCGGAACTACGCGCACGTTTCGGCACGCTGGACGTATCGCCCGTGTACCGCAGCGCGGCGGTCGGTTTCGAGGGGCCGGACTTCTTCAACCTGGCGGTCGGTCTTGAGAGCGACCTCGGCCCCGAGGCGTTGAACGACTGGCTGCACGCCCTGGAGGACCGCCACGGACGCATCCGCGGCGGCGACCGTTATGCCAGCCGCACGCTCGACGTGGATATCGTGCTGTATGACGACCTTGTCCTCAGCGGAGCAGGGCACCTGCAGCTTCCGCGCGGCGAGCTTCGCCATGCCTTCGTGTTGAAGCCGATGGCCGACATCGCGCCGGACGTGCGTCACCCGGTGAGCGGACAGACGATGACTGCGCTGTGGGCTGCCTTTCCCGCTGGGAAGGAGCCGTTGTTCGTCGCACCCATGCGCCTCTGAAGCTCGATCGCCCGATTACTTCAGCACGGCCTCACGCATCCCGCTCGCCAGCGCGCTCCGGTCCGCGGGCTCCGGCGTGTACTTCCGCCGCCACTCGCCCGGCGTGCACGAGGCAAACCGCGCGAACACCCGGTTGAAGTGGCTCTGGTCACAGAAGCCGGACATGTGTGCGATATCGGTCAGGCGCAGGTTCGCGTCGCGCATCAGCCGCTTGGCGAGATCCACGCGCGCGGCCATGAGCCAGGCATGTGGCGATGTGCCGAAGGAAAGCCTGAAGCCGCGTGTGAACATGCGGTAAGACAGCCCGCACGCCGCGGCCACCTCGTGCATGGAGATCGGCGTGCCGAGACGGGCGAGCATGTACTCGGTCGCGACCGCGCGCTGCGCTTCGGACAGCGCGACGCTCAGCAGCCGGGGTTCGCTCATTGGCACGGCATGCTGGTGCGCCAGGCAGGAGCACGCGGCCTCCAGCAGGTGGCGCGCGAACATGGCCGACTCTTTCGGGTGGAGCGGTGCGGTCGTGTGCCTGAGGCAGGCCATGATGGCGCCCAACAACGCATCATCGAAAGGTGCGCTGTCGACGAGTGAAAAGTCAGCGAGACCTTTCTGCCCGGCGAAGACGGCCGGCCGGGGAAGGTAGGCGACGACGGCATGCAAGGGGCCCTGCCATGACACGTGCACCGCTTCCGCCAGGTCCATCACCAGGGTGTGCCCGGTGGGCAGGCGGTCGTCCAGCACCCTGCGCGAGCCGTGCGAAACCTTCATCGTGCAGGGTGCGCCGAGGTTGGTCATCACGAGGTACGCATCATCGCTCGCGGGTGGCGATGCCGACTCGCCGGATGCCAGCGGCAGGGCGAGTTCCGCCACCGTAAGCGGTTGGCCGGCATGGGTCAGGGTAAAGAAGGTCGCTACGTCCCGTGCCCCGAACACCTGCTCGATGCGGCACCGTTGTTTCATTCTTGCCATGGCGCGCCTAAAGGGTTTGATCCCCACTGTGCAAGCGCTTCCACGACCGATCGTCCGCTACATCGTCCAATTCATCTGTCGCTCGCCACCGTGCGACGCAGTGGACGGAAAGACACAACGTCATCGTCGTGTCTTGTTCCAAACGCCGGATGATTGGACGCGACTGCGGGACGCGGGAAGACCATGGCGCGCATAACGTGGCAGCCATGGACATCCTCTCTGACAGCCTGAACAGCGGTCCCGCCGCGCACGCCTCGCCCGCCTTGGTCATCGACTCCGACGATGGCTGGGCCGAATCGGTCATGCTTAGCGAAGGAAAGTACGGGCCTTACCAGGTGGTCGCGCGCGCCGCGAGCTCCACCCTGATCGTCGACGAACCCATGGGCGTTGGCGGGCTCGGTTCCGGGCCGACGCCCTTCGACCTCCTCAGTGCGGCGCTAGGCTCATGCGCGCTCATGACGATGCGCCGCTACGCCACCGAGCGGGCGTGGCCGCTGGAGCGGCTGGTGGTACGCGTGGTCCACGACCGGCCCGCCCTCGCGGCACGCGATCGGTTCCTGAAGGAAATCCAGATCACCGGCCGGCTCACCTCAGCGCAGGTCGCGGCCCTCATCGAGGTGTCCATGCGTTGCCCGATCCACCTGACCCTCGCGCGCGGGTCGCAGGTGGAAACAAGGCTGGTAGGGGAGGCCGGGATAGCCCAGGTGGCGATAGGGCGGACCGCGCACATGCGGGCGATGCGGGAAGCCTGCGGCCAGGGAGGCATGCCCGGCGGCGCGGCACGTGCGCCAAGTCCGCCCCGCGAATCCGTTAGTCCACCGCCCTGGTGAGACCCTAGAATTCGTGGACAGGCAGCGCTGACTGGCCGAATATCAACGTGCCACTGCCGACGATCCACCTGCGCGGTGTTCGGCGCGTACAGATGACCTCGGCTGCCTGCACTCCATCGATTACCTTCCTCCCGGGTGACGCAGTGCTGAAAGGACCCGCCGTACGTATTTCGCCGCATGACCTCAACCGGCTCCTGGGGAGCCTCGAGGTCAACTTCGTCGCGCTCACCGAATGCCTCGTCAGCGAGGGCTACTGCCTGGACATGGGTGGCGTGAACGCACCCGGCATCCACTACAACATCCGTGGCAGCGGGCGCCTTTCGATCAAGGGCTGCGCGCCTATCGAGCTGGCCCCGCATACCCTGGTCATCGTGCCGCCGAACGCACCCTTCCGCATCGAGGCGGAAGGCTTCCACCGTGGCCTTAACAGCATGCGCACGGTGGATGGCATGCTCGTCGCGGTATCGAAGGACGCGGTGAACTACATCGTTGCCGGCGAGGGCGATCCCGAAGTCATCCTGATCTGCGGCTTCTTCGATGCCTGCTACGGCTCGGCCGTGGACCTGTTCGGGACGCTCACTACGCCGATCGTCGAGCAGTTCTCCGAGGCCGACCGGCTGGATACGACGCTGAAGAGCGCCATAGCCGAACTCGTCGCGCAGGAGGTCGGTTCCGGCGCCATGAGCTCGGCGCTGCTCAAGCTGGTGATCGTCAACATCCTTCGCCGTTCGTTGCACTCCAACCACACCTGGGTGGAGCGCTTCGCGTTGCTGCGCGACCCGCAGATCGCGCGGGCCTTCGCGGAAATGGCGAGCAACCCAGGCGCACCGCATACCGTCAGTTCCCTTGCGCAGAGCGCATACCTCGGCCGCTCCGCCTTCATGGCGCGGTTCACCGAGATCGTCGGCCAGCCACCCATGAACGTCCTGCGCGACCTGCGGATGCGCCAGGCGGCCGAGCAACTCCAGACCGGCCAGGTCTCCATCGAGCAGGTAGTGCGCAACACCGGGTACGAGAGCCGCAGCAGTTTCGCCCGCGCGTTCCGCAAGGTGTTCGGCATGGATCCGTCGGAGTACCGGCGTGGAACGGTGGACTCCACGCGCGGACCCTCTGCACCGGCAGTGGACGGAAACTACGCTCAGAACGCGGTATCCGACCCGAGGTGATCTTCATGAAAGCGATCGTGGCGACTGACCAGGCGGCAGGGATGGCCGGGCTGGAACTAGCCGAGCGGCCCCAGCCAAAGGCGTCGATCAACGACGTCGTCGTCGAAGTACACGCGGCAGGCTTCGTGAACACGGAGCTTGAATGGCCGTCGACATGGGCCGATCGGCTGGGTCGCGATCGCACGCCCTCCGTCGTCGGCCATGAGCTCGCGGGCGTGGTCACGGGCATCGGCTATGGCACCACGGGCTTCTCGATCGGCCAGCGGGTGTTCGGGCTCGCCGACTGGTACCGCGACGGATCGCTCGCGGAGTACACCGCGATCGAAGCGCGGAACCTCGCCCCGTTGCCCGACGATGTGGACTTCGTGTCCGCCGCAAGCCTGCCCATTTCCGGACTCACCGCCTGGCAGGGCCTCTTCGTGCACGGGCAGCTGCAGCCAGGACAGCGGGTCCTCGCCCACGGCGCGGGCGGCGCGGTCGGTGCGCTTGTCGTGCAGCTGGCACGCGAAGCCGGGGCGCATGTGATCGGCACGGGACGTGCGGCCGATCGTGAGCTGGCGCTGGGTTTCGGCGCCAACGACTTCGTCGATCTCGAGCACGATGCGCTGGAAGACGTCGACGAGGTCGATCTCGTGTTCGACGTGATCGGTGGCGATATCGGCCAGCGATCCGCGCGCCTCGTTCGGCCGGGTGGTGTCGTCGTCTCGGTCGTGGGGCCCTATGGTTTGCCCGACACCATCCGCGTCATCGATTTCGTCGTCGAAGCCGACCGCGGACAGCTGGCGGAGATTGCGCAGCGCGTTAGCGATGGCCGGCTGAAAACGCACATCGGCAAGGTCTCCTCCCTGGATGACGCGATCGCATCGATGAATGCGAAGGATCGTCGCAAGGGCAAGTCCATCTTCCGCCCCCGCTCCTGACCTGCCGGGGCGAAGCGCCCCCCTCCTTTTCCCAAGGCTCCAACACACCCCTTTCCTTTCGGGAGAGGCACGGGCCCTCCTGCGCGTCATTCCACCTCAAAGTCACCGGAGTTCATCATGAGCAACGAAGTCATTAACACCATTCTTAGCCGCACCGCCGCGAAGTATTACGACAAGGACGCGGTCCTGAGCGATGAGCAGATCAGCGAGCTCGTGCATGTCGGCACGACCGCACCCACTTCGTTCCACCTGCAGAACTGGCGCTTCATCGCCGTGCGCTCGCCGGAAGCCAAGGCGAAACTGAGCCCTATCGCATGGAACCAGCCGGCCGTCACCGACGCGGCTGTCACCTTCATTGTCGTCGGCCAGCTGGCTGACTCCAGCGTGATCCCCGATCGCCTTGCGCCGCTCGTCGCGGCTGGCGTGATGCCGGCCACGATGGTGCCCGAGTGGGAGCTGCCCGCGCGTGGCCTGTACAAGGAATTCCCGCAGCGCCAGCGCGACGAGGCAGTGCGTACCGGTACGTTCGGTGCCGCCGCGATGATCTATGCCGCGCGTTCGCTCGGCTGGGGTTCGACGCCGATGATCGGCTTCGATGATGTCGCCGTAGCCCGCGAGTTTGGCCTCGGCAAGGACGAGGTGCCGGTGATGCTGCTTTCCGTCGGGCCGGAACGCGCCGGTAACTGGGCGCAGAAGCCGCGCCGCCCGCTCGCCGAAGTCCTCGACTTCGCCTGATCCCCTTTTTGTAGCCCTCAGTGGAATAAACGTCATGCCAAGAACCACCGCACTCATGGCCGACCAGGTCCCGGCCGACTCGAAGCCCACGCTCGATGCCTTCACCAAAAACATCGGGTTTACCCCGAACATGCTGGCCGCCTTCGCGCAAAGCCCGCTTGCCTTCAACGCATGGGCTGTCCTGCTCGGCTCGCTGAGCAAGGCGCTGGACGTGAAGACCCGCGACAGCATCGGCCTGGCCGTTTCAGAAGTGAATGGCTGCAACTACTGCCTGTCGGTGCACAGCTTCACCGCGGAACACATGGCGAAGCTGCCCGGCGATGAAATCATCCTTGCTCGTAAGGGACGGGCGACCGATGCGAAGCGTGACGCCGCCGTGGCGTTCGCGCGCAAGGTCATCGAGGCGAGGGGGCATGTGAGCGAGGCCGATCTCGAGAAGGTCCGCGAGGCCGGCTACACCGACGCGAACGTGATGGAGATCGTCGCGCTCGTGGCGATGTATTCGCTGACGAACTTCTTTAACAATGTGTTCGACCACGATAAGGATTTCCCGGCGGTGACGCCGGCCGGCGCCATCTGATCGCCGGTGCCGGCGGGGCGCGGGGCGTCGCCTGGGGCGAGTGCCTGTAGGGCAGGTGCCACGCGCTTTCCGCTGAAAGGTGGGGCGGTCCGTCAGCCCAGACGGATCGCCCTGCGGTGGCGCTCGCCCCGGCCGGGGTGCTAAAACACCGCCACCGCAACGCACCAGGGGTTCCAACGGAAATGGGCAAGTTCGCACGCAGTTGGGCGCTGATGAAATCCAGCGCCAACATCCTCCGCCAGGACAAGGAGCTGATGCTGTTCCCGCTCTTTGCGGGCCTGGCCTCGCTCGTGGTCATCGCCTCGTTCGCCTGGCCGGTGATCTCGCTTTGGCACGGGCACCGCACGGGCCTTGAGGATGGCGGCCGGCACGTCTCGCCGGTATTCCTCGCCGTCTCGTTCCTGTTCTACTTCGTCCAGTACGGCGTGGTGATCTTCTTCAACACCGCACTGGCCGCCGCGGCGTTCATCCGCCTCGATGGCGGCAACCCGACGCTCAACGATGGCCTGCGCGCCGCTTGGAGCAAGCTGCCGTCGATCGTCGGCTACGCGCTTATCTCCGCCACGGTCGGCATGATCCTGCGTGCCATCCAGGAGCGCGCCGGTATCGTCGGTCGTCTCGTCGCCGGCCTGCTCGGCGTGGGCTGGACCGTCGCCACCTTCCTCGTCGTGCCGGTGCTTGCCGCGCAGAACGTCGGCCCGGTGGAAGCGTTGAAGGACAGCGCGTCGCTGGTGAAGCGCACCTGGGGCGAGAACATCATCGGCAACGCCGGCATCGGCCTCGCGGGCGGCCTCCTCACGTTCTGCGTGATGGTGGTCAGCATCGCGCTGTTCGTCGGCGCGGCGTCGACCGGCTCGATCGCACTGATGGTCGCCGTGGGTGTAGTCGCGGTCATCGCCGTCGTGGCGCTCGGCCTGTTCCAGAACGCCATGCACGGTGTCTACGCCGCGGCGCTCTACCGCTACGCCGAGCACGGCGATCCGGGGCAGGGCTTCGATCGCGCGTTGCTGGAAACGGCATTCCGCCAGAAGAAGTAAAACAAGAAGGCCCGGCAGCGATGCCGGGCCTTCTTCGTTGTGGGGCTGTCGCAGCTTGGATCGCGTGCAAGCACGCTCCCACAACCGCCGGACGCTGGCGCCGTATTGTGGGAGCGCGCTTGCGCGCGATCCGCGCCACAGGCGCGGCCAGATCACCTCACCGCGGATTCACCGGCAGATACTGTCCCTGGGCACCCGCCTTCGCTCCCTTCGTATTCACATTCGCGCAAAGCTGGTCGCCACATAGCGCGACGTCCGCCCTGTTGTAAGCCTTGAGCAGGTCCGCGGAAAGCTGGTTCTGCCTGATCACCTCCATGTAATGCGAAGACAACCAGATCGCCGCCACGAGCAACACCACGATCGCACCGCCGACAACGCCCACGACTTTCCAGACCAGGTGGCGGTGCAGCTTCTCGAGGCGCGTCATCTGATCGGCGACGACGCGCGTAGCTTCCATTGCAGAGCCAGAGGCGTTCTGCAGCCGCAGCTCATACTCGCTGACCGGGCGATCGATGCCGGCCCGGACACGATCCATGATCTGGACCGGGATCTCGCGCAATACTCCGTCCGCCGAGCGCTGGACCGCCGTGGGCACATGGCTGGTCAGGCCTTCCAGCGCCTGCCAGGTCTGGTCGAGCCGCCGTTCGATCATGGAGCAGCACCGTTCGAACTGCTCCATGAGGAGCGCCGTGCTGCTGACCAGGGTCAGGACTTCCTTTTCTTCCATTGGGGTTCCTTTGTCAGCGGACCATGCGCGGGCCGTGTGCCTGCTGCTGGGTCTGTTGCTGTTCGTTTTGTTGCTGCTGGAGATGGGCGGCGCGTTGCTGCTCAGCGTGCTGTTCGATCTGGTTGGCCTGTTGCACGGCGTTCTGTTGAAGCTGCTGGCCCGGCGGCATGTCGGCAAAGGCCTGCGTCTCCTGGCGGAACCGGTTCCAGTCGCCGTTGCGGGCGGCTTCGAGCATCTCGTTGATGCGGTCGTGCGCCCCGGGAGCTGAATTGCTTCTGCTGCCGTTGACGTGGCGGCCGTCGCGGCCTGACTCTCCGAGCTCGCGGTAAGCATCGAGTCCATTTTTCCCGAGCTCATTGCGATGAACAGCCTGACGATTGGCGAGTTCCTGGTTGCTAACCTCCCGGCGCGTAGCCGGACCGACCACGCCATCGGCGATGAGACCATGGTCGACCTGAAACTGACGCACGGCGTAATCTGTTGCTGGCCCGAAGTCGCGATCTGCAATCAGAGGCCTTCCGTCCGGCCCTGTGTAGCCGAGCGCTGACAAGCTGCCTTGAAGCTCACCGATCGCTTGCCCGGAGCCACCAAGACGTAGCGTTGTCGAAGCAGGGCTATGCGCACGCCGATGGTCTTCTGCACCTATATTGGTCAGCCCGGCAATGTCGATGCGACCGTCTCGTACCTGCTCGATGAGTTCTGGAGTGATTACGCGCGCCCACGCCTCAGACCGATCCGCCCGAGCCTGTGCACCATTATCTCCGCCGTTGATTGCATAGCCGGCGGCATAAGGATCGCGCCTGTCAGCCTCCGGGACGCGGTCGTTCCAGTAAGAAACGGCAAGTGTAGCCGCCATATCTGGATCGGCGGCCAAATCAGGGTTATCCACGAGATCAACATGGAACTTATCGCCGAACTGGCGATAGTTTTCGCGACCCGTGTACTGAAAGTAACCTCGTCCGTGAAATTTCCAGCCATCACCGGGTTGCGTGTTGCCGAGATCAGCTCGATCCTCGTAAAGGATGTGAGCCATCCGTTGCGGATCCCTTGAGTCGATCGCCTCCTGGATTTCTTGGGTAGTATTCCGTCTAGCCGCGCTCGAAACAGCGCCGACGACTTGGCCGACGCTTCTATATCCCATGCGCTCATGCATGGTTGAAAAGGAGTCAGTCTCAACCGACGCGTTGCCCATGATGTTGGCCAGTTCATCGGGCGAAGTCACGCCTGACTGTACAAATCGTTGGAATAAGAGGGCGGAACTTTCATTGAATCTCGGCATCGTGACCTCCTGTCACTGAATTGGCTTTCTATGTTTCTCGATAAGCTGGCGAAGGCTCTTCGGATCGAATTGATTCAGTGGTACCCACGGAAGGGTTGCCGGGAAAGTGAGGCTGGCTTTGTATACCTCGATCTCGCCAGAACTTCCCTGTTGCACACTAGTCGAATCGGCTTGGCTAAGGTGCCATGCCGCCTTTTTAGAGTCATACGAGAACGTGTAACTCGCCCCACCCTTGCTCAGCTCGTTGTAGAACGAGATCTTGCCGGGTTCCACGGAGAGGTTCTCGTCAAGCCCCATTTCTGTCGCATTGCGAGCCAACTCGTTGTACCTACAGTCGACGACGTTGCTGTTAGACGCACTCGTGCGCAAAGCTTCCGAACTTTTCGCAAGGACGACTAGATCGCATGGATTTTTCGAGCGATCCGCAACGATTGGATGACGAATGACAAGAACGGCCCCGCTCACCCCATCTGCTAGTTGAGCATCCGCTTTGGCTGCCAGTACTGTGTCACCGACCTGTATGAATTCTTTGGCGAAAGGGGGTGCCGCCTTACGTTGCGACGCTGAGGCGCTAAATGTTAATCCGACTAGCACGACAAAAAGTGTCGCGCTTATTGCCCTCGTGTGTCGCAAGGTACGAAAGCGTATAAAGTTAGGAATCATGCGTAAGGTTTACCTTCATTGACTTGATCGTTGCCTGCTTCGCTACATCGAATGGCCCGCTGCCGCCTACCTCTGTCGTCGCGAGTACAACGTATTCCGTGTCTCGAAAGATGGAGGTTCCCGCGGCGAACGTGAGAAGTATCCCTTCGGACAGGTAGTCAATAAGCTGGGATTCGTCTAGGTCTGGGGCTAGCTCACGGGCGAGAGCGATGGCATGCGAGAAGCTACTTCCTTCACAGAATAGGAATTCCCAACGAACGCTACGGTCAGCGTTAACGATGGTCCTACCATTACATGAAAACCCGCGCCGAGACTGGCCGTGTCGCACCGTGAAATTGAATGCGACGGCATCGGAATCATTCAGCGATTCCACGCGTGGACGATAGAACTCCACATCGCGTCGTGCGTCTAGTGAGGTTGCCTTTGTCGCCTCAAAGTACATCTTTGATCCTTATTTATCGCGACTTCATCGTGATGCTCAGCGGCGCAGTCCATGTGTCTGCGATGACTTCGATATACTCGGTAAGCTTGCGTAAATGATACTGAGGGCTTGTTCTCAAGTTGACGGAGTCGAAACCCGAAGGTTCGTCGCAGACTGAAGAATGGGCAATTCAGCATGTGCGAATCGGCTGTGCGGAAGGTACCCGTCCACGAAGGCAATACAAGCGCCTGACTCAACGGCGGACGTCGCAAAGTCACGGCACCCATTATTAATCATCATATCGACCGCAAGGTTTCTGTACTTCCCAAGGAATGGACGCATGCCCTGCTCCTGAAAGAATGCGCGCATCTTTTCTGTCGCCGACGTGATGTCATGCGCACTCCTGGCATTATCGATCGCGCGCCCAAGCGGCGTGTGGAACAGCGTTCCTGCATTTCCTCCCTGCGAAGCGATGAAATCGAACGCTCGCTGGATGTTGGATGATCCGTCGGGGAGGCGCCCTGAAGCGAACACATATTCGGCCGGACCATCCCGATCGACCAGCAAGGACAGCGGCTGTGCCGCCGAAGCCGGTGCCTCCGGCAGTACCGGAAGCGCCTCGAAAGACACGTTGACGCTCCGTTCGCCCATGACGACCCATCCGGATGGAAGCGTCGCGTTCGAAGGCACTGCTACGCCACATTCGGCGAGTTCGCGTTCGGTCGCCACGACTGTGAACTTAGTCGGAGCATATATGTCGTATCCCTCGGCGTAGACGAGGGTCATGGCGTCGGCCATGTCTTTCAGGAACTCGAAGCTTGGTGTGTCATAACTCATTGCGCGTTGAATTCGCATGAGTGATGCGATGAGGTGGCGCGGACCCAGGTGGATCTCCCAGACTTGGGAGTCGTCCGCGCGCTCGTCGACGGTAGCCAGGCAGCAGATGACCTCTACGCGTCCCCCAAAGTAGACGCTGTACTGCATCTCAACTTCGCCGGCTCCAGCGCCTCGCTCAAGGCGGGGCTGGACTACCTCGATACCACGTTCCCTATCTACTGCCGTGGCCTGTATTGACTCGAACGTCATGCTCGTTTGCTCCATGCGATTCCAGCGCCGAAGCATAAGGCATGCAAACTACCTTGTGAGTGCGTTGAGGATTCTTCTCATTGATTCGCGCGTTTTGTGCCGAAATCTCACGTCTCGAGCGCGAGCTGCGTCAGATGTTCAGCGCCCGCCCACCATCCACGCGAATCACCTGGCCCGTCGTGTAGTGCGCATCCAGCATCAGCCAGCGCACCGCTTCGGCCACGTCGTCCGGCTCGCCTTTCCGCGCAAGCGGCGTCTTCGCGATCAACAACTCAGCGGCCTCTTCGGGCTTGCCTGATTCCGGCCAGAGAATCGCGCCAGGCGCGACGGCATTGACGCGCACTTCCGGTGCGAGCTCCTTTGCCAGCGATTGGGTCAGCATCGCGAGCGCTGCCTTCGCCATGACATACACCGTGTGCCCGGCGAGCGGGCGCTCGGCATAGATGTCCACGATGTTGACGATGGCGCCCTTGCTTTCGCGCAACGCGGGAGCCGCGGCCTGCGAAAGAAAGAATGGCGCGCGCGCGTTTGCCGCGAACAGGTCATCCCATTGCGCCTGCGTGGTCTGGCCGATGGGGGTGGGATAAAACGCCGAGGCGTTGTTTACCAGTCCGTTCAACCGGCCGAATACCGCGAGTACGTCGCCGATGAGGTGGTCGGGAGTCGCGGGGTTGTCGAGCGCGCCGGAGAACAGCGCGACGCTGTCGGCCCGCGCGGCGTTCAATGCCTTCGCGAGTGCCTCGGCATCATCGGCTGAGCTGCGGTAGTGCAGCGCGATGTTGCAGCCCGCCGCGTGAAGCCGCCGGCAGATGACGGCGCCGACGCGGCGCGCGCCGCCCGTGATGAGTACGACCGGTGGCTGGTTCATGGCTGGCTCCCTTGGCGATGCGCGGGCAGCTTGCCGGAAAGCGGGGCGGGCGTCACCTTGCGGTGGGGGATTTGCGGGTGGCCTTTTTGGCGGCGGGGCGGCGGGCTGTGGTTTTTTTGGTGGCTTTTTTGGCAGTTGCCTTTGCGGTTGCCGTTTTTCTTGGGGCGGTTTTTTTGACCGTTGCTCGCTTGCGGGTGGGGGGCTTCTTCACCGCTTTTCGGGCCGACGCCTTTGGCGTCGGATCGCGCGCGAGACGCGCTCCCACAGGGGGCGCGGTCTTCTCAGGGGTGGCGGGTCCGGCGGCGGCCTTGGATTTCTTCGTGGGCTTTTCGGGGGTGTCGTCGCCGTCGTCGATGTGGACGTCGCCGCTGAAGAGGTCGATGGCGGTCTTCGCGACCTGGCCGGTGTCGTAGTAGGCGTAGGCGCCGACGCCGAGCGCGCCGACCACGGGCAGCCAGCGTGAGATGCCCTTGCCGACGGCGCGCTTGGTCACGCTGACGCCGATGCGGCCTGCCAGGCGTTGCAGCACGCTGGTGGCGGTGGTGCGGAAGACCAGGCGGTCGCCCACGCGGATGGCGATGTCACGGAAGGCCTGTGCTGCCGTGTGCCGGAACAGGCACCAGAGCATCTGCTCGCGGCCGAGCTTGGCGGTCTTGCCATAGGCTGCGGCGATATCGCTGACCAGCTGGCCCTGGATGCGCCAGATGGCGACCAGCTCCGGCAGTACGGTGAGCCAGCCCAGCGGCCCCGGGGGCAGGGCGAGCGACCCCGCGGTCAGGGCGGCCTTGTTGGCCGCGGCGCTGGCCAGCCGGCGGGACTCCTCTTCGGCGGTCCCTTTCGCCGCCTTGGGCACTTCACTGTCCGGGATGCGGCTGACGAACTCGAGGATCGCCTTCGCCACCGGGCTTTCCCCGCGGTCGATCGCCGAGGTCGGCACGATCTCTTTCGAGGTGGAGGCGGGATCACGCTTCGCCATCGTCATCTCCTGTGTAAGGTGGGAGAAGGGTGAAGGGTGGATCGTGAAGGGGCCGCAAGCGTCTGCCGCGAATCCCCCATCGCGCGCAAGCGCGCTCCCACAAGGTCTCGACCCCATGAAAGCTTCGGGAAAGGTACGGCCTTGAGACTGA
>Ga0209051_1001493_pt1 | contig 19585 bp, 15 predicted proteins | sample AraplaCvi_mMS_r2_2_FD_184286 | JGI IMG/M metagenome (GOLD analysis project Ga0209051, IMG submission 184286) | Arabidopsis root microbial communities from North Carolina, USA - plate scrape MF_Cvi_mMS_r2 (SPAdes) (version 2) | ecosystem: Host-associated > Plants > Roots > Endosphere | place...
CTGCGGTCGATCTTCGATGCGCTCGATGGCATCGACGCACTGACCGATCAGCTGGGTGACGTCGCGGGCAGCATCGCCAAGCTCGACGCGCTGCAGCCGAAACTGCTCGCACTCTTCCCTCCCCAGTTGGCCAATCAGCAGACCAACCGCGACCTGACGATGACGAACTACGCCACCAACTCGGGCATCAACAACCAGTCCGCGGCGTCGCTGCAGAACGCGACGGCCCTCGGCCAGGCCTACGACGCCTCCAAGACCGACGATTCCTTCTACCTGCCGCCGGAGGCGTTCACCAACCCCGAGTTCATCCGCGGCCTGAAGCTGTTCCTCTCCCCCGACGGCAAGGCCGCGCAGATGATCATCACCCACGAGGGCGATCCCGCAACGCCAGAAGGGATTTCGCACATCGACGGCATCAGACACGCCGCGCAGGAAGCGGTCAAGGGCACCCCGTTGGCGGGATCGAAGCTCTACCTCGCAGGCACCGCAGCCACCTACAAGGACATTCAGGACGGCGCCAAGTACGACCTGATGATCGCCGCGATCGCGGCGATGAGCCTGATCCTGCTCATCATGATGTTCATTACCCGCTCGCTGGTGGCCGCGTTCGTCATCGTGGGTACCGTGGCGCTGTCGCTGGGTGCCTCGTTCGGGCTGTCGGTGTTGATCTGGCAGGACCTGCTCGGCATCGACCTGTACTGGATCGTGTTGGCGCTGGCCATCATTCTGCTGTTGGCAGTGGGATCGGACTACAACCTGCTGCTGATCTCACGCTTCAAGGAGGAGATCCACGCCGGGTTGAACACGGGCATCATCCGGGCCATGGCCGGCTCGGGATCGGTGGTGACCGCAGCCGGCCTGGTGTTCGCCGCGACGATGGCCTCGTTCGTGTTCGCCGACCTTCGAATCCTGGGTCAGATCGGGACGACGATCGCCCTCGGTCTGCTGTTCGACACGTTGATCGTCCGGTCGTTCATGACGCCCGCCATCGCCGCGCTGCTCGGGCGCTGGTTCTGGTGGCCGCAGGTGGTCCGCCCCCGCCCCGCCAGAAACTGGCCGCAGGCCGACTCGAATCGTCAACTGCCCCTGTGGGAAGACGAGGACCCGACGATCACCTCGGTCAGGCGCTGACGCGTTCCGGTGCCACGTCCGCCAGCCGACGCTTCAACCGCGCGACCTTGCGCAGCTGCACGGCGATGTTCGTCGACGTCAGCATCGGGATTCCGCCGATGAACGTGCGGAAGGACGGGTCGCCGCCGTAGACGTGGAGCTCGTAGAGGCAGCCCACCACGTAGAAGAAGCCGCAGCAGAAGAGCGTGGCTGGGATCGCCAAGGCCAGGGGTGACCGCGCGTCGTCGACCAGTTCGGTCGCGTAGTCGAACTCCTCGCGCGACATCGGCTCACCCTTGCGCAACTTCGCAAGGACCGCCTTGTGCGCGCCGACCTCTTCACCCAGTGGAGCCGGTGTCCGGTTCTCCAACCGCCGCAGATAGACGAAGACACACGCGGCGAACGACAATCCCGCCACCGCCGCGAGCACGGTCAGGACACCCCACAGCCCGAGATCCACGGCGTCCTCCTCGCACCCGACTAGGTAGTGCCACTAATCAGGTTACGTCAAGCAGAGGCGGGGTGCGGCGACCATGCCACGTCGCCTCCTCGAACGCGGCCGCGATCCCCAACAGCCGGGACTCGCTGCGCGCCCGGGTGACCATCTGCACCCCCACCGGCAACCCCTGCGCGGTGAAGCCCGCCGGGACCGACATGGCCGGAACCCCCAGCGGGGTAATCAGATAGCACGCCGCCATCCAGTCCAGGTAGGTCGCCATCGCGGTGTCCCCGACGTGGTGCGGCCAATCCCACGACGCGTCGAAGGGCGCCACCTGGACGACCGGCGCCAACAGCACGTCGTAGCCGTCGAAGAACTCGTCGGCGGCCCGGTGAAGTCGAGCCAGCTCCGCCACGGCCCGCGTGACCTCTCGGCCGCTGAGCTTGCCGCCCTGCCGGACGTTCCAGGCGATGTCGGCCTTGAACGAATGGGGCTGACGTTCGAGCACGTCACCCCAGCTGAGGTCGAAGTCCGCGGCACGCAGCGTTCGGAAGACGAAGTCCGCGCCGTCGAGATCGGGGCACGCCACCTCGACCTGGGCACCGCCGGCCTCGAACACCGCCACCGCGTCCTCCAACACGGCGATGACCTCGGGCTCCACCGCGATCCGGCCACCGAGCGTCGGCGCCCACGCCACTCGGATGTCGCGCAGGTCGGCGGGCCTGACGTCGGCGAACTGGCGCGGATCCTCCGACAGCGACGTCGGATCCCCAGGGTGCTGGCCGGCGATCGCCGACAACATCAGGCCCACGTCACCAACGGTCCTGGCCATCGGCCCCGCCACCGCCAACCGGAAGAACGGCAGGGCGTCGGACGGGTCGGGCACCCTGCCCGGCGTCGGCCGCAGACCCACGACGTTGCAGAACGAGGCCGGGTTGCGCAGCGAACCGCCCATGTCGCTGCCGTCGGACAACGGCTGGAACCCCGCGGCCAGCGCCGCAGCGCCGCCGCCGCTGCTCCCGCCCACCGAGCGACTGGTGTCATACGGGTTGACGGTGGTGCCGAAGATCGGGTTGTACGTGTGCGAGCCCGCGGCCATTTCCGGGACGTTGGTCTTGCCGACGACGACGACCCCGGCGGCGCGGAGCCGCGCGACGATCTCGTCGTCGGCGGTTGGCACGTTGTCGGCGAAGAGCTTGGAGCCGTAGGTCGTTCGCAGTCCGGCGGTGGCGTGCGTGTCCTTGATCGACATCGGCAGGCCGGCCAGTGGCCCGCGCGGTGAACCGGCAGCGCGCGCCTCGTCGACCGCCGCGGCCGCGGCGGCCGCCCTTTCCAGGTCTCGTGACACGACGGCGTTCAGCGTGGCGTTGAACCGGTCCATCTGCTCGACGTGGGCGTCGAGCAGCTCACGTGCCGAGAACTCGCGAACCTCGAGCCCGCGCAGCTGCTCGCGCGCGCTGCGCATCACCAGGGAATCGGTCATCGGTCAGACCCCGACCGTCACGGGCTTGCCCGCCACGTGGGCAGAGGTCACGTTGGTGGTCGGCAATTCGACATCTCCCAGGAAGGCTCGGTCGCGGCGACTGGGTCGGAGCGTCGCCCGACGCCGACCGTCGCCGTCGCCTCAGCGTTAGCCGAGGTGACGTGATGAGTCACACTACACGCGGACCAAGGCCGAATGAACCATCATCGTCAGCAAATCGGTGGAAATGGGCCAAGAGTATGCGCTCAGCCGTTGAACGGGCTGATTTCCGTCACTGCCACGCCGCTGCGCTTGTACGCAGACAGCACCGGCGAGGACCGAATTGACTCCACCTTTCCCGTCCAGGGCTGTTCGGTGACGAACCGCCGAAAGTCCTCCAGCGTCTCGACGGCCACGTCGATCACCAGCTGGTGCTCGCCCATCGTCATCGCCGCGTAGCGCACGTACTTCGACTCGGCGATCTCAGCGGCGACGGTCCGCACGGCCCCCGGCGTCACGCGAATCCACAGGAATGCCGAGACGTCCAAACCCAGGAGCGTCGGGGCCACGACGGCGCGGACGTCGACCCCCGTACCGACCAGGCCGGAAAGCCGCCTGCGGATACTGGCCTCCGATTGACCTACGGCAGCGGCGATGTCGGTGAGGGGCGCCCGGCCGTCGCGCTCAAGGATGGCCAGGATCTGCTGGTCCACCTCGACGAGTGGGGCCGAGGCGACCCGCGGCTGGCGCCCGAACCCGTCGTTGAGCGCGGTGGCCTCCGCTTCCGAGAGCTGACCGGGCATCCACGAGCTGAGCGTTCGGTAGTAGTCGAGGATGGGGCTGGCCGACACCCCGGTGACGCCGTCGACGGCGGGGATCTCCTCGATGACCGCTCTGGCCAGGGCGCCGCTGGTCAACTGTTGCTCTTCGACGACGATCCGGGTGGGCGCACTGAGCACGTAGACGAAGATCGTGTCGCTACGGGCGGCCAGCGCCCGCGCCACGGCGTCCACCCGCTGCGGGACGCTGGTGATCTCCAGGATCGCGGTGGTGGTGGTCCCCGGCAATGCGACCACGCTGACGGCACCGGAGCCCAACAGTGCCGTGCCGCGCCGGGTCACCGTACTGACCGGGGTCTCGAGAACTTCGGCGATGCGCCGCCACGACGCGCGGCCGTCGACCTGAAGAGCCCCGACGATTCTGCGGTCCAAGTCGTCGAGTCGCACTGCGACAGTATGCCGATGCGGCGCGTCGTGAGGGCTAGGACTGTCCATCGCACAAGGCCGGGCTCGGGGAGCCGTGGCACACCGGGCCAATCCTCCACCTTGGACCCGCAACCCACAGTCGAGGCGGTGCAGGTCGGAAATCACCCGGCGGCCGAGGAGAGCAACTGCGTCGCAGCGTGGCGCCGCAACTTTCCCGAGGTTGTCTTGGGGATGGTTCCCGGGGCCAGTATGGCGACCGACCGTGGCGCATATCCCACCCTTAGCGTGACGGCGGCCACGATCTCCGCGCGGATCCGCTCCACGGTCTCCGGATCGTCGTACAGCGTCGACTCGGCCAGCACAGCGAAGCCCTCGCGGGTTGTGCCAGTGGCCGCCAGTGCCACCGCGACGATGTTGCCCTTGCGCACACCTGCCACAGTCGCGGCCGCCCGCTCGATGTCACTGGGATACAGATTGTTGCCGCCGAGGATGATGACGTCCTTGGTGCGCCCGCATACGTACAACTGTCCGTCGTCGTCGAAATACCCGAGGTCACCAGTGTCGAACCAGCCGTCGTGCGCAGCGAGCGGCACGATTCCTGCCTCGGTCACATAGCTGTCGGCGACGATGTCGCCCCGGAGTTCGATGGCACCGATCTCACGGGCACTCGCTGTGCCCGCGATCCGGACCTCCACCCCGGGCACCGTGATTCCCACTGAGACAACCGACTTGGTGGGTGAATCGACGTCAGCTCCGGCGGCCAAGGCAAGGTTGTGCGACGTGACCGAAGCGGCAAGGACGCAGTCTGTCCGTGGCCGAGTGCGCCACGGCGTGACCGCCACCGCCAGGGTCGCCTCTGCCATCCCATACGCCGGGGTGAGCGCATCGGGATTTAATCCAAATCTTGCACCCGCATCGGACAACTCATCCAATTCGCTGGCGTTGACTGGTTCGCCGCCGTTGACCACTGCCCGCAATCCAGTCAAGTCGTACGTGCCTGCGGGAGCACGGTTTAGAACGCGACCGAGCACCGCATAGGCGAAATCGGGCCCAGCCGTGACGGTTCCGCGGTAAGTCGACAGAAGCTCGGGCCAGATTCGTGGATTCTTGACGAAGTGGTCGGGGCCGGTGATCACCACGTCAAGCCCTCTCTGCATCGGCCACACCACGAACAGGATCATGCCCATGTCGTGAAAGAGGGGCAGCCAGCTAACGAGGACGTCCCGGGCGCTGTCGGTGTCCAGAACGGACTGAAGCACGGTGCTCGTCGCCCACAGATTGTCGAAACTGATCTGTACGGCCTTTGGCCTGCCAGTCGACCCCGAAGTGAGTTGACGCAGCGCGATGTCGCCACCGCTAGTGGCCAGGGCGGGGACGGGAATGCCTTCGTCGAGTTCATCGACGGCGACGGTGTCCACTCCCATGCGGCGTAGTTCACCTGCCACCGCCTGCCACGGGCTGCCGACCACCACCAACGGCGCGCCCAGCATGCGAACCGCGCGCAAGGTGTCGTCGAGCCATACCTCGCGATCGGTACGTGAAATCGGTTGCTGCAGAATCGTTATGGAGGCCGCTCGCCGCCAGCACGCCTGGGCTAGTGCCGCGACGTCAGCCGGCTCGGCAGCAAGAACGGGTACCGAGTCGCCGCCTCCGACCCCGCGGGACGCCAGCCCGCCCGCCATTCGAGCGGCACGGGCGGCGACGTCACCCCAGGTATGCCGATGGGTGGCGGTCCCGATGACCGCGGTCAGACCCGTCCGCGACGTCCGCGCCGTGCCATCGACGGCGTCGGTGAATCTGCTCACGACCGGATCAGGATGCTCGCAGAACTTCTAACCGCTGATCGATGAAGTCGCCGACGTCCCCCACGGTGCGTAGCTCGGGCGCCTCCTCCGACAGGAGGTCGACCCCAAGTTCGCCCTCGCAGGTGAGCATCAACTCCAACACTCCAAGCGAATCCAAGCCAAGCTCGGTCAACGCAGTACCCCGGTTGAGATCTTGTTCGGCTACGCGGGTGCATCGAAGAATGGCAGCACTGATTGCCGCAAAACCCCGTCCAGAGTCATTGCCGTTCATTGATCCCCCTCGGTAGCAGTCGATGTCAGATTCGTGGTGTCGCTAGCGACTTCGTCGAGGAACGCCGTGACGAGGGCGACGAACTCATCGGGCTTCTCGAACATCGGCGAATGACCGACGGCAGGGATCTCGGCGTAACGACAGTCGCGGAAATACGCAGGCGCGTCTCGCCAGGGATCGGCCGGAGTCAGATGGTCTTCGGTTCCCCACACCAGCAAGGTGGGGGCGGCGATGGACCCGAAGAGGTGTCGAGCGTCGTAGTCGCGGGTCGCTCGCACGGATCGCAGCATGGCCAGCTTTTGCCGGCTGGAGGCCAACTTGAATGGCTCGTAGGCCCGCTCTGCGAGTTCCGGAGTGATCAGCGCTCCGTTGTGAAAGAAGAAGCGCTTGGCTTGGTCAACGGCAAAACTCTTGGAGACCGTGTGAAGTTGCGCCGACGATAGAGGGAGAGCTCGTTCGCCAAGTCCTGCCGATCCGGTGAGGATGAGGGCGTTCACCATTTCGGGTCGTGCCGCGGCGATCTCCGTTGCGACTAATCCGCCCAGCGAGTTGCCAGCCAGCACAACGGGTTCTGAGAACGTGTCCCGGACGATCTCGGTGACCTCGTCGACGAGCCGATCATGGTGGTGAACTTCGGGGTGGAGCCCGAAGGCATCTGACAGAACCGCAACGGGATGCCCTTGGGCCGCGAGTGCGGTGGCGGCGTCGTGCCAAAGCCAGCTGCCGGCGGCCAATCCTGGCAAAAGGAAGATCGGGTCACGCAATTTCGCCGGAGGCGCATAGAACTCAAGCGGCATCGACGTCGTCGTCCTCATTGGCTCACTCATGTCGCGACGTTCCCTCACTCGGCGGGCGGCCGTGGTCACGGCGGTGATCCGCTCCACAGAAGGACGCCACCCAAATCGGCACTGGTTGCCGGGTATTGGCAGTTCGCTCCCGACCGGGGCGCAGGTGCTGCGCGAGCGCCGTCATGCGTTGACGGGAGGGTGGGCGAAGACGATCTACCGGCAGACGCGCTGCCACCGTTGTCGAACACGAACACATATTGGCTTCCCCCGAGGCACCGAACGTACTGCTTTGGCAAAGATTAATGGCACCGAGCGGATGCCGCATGGCAATTGCCGAACTCGGCGATGTCGGCGCGTCGCCCGGAGCCGGTTTTCGACGTCGAGCTACAACGTCGCGGCGGCGGCCCTCCCGGCGGTCCGCCCCGAAAACAGGCATCCACCGAGGAACGTGCCCTCCAGCGAGTTGTACCCATGCACACCGCCACCACCGAATCCGGCGACTTCGCCTGCGGCATAGAGGCCACCGATCGGCTGCCCTTCCCTGTCCAACGCTCGAGATGACAGGTCGGTCTGGATGCCGCCCAGCGTCTTGCGGGTCATGACGTGCAGCTTTACCCCGATCAGAGGCCCAGCGGCGGGGTCTAGGATTCGGTGGGGCGCGGCGATCCGGCCAATGCGGTCACCGATGAAGCGCCGTGCATTCCGGAAACCCTGCACCTGAGCATCTTTGGAGTACGAATTCGCCATCTGCAGATCGCGCGCCTCAATCTGGGCGCGTATCGCACCGACGTCGAGGAGTGAATCGTCGGTCAGCGCATTCATCTTCGCGACGAGGTCCTCGAGCGTGTTGGCGACGACGAAGTCGGCACCCTGGTTCTTGAACGCCTCCAAGGGACCCGGCGCGCCTCTCTTCAGCAGCCGTTCGCGAAGGAACGCCACCCGATCCTTCCCCGCGATGTCGGGGTTCTGGTCGGAGCCAGACAACGCGAATTCTCGGTTGATGATCTTCTGCGTAAGGATGAGCCAGCTGTGGTCGTACTCGGCGATGTCCGCGGTAGTACGCAGGTGGCGAAGCGTGCCCAAGTTGTCGTAGCCGGGCAGGTACGGCTGAGGTAAGCGGCGCCCCAGTGCGTCGAACCACATCGACGACGGACCGGCAAGGACCCGGATGGCGTGTCCCGGCCAGATTGGATTCCAGTTCTGCACACCTTCGGTGTAGTGCCACATCCGGTCTCTGTTGACCAGGCGCACGCCCGAATCCGCGGCGATGTCCAGCATCCTGCCGTCGACGTATGCCGGCACCCCGGTGATGATCGACTTCGGGGCCTTGCCCATCCGCGCCGGCCAGTACTGCCGCACGACGTCGTGATTTCCACCGATGCCACCGGTAGTCAGGATGACGGCCTGAGCATTGATCTCGAAGTCGCGCAACACGTTCCGGTTTGACGGAGCACCGCGCGGAGACTCGTCTTGCGCCAGAACGGTCCCGCGGACCCCGGTCACGGCACCGCCAGAGATGACGAGCTCGTCCACCCGGTGCCGGTGATGAAATCGAACCAGCCCGCGATCAGCTGCTGCCAGAACCGACTTCACGAATGGCTCGATCAGTCCGGGGCCAGCCCCCCAGACGATGTGAAAGCGCGGCACCGAATTGCCGTGCCCGTCGGCCCGCAAGTCGCCCCGCTCGGCCCACCCAACTGTCGGCAGAAACTTGACGCCGTGCCCTCGAAGCCAGTCGCGCTTTTCGTTGGCGGCGAACTCGACGTAGGCGCGGGCCCACCGGGCCGCCCACTCGTCGTCGCCGTCGAGCCGGTCGAACGCCGCACTGCCCCACCAGTCATGCCAGGCCAGCTCCAAGGAGTCCTTGACCCTCATCCGTCGCTGCTCGGGACTGTTGACAATCAGCAGCCCACCGCCCGACCAGAAGGCTTGCCCGCCGAGGTTCGCCGCACTCTCCTGGTCGAGAAGCGCGACCTTCTTGCCCCGAGCTGTCAGTTCGTGAGTCGCGACCAGGCCTGCCAGCCCCGCACCTACGACGATGACGTCCGCATCCATCCGATGACCAATCCTTCCAAGGTCTTCCCGAAGCTGTCGGGGCTTCGATGTGTGCGATGCAGCCGAACGGCCTGCACCACCTGACGGCGGCTGGCAGAGATTAGACGCTCAGCCGAGCACGCACCCTGACCTCGTACGAGCTGGGCGCACGCAGCACGAACTTGAAGACCGGGTTTGGCACAGCGTCCTCACGGGCCTCGAATACGTACTTGCGCCCGAGTGCGCTCAGGATGGCGTGTGCCTCAATCCTGGCGAACGCAGCGCCAATACAATGGCGCGCGCCCGCCCCGAACGGAAGGTAGGCGTACGAATGCCTGCGTGTCGCCGCGGGTGAGGCGAACCTGTCGGGATCGAACTCGTGTGGCCGAACCCAGTAATCTGTGTTGCGGTGCAGCAGATATGGGCTGATGGCGATGATGCTTCCCGCGCTGATGTCGAGCGACCCGATCACATCGTCGACGACCGCGCGACGCCCCATCAACCACGCGGGCGGGTAGAGACGAAGAGTCTCCGAAAAGAGGTGCTGGGTGTGCACGGTGCCGACGTCGGCATCCAGGTGCTGCAGCCATCGTCGGTAGACGTCTGGATGCTGCGTTAGCAAAATCCAGGCCCAAGACAGCGCGTTCGCCGTGGTCTCGTATCCGGCCAGCAGCAACGCCGCTATCTGCTCGTGGACCTCCTGCGGGCTACTGCCGGAGGCGGCGACGACCGCCCGACGGGACGACGACTGGGAATCGGCTTCCGCACCGGCAAGCGATGATTCGATCGCCGACAGCAGTTTTCGTCGCATGGGTGCGACGTCTTGCTCGTTGTCGGCCAACAACGACGACGAGGCGTCGAGGACTTCCCCCAACTCTCGGAGGGGAGCCAGGAAGGCGGCATGGTCTAGCCCGAATAAATAACCGGTCGTCATGGACAGCGTGAGATCCGACATGAGGTCGACGATGCTGAACCACTGCCCGGTGTCGACGTACCGATCAAGGGTGTCGCAAGCCGACTCGATGCGGTCCTTGGTGACCTCCCGCATAGCGGCGGTGTCGCGAAACGCGGGAACCAGACTGTGGCGCTGGTGTCTCCAGGCGTCGCCATCGGAGGTCAACAGGCCGTCGGCGATGTGCTCGGCGAAGAAGCGATTTGGTGGCGTGTCCTTCGAGTATCTGGCGCCATGCACAAGCACTTGTTTCACCAAGGACGGATCATTCAGCAGCACGTGCTTCTGGCCATCGACGGCAAACACGACGGCACCCCGACCCGTCGCCGCGAGTCGGCCAAGGAACGCCATCTCGCGGCTCTCGCCACCTCGGCCTCGAAGATCGCCAGCGGGTGCGAGAGGCGTCACCAACGCGAATCAGACATTGATTTGCCAGCCCCCGTCATCGCAGTCGAACCGCCTGCGGTGTTCGGCTTCCCCAAAGCCTGCGCTTATGGCGTTACACCGGGCTTTGCCGATGCTAACATCAGGCGCTTCATTCCCGCGCGCAGTCAACAGCACGGATGTTGCCGGGGCTGCGCCGCACGACACCTGATGTGTCTAACTGCTTCGGGGGGACCAGTTGGTGATGACACACAATGCGAAATAGCCGGCCCATTCTGGTCCGCGCGTGACCAATCCCTGGGACCTAGTCGGCGGGTTGTGCCGACGTCATCCCATCGCGATCATCGCGACGTGGCTACTGTTCGGCATCGTCGGCAATGTCTTCGTTCCACAAATCGGAACCGTCGTCCGTGACCATGCGGCACCGATTCTGCCGTCGGATTCGCCTTCGGCGCTTGCTCTGCAACACATGGGAAGTACCTTCGGCGACTCGGGATCCAACAACCTGACCTATGTCGTGCTGGAATCCGATCGCCCGCTCGGCGCCCCCGAACGCACCTACTACAACGAGCTCATCGGAAAGCTCACCGCGGACAAGGCCCACGTGGATTCCTTGATCGAGCTGTGGAACGACCCCCTCTCGACATCCGTCGCCGAAAGCCTCGACTCGCATGCCGTCTACGTTCTGGTCAGGTTGGGCGGTCAGCTCGGCACCACTACCGCCGCCGCCGCGGTCGCCGCGGTGCGGAAGACCATTGCCGAGACCCCGTCCCCACCCGGCCTGCAGACCTTCGTTACCGGTCCCGGACCCACTGTCAGCGACGAGCTGTCCTCGGTCGACAGCCAAGTCCTGGCCAACATCATCGCCACGGGAATCGTGATCGCCCTGCTGCTCTACGCGATGTATCGCTCGGTGATGACCTCACGAATCCCCTTGCTACCAGTGGCTCTCGCCCTCGCCGTCGCACGACCGGTAATTGCGCTACTTGGCGAACACGGCCTGGTCGAGCTGTCCCTCTTTTCCGAAAACCTCTTGGCGTCGGTCGTTTTGGGGGCTGTTACCAACTACGGCATCTTCCTGGTCGGGCGATACCAGGAATACCGTCGCCATGGAGTGGACGCCGACGACGCGTTGACCCTGGCCTATCGCAGCGTTGCGCCGGTGGTCGTGGCATCCGCGTTGACCGTCGCATTGGCGCTGGCATCCTTGACATTCGCCCGCGTCGGTTTGTTGCGCAGTGCCGGCATTCCCTGTGCAATCAGCCTTTCAATCGGACTACTTGCCGCTCTCACCGTCTTGCCCGCACTGCTGGCCCTGGCGGCGAAACGCGGAATGGCCGAACCTCGATCGCGTCCCCGGCGCAGCAGGTGGCGACGAATCGGCGTCGCGGTCGTCCGCTGGCCCGGACCGGTAGCCGCCACGGCCATCATCGTCTTGCTCATCTTGACCGCACCGATCATCGCCACCCGCATCAGTTTCAACGAGACGCGGGCTGTACCCGCCTCTACCGAGTCGAATCGCGGATACGCGGCCATGGACCGCCACTACCCACCCAACCGCATTCTCCCGGAGATAGTCATGATCGAAGCCGATCAAGACCTACGGTCCCCGAGCGGTCTCATCGCAATCGAGCGAGTCACACGCAAGATCTTGGACATTCCCGACGTCGTGATGGTGCAGTCGGCGACCAGGCCCGCCGGAGTGCCGTTGTCGGACAGTCAAATAACGAGCCAGGCAGGCGTGATCGCGAACCGACTCGGCGACAGTGCGGCCCAAATCACGCAATGGCTCGGGAAGGCCGGAGACGCCACTACGAACCTGACTCGGACGAGCGCGTCGCTCGACCGCCTGCAGGCCGACCTCGCCCGCGGGAAACGCAATCTCGGTGCCGCCACCAAGGGAACCGCCAACCTGGCCGATGGCGTCCACGACGTGCAGAGCCATCTCACCAACGCGTCGCAGTATCTGGACCCGCTACGCAATTATGCGAGCACCGACCCGAACTGCTCGGCCGATCCCGTGTGCACCGCCATCACGGCGGCGCTGCATCCTGTGGACGTCGCCCTCTCGAGTACCGACCGCCTCGCCGCGGGAGTCGATCGACTAGCCGCCGGAGCCCAAGGCGCTCAGGCGACTGTCGCCAGCGCGTCGAGTTCACTGGCCGGCATCCAGAAGACCCTCGCCAAGGCTCGCGGTTCGCTGACTGAGCTGACCACCACCCTGGACGGCGTCCGGAGCCAGATTGCCGAGTTGACCGATTACGCCAACGGTTTGGCGGCCAGTTTCCGCGACACCGGTGAAGGTGGGTTTTACCTGCCCCGAGAAGCACTTGACGATCCACGATTTCAACGCGTCGTACAGCTGCTGTTCTCCAGCGACGGACGGGCCACCCGGCTCTTGGTGTTCGGCTCCGGTGAAGTCTTCGGTTCCGCCGGTGCTCAACTGTCCGAACAAATCAGGACGGCTGCGGCACAGTCGACCAAGGACGGAGCCCTTCGCGGCAGCGCGATCAGCGTGGCAGGCGTGGGATCGGTGGTTCACGATCTGCAAATCGCGGTCGAACACGACTTCACCGTCTTGGCGATCTCTTCTGCGCTGCTGGTTCTACTGATCGTAACGGCGCTTTTGAAGTCACCGATCGCCGGCGGAGTGGTAGTGATAACCGTTGCCCTGTCATATGTTTCGGCAATCGCAGTCAGCTCGGTGTTCTGGCGGGTGTGCTTCGGAAGTGACCTGCACTGGGCCGTGCCACCGATCAGCTTCATCGCACTCGTCGCCGTAGGCGCCGACTACAACTTGCTGTTCAGCTCGCGGCTGAAGGAGGAGTGCGCGGTTGGCATGAAGACCGGCATGATCCGAGCGTTCGAGGGTACGGGCGTCGTCGTCACATCGGCCGGTCTGGTGTTCGCGGTGACCATGTTCGCGCTCATCCGAAGTGACATCCTCAGCATTGCTCAGATCGGCACCACGATCGGATTGGGCCTACTGATCGACACCTTCATCGTCAGGTCGTTCGCGGTCCCCGCCATCGCGGCACTCATGGGTCGGTGGTTTTGGTGGCCCTTCCGGCTGCGAGACGCCAAGACAGGTCTGGCAGCCGTCAACGTGGATGTACAACGCGTTTCACCACGCGATAGGTCGCGACGTCTGTGACGTAGACCGCACCAGCGGCGTCGACGGCAACCCCGAACGGCTCCTGCAGGTTGTCGAACGGTACGTCGGACTGCTGCTGCGAGCCGCTGGCCAACTGCACCACTCGGTGGGTGTCCTGGTCGGCGACGAAGACGTTACCGGCGAGGTCCACGGCGACGCCGCACGGATGGGTCAAACCCGTGATCGGTGGAACCGCCTGACTCAGCGAATCCACAGGGAGCGTGATCACCCGGTTGCGGCGCACCATTTCCGTGACGAAGAGGTTTCCCGCCGCGTCGCTTGCCAAGTTCCACGGCCGGTTGAGATCGGTGAACGGCAGCACGGTCTGCACGTTCGAGCCAGGAGCCAGTTTCAGGATCCGACTTGAGAACAGGTCAGCGACGTACACGTTGCCAGCCGCGTCGACGGCGACCGCGACCGGAGAGTCGAGATCGGTGAACGGCAGAACACTCTGCGTCTTAGATGCGGCGGAGAACTTCAGTACTTGCTTCTTCGTGATGTCGGCGACATAGACGTTACCGGTCGAGTCGACGGCGAGCCCGTCGGGAATTCCGAACCCCTCAAGGCCCAAATCCGTTGGTGCACTGCGACCAACGGGCAACGTCACCACCCGCGCCGGCTCCTTTGTGGACACGTATACGTCGCCAGCGGCGCCGACGGCGAGGTAAGTGGGTTTCACGACTCCGATGAGAGGTAACACGCTCTCGACTGGTGCCGCGGTGGCTCCGACGCTCGTCGGGTCCGTTGTGGGGGTGTCGTCGGCGTCGGTGTCACTCAACACCGCGGCCGCTGTGATCACCACCGTCATCACCACCGCCGCAGCACCAGTGAACAACAACACCTTCCCAGGCCTACGCCGACGCGGAACACCCGCCAACACAGTAGGACTCGCCCACGCCCCGGCACCCACCGTCGGCGCACCCACCGTCGCCGCACCCGAGAACGCGAACGGATCGGCACACGCCACCCGAGCAGCAGAAGCCAACTCCCCCACACTCTGATACCGACGATCGGGATCCTTGGCCAAACCCCTGGCGATCACCTCGTCAAAGGAACCAGGAACCCCCACCCCCACCTGCGACGGCCGCGGAGGCGGCGTCGACACATGACCGGCATACTGCCGCTCCAAACTATCCCCCGGGAACGGACGTGTCCCAGTGAGACATTCGTAAAGAACACACGCCAACGCATAGACGTCAGACCGCGAATCATCACCATCGGCACTGAACCGCTCCGGAGCCATGTACGCCCACGTCCCCATCATCGCGCCCGTGGAGGTCATACGAGTGCCCTCCGCAGCACGCGCAATGCCAAAATCAATCAAATACGCAAAATCATCCCCAGTAACCAACACGTTGGACGGCTTCACATCACGATGAACCAACCCCACCTCGTGAGCCGCCCTCAACGCCGCCGCCACCTGCTCCACCACGTGCACCGCACGCCCCGGCGACAACGCACCCCCATCCAAAATCGACTTCAGATCCCGCCCCTCGATCAGCCGCATGTCAACATACAAACGACCATCGATCTCACCAAAACCGTGAATCGGAACCACATGCGGATCAGTCAACGCCGCAGCCGCCCGCGCCTCGAAACGAAACCGCCGCTGAAAATCCTCATCATCAGTGCACTGCGGCAACAACAACTTCAGCGCAACAACACGCCCAGTCAACGAATCATCAGCCCGCCACACCTCCCCCATCCCACCGCGACCCAACAACTCAATCAACCGATACCGACCAAACTCCATCACACCCCCCAAACACCCACACACTAAGACAACGGGACCCCTAGAACAGCGCAAACCATCTCTCAACTTGCGACGTAGCGCCTCACTTCGGCTGTGTCGTTAGCAAGCACCGGTCGAGAAGGTAAGAGTGTCAGCAACATTCGCAATCTTTATAGCCACCTGACTAGGCGCAGCGCGGAGCCGGTGCCTGAGACAACTGCCTGCACGGCGAACATCGGGCCACACGCGTGCTGCCTCGGAGTCAGGGCAGTTCACTGACCTGGGTACGGGCCTGCTGTGGAGCCCTGGGGGTAACGCGTCCATTGTCGAGCAATCTGATCGCAGGCGATCAGGTAACTGTCTGTGGATATCGACTTAGCCACTCCGGGCGTACACGGGCTTCCCGTTACGTTGACGCCCTCGGCCGGGGGCACCATCCCCCAGGTAAGAGTCGACGGAAGGCACCACAAGCGCCCCCACTGCTGGTCCGGCACGATCTTGTCACTGTCCACGCACGAAGCACCGATCCTCGTGCTGCCACCGTTGGGCTGAGGCGCTGCGCCTTCAGGTCGAAGCGAGATGCGAGGATCGTCGCTGACCGAACTCATCGGTGTGTACAAGTCGGTGATGACGTATGCAAGCAGCGCCACGGCCAGAAGACCGAACACCATTGCAACCGACGCCTTCACGGCACGCGGTTGGTCTTTCCAGAGCCGCGCCCATCGTCGAAGTCGACGGGCTTCTGCAAGCTCTACGCCCCGAGAATCGATAGCTAGGGCGGCGAAGTCTGAGGCCGCAATAGTCGCCTCAACTGGGTTGGGTGCGTCAGGAGCTTCTGGCAATCGGCGATTTCCGCGCTCACGTCGGTCGCCGACGTCGACTCCGCTGGCATTACGGAGCGCGAGAGCGAAGTCAGCGCAGGTCGGATAGCGCTCGGCGCGGTCCTTCGAAAGGCCTCGAGCAAGAACGGCATCCAGGGGCTCAAGCTCAGGTCGCAAGTGACTTAACGGGGGCGGTGGCGCACCAAGGTGTCTGCTTATCACCACCGCGGGGTTGGAATGCACGAACGGCGGTTCTCCCGCACATAGGTGATAAGCGGTGGCCGCGAGAGCGTATTGGTCCGCACGCCCGTCGAGAGTGTCACCAAGCAGCTGCTCAGGCGCGGCGTAACTGACGGTTCCCACGGCGTAATTGGTCGACGTAAGCCCACTGATGTCGTCGGCCGCTCGCGCAATCCCAAAGTCGGCCAGGAGAATTCGTTGCCGATCCCGAGCCGGCTGGCTTAGCAGAATATTGGCGGGTTTGACGTCTCGGTGTAAGAGCCGCCGATCGTGGGCGAAGTCCAAAGCTTCTGCGATCGCGTCAGTGATAGCCAAGACATCCGCGATTGGCACAGCGCCCGGACGATGTTGCACGAGGCGCGCAGCATCGATGCCGTCAACGTAGTCCATGGATATCCAAAGTTGTCCGTTGAACTCACCTCGATCGTGCACGCCGACGATGTGCGGATGCCACAGGTTCGCGGCCAGATCCGCTTCTCGGTTGAACCGAGCACGGAACTCAGGATCCACCGACACCGCCGTTGGCAGAACCTTGAGCGCGTCGAGCCTAGGCAGTCTTGGATGTTCGGCTAAATAGACCTCACCCATCGCGCCAGACCCTAGGAGTCGAATGATCCGGAAGTCCGCAAACTTTTCGCCCCCCGTCAACGGCATGCCGGGAGCGTATCAACAGCGGGTCGCCCACAACGCCGACAAAGAAAGTGCCGACGGACTCATCAAAAGCGACACGACCCCTCGACTCGAGGCCGCGGCAGGGTCAGCAGGTACAGGATTAGAACTTGTATGCATTCCGCTCACCGCGGCAAGATTGACGTCCGCAGCGACATGGCGATGGTCGGCATTCTCCAGTCAACATAGTATGTAGATGGGCACCATTTATGGGTGGAAGCAATTGCAACACGGGTCGGGTCAATTTTGCTGAACCGCGAGACGAACCACCGAAACCTGCATTACATTCGCTTGCAGGCTGCGGCTGAGCCATTCGCCGTGCGCAGACAGCAGGGGGATCCACGATGAGAAAGACGCTTTCCACGGTTGGAGTGGCGTTGGCCGTCGCGGCGGGGTTCGCCCTAGCCGCACCCGACCCGGAGGCGCACGCCACGCCGTGCCCCCCAGGAGTGCCCGGCGGTGAGTGCGGAGCGGCGGGGTCTCAGCCTGGAGGCCAGCGCGCAATTCAGGTGTGTGCGATTCCTCTATTCGGCTACTGCGCCAATAACCTCGGGCCGATCTACCTGCAGGCGCCCGACGGTAGCTGGAGCCCGAAGTAGCCAAGGCGCCATCGGCGACCACCTCGTCGAACGTCCGAGGACGCCACACTGTTCGGCAAGGCCACGTCGCCGTCCTTATGGGGGGTGCTCACATATGTACAGCTCCCGTCCGTGGCCGGGGATGGGCTGCTCTGTGCCGACGGACCTTTCATGCGGACGCATGCCTCCACATACGCGTCGGTGCGGCCGTCGACCTCCGGGATCGTGAAGCGCTCAAGCCCGAACTCGTCCAATGTGCCAAACATTCGGCCCGTGCCCGTTACGTCGGTGTCCGCAGCTGGCCAAGCAGTTTTACCCGACGTCGGTCAGCGCCGTGTCGAATCGCTTGATCGTCTCGTCGACGTCGTCCAGCGTGTGGGCCGCCGACACGTACCAGATGCCGCGGTAGGCCACCCACACACCGGCCGCGATCAGTTTGGTCGCGAACCGTCCGTAGCGCTCCCCGTCGAGTGCCTGCACCTGCGCGTACCGGGTGACGGGTTCGGTACCGGTGTCGAAGCGGGCGTGAAAGGCCATCGGCAAGCCCTGCAGCTTGATGGGCACGTCGTGGTGCGTCAACAGCTCTGTGAGACCGTCGATCAGCGCACTGCCCACCGACTCGACGTGGCGGTAGACGCTGCGGTCCTCCAGTTCGTCGAGCGACGCGAGCACCGCGGCGGTCGCGATGGTGTTTCCGTTGAAGGTGCCCGCGTGCGTCAGCGCACCAGTGGCCACGTCCGAGAAGAGCTCTCCCCGCCCGACCAACGCAGCGCACGGCCACCCCGCCGCCATCGCCTTGCCGTAGACCGCCAGATCCGGTGTCACACCGAACCGTTCGGCGGCCCCGCCCAGCGCCACCCGGAAGCCCGAGATGGTCTCGTCGAAGATCAGCACGATGCCGTGCCGAGTGCACAGCTCGCGCACGTGCTCCAGGTAGCCCTCGGCAGGCACGATGGCGCCCGCGTTGAGCATCATGGGTTCCATCACCACCGCGGCGACCGTGTCGCCGTGATCGCGCAGTGCCGCGGTGAACGCCTCGGCGTCGTTCCACTCGACGGTCAGCATCGGGTCGAGCGCGTCCGGGACCTGCCCGAGACTGCCGGGCAGAACCCGGTCACCGTCCGAGCGGATCTGAACGTTGTCGAACCAGCCGTGGTAGTGCCCGTGGAAGCGCAGGACGTTGCGCCGTCCGGTCGCGTTGCGCGCCATCCGCATGGCCGCCTGAATCATCTCGCTGCTCGAACTACCGAAGCGCAGCTGATCCGCCCACGGCAGGACGCTCAGAACTCGTTCGGCAGCCTCGATTTCACGTCGATGGGTCGCCGCGTAGATGATGCCGTCGCGTTGTGCCGCAACGATCTTCTCCACCACCCGCGGCGGACCGTAGCCCAAGAAGTTGGGTCCCTGACCAAGCAGGTAGTCGAGGTACTCGGTGCCGTCGGCGTCCCACAGCCGGCAGCCGCTGGCCCGTTCGACGATGAGGTGCGGGTTCAGCAGTCGGGTGTTGCTGCTGACACCGCCTGCCAGCGCACGCATGGCGCGTTCTCGGAGGTCCTGCTGAATGGTGATGGCGGCGTTCATGAGCGATCTTCCTTCGGGCCGATGCCGGGTGGTCGGTAGACGTGTAAAGCGTTGCCGTACATGATCTTTTCTCGATCGTCGGGATCGAGCGCCGCAAGTGTCTCCGCCGCGGCGGCCGTCACCTGGCCGTAGCTCGCGGCGAGTTCGCACACCGGCCAGTCGGAGCCGAAGATCAGCCGTGAGGCACCGAACACCGACAGCAAGTGGTCGACGTACGGCTGCAGATCGGCCGGCGTCCACGAGCTCCACGGCGCCTCGGTCACCAGACCCGACAGCTTGCACCACACGTTCGGATTCGCCGCCAGAGCGGCGATTCCGTCCGCCCACCGCTGGGACCATCCCTTGGCGACGGCAGGTTTG